>Ga0334722_10001381_pt1 | contig 30510 bp, 28 predicted proteins | sample C3_bottom_MG_FD_207210 | JGI IMG/M metagenome (GOLD analysis project Ga0334722, IMG submission 207210) | Sediment microbial communities from Yellowstone Lake, YNP, Wyoming, USA - C3_bottom | ecosystem: Environmental > Aquatic > Freshwater > Lake > Sediment | place: USA: Wyoming | collected... | reverse complement strand
GCAGCAGCCAAGACGCCGAGTTTCTTCAAGGATGAGGAAATCCGCTCCCGCGCCCAGAAAATGGGCGAAGGCGTCCGGTTCGTCCGCATGAAACGGATCACCAACAAGCAGTTCGAAGGATATCAGGCCGTGTTCGCCTTCAAGGACATCAACCAGCTGCGCCTCGACCAGAGCGGCGGCGCCCCCATGGCTCCGGGGGCTGCGAGCGGCGAGCCGGCCAAAAGCGGGACGCAATTCGTCTTCACTCCCGGGCCGACCGCCACCCTGGTGGTCAAGCCGGCAAAAAAGCCTGCACCGGCTGACGAAGGCAAAGAGCCGCCGACGCCCGCCGACGCCAAGGACGCCAAGCCGGCGGAGCCCGCGGAACAGCCGGCAGCGGCCGCCGATCCGGGGGGCAAGGAACTGGAGATGCTGCGCCAGATGTTCGGCGGCATGCGCATTGCCATGACGGTGGTGATCAAGGGGAGCATCGTGGAGACCAATGCCACCCATCGCTCGGGGTCGCGCATCACTCTGGCCGACGTTGATTTCGGCAAGATGCTGGACAAACCGGAGCTGCTTGCAAAGATGGCCGAGATCCCCCCCGGCGATACCGAGGCGGCCATGGCCATGTTCAAAAAAGTGCCGGGCATGAAGGTTGACATGAATGACGAGCTGCGCATCAGCTTCCGCTGAACAGGCAGTGAGACGCATTACAGGAGGGATTGCAGCGTGCTGAATCGTATGACTATCCGCCAGTCGGGCCGGCCGACCGTGCCGACCCTCCTGCTGGTGGCACTCTTGGCCCTGCCGGCGGCAGCGGAGCAGCCTGCCGCCGCCGCGCCGCGCAGCCTGACCCTTGACCAGGCCATGTCGCTGGCCATGGCCAAGAACCGCGACATCGAAAAAGCCCGGGAATACGCTCGCTATGTCCAGGGGCGATATGTGGAGGAGCGTTCCGCGGCCCTGCCGCAATTGTCGCTCAATGGTGCGGCCGAGCTGGCGCGCGACGAAAGCCAGCAGTCGCTGTATGGCATGCCGCCTCGGCAGTATCAGCGCACCCTGGACATTACGCTGTCCCAGCCGCTTTTCACCTGGGGCAGGATCAGGGCATCCATCCGCGCCGCCGAAGCCGGGCTCAAAACGGCCGACGAACAGCTGCGCCTGTACCAGCAGGCGGTCTATCGGGATGTGTCGGCGGCCTACTACAACATTCTGCTGGCCAAGGAACTGCAGCGCTTTGCTGCCCAGAACCTGGCCCAGAAGCAGCGCTTGCTGGACCAGGCCCAGCGCAAGTTAGCCGCCGGCGTGGCGACCGACTACGATGTGCTGGCTGCAAGTGTGGCCGTGGAGAACGCCCGCCCCGAGGTGATCAGGACTGAAAACGGCATCCGCACGGCGCGTGAACGGCTCCGTTTCCTGCTGGCCCTGACCGGCGAGGAGATCGACGCCGTCGGGTCGTTGGACCAGCCGACCCGCGACCGGCCGGTTCCCAGCGATTTCGGGCAGGCGCTGGCCCTGGCGCACAGCAAGCGCCCCGAACTGGCTGACCAACGGCTGCGTATCAGCCAGTATGGCGAACTGGTGACCGCCGCCGCGGCCGAGAACAAGCCGCGGCTCGACCTGAAGGGGAGTGCCGGCTGGCACTGGATGGATGTGACCCAGGCCGGCAGCTCGCTTTCCTCCGACGGGGCGGCCTGGCGTGTCGGCCTGTATCTGTCGTTTCCCTTTTTCGACGGCCTGAGGACCAACGGCAGGCTGGCCCAGGTCAAGAGCGACCTGCGCACCCGCCAGATCGAGGAGACTCGCCTGCAGGATGCCATTGCCCTGGAGGTGCACGACAGCTGGAACGCGCTGGGTGAGGCGGCCGAGATCGTCCAGGCGTTGTCCGGCACGGTGCGCCAGGCGGAGCGGCTTTTGCAGATGGCCGAAATGGGCTATGAGTATGGCGTCAAGAACCGCCTGGAAGTGGACGATGCCCAGCTCAATGTACAGCAGGCCCTGACCAATCTGGCCCGGGCCCTGCGCGACTATCGCGTAGCCCGGGCAAGCTTTGAGTGGGCGGTGGGCATTGCCGGCGAGTGACATGAAACTGCCCCTGTTGTTGCTCTTTGCCGTTGTCACCTGTTTCGGTTACTGGCTGCGCTCCATCAACCTGCGCCATCTGCAGCGTTATGGTGGCCATGTCCCCCCCGGCTTCGAGGGGGCCATTCATGAGGACCGGCTCCGCACCAGCACCGCCTACACCCTGGACAGCAGCCGGCTGGGGCTCTGGGCATCGCTGTTCGACAACCTGCTGGTGGTGCTGTTCCTCTTCGGTGGCCTGCTCCCCCTCTATGACCGGTTCGTGACCGGTTTGGGGTGCGCCCCGATTCTCTCCGCCCTGGTGTTCTTCCTGCTGTTGACCTGGTGCCAGGCCCTGCTCGGCATCCCCTTCGACCTGTACGGCACGTTCCGCATCGAGGCCCGCTACGGCTTCAACACCACTACCCCCCGATTGTGGTGCAGCGACTTTCTCAAATCCCAGGCCATCGGCGCCCTGTTGCTGGCGCTGGTGACGGCGGTCGTCTTCTGGCTGATCGGCTGGAGCCCGCAGCATTGGTGGGTCTGGGTCTGGGGCTTCATGGCCCTGTTCAGCCTGTTCATGATGTTCATCTCCCCGTACGTGATCGAGCCGCTGTTCAACCGGTTCGAGCCGGTCACCGAAGAGGGGTTGGAGGCGGACATCCGGGTGATGATGGAACAGGCGGGGCTCAGGGTGGGTCGGGTGATGCAGATGGATGCCTCACGGCGCAGCCGGCATTCCAACGCCTATTTTACCGGGATTGGCAAGGTCAAGCGCATTGTGCTCTACGACACCCTGATCAGGCAGATGAGCCACGGCGAAATCGTGGCTGTGCTGGCCCACGAGATCGGGCACTGGAAAAAGGGGCATATCTGGAAGCGGCTGCTCTGGGCGGAGTTGCTGGCCCTGGCGGGCGCGTGGCTCAGCTTCAAATTGCTCACCTGGCCCGGCCTGCCGCACCTGCTCGGGCTGCCGGCCGACCTCTCCCTCCCGGCCCGCATGGTTGTGCTCGGTTTCGTGGCGTCACTGGCGCTGTTCCCGCTGGGGCCTCTGTCGGCCTGGCGCTCGCGCTGCCATGAGCGGGAGGCGGACCGTTACGCCGCGGAACTGACCGGCCGCCCCCAGGACCTGGCCTCGGCCCTGGTCAAGATGTCGGCCGAGAACCTCACCAACCTCTTCCCTCACCCCTGGTACGCCGCTTTCCACTACTCCCACCCGCCGGTGGTGGAGCGGGTGCGGCGGCTCAATGAACAGGCCGCCGTCACCAATCGGCAGGCTCTCCCCTGACACCGATGACACAGTAGTGCCCGGCCCGGAGGTCAGCAGCTTCAAGCGGCTTCTGCATGACGTTGCGCCGTTCGGGGCCGTCGTAGTCCCTGCCGCCGTCGCCGCGCACCGGATCGATACCGACCTTGGCCCAGCCGTCGGCGCGCCGGAAGGCGAGGATCTCGCGTTGGGCGATCAGCCGCTTCAGGTCGCGGGCATTGATGTACTGCAGGGAGTCGTAGCGGTGGAGCACCTGGATCTTCATGGTGTACCTCCGGGCGCGGCAGGGCGGAAAGGCTGCGCAAGGCGAGATGGAGGCTGTGTGGTAGGAATAGTATAGCGAACAGCGCTGGTCGGGGTAAAGATAAAAATTGGCTAATTATTGGAACGCGGTTTTCGGCGTCGCCACGGACCTGCGGGAGCCGTTATTCCTTGGTGTAGAGCACCGCCACCGCTTTGGCGCTGTCCACGCCCACCGCCACCCAGCCGTGGGGTTGGCCGGAGTCGTAGTAGATGCTGTCCCCCGTGCGCAGACGGATGATCTCGTTGTTGTAATGGAAGTCCAGTTCACCTTCCGTCACGTACACGAATTCCTCGTCACCCTCATGCTTGAAGAACAGGCGGTCATCCCAGTCGCGCCGCTCGAATTCCACCAGAAACGGTTCCATATGCTTGTGGCGCAGCCCCTGGGCCAGGGAATGGTAGGCGTAAGGGCGGGAGACATCGTTGACCACCGGCCGCGGCACCATGGCCACCTCGGGCAGTTCCTCCCGCTTGGTCAGCACGTATTTCTGGCGGTTCCCCTCCTCCTCGAAGAAAAAGTGGATCCCCACCTTGAGCCCCTTGGCGATCTTGAGGAGTGTGGCCAGCGGCGGAATGACCTGCTCGTTTTCTATCTGGGACAGGAGCGGTTTGGACAGGGTGGTCAGGTCGGAGAGTTCCTGCAGGGTGAGCCGCTTTTGCTGGCGCAGCCCCCTGATTTTCTCGCCGATACGAAATTCCTTGATTTGTGCCTTGATGTCGCTCACCGTGCCCTCCGCTGCCGTATGCATCCGGTATCTCATGGGATATCGGCTATGGTTGCACAATATGCCCCGCGATTCAATAACATTATTATGGCTGTTAAAACAGGTGCAAAGGCCTGTATCAGCGGGCCGGGAATTACATTGACACACCTGCCAAATTTCGCTAATCTTTCCCTGTTTTTGCTACGTTAGAGTGTTTGAGGTGTGTCTCGATGAACTGCAGAGTCTCTCTCATACGAACGGTCGCCCTGATCCTTCTGGTCTTGACCTGTCTGCCCGGTTGCAGCGGCAAGAACGATGCGCCGTTATTCTTTGAGTCCAAACGCAAGGGGGGTGAGGCGGATGCGCCGGTCAAGGATGTGCCTGCGGATATCCTTTCCTCCCAGAAGGCGTTCAGCGCCGTGGCCAAGAAGGTCATGCCGAGCGTGGTCAATATATCCACCATCAGCAAGAAGAAGATGGTGCAGCCCTTCTTCGAGTTTTCCCCCTTCTTCGACGGCCTGTTCGGCGACCAGCAGCCCCAGTACCGCCGTGACAAGAGCCTTGGGTCCGGGTTCATCATCAGCAAGGACGGCTTTATCGTCACCAACGATCATGTAGTCCGCGAGGCGGAAAGCATCCAGGTCAAGCTGTCCAACGACAAGGTGTACGACGCCAAGGTGGTCGGAGGCGATCCCAAAACCGACATTGCGGTGATCAAGATAACTGCCGCGGATCTGCCGGCCGCCGTGCTGGCCGATTCGGACAAGCTGGAGGTCGGGCAGTGGGCTATCGCCATCGGCAACCCCTTCGGCCTGGAACGCTCCATGACCGTGGGGGTGGTGTCGGCCACCGGTCGCTCCAACATGGGGATCGAGACCTATGAGAACTTCATCCAGACCGACGCCTCGATCAATCCGGGCAACTCGGGCGGCCCGCTGCTGAACATCCATGGCGAAGTGATCGGCATCAACACCGCCATCGTGGCCGCCGGCCAGGGGATCGGCTTTGCCATCCCGATCAACATGGCCAAGCCGGTGTTCAGCCAGCTGATCCAGAAGGGGAGTGTCAGCCGAGGCTACCTGGGGGTCACGATCCAGCCGGTGACCGAGGAGCTGGCCCGGTCCTTCGGGCTCAAACAGGCCAAAGGGGCCCTGATCAACGATGTGCTCAAAGGGAGCCCTGCCGATAAGGCCGGTGTCCGTCAGGGCGACGTAATCACCGCTTTCAACGGCAGCGAAGTCAAGGACCCGTCCCATCTGCAGCGCATGGTGGCCGAGGCCGGTATCGGCAAGACGGCCCGGGTGACCGTGTTCCGCGACGGCAAAACCGTGGAGTTGAACCTGACCCTGGCCAGTGCCGACACGGCGCCCAAGCAGCGTCGGGAACAGGTACCCGAGGGGCGGCAGGGCGACTTCGATCAGTTGGGGCTGATGGTGGAGGACGCCGAACAGGGGGGAGCGGTCGTGGCGGATGTGGCCCGCGGCAGTGTAGCGGCCGAGGCGGGGATCAGGCGGGGCGACGTGATCGTCTCCATGAACCGCAAGCGGATCGCCACCAGCGCCGAGTACCTGCGCAACCTGAATCAGGCCGGCAAGGCGGGCAGCCTGACCCTGCTGGTGCGGCGCGGCAATGCCAGCATCTATTTCGCCCTGCCGCTCAAATAGGCGTAGCGACGTACATCCCATACTTGCGGAGAAACGACACTCATGAACATGATCGACAATATTGACCAGGCTAAACGGCTCGCGCGGGCCATCATGTCCGACGTGGCCATGTACAACAAGGAGAAGGTGGAGAACGGCATCAAGAATGACAACATCTTCGACCTCCTGGCCGAGGAGATCGAGGAGGGGCGTCAGCACTTCCTGTCACGGGTGTCGGCCGAGCTGAATCCCGAGCTGATCTTCGAGCTGGCTGTGGTGGATGTGCTCATCAAGCGGGCCGGCAAGATCGAATCCTCCATCTGGTAACCGATCTTCGGGAAAGAACCGACTGGAAAGGCGCGCCCGTCCCGGGCGCGCCTTTTTTGCTCGCTCAGGAGTAGTCCATGACCAATGAATACGACCATACGGTAGCGCAGGATGTGGAGCCGCAGCGCCTCGACGTGTACCTGGGCAGCGTGCTGCACGGGGAGACCCGCGCCACGATCCAGCGCCTGATCGAAGCGGGCGACGTCCTGGTGGACGACAAGCAGGTGCGCACCTCCCTCAAGCTCAAGGGAGGGGAGCGCATCCGCATCACCCTGCCGCCTCCCCGGCCGGCCACGCCTCAGGCCGAGGCGATCCCGCTCACCGTACTCTACGAGGACCACGACCTGATCGTCATCGACAAGCCGGCCGGCATGGCGGTCCACTCCGGGGCGGGCATCGAATCCGGCACCCTGGTGAATGCCCTGCTGGCCCACTGCAGCGACCTGTCGGGCATCGGCGGCGAACTGCGCCCCGGCATCGTCCACCGTCTGGACAAGGGGACCTCGGGGGTGCTGGTGGCGGCCAAGAACGACCGGGCCCACCAGGGGCTGGCGGTGCAGTTCGAAAAGCACACGGTCAAACGCATCTACCAGGCGCTGGTTTACGGCAGTCCGCCCGAGGACGGCGGCAAGATCGAGGGGCTGATCGGCCGGCACCCCACGGAACGGGTGCGCCTGTCGGGAAAGGCCAAGAGCGGCAAACACGCCGTGACCCGCTGGCGGGTCAGGGAACGCTACAGCCGAATATCGCTCGTGGAACTGCGGCTGGAGACCGGCCGGACCCACCAGATCCGGGTGCACCTCACCGAGGCCGGCTTCCCGCTCCTGGGCGATCCGCTCTACCCGGATGGCGGCCGCTTCAACAACCTGACCGATATGCAGCTGAAAAAGCTGATCAAGGAACTGGGGCGCCAGGCGCTGCACGCCCGCTGCCTGGGGTTCATCCACCCGGTCAGCGGCCAGTACCTGGAATTCACCAGCGAGCCGCCCGAGGACATGGCACGGCTGATCGACTACCTGCGGGGGAGTGGTGCCTGAATTATTCCGGCCATGCCCCGGTATGCTGCACGAACCAAAGGCCCCGCCAATTTTGCGGGGCCTTTGGTTTTCCTTGTTGCCAACTCCCGGCTTACGCCGCTTCCAGCACCGCCGAGGCGGTGAATACTTCCGCAAAGGTGTCGGCAAACTCCTCGATGGAGGTGGGGGTGGTATTGTCCGCGGTCCGCTGGCGGCCGACGGCGAAACGCCCTTCGTTGAGCGCCATGCTCATCTCGATGAACAACCGGGCCGCGTCGGCGCCGATCCCCATTTCCCGCATGCCCCGGGCCGCGTCGTCGTGGCTGAACTGGACATACTTCAGATCGGGGCGGCCAATGGCCCGCCCGATGACCCTGACGGCCTCCTCCATAGTCAGGTCGCGCTGTCCCAGCAGATCCTTGATGGCAATGCCGCTGAAGTCACGGTTGACCAGCAGCACCGCCACATGGGCGGCGATGTCGCGGGTGGCGATCATGGCAAAGGAGAGATCGCCGCGGATGGCCGAGCCGGCGAACCCGAATTTCCGGATCAGCGGGATGGTGTTGAACAGGTTCTCCATGAAGTAGGTCGGCCGCAGGTGCACGATGTCGACTCCGTGCAGCGTGTTGAGGCGCTCCTCCTGGTCGCGCAGGCCGATGATCGGACCGCTGCCGGCCCACAGGTCGGCTCCCTGGCTGCTCAGGTTGACCACATGGGTGACGTTGCCGTCACTGATGGCCGTGGCCAGGCTGGCGCCGATCTCGTTCTGGTAGGCGCGAAAATCCTTGGCGCCGTAGTTGGGGGGTATCATGGCAAATACCGCCTCGGCCCCCCGGAACGCCTTCGTGACGAAGGTGCTGTCCCGAAGGTCGCCGACGGCGATCTCGGCCCCCTTGACCGCAAAGCGCCGCAGCCTGTCCTTGCTTCTGCCCATGACCCGCACCTTGTCGCCGCGGGCCAGCAGGATGTCGGCCACTTTGCTGCCGATATGGCCGGTTGCTCCGGTGATGACGTACATGGCGTCCTCGCTTTCCCCGTGGGGTGTAGACCCCGTGCCGTGAAACACGTGGTTGACACGCAATCCTTGGTATTGGTTATCAATTTCATTATATAGGTGCAATGAATTATTGAACAGGGAAAAGAACGGAGGCCGACAGGGGGGAAATGGAGTAACAGCGGGGCTCTGACCGGAGCCCCGCTGCGGTGGTGAGAGAGCTATGCCTGCAATTGCTGCAGCATGTCGCTGAGGATGCGGATATGCTCCTGCTCCTCGTTCCTGAGTGTCTGCAACATGGAGCGGCCGTCCGGATCGCTGGTGGCGGCCGCAAGCTCTTCGTAGTAGGCCAGGCCGCGGCGCTCGATCTCCAGGGCGATCTTCAGAGCCTGGATGTCGTCGGTATCGAAGCTGACGGCGCTGCTGACCGGTTCCAGTTCGACGGTCGTGCCGCCATAGAACACCCACCGGCCGCTTTCGTGCAAGGTGGCGTACAGCTCGGTCAGTTTCTGATAGTGCTGTTCCTCGGTGCGGGCGAGCCAGGCGAACATGCGCTTGCCCGCCTCGTTGAAGGTCCGGTGTCCGGCGGCAACGTAGTAGTCGAAGGTCTCCTTTTCCAACTCCATGGCGCGCATCACGGCGTCGAGGATCTGCTTGGTCTCACTCATTCCGTACTCTCCTTGCCGGTTTCGGTTATTTCAACAGCTCCTCCAGCCGCAGCAACTGCTCCACGCTCTGGGTCAGATAGACCGGGCAGCCGCACTGTTCCGGCAACCGCAGGTCCACGTCATAGCGGTCTCCCACGAACAGCACTTCCGCCGGCGCCTGGCCGATTTCGCGCAGCACGCGGGCCACGAGTTCCCCGTCCGGTTTGGCGCGCCAGGTTTCGTCGATGGTGAAGATGCGCCGGAAGCAGTGGTCGATCCCCAGATAGGTGACGATGCGGGTGGCCAGGGCGCGGTTGTTGTTGGTGTACAGGTACAGGTCGCAGCGCTGCGCCAGGCGCTCCAGCAGGGCAATGGTCCGCTCGTCGCGCACCAGGTACGCTTCGGGGCGCAGAGTGGCCTCGAAGACGGCGTGCAGATCGCGGAGGTTCCCGCCCAGAGCGGTACAGACGGCCGAAAGGGTCGGGACGATGCTGTCGTCAGCGGCCAGCATGGCCCGGGTATCGGCCATGAGCTGTCGGGCGTCGTCGCAGCTGATGCCCTGCAGGAACGAGATGTAGCCGACGGCGGCCTCCTTGATGGCTGCGGCGAAGGCGGGGGCGACGTAGAGGGTGCCGTCCAGATCGAAGACGATCCCTTTGATGGTGCCGTTGATGGTTGCCATGTCAGGCCCCGAATCCGCGCATGCAGAGGAGACGGGGCTGGGGCACTGCTTTGGCTTGCACCAGCACGCGGAAGGTATCGCCCATCCCCCCTTCCGGCATGACCAGTTTTTTCAGCGCCAGCCGCAGGCGGAGCTTCTCGGACTCGGAAGCCTCCGAGCGCTCGATCTCCTCGATCTCCTCCACCAGGCCGGCCGAGAGCAGGAAACGGTACTGCTCGCCGAACCAGACCGGTTCCAGGCCCAGCGCTTCGCCCTGCAGCATCAGGTTGGTGAAGTCCACGTGGGTGGTGATGTCCTGCTGGCCCAGGCGGACATACGGGTCATCCTCGGCCTGGTGGCGGTAGTAGCACATGAGCGTCCCCTGCTTGCGGTGGGGCGAGTAAAGGTCGCGCGCCGGATAGCCATAGTCGACGGTAAGCACGAAACCGTGGTTCAAGGCCTGTGCCGCTGCGGCGAGCCACTGTCCGGCCAGCAGGTTGACCTCGGCCAGCTGACCCGGCACCAGGGCCACGCCGATGCGCTCCAGGTAGGCGGCGATCTCCGTGGTGGAGAGCGGTCCGGCCTGTTCGGCAAAGGTGTCGTCGTGGCGGGCGATATACAGCTCCTGCAGGCCGTCGGCGGTCATGACCACCCGGTGCACCGGCAGGGCGTCGATCAGTTCGTTGGAGTAGAGGCAGCCGCTGAAGGTGAAGCGACCCGAGGTGAACTCATCGGGAGCCAGCCAGGTGATGCGCCCGCGGTGGGCGGCCAGCAGCTCGGCCTGGGCCGTTTCCAGGGTCGGTTCGCGCTCCACCAGCACCAGGCCTGCGGCCCGGTACAGTTCCGGCTCGCGCTCGGCGAGGTAGTCCATGATGTCGCAGGCCAGCCGGCCGTTGCCGGCGCCGCACTCCACCAGGGTGAATGCGTCCGGCGTACCCATGCAGCGCCACATCTGGGCGATCTCCCGGGCAATGACCCGGCCGAAAGCGGCATGCACCGAGATGCTGGTGTAGAAGTCCCCCTCGGCGCCGACCTTGCGGCCGGGCGAGGTGTAGTAGCCGAGCCCCGGCTCGTAGAGGCAGGCCTCCATGAAGGCGGCAAAGGTGATGGGGCCCTGTTGGGCGATGCGGGCGGTGAGCAGATCTTTCAATCGTGTGTCGTCGTTCATTGTTATCCGTCTGTTGGCTGAAATGGAGCGTTTTTTATAATGCACGCCGCCGGAGATGTCAAACCTGACGTTTCCCCGATTTCTCCCCCTTCTTTTCCTTGCTGCGGTAGAACTGGCGCATCTCGCGCACCTGGCGCTTGACCTCCTGGCGCAGTTCGGGCGGCTCCAGCACCTCGGCATGCATGCCGTAGGAGAGGATCCAGGCAACCAGCTCCTTTTCGCCGGCCGCCTCGAAGGCGACGGTCACCCGCCCCTCGCTGTCGGTCGTGAGCTGCTGACCCGGCATCCAGGTCCGCTCCGCCACGGTGTGGGCCACCTCGGGGGAGAAGCGGACCCGCACCCGCATGGGCGTGTCGCTGACCAGGCCAAAGGCGCTTTTGAAATGCTCTTCGGGGCGGTATCCCTCCGGGATCTCGAAGCGCTGGCGGGTCACCTCCACGCCGCGCACCCGCTCCAGGGCGAACAGGCGCATCCCCTTGCGGTTGTGGGCCAGGCCGAGCAGATAGATGCCCCCCTTGTGGAAGATCAGGGTATAGGGGTCGATTTCGTAATCGTCGCTGGCGGTGCGCCCCTTTTTGGCATAGGTGAGCCGCACCCGGTACTGGTGCAGCAGGGCGCGCTGCAGTTCCGCCACGTGCCCTGCCGCCGCCGAATAGTCCCGGGCGCCGTGCAACAGCGGCAGGGAGACGCGGGCGATGCGCTCCAGGTGGGCGGCATAGCGGTCGGGCAGCACCGAGGTGATGGTGCGGAACAGCTCCTCGATCTCGGCCTGGAACGGGGTGCCGGCCAAATGAACGCCCAGGGAGCGGAGCAGATAGAGCGACATGAGCTGGTTGAGCGTGAAGGTGATCGGCGGCAGGGAGCGTGATTTGGTCATGAAACCGTAGACCTTTTTGCCGTCCTGCCATTCGGAGGTGAGGGCGTAGCCGGCCTCTTCCACCGCATTCAGGTCCCGGTGGATGGTGCGGCGGTCAACATCGCACTCCTCGGCGAGCTCGTCCAGCGTCATGCCGCGCCGCGCCTCCAGGAGTCGGATGATATTGTGCAGCCGACCCGCCTGGGAATATTTTTTGGCCGGTTTTCCCTTCTGCATGCTTCCCCCTTGCCGAAACCGAAATTATCGCTACAATGAAGCTTCGCTGCCTGCCTCGTGCCGCCCGGGTCGTCTGCTCCGGCAGGGCGTCCGCCAGGCCTCACGGCCGGGCAGGCCGAGAACGCCGCCAGCCGAGGCATTGTAGCCGATTGAGTCATTTTGACAATACATTTCTGACATATACTGTCATGGTGCATGACTGGCTCAATCAGCCCGGCTACCTGGCCCTGTTCAGTCTCAGCCTGCTGGCCTCCACTCTGCTGCCGCTGGGGTCGGAGTGGCTTTTGGTGATGATGCTGGCCAACGGGTTCGACCCGCTGGCAACGGTGGGGGTGGCAACGGCCGGCAACTACCTGGGGGGGCTCACCAACTGGGTGATCGGCAGGTACGGCGGCCGCTGGCTGATTGAACGGCTGCTGCGGGTTTCGCCCGAGCAGGAGCAGCGGGCGCACGACCATTATCGGCGTTTCGGCGTCTATTCCCTGTTCTTTTCCTGGTTGCCGGTGGTCGGCGATCCGCTCTGCCTGGTCTCCGGGATTTTGGGCACCGGTTTCTGGCAATTCACGCTGCTGGTGGCATCGGGCAAGCTGGCGCGGTACGCCGTTACGGCGTGGATCACATTGACGGCCGCTTCATGAATCGCATGGTTTGACGGGGGGGTGGCATGGACATACCGGCCAGCACAGCGGAACGGGATCAGCTTCAGCGCTACAAGGGGTATGACCGCATCATGGGCAATATCTCCTGGCTGCTGATCGCCCTGGTGGCGCTGGCGGTCAAGCTGATGCCGTCCGCCGACCGCGTCAGCCACGCCTTTCTCGCCATATTTTGCATTCTCCTGTTTTTCTACAACGTCAATGCCCGCTACGGTTTTCTTTCTCGGCGCCACAGCCAGTTCAAGATCTTCATCGATCTGATGGTCTTTCTGACCTTTATCGTGGCCGTTTGCTGGTACACCGGCAAGCTGACCAGCCCCTTCATGTCGCTCATCTACCTGATCCTGATGGCATCGGCCCTCACCCAGGGGAAGCGGGTGACCTATTTCATGGCCGGCCTGGCCATCTCCTCGTACGTTTTGCTCGCGTCGGAGGATTTTCGCGGCATCAGTTTTTATCTGACCCATATCCTGGAGCTGTTTCCCTTCATGCTGATCGCCCACCTGGGCGCCATGCTGGCCGGCGAGGCGGAGTCGGCACGGCACGAGGTGGAGCGCCTGTCATTGACCGATGAGGTGACCGGCATCAATAACATGCGCAACTTCTTCCTTTTGGCCGATGCACACCAGAAACTGGCGATGCGCTACAAACGCCCGTTTGCCATTTGCATGATCGACGCCGATGGCCTGAAGAAGATCAACGACCAGTATGGGCACTTTGCCGGCACCGAGCTGATCCGGCAGGTGGCCGCCATGATCACCTCCCACATCCGCAGCTCGGATATCTGCGCCCGCTACGGCGGCGACGAGTTCGTAATCATGTTCAGCGAGACCGGCAAGCACGATGCGGCGGTAGCGGTGGAGCGGATCATCCAGGGGATGGCCGCCACCTCGTTCGATTTTGAGGGAAGGGCCATCGCCACGACCCTTTCGGCCGGCTTGGCCTCATTTCCCGTGGACGGCGACGAGGTGCGGACGGTGATGGCCAACGCCGACGAGGCCATGTACGTCAGCAAGCGGAGCGGCAAGAACCGGCTGACGCTGTTCAGCGGCGACATGTACGGCGAAACCTTCGGCAAGCACGCCGCCGAGGGTGAACCATGACCGGGGAAACGGTGCAGCTGGCCCCGGTAGACCGGCATTTTGCCGATTTCATCCACCGGATAGACAGACATGCCTGCGACGAAATCTGGCTGGCGGCGGCCCTGGCGAGCCATGCGGTGGGCCGGGGACACATCTGTCTCGATATGGAGGCGGCGGCGGGGAGCGTCGTGGCGTCCGGCACGGGCGGCCCCGTGCTGAAGGTGCCGCCGGCCGGGCTTTGGCGCAATCTGCTGCAGGCGTGCGATACCATCGGCCGGCCGGGCGACTACACGCCACTCGTCCTGGACGACGCCGGCCGCCTCTATTTGCACCGCACCTGGAGCTACGAATGCCGCGTGGCCGAAGGGCTGTTACGCCGCACGGCCACTGTCGCCGGGGATCCGGCGCAGCTCGAAGCAGGTCTGGAGCGCTATTTCCCCACCACGCGCGGGGAGGACGCTCCCGATCTGCAGCGCGAAGCGGCGCGCGCCGCACTGACACGGCGCCTGGCCGTGGTGTCCGGCGGTCCGGGGACCGGCAAGACCGCTACCGTGGCACGCATCCTGGCGCTATTGGTCGAACTCTCGGCCACGCCGCCGCGCATGCTGTTGGCCACCCCCACCGGCAAGGCGGCCATGCGGCTGCGCCATTCCATTCTCCGCGCCGCCGATGGGCTGCAGCTCAGCGACCGGCAGCGCAGCACCCTGCCCGCCGAAGTCCGTACCATCCACCGCCTGCTGGGCATGAACCCCGATACCGGCCGCTGCCGGTACAACCGTGATAATCCGCTGGAGTGCGACCTGCTGGTGGTGGACGAGGCGTCCATGATCGATCTGCCGCTCATGGCGCGCCTGCTGGAGGCGTTGCCGGACGATGCCCGGCTGATCCTGCTGGGGGACCGGGACCAGCTGGCCTCGGTGGAGGCCGGCGCCGTGCTGGCCGACATCTGTGCCGGCCCGGAGGGGGGCGATGCCCGGCCGGCGGACATAGCGGTTGTCCACCTGACCAGGAGCTACCGGTTTGCAGCCGCGTCCGGCATCGGCCAGCTGAGCCGTCTGATCAATGAGGGCGACGGCGATAGCGCTTTGGAACTGCTGGTTTCGGGGCGCTGCACCGAACTGTCCTGGCGGCCGCTTCCCGGTCCGGCGGGCCTGGCGGGCGCCCTTGGCGAAGCGGTCAGCTCCGGCTATGGCGACTACGTGGCCAGCAGCACCCCGGCCCGAGCCCTGGAGCAATTCGAGTGTTTTCGAATTCTGTCGCCGCTGCGCCAGGGACCCTGGGGGGTAGAGAACCTGAACCGCATCAGCGCGGCCGCCCTGGGACTGAATCCCGGTGGTCAGAACCGCGAATACCGGCTGCAGCCACTGGTCATCAGCGGCAACAACTATGAACTGGGGCTGTTCAACGGTGACACCGGCGTGCTGCTGGATGAGCCGGCCGGTGGCCGTTTATCCGCCTGGTTCAGTGACGGGGAAGGCGGAGTGCGCCGCATGTCGCCGCTGCGGCTCCCCCCCAGCGAACCGGCCTTTGCTCTGACCATCCACAAAAGCCAGGGAAGCGAATTCGAGCGGGTGCTCCTGATCCTGCCGGACCAGGCCCCCGAACTGCTTACCCGCGAACTGGTATACACCGCCATTACCCGGGCCCGTTCCCGGGTGGAGATCTGGAGCGGAGAAGAGGTGTTCCGGACGGCCGTCAGTCGTCGTATCACGCGCAGTTCCGGACTGGCCGCCAGGCTCTGGGGGCGGGGAGAATGAGCGTCGCCTCGCCGGATGCGGAAAATATGGTAGAATGACATCTGATTGGATCTCAGCAGGAGGTGGTTGCCCATGATGAACGTGCGCACGCTGATGCACCTGGCCCTGGCGGCGGTACTGACTGGCGGTATGGTATTTGCTCCCGTCACCGTGCCGGCCGTCGAAAAATTGGTGACGGGCAAGAAGCCTGTCCAGAAGGAAGCTGCCGCCGACGAGAGCAGTCAGGGGGCTGACGGATGCACAAAGGTCAAAGTCACTCCGGTCAAGACGCGGCAGCAGTACGACGACTACTACGGCACCATGATAACCAGCGATAAGTCGGTGCTCAAGGGGGGTGACGCGGCCTTCCGCTGGGGAATCACCAACCCCAAGCCGCTGGAGATGGCCTATTTCGGCGCCTATGTGAAGCCGAACGCCAAGTTCACCCATTTCCGTGCCACCCTGTACGCCGACAGCGACATCAAGGCCGACCTGCCGTTCATGGTCCGCAGCGGCAGCTACAACGGCGAGGTGCTGAAGAGCGAGACGCTGGCTCCGGGAGAGTCCAAGGTCGTCGAGGTGGAGATCAAGGGGGTCAAAAAGCTGTTCATCGGCACCGAGCTGCGCATCAACCACGACAAGGCGCGCCGGATCATCATCGGCGAGCCGGAGTTTTACTCCTGCAAGTGACGTTTTCCCTGCAGGGTGCAAACGAGGGGCGGTCATGAGGATTTTTATCACCGGTGGCACCGGCTTTGTGGGTGGTCACCTGGTCCGCGAGCTCCGGCAGCGGGGTCACAGCCTGCGCCTGCTGGTCCACCACCGCGGCCCGGCCGGCGACCCGGCCATCGAGCAGGTGGTCGGAGACATCACCCGGCTGGAGACGTTCCGCGATGCGGCCGAGGGGTGCGACGCGTTCATCAACCTGGTGGGGATCATCCGCGAAGTTCCCTCCCGCGGCATCACCTTCGAACAGTTGCACGTGCAGGCCACGGCCAATGCCCTGGCGGCGGCCGCAGCCTGCGGGGTCGGCCGCTACCTGCAGATGTCGGCCCAGGGGACGCGCCCCGAGGCGGTCACCCGCTATCATGCGACCAAGTTTCGGGCCGAAGAACTGGTCCGCGCCAGTTCACGCGCCTGGACCATTCTGCGGCCATCCCTGATTTTCGGCCCCCGCGACGCCTTCGTGAACATGCTGGCCGACCAGCTGCGCCTGTCGCCGGTCATGCCGGTCATCGGCAGCGGCACCTACCGCCTGCAGCCGATCCACGGCGACGATGTGGCCCGCTGCTTTGCCCTGGCCCTGGACATGCCGGAAACAATCGGCCAGTGCTACGCCCTCTGCGGCAACGACCGTCTGACCTATGTTGAACTGCTGGATCTGGTCGCCGCCGCCCTGGGCAAAGCGCCGCCGTTCAAACCCCACGCCCCGTTGGGCTTAATGAAGCTGGTCATCCCGGTCATGCAGCATGTCCCCCGGTTTCCCATCACCATGGACCAGTTGCAGATGCTGCTGGAGGAGAATATCTGCGATGGCAGCTGGAAACGCACCTTCGGCTTCGAGCCGATCGGGTTTCGCGAGGGGATTGCCTACCTCGGGCAGGCTGCAGCGGATGCTTGACCAATCTGCTCTCCTGAGGTATAAGTCCGAACCATGTTGAGACGCATGCGACGCATAACCCCGCTTGCGGGCGTTCTTTTTCTGCTGTCGGCCGGTGCTCCTGCCTGTGCCGATCTCTCTTTTTCCGCCGATCCCCTTCCCCTCGACCCACTCGCCCTGCAGGTAGCCGCCGCTCTCCCCTCTGATGCCGACAACCTGCTGCAAGAGCTGCTCAAGCCGGGAGCGAACCTGCTGGAACAGCTGGTGGAGAAGAGCAGCAGTTTTGAACAAGTGGACGGTTTTGCCTCCTATTATGCCCGCCGCTTCGAAGGTCGCCGCACCACATCCGGCCAGCGCTACCATCCCGAAAAGCTGACCGCCGCCCACGAGAGTCTGCCGCTGGGTACGGTGGTGCGGGTGGTCAACCCTCGCACCGGCCAGGAGGTCAGCGTCACGGTGAACGACCGCTGCGCCCCCAAGCCGTTCCACTTCATCGACCTGTCCCGGGCCGCTGCCAAGAAGATCGGGCTGTGGGGCAAGGGCAAGATCAAGGTCGTCATCATCCCCCTGCTGGAAGAGCCGCTGGAAGAGCCTGCCTAACCGCTGTCCGGTGCCCCGAGCAAATCTGTTTTGACAAAAGCGGGCCGACATGCTAGCGTAATTCTCCCTTTTCATCCGTTAATCAACTCGTTCGTGCATACAGGCAGTTCTGTTTGCAGGCGCATATGATAGCCGGGCCCCGCGCAACGGCACGCCGTGAACTCCGCCAGGTCCGGAAGGAAGCAACGGCAGCGGCTCTTGCCGTGTGCCGCGGGTAAACCCGGCTATCATATGCGCCTGCAAGCGATCCCCGCTACTTCCGGCTCGCCTGCCACGAAGCCAACAAACCGGGCTGGATGCTGCCCGGAATGAGGTAACACCCCCTTGTCTTACGTTGTCCTCGCCCGAAAATACCGTCCCCAGACCTTTTCGGAACTGACCGGCCAGGAGCATGTCAGCCGTACCCTGCAGAACGCCATCGACACCGGCAGGGTCGCGCACGCCTTCCTGTTCACCGGCGCCCGCGGGGTCGGCAAGACCAGTTCGGCGCGCATTCTGGCCAAGGCGCTCAATTGCGAGCAGGGGATGACCACCGAACCCTGCAACGCCTGTCCGATCTGCAAGGAGATCACCGACGGCACCTCCACCGACGTGTTCGAGATCGACGGCGCCTCCAATACCGGCGTTGACGACGTGCGCGACCTGCGTGACAACGTCAAGTATCTCCCTTCCCACAGCCGCTACAAGATCTTCATCATCGACGAAGTCCACATGCTCTCAACCAGCGCCTTCAACGCCCTGCTGAAGACCCTGGAAGAGCCGCCGGCCCACGTCAAGTTCATCTTTGCCACCACCGAACCCCATAAGGTGCCGGTCACGATTCTGTCACGCTGTCAGCGATTCGACTTCAAGCGCATCTCCCTGGCCAAGCTGATCGCGCGACTGCGCTTCATCGCCGACGCCGAGCAGATCGTCATCAGCGACCCCGCTCTGGCCATGATCGCCCGCAAGGGGGATGGCAGCATGCGCGACTCCCTGTCGGTCTTCGACCAGGTGCTGGCCTTCTGCGGCGCCACGGTCAGCGACGAGGACGTGGCCACCATGATCGGCGCCGTCGATCGCCGGCTGCTGGCGGACATCTCGGCGGCCATCTTCGGCAGCGACACCCAGGGGGTGCTGGCCGGCATCAAGCGCGTCGACGGTGTCGGGTACAGCATGCGCCAGTTCTGCCAGGAGCTGATCGACCATTTCCGCAACCTGCTGGTCATCCGCTCGGTCAAGAAACCGGAAGAGATTCTGGATCTGGCTGAAGCCGAGCTTGACGAGTTGCGTCGCCAGGGGGACGGTTTTTCACCCCAGGATATCCAGCGCCGCTTGACCCTGCTGCTCAAAGCCGAGGCCGATATGGCCCAGGCCACGTTTCCCCGGCTGATTCTGGAAATTGCCCTGCTCAAGGCGGCCACCCTGGCGCCGGTGATTCCTATTCAGCAGCTTCTGGAAAAGGTGCGGGCCTTGGAAACATCGGCGGTACACACCCCTGCGCTGCCTTGGGATGCGGGCCGCCAGCAGCCTGCTGCAGGCCCTGCGGCCGCGCCGCGCCAGGAGGCGCCCCGCTCGCCCGCCCACGCGCCCAGCCATGTGCCGGCCAAGCCGTCGGCTCCCGTGCGGCCGGAAGCCACGGGCCGCGGCAGTCATGCCGACTGGGAGCATTTCGTGGCCCAGAGCGTGGAAAAGCGCCCGGCCATCGGTTCGGTCCTGGAGCATGGCAGTCCGCTGAAATTCGAAAGCGACCTGCTGGAGATCGGTTTTCCCGAGGGGAGCTATTTTCTGACCACCGCCCGGGATGCGGAGTTTCTTGCCGACGTGCGGGCGCTGGCCCGGGAAATCACCGGCCGGGAGTTGCAGGTCCGGGTCAGTTCGATCGCTCCCGAGTCCGGTGCTGCCCCCCTGTCGCTGGCCGAAAAAAAAAAGTGCGCACATGAGCAGTTGATGGAAACCTTGCGCCGGGAAGTTGACACGCATCCGGTGGTCAATGAGGCGCTGCGGGTGTTTGGCGGGGCCATCAGCGAGGTCAGCAAGATCTGAACACGCATGCAATCTGACGGAATACGCAGGAGTATTACTACAACTATCAACAGCAGGAGGAAGGTATGTCAAAAGGTTTGGCAAGCATCATGAAGCAGGCCCAGATGATCCAGCAGAAAATGGCGAAGCTTCAGGAGGAGGCGTCCCAGCGATCCGCTGAAGCCACTTCGGGTGGTGGCGCCGTCAGCGTGAAGGTGAACGGCAAGAACGAGATTCTTTCATTGACAATAAAAAAGGAGGCCGTTGACCCTTCCGACGTGGAAATGCTGCAGGACCTGATCATTGCGGCTACCAACGAGGCTTTGAAGAAAGTTCATGCCGAGATCGGCGAGGAGATGTCCAAGATCACCGGCGGCATGAGCATACCCGGACTTTTTTAAGTAATAACGTATTGTTATAATAATCAGCGTTATTTTATTTTACCGTAAACGTTTTTAGTTTGACTAAATGTTTTAGTTCGGCTAATAGATGTGTCGTGCTGACCGGTGCGATGCTTCCGGCCGACGTGGGGTACGATGCGCGCGAATTCGCTCCTCCAAGGTCATCGGATGTCAGAAGGCCCGTGAACCATGGAGGAGCGTTTTTTTAACCATGCTATAATACACAAAAAACTGTTTTATTTGTGTCGGGAAATATGCTAACAAAAGCCTCCTCACTGACCAGATTAGTGGGCGAATTGAAGAAACTGCCGGGAGTGGGCGAACGTACCGCCGTTCGGCTGGCGTTCCATCTGCTCAAGTCGCCCCAGAACCTGACGTCGCTGGCAGAAGCCCTGCTGGTGGTGCGTGAACGGGTGCGGGCCTGTTCGGTCTGTTTTGCCATTACCGAGGACGATCCCTGCCACATCTGCAGCGGCAATCGCGACAGCGGCACCATCTGCATAGTGGAAAACTCCCAGGATCTGATGGCGCTGGAGCGCAGCAACGCTTACGGCGGTGTGTATCATGTGCTGGAAGGAGCCATTTCGCCGCTCTCCGGGATTGGCCCCGGTGATCTGCGCATCCGCGAGCTGCTGGAGCGCATCGGCCGCGGCGGGGTCACCGAGGTGGTCATCGCTACCAACTTCACGGTGGAGGGGGAGGCCACGGCGCTGTATCTGACCAAGGCGCTCAAACCTCATGGCGTGAAGATAACCCGCCTGGCCCACGGCATACCGCTGGGCAGCGACATCGAGTATGTGGATGCAGCGACGGTGCAATGGGCGCTGCAGGGGCGCAATGAATTGTAACAACGTTACTATAGCAGCGATTGGTAATCGTAACCCAAACAGAGGAGGCAGTACATGAGCAAGAAGATGGTAACCATCGACGGCAACACCGCCGCCGCCCACGTGGCCCACGCCACCAACGAAGTCATTGCCATTTACCCGATCACCCCGTCATCGGTGATGGGTGAGATCTCCGACGCCAAAAGCGCCATGGGGGAGCAGAACATCTGGGGCAATGTTCCCTCCGTGGTCGAGATGCAGTCCGAGGGCGGCGCCGCCGGTGCCGTGCATGGCGCTCTGCAGGCCGGCGCACTCACCACGACCTTTACCGCCAGCCAGGGCCTGTTGCTGATGATCCCCAACATGTTCAAGATCGCCGGCGAGCTCACTTCCACGGTCTTCCACGTTTCGGCCCGCGCCATCGCTGCCCAGGCGCTCTCCATCTTCGGCGACCACTCGGACGTCATGTCCTGCCGCTCCACCGGCTGGGCCTTCCTCTGCTCCAACAACGTCCAGGAGGTCATGGACTTCGCCCTGATCTCCCAGTCTTCGACCCTGCGCAGTCGTATCCCGTTTCTGCACTATTTCGACGGCTTTCGCACCTCCCACGAAGTCCAGAAGGTCACCGAGCTGACCTTCGACGAGATGCGCCACATGATCGACGACAAACTGATCGCCGAGCACAAGGCCCGTGGCCTCAATCCTGACAAGCCGGTGATGCGCGGCACCGCCCAGAATCCGGACGTCTATTTCCAGGGGCGTGAGACGGTCAACCCCTTCTACCCGGTCTGCGAAAAGATCGTGCAGGAGGAGATGGACAAATTCGGCAAACTGACCGGCCGCAAGTACAAACTGGTGGATTACGTGGGTGCCAAGGATGCCGAGCGCGTTGTGGTCGTCATGGGCTCCGGCGCCGACGTGGTGCAGGACACCGTGGAAAACCTGGTCAAGAAGGGTGAGAAGGTCGGTGTGGTCAAAATCCGCCTCTATCGCCCCTTCCCCCTGGACGCCTTCCTCAAGGCGCTGCCCAAGACCGTCAAGAAGATCGCCGTGCTCGACCGCACCAAGGAGCCGGGCGCCCTGGGCGAGCCGATCTATCTGGATGTGCGCACCGCCATCGGCGAGGGTATGGCCAGCGGCAAGTTCAAGTTCAACGGCTATCCGGTCATCGTCGGCGGCCGCTATGGCCTCGGCTCCAAAGAGTTCAACCCGGCCATGGCCAAGGCCGTTCTCGACAATCTCAAGGCCGCCAAGCCGAAGAACAAGTTCGTGGTCGGCATCGAAGAGGATGTCACCGGCTGCAGCCTGAAAGTTGACTACAGCTACAAGAACCCCATGGACGGCGTTTATGAGGCCATGTTCTTCGGCCTCGGTTCCGACGGCACCGTCGGCGCCAACAAGAACTCCATCAAGATCATCGGCGAAGAGACCAGCAACAACGCCCAGGCCTATTTCGTGTATGACTCCAAGAAGGCCGGCTCCATGACCACTTCGCACCTGCGCTTCGGGAAGAAGTACATCCGCGCCCCCTACCTGGTGCAGGAAGCCGACTTCGTGGCCTGCCACAACTTCTCCTTCCTGGAGAAGTACGACATGCTGGCCAAGGCCAAGACCGGCGCCACCTTCCTGCTCAACGCCCCCTTCGGGCCGGGTGAGGTTTGGGACACCATGCCCAAGGAAGTGCAGCAGCAGATCATTTCCAAGAAGCTCAAGTTCTACGTGATCGACGGCGTCAAGCTGGGCAACGAGATCGGCCTCGGACCCCGCATCAACGTCATCATGCAGACCGCGTTCTTCAAGATTTCCAATATCATTCCGCTCAAGGACGCTGTGGCCTCCATCAAGAACGCCATCAAGAAGTCCTACGGCAAGGCGGGCGAGAAGGTGCTGGAAATGAACTACAAGGCTGTCGACGCCGGCCTGAACAACTTCTACGAGGTCAAGGTTCCCACCAAGGCCACCAGCAAGCTGAAAATGGCCGCGGCTGTTTCCAGCAAGGCACCGAAGTTCGTGAAAGACGTGACCGGTGTGATCGTGGCCGGCCTGGGGGACAATCTGCCGGTATCCAAGATGCCAGCAGACGGCACCTTCCCGACCGCCACGTCGCAGTACGAGAAGCGCAACATCGCCATCGACATCCCGGTGTGGGACGAGAAGCTCTGCATCCAGTGCGGCATCTGCTCCTTCGTCTGCCCCCACGCCTCGGTCCGCAGCAAGGCCTATGACGGCAAACTGCTCAAGGGTGCACCCAAGACCTTCAAGTCCGTAGACTGCAAGATTCCGGAAATGGCCGGCAAGAAGTACACCATCCAGGTGGCCCCGGAAGACTGCACCGGTTGCGGCGCATGCGCCCACAACTGCCCGGCCAAGGACAAGCAGAACCCGAACCACAAGGCGCTGGACATGCATTTCCAGCCCCCGCTGCGCGCCCAGGAAGTCGAGAACTTCGACTTCTTCCTCAGCCTGCCCGATGTTGATGCCACCCAGGTCAAGCTGGACACCCTGCGCAGCAACCAGCTGGTACGTCCGCTCTTCGAATACTCCGGCGCCTGCGCCGGCTGCGGCGAGACACCGTACCTGAAACTGTTGACCCAGCTGTTCGGCGATCGCATGATCGTGGCCAACGCCACCGGCTGCTCTTCCATCTACGGCGGCAACCTGCCCACCACCCCCTACGCCCAGCGTGCCGACGGACGTGGTCCGGCCTGGTCCAACTCGCTGTTTGAGGACAACGCCGAGTTCGGCTATGGCATGCGCCTGACCGTGGACCAGTTCACCAAGTCAGCCCAGGAGTATGTGAACATTCTGGCCGGTGAGAAGGCCTTTAGCGCCAACGCCAAGCTGTTCAAGGAGATCCTCTCCGCCGACCAGTCCACCCAGGCCGGCATCGAGGCCCAGCGCGGCCGCATCGAGAAGCTCAAGGCAGTACTCAAGGGGAGCAAGAATGCCACCGCCAAACTGCTCCTCCCCATTGCCGACTACCTGTCCAAGAAATCGGTCTGGTGCATCGGCGGCGACGGCTGGGCCTATGATATCGGTTTCGGCGGCCTCGACCATGTCATCGCCAGCGGCAAGAACATCAACCTGTTCGTTCTGGATACCGAAGTCTACTCCAACACCGGCGGCCAGGCGTCCAAGTCGACCCCGCTGGGCGCCGTGGCGCAGTTCGCCGCCGGCGGCAAACCGGTATCCAAGAAGGACCTGGGCATGATCGCCATGTCTTACGGCTCGGTCTACGTGGCCAACGTGTCGCTCGCCAACCCGGGCCAGTGTGTCAAGGCCATGCTGGAGGCCGAAGCCTTTGACGGTCCGTCCCTCATCATTGCCTACGCCCACTGCATTGCACACGGCATCGACATGACCGCTGGCGTGGATGCCCAGAAGCGTGCCGTACAGTCCGGCTACTGGCCGCTGTATCGCTACAATCCGGCCCTGGTCGCCGAAAACAAGAACCCGCTGCAACTGGACAGCAAGGCGGCCACCATTGAATTCAGCGAGTATACCAATGCCGAAAACCGCTACCGCATGCTCAAGAAGGCCAACCCCAAGGCGGCCGATGAGCTGATGAAGAAGGCTGCTGCCTGGAGCAAGGCGCATTTTGCCTACTACCAGAAACTGGCGGCCCTCAACTTCGACGAAGGCAGCGAAAAAAAGTAGAGTCGTAAGTGCGTCAAATGCTACACTGAAGCCCCACGGGAAACCGTGGGGCTTTTTTCATGATGGGACCATTTCCGCGAGAGTGCTGCATGCCTGCTACGCCTGTGTCTAAAATCCGGAGCCGTCTGCTCGGCCTGCTGTCCCTGATGCTGCTGTCGGCCGGTGTCGCCATGGCTGCCGATGCGGGGGATGATTACCGCACGCCGTTGGCCGGTGAAGCCTGCACGGTCAGGATCAATAACAAGTCGTTCGACATTCCCGCCCGCGATCGTACCAGACAACTGGCGCTGACCGTCGGCGGCACCCTGTTTTATCCGGCGCTCGGCAGCAGCGATGCCTTGCCGATAGCAGCTCTTTACAGCCGGCGCGAGACCGCCAGCTATCGTTCCAGGCTGGTGTTCTCGGTCTTCGACAACGAACTGGATCTGAGCTTTCCCGTTTCAGGCAAACGGGAACTGCTGGTGAAGCTGTTCAATCACACCGTCCCGTTTCCCGAAGAGGTGCTGTCCGAGGGGCGTTCCATAAAATCCACCTCCCTCATCTGGGGAGAGGGGGGCGTCTGGCTTGGCGCCGGCTATCGCTGGCCCGTGGCGCCCTTTCAGTGCGACAACGATTTCAGGCTGCAGTTTTTTTATCAGGGGAGCTATCTGTACAACGAGCGAACAGCCGATAGCGGCAGTTCGGTGAGGTTGCCCCCTGACACCTTCGTGAACGGGCTACGTTTTCGGGCTCGTTACGACGGCCTGAGACGCAACCTGATGGAACTGCCCCACAGCGGCGTGGCTGCCGGCGGCGATCTGGAGTGGAGCCGGCGGTCGCGGTGGTCCGATGCCAATTACGGCGGCAGCCTGTTTACCAAGGAAGAGACCCAGGAGTATATCAAGCTGTCCGCGTATGCGCTGGCAGCGCTGCCAATACCGGGGCTGTCGGAGCGCAACCGGCTGCTGGTGAACGTCTATGGCGGCATGGCGCCCAGCCACGATCTGGACCGCTTCTCGGCGTTCCACATCGGTGTCGGGCCTTTCCCCAGCGAGAGCGACGATCTGTGGCGCTGTCCGTATCCCGGCGCCACTTTCAATCAGTTCGATGCCAGCGACTATGTGATCAGCACGCTGGAGTATCGCCGCGAACTGCTGGTATTTCTCTATCTCCATCTGCGGGGGACGCTGGCCTGGGTCAATCGCCAGGTCATCACCAACCGCAGTCTCAAGTTTACCGAGGACATTGGCGATGCTTTCTCCGTCGGCGTGACCAGCGGTCTGCCATGGAATTCCACACTGTATCTGGAATATTCACACGATAGCGGCATCCTGCGCAACGGCACGCCGGGCGACGGGGTGATGATTCTCTGGTCGAAATCGTTTTGAGCAAGATGATCTGCGAAGAGTGAGGAGTTGCAATGGAACGAGTTTTTATAGCCGGCTGCGGCTATATCGGCGGACGCCTGGCCCGCATCTGGCAACAGCGGGGCGCCGCGGTGAGTTGCACGGTGCGCTCCCCGGAGAAGGGTGAGGCGCTGGCCGTCGAAAAAATCCAGGTGTTGGCCGAGGCGTTCGACGATCCGTCAGGCATCACTCTGCCTGACCTGTCGGGTGTCATGCTGTACTATCTGGTGCCGCCGCCGGGAGGGGGCACGACCGACACCCGGGCCCGCAATTTCGTGAGCCGTTTGCAGCAGAATGGCCGCCCCGCAAAAATTGTCTACATGAGCGCCACCTCGGTCTACAGCGAGACGCGTGGGGGAGTGGTGACCGAAGACTCTCCTGCCGAGCCGGTCTCGGCCATGGGGAAGCGCCGCCGTGACGCAGAGCGCGCCTTTCTGGACTATGGCGCGGCTAACGATGTGCCGGTGGTGGTGCTGCGGGTCAGCGGCATCTACGGCCCCGGCCGGCTGCCGCTGATGCAGATCAGCCAGGGGCAGCCGCTCCTGCGCGAGGAGGAGTCGGGCCCAAGCAACCGCATTCATGCCGACGACCTGGCGGAGATCTGTGTGGCCGCAGCGGAGCGGGGCGCGGCGGGCGAGGTCTACAATGTCAGTGACGGCCACCCCACCAGCATGACCAGCTACTTCAACGCCTGTGCCGATCTGCTCGGTTTTCCGCGTCAACCGCAGGTGACGCTGGACGAGGCCCGCCGGACCATGTCGCCGCTGATGCTTTCCTATGTGACTGAAGCGCGGATTGTGGACAACAGCAGAATGCTGGCGCGGCTTGCCGTTACCCTGCGCTATCCGTGCATGGGGGAAGGCCTGCAGGCCTGTCGATGAATCCTGGTCAGGCGCTGTTGACGGTTTTCGGGCGGCTGCATGCCTTTTATGGCCCGCTCGGGTGGTGGCCGGCCGAGACCCCCTTCGAGGTCTGTATCGGCGCTATCCTGACCCAGAATACCGCCTGGACCAATGTGGAAAAGGCCATCGCCAACTTGAAGTCGGCCGATATGCTCACTCCGCAGCAGCTGCGGGATTGTGCCATGGAGGAGCTGGCCGAGCTTATCCGCCCCTCCGGGTTCTTCACGATCAAGGCCCGTCGTCTCAAGAGCTTCGTCGACTGGCTCTACCACTACCACGGCGGCTCACTTGGCCTGATGTTCGCCCGCGATTGGCAGGAGCTCCGCCGCGACCTGCTGCAGGTGCATGGCATCGGCCCGGAGACCTGCGACTCCATCCTGCTCTACGCCGGCCACAAGCCGACCTTCGTGGTGGACGCCTACACCCGGCGCCTGTTCCACCGCCTGGGGCTTTTGCCGGCCGCTGCCGGTTATGAGATTACCCGCACCCTGTTCATGGCTCATCTGCCGTCTGAGGTGGCGCTGTACAACGAGTACCATGCGCTGATCGTCGAGCAGTGCAAGGTATATTGCCGCACCCGGCCCCGCTGCCCGGGCTGTCCGCTTCTGCCGGAGTGCCCCACCGGCAATCCAAGCTTGACCAGACAGGTCGAGTAAGAGTTTATTCATCTGTTATGACGTGGAGTTAGCAACTTTATGGCTTGCAGATGGGTAGGTGGTCTGGTACACTATACTTAACAAGACTTGCGAGGGTTCCCTGAGAACCCTCATCTGCCCTGGTGACTTTCCCTCCTAGTTGCCAGGGTGTTTTTTTCCCGCTGCATGGCATGGTTGACGCCTGACAGCGGTTGTGGTTTAATCGCAGAGTGGAAGTGGATGCCTATATAGCGCTCGGCTCGAATCAGGGCGACCGTGAGTTGAACCTGTTGCGGGCTGTTGCGGAGATCGGCAAGATACCCCATGGCAAGGTCACGGGGCTTTCTTCGTTTTACGAAACATCACCGGTGGGGGTTGTGGACCAGCCGGCCTTCTGCAATGCCGTGCTCAGGTTTTCCACCGCTCTCTCCCCCCGCGATCTGCTGCAGCGGCTGCTCTTGATCGAAACCGAGGTATTCAAGCGGCAGCGCACCCGCCATTGGGGGCCGCGCAGCGTGGATCTGGATCTTTTGCTTCACGGCCAGACAGTCTTGCATGAGGAGGGGCTTGAGCTTCCCCATCCCCGGATGACGGAGCGCCGCTTCGTGCTCCAACCGCTGTGCGACATCGCTCCGGAGGTGCGGCACCCCGTGAGCGGCCTGACCATGGCCGAGCTGCTGGCGGGCCTGGTTTCGGACGAACGGGTGGTTAAATTATGAGCGTGTCCGCACGTTCCGGAAGGGGAGTGGCGGCATGATACGTCTGCTCATCTGGGCCCTGCTTTTGTATATCGGCTACCGCATCATCGTCTCGCTGATGCAGCCGAAACAACCGGAGAAAAACGTCACCGGACGGGAGGGAACTGCCGCCACGACCTACCGTGACCCGGTCTGCGGCGTTTACGTGTCAGAGGACGATGCCGTGATCGGCACCCACGCCGGCGAGCGCCACTACTTCTGCTCCATGGCTTGTCTGGAAAAATACCGCGACCAGCTGGAACATACATCACCAACATAACTGGAGGAATTCATGAAGTTTTTTATCGACACAGCCGATGTGAAGGAAATCCGCGAAGCCCACGCACTGGGGCTGGTGGATGGCGTCACCACCAACCCCTCGCTGATCGCCAAGTCGGGGCGCAAGTTCAAGGATGTCATCAAGGAAATCGTCTCCATCGTGGATGGACCGATTTCCGCCGAAGTCATCTCCCTGGACGCTCCCGGCATGATCAAGGAAGCCAAGGAACTGGTCAAGATCCACAAGAACATCGTCATCAAGCTCCCCATGACTCCTGAAGGGCTCAAGGCCTGCAAGGCACTTACGGACAAGGGGATCAAGACCAACGTGACCCTGATCTTTACCCCCATGCAGGCGCTGCTGGCCGCCAAGGCCGGGGCCACCTACGTTTCTCCCTTTGTCGGCCGGCTGGACGACATCTCCCAGGACGGCATGGGCATCATCGAGGAGATCCGCACCATTTTCGACAACTACGGCTACACCGCCGAGATCATCGTGGCCAGTGTGCGCAACCCGATCCATGTGCTCAACTCGGCCCTGATCGGCGCCGACATCGCCACAATCCCCTACTCGGTGATGATTCAGCTTGCCAAGCACCCCCTGACCGACGCCGGCATCAAGAAATTCCTGGAAGACTGGCAGAACGTTCCGAAATAGCTCCGTGATCCCATGAAACCAGCCGCTCCCCTCTCCATTCTCTTCACCGCCTCCGAGGCCACCCCTTTTGCCAAGGAAGGGGGGCTCGGGGACGTGGTGGGCGCCCTGCCCAAGTATCTGGCCCGCATGGGGCACGATGTGCGGGTGGTGATTCCGCGCTACTGGTGCGTGGACGGGGAGAAGTACGGTCTGCGCCACCTGCCCGGCACCCTGGTGGTGCCCATGGGGGCTGCCGGCACCATGTACTGCGGGGTCTATCAGGGATACCTGCCCGGGAGCGAGGTGCCGATCTACTTCCTTGAGCACGACCAGTTCTACGGCCGCGCCGGCCTCTATCAGCATGACGGCCAGGGGTACCTGGACAATGACAACCGCTTCGTATTCCTGTCCAAGGCGTCGCTGGAACTGTGCAAGATGCTCCAGTGGTCACCGGACGTGGTGCATGCCCATGACTGGCATACGGGTGTGGTGCCGGTCCTGCTCAACACCTCCTACCTGCACGACCGCTATGTGGGCGATGCGGCCTCCCTGCTCACCCTTCACAACATGCAGCACCAGGGGAACTTCTATCCCGGGCTGATGGACGTGCTCGGCATCGGCTGGAAGCATTTCAACTTCCTGGAGCTGGAAAAGGACGATCAGGTCAATCTGCTCAAGGGGGGGATCTACCACGCCACCCTGCTCAACACCGTCAGCAGGGGGTATGCCCACGAAATCCAGACCCCGGAGTTCGGTTGGGGATTGGAAGGGGTGGTGAGCGACCGGGCGGCCGACCTGTACGGCATCCTCAACGGCGTCGATTACGAAGAATGGGACCCCCGCAACGACCCGTTCATTGCGAAGACCTATGCCATCCGGACGGTGAAGAGCGGCAAGGCGGCCTGCAAGGCGGCGCTGCAGCAGCGGATGGGGCTGCCGGTGCGCAGCGACGTGCCGCTGTTCGGCGTGGTGTCGCGCATGGTGCAGCAGAAGGGGACCGACATCCTGGCCGAGGCGATCCACCGTATCCTGGAGATGGATGTGCAACTGGTGGTGGTCGGCAACGGCGAGCCGTGGGCCCACTTCTTTTTCGGCGACATGGCCATCGCGCACCCGGACAAGTTCGCCTGTTTCATCGGCTACGACAATGCCCTGGCCCACCAGGTGGAAGCCGGGGCCGACTTCTTCGTCATGCCGTCGGCATTCGAGCCGTGCGGCCTCAACCAGATGTACAGCCTGGCCTACGGCACGCCGCCGATCGTGCGTGCCACCGGCGGACTGGAGGACAGCGTGGAGAACTTCAACGAGGCCATGCTGACCGGCACCGGCTTCAAGTTCTGGCACCACAACGCCACCGCCCTGTTCGACACGGTCGGCTGGGCCGCCTGGACCTTCTTTAACAACCCCAAGGGGCTGGCCGCCCTGCGCAAGAACGGCATGCAGCAGCGCTTCACCTGGGAGACCGCTGCGGAAAAATATGACGAACTCTACCACCTGGCGGTCCGG
>Ga0334722_10001380_pt1 | contig 30510 bp, 30 predicted proteins | sample C3_bottom_MG_FD_207210 | JGI IMG/M metagenome (GOLD analysis project Ga0334722, IMG submission 207210) | Sediment microbial communities from Yellowstone Lake, YNP, Wyoming, USA - C3_bottom | ecosystem: Environmental > Aquatic > Freshwater > Lake > Sediment | place: USA: Wyoming | collected... | reverse complement strand
CACGCCCGTGCGCTTCGAGGAGCTGGCCGTCCACCTGAAGCGCGCAGACATCATCCTCTCCTCGACCGGAGCCCCGCACTTCATCCTGAAGCGGGAAGACGTGGAGGCGGTCATCCGGATCCGCAGGAACCGGCCGATGTTCTTCATCGACATGGCGGTGCCGCGCGACATCGACCCGGACGCCAACGAGATCGACAACGTGTACGTCTACGACATCGACGATCTGAATAACGTGATCGAGACGAACCTCGAGGAACGGCAGCGCGAGGCTTCACTGGCCGAGGAGATCATCGTCGCCGAGGTGGCGGGGTTCCGGCGCTGGCTCGATTCGCAGCAGGTCACCCCGACGATCGTCTCCCTGCGTCGGAAATTCGACGAGGTGCGGCAGGCGGAGGTGGCCAAGGCGCTCTCCGCGCTGGGGACGGACGACCCGAAGACGCGGAAGGTGGTCGAGTCGCTCGCCGCGTCGATCCTCAACAAGGTGCTCCACTCCCCGATCTCCTCGCTGAAGCGCGAGGTCGACGGCCGGAGCCCGATGGAAATGGTGACGGTGGTGCGGGAGATCTTCGACCTCCCGGAAGAGGAAGCGGAGGGGGCGCCGGAAGCGGCGGAGCGCGCCCCCGGACAAGGAGGAAACGTTGGCAGCCATTGACATCATCCGGCTCGGCAGCCGGGGGAGCACCCTCGCCCTCTGGCAGGCGGAGCACATCCGGGCGGAGGTCGAACGACATACCGGCCGGAAAGTGGAAATCACGAGGATCAAGACGACCGGCGACATGATCCTCGACGTCCCGCTGTCGAAGGTGGGCGGGAAGGGTCTTTTCGTAAAGGAGATCGAGGAGGCGCTGCTGTCGAACCGGATCGACCTCGCCGTCCACTCGATGAAGGACGTCCCGACCGACCTTCCCGGCGGGCTCGAGATCTCGTGCATCACGCTGCGGGAGGACCCGCGTGACGCCTTTCTGTCCGTGAAGCACGCGCGGTTCGAGGATCTTCCGAAGGGGGCCCGGGTGGGGACCAGTTCCCTGCGCCGCCAGACCCAGTTGCTGGGCCTGCGCCCGGACCTTTCGATCGGTCAACTGCGCGGGAACCTCGACACGCGGATCCGGAAAATGGAGGAGGGGCAGTACGACGCGATCATCCTCGCCGCCGCGGGGCTGCGCCGGCTCGGGTGGGACGGAAAGATCCGGCAATACCTCCCCGTCACGGTTTCGATCCCGGCGATCGGGCAGGGGGCGCTGGGGATCGAGATCCGGAGCGACGACGAACGAACCCGCGAGGCCGTGGCGTTCCTGGACGACCGGAAGACGTCCCTGGCGGTCCGGGCGGAGCGCGGCTTCCTGAAGCGGCTCGAAGGCGGGTGCCAGGTTCCCATCGCGGCGCACGGAACGGTGAACGAGGACACGGTCGCCCTCTCGGGGCTGATCGGGAAGCCCGACGGCTCGCGGATCCTGCGGGGAAAACGGTCCGGATCCGCGTCCGATCCCGAGTCGATCGGGGTCGCGCTGGCCGAGGAACTGCTTGCACAGGGCGGCCGGGAGATCCTCGACGAGGTGTACCGGCAGTCCGGTTCGTGAAGGGATGACGCTCTCGGGGAAACGGATCCTCGTTACGCGCAGCGTGGAGCAGGCCGGCGATCTCGCCGCCCTGGTCCGCCGCGCCGGCGGCATTCCGGTCCTCTTCCCCACGATCCGGCTGACGCATCCCGAGGATTGCGGCCCCCTCGACCGGGAGATCGGGCGCCTCTCCTCCTTCGACTGGATCCTCTTCGCGAGCGCCAACGCGGCCCGGTTCTTCTGCGAGCGCGCGGCCCGGCTCGGGATCGGCTCCTGGCCGGGGACCCTGCGCGTGGCCAGCGTCGGGCCGGGGACGACGAAGGAGCTCGCGGCGAGGGCCGTCCAAGTGCACCGGACGGCGGAAAAGCACACCGCCGAGGGACTCTTCGAGGCACTCCTTCCCGCGGGGATCCGGGGGAAACGGTTCCTCCTCCCACGCGCCGAGGAGGGGAGGGAGATCCTTCCCGACGCGATCGCGCGGGAAGGCGGCGAGGTGGTGAGCGTCGTCGCCTACCGGAACGGCCTCGCGGAGAAGGACGAGGCGGTGGCCGGGGAGATCGTGTCCCGCCCGCCCGACGTCTGCACCTTCGCGTCGCCCTCGGCGTTCCGGAACCTCTTCCTTCTCCTCGGGGACGGGACGGCGAGGAGCATGCTCTCCCGGACCCGCATCGCGGTGATCGGTGAAGTGACCGCGCGGGCCGTGGAACGCAGGGATTTCCGGGTGGACATCGTGCCCGAAACGTATACGCTGAACGGGATGGTGGACGCCGTCCAGGCGTTCTTCGCCGCCCACCGATCGGCCGACCCAAGGTAACGGGCGGTCGAGCTGCGCCAGGAGGGATCCGATGCAATACCCCGAATACCGGCCCCGCCGCCTGCGGCGGAACGAGACGCTGCGCCGGATGGTCCGCGAGACGAAGCTCTCCGTGGACGACCTGATCTACCCGCTCTTCGCCGCCGCCGGGAAGGGGATCCGCACGGAAGTCTCCTCGATGCCGGGGGTCTTCCAGCTCTCCGTCGAGAACCTCGCGAAGGAGGCGCGGGAAGTCGCCGCGCTCGGCATTCCCGCGGTCCTGCTGTTCGGTCTCCCGGCGAAGAAGGACCCCCTCGGGAAGGACGCCTATTCGGACAGGGGGATCATCCAGACCGCGGTGCGGGCGATCAAGAACGCGGTTCCCGGCCTCATGGTGGTCACCGACGTCTGTTTCTGCGAGTACACCGACCACGGGCATTGCGGGATCCTGAAAGGGAACGAGGTCGACAACGACGCGACGCTCGAGATCCTCGCGAAGAGCGCCGTTTCGCACGCGAAGGCGGGGGCGGACATCGTCGCCCCCTCCGACATGATGGACGGACGCGTCGGCGCGATCCGGAAGGCGCTGGACCGCGGCGGATTTTCGCAGGTCCCCATCATGTCATACGCGGCGAAGTACGCCGGCGGATTCTACGGCCCATTCCGGGACGCGGCGGGGAGCTCCCCCAGCTTCGGGGACCGGCGCTCCTACCAGATGGACCCGCCGAACGCGCGGGAAGCGTTGCGGGAAGTCGCCCTCGACGTGCGGGAGGGAGCCGACATCGTGATGGTCAAGCCCGCCCTGGCGTATCTCGACATCATCTACCGCGTCCGCCAGGCCTTCAACCTGCCGGTCGCGGCGTACAACGTGAGCGGGGAGTACGCGATGGTGAAGGCGGCGGCGAAGCTCGGGTGGATCGACGGGGACAGCGTCACGATGGAGATCCTCGTTTCGATCAAGCGGGCCGGCGCCGACCTGATCATCACCTACGCCGCCAAGGAAGCGGCCCGCGCCCTCGCGGGCTGACGTCGTGTCCGACCCGCCGACGGGAAAGGCCCCCTGGCGCGTCGTCGAGCTGGCGGACGTCTCCGATCGTTCGATCGAGGAGGCGTTGAACGCGGCGGCGGGGGACGGGTGGCGGTTCGAGTCGGCCCACTTCGTCACGCAGCCCGGGAACCGGCGTCCCATGATGGCGTTCCTGTTTTTCACCCGGGACGTTCTCCCGCGGGGGGGCTGACCCGTGTCGCTTCACTGGGAAGAGCAGCGGGAGTTTTTCCGGGATGCCCGGCGGGCGCGTTACCTGGCGCGGCTGGTCGGGAAGGCGGCCGACCTGATCGCCGCGATGTCCCTCTGGCATATCCCCGGAGCGGCGGGGGTGTTCGCCGCCCTCTTCTACATCCTGATGTGCGACGGATTCCCGGGCGGGCGCAGCCTGGGGAAATGGCTCACCGGCCTCAAGGTGGTGCGGATCGACCGGGACGGGATGGATTTCACGGCGTCCCTGATGCGCAATCTCCCCGTCTCCGCGCCCTTCCTCCTGTACCTCTTCCCCGTGATCGGACCGTTCCTCGCCTACACCGTCGGGATCGCGGTCCTGCTGATCGAGACGTATCTCGGGTTCTACGACCCCGACGGGCAACGGGCGGGCGACACCTTCGCCGAGACGCTCGTCGTGGAGTACCGGCAAGGGTCCGATGGCGTCCCTCTATCTGATCGACGGGCATAACGTCCTCTACCGGACCTTCTTCGGCGTCCCGCGCCTTACGGCGCCGGACGGGACGCCCACCAATGTCGTCCTCGGGGTGGCCCGGATTCTCCTCAAGATCCTGCGGGAGGAGCGTCCCGATGCGATCGTCGCCGTCTTCGACTCGCGGGAGCCCACGCCGCGCCACGCGCTCTACCCCGAATACAAGGCGAACCGTCTGAAGACTCCCGAGGACCTCTCCTCCCAGATCCCGGTGGTGGACGAGATGATCGACGCCCTCGGGGTCCGCCGCCTTTCCTTTCCCGGCGCCGAAGCCGACGACATCATCGGGACCCTGGCGCGCCGCGCGGAGGAGCGGGGGATGGACGTGGTCATCGTCTCCTCCGACAAGGACCTGTACCAGCTCGTCTCGCCGCGGGTGAAGGTTCGGGACGGGCTGAAGGAGCACACCGTGGGGGAGGCGCAGGTCGAGGAAGTCTTTGGCGTCCCTCCCGCGAAGGTGCCCGACCTCCTCGCGCTGGCGGGGGACCCGTCCGACAACGTCCCCGGCGTTCCCGGGATCGGCGAGAAGACGGCGTCCGAGTTGATCCGGGACTTCGGGTCCCTCGACGCGGTGCTCGCACACCCCGAGCGGCTGAAAGGGGCCCGGAGGGAGAAGATCGAGAAGAACGCGGAGGCGGCGCGACTCTGCCTCAAGCTGGTGACCATCGACCGGGATGTCCCGATCCGGGAGGAGTGGTCCGAGTTCACCCCTCGCGGGATCGACGCCTCCCGGGTAGTGCCTCTTTTCCGTCGCCTTGGTTTCCGGAAACTCCTCGAGGAACTCGATCTCGGAAAGGATACGCCTCCGGAGGGGAAAGAGGATTCCCCGAAGAGCGTGGCGTGGAAACGCGCGGGTTCCGTCGAAGCGTTTCTCCACGCGCTGGGCCCCGGCAATGTCGCCTCGGCCGGGCTGGCGTACGACGGGGACCGGGAAACGGTGGTCGGGATCTCCGTCGAGGGAAAGGGCGTCCACCTTCTCCCGGCGGACGCTTCGGCGCGCGCCGCGCGGGCCCTCTCTGTCCGGGGGGCCACCGTATACCTCCATGACGGGAAGGCGCTCTACCGCCGGGACGCGGGGGCGGGTACGGGGGAAGACCCGCGGCTCTTCGACACGCAGGTGGCGGGGTACCTGCTGGAGCCCGAGGAGGGGACCCCGTCCTTCCCGAAGCTGCGCGCGCGGTTCCTGCCGGCGTCCCTCGCCGCGGCGGAAGGGGAGTCCCCGGAGGGACGGGCGGCAGAGCGGGCGGCAGCGACGCTCGCCTTGGGGAAAGTGCTCGAGGAGAGGCTCGCGGAAGCGGCCCTGCTCGATGTTTTCCGGGGGATCGATATGCCGCTCCTCCCGGTCCTCCACCGGATCGAGGAGAAAGGGATCCGGATCGATCCCGGGATCTTCGCGGACCTTTCCGAGGGACTCGCCCGCGACATCTCCGCCATCGAGCGGAAGGTGGCGGCGGCCGCGGGGACCGATTTCAACATCAACTCTCCGAAGCAGCTGGCCTTCCTCCTCTTCGAAAAGCTGGGGCTTCCCCCCGTCAAGAAGACGAAGACCGGCTACTCCACGGACGTGGATGTCCTCGAGCGCCTGAAAGATCTCCACGAGATCCCGTCGCTGGTGCTCGAATACCGAACCGTCGCGAAGATCCGCTCCACCTACGTCGACGTCCTGCCGGGGAGGATCGATCCGCGGGACGGGCGGATCCACACGACGCTCTCCCAGACGCAGGCGGCTACCGGGCGGCTCTCCTCCTCCGATCCGAACCTGCAGAACATCCCGATCCGCACCGAGCTCGGCCGCCGGATCCGGGCGGGGTTCATCGCGGAGAAAGGGAACCTTTTCGTCGGGGCGGATTATTCCCAGGTGGAGCTGCGACTGCTCGCGCACCTGTCCGGGGACGCGGAGCTGGTCCGCCGATTCCGGCAGGGAGACGACATCCATTCCGCGACGGCCGCCGCCGTGTTCGGCGTGGACCTGTCCGCAGTCACCCCGGAGCTGCGGCGTCGCGCGAAGGTGATCAACTTCGGCATTCTGTACGGCATGAGTCCCTTCGGCCTGTCGCGCGAGCTGGGGATCGGCGGAAAAGAGGCGAAGATGTACATCGACCACTATTTCGACCGGTATCAAGGTGTGAAGGAATACATCGATGGATTGAAGACAACTGCTCGAAAAGACGGGTATGTTTTGACTATAAAGGGGCGTCGTCGTTTCCTCAAGGACATCGATTCCAGGAACAAGGTGCTTCGGGAGGCCGCGGAGAGGATGGCGATCAACACGCCGATCCAGGGGAGCGCCGCCGACCTGATCAAGATGGCGATGATCCGGGTCGACCGGGAGTTCCGGGAGGCCGGGATGGAAGCGCGGTTGATCCTCCAGGTTCACGACGAATTGATCGTCGAGGCGCCGGAGCGGGAAGCCGTCGGGTCCGAGCGGATCCTGAAGGAGGCGATGGAGGGGGTGGCGAAGCTGTCGGTTCCCCTGACCGTCTCGGTGAGCCGGGGGAAGAACTGGGGGGAAATCCACTGATTTTCCTGTTCGGCAAGGTGAATACTCCGCCGGGCGCAGCCGTCCTATGAACGAGAGGGAGAAGGGCGGCGTTCCCGACGACGCGCTGATCCGGACGACTCTTGCGGGTGACGACGGGGCGTTCGGCGAGCTCGTGGAGCGGTACAAGGGCCGGGCGTTCGCCGTGGCGGTCGGGATCGTGGGCGACGGTGACGACGCGCTCGACGTCGTCCAGGACTCCTTCATCAAGGCGTACTACAAGTTGAAGGAGTTCCGGTTCGGCTCGAACTTCTACACCTGGTTCTACCGCCTCCTCGTGAACCAGGCGATCGACCGGTGGCGGAAGTCGGCGCGGTCGGCGGAGGTGCCCTTTGACGAGAGCTGGCTTTCCGAGGATGCCTCGCCGCCCGACTCGTTCGCGTACCCGCGTACTCCCGAGGACCTGGCCCGGGACCGGGAGCTGGGGGACGCCCTCCAGCGCGCCGTCGACTCCCTCCCGGAATATCACCGGGCGGTGATCGTCCTTCGGGAGGTGGACGGAATGGCGTACGACGAGATCGCCAAGGTCCTCGGGTGTTCGGTGGGAACGGTGATGTCCCGTCTGCACTACGCGCGCGGAAAACTGAAAGAGGCCTTGAAGACGCACAGGGAAGGGTAGCACTGAGGGAAGGGACGACGATGGATTGCAGGGCGGCTCTCATGAACATCGAGGCGAAGGCCGACGCCCTCCTCCCGCGGGAGGCGGAAGCCGGGCTGGCCGGTCACCTTGCCGGGTGCCCCGCGTGCGCCGCGGAGGATGCGGCGATCGCTGCGACGGGACCCGCGCTGCGCGCCTTGACCGGGATCCGGTCGATGGAGAAGGCTCCCGAGCTCGACGCGATTTGGACGCGGGTGCGAGCCGGGATCGAGGAGGGCCGGGAGGCGCGGCGGCGCTCCCCGTGGATCGCGCGGTGGGCGTGGGTCCCAGCGGCCTTCGCTCTTGCGGTGGTGGCGTTCCTGTTCTACCCTGCGGGAACGGATCGATCGCCGTTCCACCCGAGCACGTTCGACGTCTCCGTCGAGGACGTGGAATCCGAGGGCGCCACGGTGGCGCTCGTCGACAAGGGAGAGGACCTTCCGAGGGTGATCTGGATCATCGAAGATGCTTAGTGCAGCGTCTCGCAAATATCCTGGCATTCGAGCGCCGCTGCATCCGCTCCAGCTTCGTTGCGCTAGTTCGCCGTACTCTCCCGGTACGCCTTCACTACCGCGCCTTGCTGGCGCGGCGCATCGACGCTCTCGATGCGTCAGGCTATTTGCGAGACGCTACACTAGACCTGACCCGCGCGGCCGGGCGGTCGCGCGGGTCCTTTTCTTCCTCCTGCTCCTTCTGCTGCTCGCGGCTCTCCCGTCCGAAGCCGCCAATACGGTTTCCGTCGACGTCGGGGCTGTCTACGCCTCCAACGAGGGAACCTCGGTCGACCCGGCCCTTGGGACGATCCGGGGGAAGCTCCATTCGATGTTCAACTACACCTCCTACCGGATGCTGGACCGCAAACGTCGCACCCTCTCGGTCGGGGAGGCGGGGGAGTTCGAGCTCCCCGGCCGCCGCACGATGCGAGCGACCCCCCTGCCGGCCCAGGGAGACAAGGTCCGTCTCTCCATACAGATCTCCGACGGCCCGAGGAAACTCCTCACCACCACCCTCGGGCTTCGCCGGGGCGGCATGGTCCTCGTGGGCGGACCCTCCCACCAGGCCGGGGTCCTCATCCTCATCATCTCCGCGGAGTGATGAGCAGGGGACACACCTTCCCGCAGTGGGAGGACACTCCTTTCCTTCCTCCCGGGTCAGAACCAGGAATGTCCCCCCTTGGCAGGTATGTCCCCTGAAAGCGCCTGCACCTTACAGGGACTTTTCCCAGCTATACACCCGGTGCGAAGATCCCTCTGTGGCCTGTGTCGGTGGCGTCGGGTGATAGCGTTGAATATTTTGCATCCCTTCCTCGTCGGAGGAACAGGAAAGGGAAGGGAGGGAGACGACCATGAAGAAACTGATCGTTGTCCTGCTGACACTGGGTCTCCTCGCGGCCCCGATGGCCGCCTCCGCGGGGGATGGCGGTTGGGCTGTCGCGGGGAAGGTCCTCACCGGGGTCATCGGGTTGAATATCCTCGGCCATGCCATCGCGGACGCTTACCCGCCCTACTACTACGCGCCTCCGCCACGGGTGTACTACGCGCCCCCTCCGGAGCAGGTGTGGGTGCCGGGTCGCTACGAAACACGCTTTGTGCGGCAGTGGGTCCCCGGCCATTGGGAGGTGGAGCGGTATTCCCGGCACGGGGAGGACGACGAGGACGACGATGGCTACTCGCAGGGACGCAGGGTATGGGTCCCCGGCCGGTACGAGGAAGTCCGCACGCGGGTCTGGCTGCCGGGCCATTGGGAGGAGCGCGGGTAGGGTAACCGGTAAGGAAGTTCGGTCGGCGCGCAGGGCGTCCGGTAACGCAACCAACCATCCCCCGGGGGATCCCCCCGGGGGCTTTTTTTCAACCGCTTCACGCCGCATGGGGCGGTATAATCCCCGTCGTGGGCAACGGTGAGCACGACAAGTCGGGATCCCCGTTGCGGAACTCCCTCTGGAACCTCCTGTTCCGGGTATTGTCCTCCACCGACTTCTCCCGCATCGCCTGGACGACCGTTTTGCGGGGCGCATGCCTCTTCTTCTTCAAGGAACCGATCGACGAACTTCCCCTTTCCGACAACGACGCCTCGCGCCTTGCCATGAAGGACCGGTTCTTCGATCTCCCCGATCACCGCGTCTACGACCTGTTCGAATTTTTCCTTATGGACGATCACGGCGGATTGAAGGAGATGGACCGGAAGATGATCCGCCGCGGGGTGAACGAGTTGCTCGAGCGGGAAGGGGCGATCGTACGCCTGTTCCACGACCGGTTCCGCCCCTACCAGGATCTCCTCGGTTTCGACGAAGTGGCGCAGGCCGAGGAGACGGTGCGGTTGTTCGACATGGCCGCGGCGCAACGCCACATCGAGACCGCCGTGGCGTACCTTTCACGACGCCCCGAACCGGAGTCCCGGGGGGCGATTCGCGAGGCGCTCCTCGCGGTGACGGCAGTGACGAGGGAAGTTGCCGCTCGGGAAGTCCCGAAGGGAGAGAGAGAAGTGCCCCTGATCGTGGGATCGGTGGCGCATGCGGCGGCGGCGGCCGGGATCCCGGCGGAGCTGCTCGAGGGGATCGAGACGATCCTGCGCCGGGCGCACGCATTGAGCGGCCTGCCGGTCGAAGGGGTGGAATCGCCAGTCGGCGAGGAGCCGGTCGATCCCGGAGAAGCTCACTTCCTGGTAGTCTTCGCTTCTTCGCTGATCGTCTACTTGAAGAAATAGAGAAAATAGTTCCATGAAATTTATTATTGACAGCGGATCGGGAGATAAATACTATATAGACTATAGACAATAAGGAGGTTGCGCCATGGCCACTTGGTTCTCGGACAATTCGTTTTCGATCGGGAAGACTCCCCTCGTGAAACTCACCCGGATTACCGACGGCGCCGGCGCGACGGTGCTCGGCAAGGTGGAGGGGCGCAACCCCTCCTACTCGGTCAAATGCCGCATCGGCGCCGCGATGGTTTGGGACGCCGAGAAGAAAGGGTTGCTCGGTCCGGGGAAGACGATCGTCGAACCCACCTCCGGAAACACCGGGATCGCCCTCGCCTTCGTCGCGGCCGCGCGCGGCTACGGGATCATCCTGACGATGCCCGAAACGATGAGCGTCGAGCGGCGGCAGGTGCTCAAGGCCTTCGGCGCCAAACTCGTGCTGACCGAAGGTGCCAAGGGGATGAAGGGGGCGATCGCGAAGGCGGAAGAGATCGTGGCGTCCGACCCGTCCAGGTACTTCATGCCGCAGCAATTCAAGAATCCCGCCAACCCGCTGGTGCACGAGACGACCACGGGCCCGGAGATCTGGGAAGAGACCGACGGGGCGATCGATGTCCTCGTCTCCGGCGTCGGGACGGGAGGCACGATCACCGGGATTTCCCGCTTCATCAAGCACACGAAGGGGAAGAAGATCCTCTCGGTGGCGGTCGAACCGGTACACAGCCCCGTGATCTCGCAGCAACGGAACGGGCAGCCGCTCGTCCCCGGGCCGCACAAGATCCAGGGGATCGGCGCCGGGTTCATCCCCGACGTCCTCGATCTGTCGCTCATCGACCGCGTCGAGACCGTTTCCAACGACGAGTCGATCGCGTTCGCTCGACGGCTGGCGCGGGAGGAGGGGTTGCTCTCGGGGATCTCGTGCGGCGCGGCGGCGGCGGTGGCGGTGCGTCTCGCGAAGCTCCCGGAGTTCGCCGGGAAGACGATCGTGGCGATCCTCCCCGACGCCGGAGAGCGGTATCTCACCACCGCCCTGTTCGAGGGGTGGTTCGATACGGAAAGCGCGGCGACGATTTGACGATTTAAGGTCTTACCGCACCCCGACGTACAGGGTGACGATCCCGAACGTGAGCGGGCGGTGGGTCACGGAAACACAGCCCGCCGCCCGCATCATTTCGGCGAAGGCGGGAGGCTCGGGGAACGCGAGCACCGACGCGGGGAGGTACGCGTAAGCGGACCCCCTGGAGAAGACCCCCCCGATGCGGGGGAGCACGCTCTTGAAGTAGAGACGATACAGGGGACCGAAGACGGCGCCCGCGGGCGTCGAGAACTCGAGTACCACCACGTGCCCGCCGGGTCGGACGGCGCGGCACATCTCCCGCAGCCCGCGCTCGCGGTCGGCCACGTTCCGGATCCCGAAAGCGACGCAGGCCGAATCGAAGGAGGCATCCCGGAACGGGAGCGCCTCGCCGGGCGCCAGCACGAAAAAGATCTGTCCCGCCCCCCCGGTTTGTCCGCACTTCTCCCTCCCGACGCGCATCATCGCAAGAGAGATGTCGGCGCCCGCGACCGAGGCTCCGCTCCCCTTTTGCCGCAAGATCTCCAGCGCCATGTCCGCCGTTCCCGTTGCGACATCCAGGAATCTTCCGCCGGTCGAAGGGACGGTTTCCGCCACGGCGAGGCGGCGCCAACGCCGGTCTACCCCCAGCGACAGCAGTCGGTTGAGGAAATCGTACCGGGGAGCGATGGAGGAGAACATCTCCCCGATGGACCGGTTGCTGTCGGTGAGTCGATACAATTCGCTGAAACTCCGTCGTGGGATAAGGGTTTAAAGTATAGCAGGCTTGTCACTTCAGCGATTCGAGACGGAAAGGGTGAATATTCGCCATACGCTGGCTCGTCTAAGTGTTGCGCTTCATAAATACGGTGTCGCACCGAGAGGGTCGATGCGCCGCATCCGGCAAGGCGTCGCGACCGAGGCGTACTGGGCAAGTACGGTGAGGGAGCGCAACGAAGCCGGGGCGGATGCAGCGGCCCTCGAATGCAACCGTATTTATGAAACGCAGCACTAAGGGCATGAGGAAAGGGAGGGAACGTGTCATGAAGCGCGCCGCCTTGTACATCGCCGCATCGATCGCCGCGTTCATTCTCGCCGGTGGTCCGCCCGCCCACGCCCAGGATGAGGAAGGAGCGGAGGGGGGGATTCCCGCCTACGCCGTCGCCCGGGTCAAGGTGCTGGACGGTTCCGTGTGGGTCCGTCCGACGGACGGCGGAGAATGGGAGGAGTTCTCGAGCAACAGCCCGATTCCCCCGCGCAGCCGCGTGAGCGTCCCGGACGGGTCGGAGGCGGAGTTGCAGTTCCACGGCGGTCAATACGTCCTGCTGACCTCGGGGACCGACCTCGAGGTTCGCGACCTTCAGGAGGCGAAATCCGTTTTCCGGCTGCGCGCGGGGGAGATCCGGTTCGATCTTCCTCCGGATGACTTCGCCCCGGTTTCCGTCCGCGTCCCCGGCGGGGCGGTTGCGCGCTTCCCCGTTCCGGGGAGGCAATGGCTGACCGTGACGGACAGCGACGAGACGCAACTGGTCGTTCGCCGCGGCACGGCCGTGGTCACCGTGGAAGGGGACGAACACCGCCTGAGCGCCGGCGACGAGGCGGTGATCGGCCGGGATATCACCATCGGCAGGTACGAAGGAGAAGCGGATGAATCCGCGGAGCCGCCCCCGCCGTCCGAGGAGGCCGAGCGCCAGGGCGCAGCCCCGCCGGTGGTGGTGAGCGAGTTGCGGGAGTACGGCGAATGGGTCAACGTGCCGACGTACGGATACGTGTGGCGGCCGCGCGTGGCGGTGGGCTGGTCCCCTTACGTGTATGGCCGCTGGGTGTGGATCTCCCCGTACGGCTGGACCTGGGTTTCCTACGAGCCGTGGGGGTGGTACCCGTATCGGTGCGGGTACTGGCTGACCGACCCGGTTTACGGATGGATCTGGTCGCCGTTCGACGCCTTCGTATCCGTGAATTTCTTTTTCGGATCGTTCCGACACCAGCACCATAACGTCTTTTTCCGGCCGGCGACGGTCCGCTTCGTCCCGGAGGGCCGAGGGGTCCGTTGGGTGCCGTTGCGCCCGGGCGAGCGGTTCCGGCCGGTGGAGTTCCGTCGCGGTGATTCCCGCCTTGCCGGATGGAACCGTCCGCTCGACGGAGGGCGGGTGTTCGTCCGCGGAGGGCCGGATCGCCGCGAATGGCGCGACTGGAACGCCGTGCACACCGAACGGCAGGCGGAAATCCGGAAGGCCCGCGCCGTGGAGTCACGGCCCGACATCCGCACGGTTCGACCCGAGAAGGGGACGGTACAGCAACCCAACGCCCGGTCCGTGCCGAAAGCGGATCGGGGGACCTTCGCTCCGAGGGAGGCCGTGCCGGGGCCAGGGAAGGTGGAAAGGCAGACGCGTCCTCGCAGCGTTCCCGCGGTTCGCCCGCCGGAGCGTGAGACGGTGCGGGAGTCGGAACCGATGGTCGACCGATCGGGCGGCCCGCCGAACCGGCCGGATGGAGGCCGGGGGATCGGGCAGGAGCGGTCGCCGGCGGGACGGAGTCCGGATCCGGGGTCTCGCGGCCAGGAAATCCGCGGCAACCGCGGTGGCGACGACGGCGGCCGATGGGACGACCGTGGCGGTGACCGCGGTGGCGGCGGCCGAGGGCGTTGATTCCCGTCAGCGGGAAGGCTCCTCTTCTGTGGTCGGAGGGAGAGGAAGGGGCGGTTTCGTGGGGGAGTAGTTCACCTCGAAAAGGGTGAGCCAGCGTCCGCGTGCCTCGTCGGCCACCGAGAGCGGCAGTTCCGGATGACCGAGGGACGGCTGGGACTCGATGTTCAGCGTCGCCGCGTTCGCGATGGGAAGGCGTACCGAAAGGCCGGGAGGTTCCTCTTCCTTCGCCGTGGGACGTGTCGCGGCACAACCCTGCATCGTGGCGAGCACGACGAACGCTACCGCGAGAGCCCGTTCCCATCGTCTCCGGGAATTCATGGCCGCTCCTTCCCCCGTGTCGCTCTCCCGTCTACGATTATAATCCTTTGCCGCATCGATTCCGCGAGTCTCTCCGCTTCGGCCCGCCGGGTGATTCTGCCCGCGAGTGTCTCCTCCCGGATGCGGAGGAGAATTTTTCTTCGAATCGGCCCTTCGGGGAACCCATTTTCCTGAAGCCATATTCCGTTGATGATAAAAGGCGTTGCAAGACACTTTCGGATAAAACGGTTCAGGTCTCTTGCGGGGCGTTTTCCGGTATGCTGCACCGCCCGGTAGAGGGCGATCCATCCCCTCCCGTCCTCCGCGGCGAGGAGAGCCGACTCGGTTTCCGCCCGGGGGAATCGCAACGCCTCCGGGTGCGTCAGGATGTGAAGGCAGCGCAGCGTCGAGGCGACGGACCGCACGTCCGGGAAGCGCAGGCGCCGCGCGGTCGCCACCGCCGCATCCGATGGAAGGTCGGCCAAGAGGTTTCCGAGGAGCAGGGGAACCGGCAGGGGAGTGCCGAGCGACCGTTGAAGGAATCGGTATCGTCTCGCGATCCGCTCGGCTGCCCGTTCCGCATGCCGACCCGTTTCCGGAAGGAGGATCTTCAGCAGCCCGAGCCGTCGAAGATCGTCGATCGTCCCGGCGGGATCCGCGGAGAGGGAGCGGACCAGCTCGACCGAAAGGCGATCCGGCGATGCGGCAGGGAGGAGACGCGGCCCGAGGCGGCGGATCGCGGACGCCGTAGCCGGGTGGAGGACGAAACCGCGCCGCTCGTTCTTCAGCCGGATCGCTCGAACGATCCGGAGCGGATCTTCCCGGAACCGGTCCGCCGCTTCCCCCACGGAACGGATCCGTTTCCTTCGCACGTCTTCGATGCCGCCGAAGGGATCGAGCAGGCGCCCGTCCTCCACTACGCGGTCGGGGGAGATCCGGAAGAGGAGGCTGTTGACGGTGAAGTCCCGCCGCGACGCGTCATCGACGGCCTCCCGATCGTCGGCCGGGACGACAGAACCCGGGGCATCCCTGCCTGTCCCGGCACTAGGCCATCCATGGCCGTCGTCGCGTGCGGCTCCGGGCCGCCGTGGGCGAGAGCGCCCGCCGGGTCGCGCGGCGGAGATGTCGATGTACTCCTTCCCCCAATCGACCGCGATCCGGTGCACCGGGAAATGCCTGCCGGCCGCCACGACCTTTCGAATGCCCGGCACCGTGACGGAAAGCGACCGGAGAACGTCCCCGGTCCGCCGGTACGAAAGCCCCGTGACCAGCAGGTCGATGTCCCCCGGATCCCTCCCCTCGACGATGTTCCTCAGGTACCCGCCGACGAGATAAACCGTCCCTCCGGCACCCGAGATCGCCCGGGCGAGGTCCCGGAGAAGCCGGCGCAAGGGAAGTCGGCGACCCAGCGCGCGCCGCAACGCCTCCCGCATCCAATCGGTCCGATTTAATCGTATAATGTGCCCCATGGAAAAATCCTTCTCCGGAAAAGTCATCGAGCTGGTCCTCGGCGACATCACCCGCCAGGCGGTCGATGCGATCGTGAACGCCGCGAACTCCACGCTCCTCGGCGGCGGCGGGGTCGACGGCGCGATCCACCGTGCCGGCGGCCCGGCGATCCTCGACGCGTGCCGCGCGATCCGCGCCGAACGCGGCGAGTGCCCCACCGGCGAGGCGGTCCTGACCGGCGGCGGGGGATTGCCGGCGCGTTACGTGATCCACGCCGTCGGACCGGTGTGGCGCGGCGGGGACCACGGAGAGCCCGAACTGCTGGCCTCCTGTTACAGGAACTCCCTGCGCATCGCCGCAGAGCACGGAGTGCAGACCTTGGCCTTTCCGTCCATCAGCACCGGGATCTACGGGTACCCGGTTTCGCTGGCGGCCTCGACAGCGTTGGCGACGGTCGCGTCGTTCCTCTCCTCCGAACCCGTCGCCCCCTCCCGCGTCCGCTTCGTCCTCTTCGACCCCGTGACGTTCGCCACCTATGCCGGGGCCCTCGAAGCGTTATAACGATTACCCCGTTTCCGTCGCATCCCCCGGACCGCGCAGGAGGAATCCCTTCTTCTCCAGCGCCGCCACGATGTCCCTGGCGGCGACCGCGGGATCGTCCCTTTCTCCGTCGACGACCACCTCCGGCATCAACGGCGGCTCGTACGGCGCCGACACGCCCGGCACATTTTGCGCCGTCCCTTCCGCCCCGCGACGGTAGATCCCCTTCGGGTCCCGCGCCTGGCATACCGCGAGCGGGCAGCGGACGTGGACTTCGAGAAAACGGGGGATCGCTTCCCGGGCGCAGTCACGGTATGTCCTGCGGTTTGCCGTGGCGTCGACGATCACGGGGACGCCATGCAGGACAAGCACCCGGGCGATGTACGCAAGGGTCGCGTAGAACGCGTCCCGCTCCGTGTCGCCGTACTTCGGTTGCGGCGTGATCTCCCGACGGACGGCGTCGGACTCCAGGACCGTCGCCCGGATCCCCCTCCCGGCCAGCTCCGCCGCGAGCGCCCGCGCGACGGTCGACTTTCCCGAAGCGGGCAGCCCCGTGAGCCAGACCGCGAAGGCGGTATCGCGATCAGAGGGCATCGAGCCAACCGTTGACCTTCTCCGGCTCGAAGCGCGGGGCGTCGAGGATCGAGAGGAGGAAGGAGAAGAGCTTCCGGCGAACCGCCGCGTCGAGGGACGGGTACCAGACGGGAGAGGCCATAACGAGGCAGCGGAACGCGAAGAACGGCGCGGCGGTCGCGAGGATCTCCGCGTCTCCCGTCCGTTCGATGTACCGGTCCCAGAACCGACGGAACAACGTTTCGAAGGGGCCTTCGAGCCGGCCCGTCGCCTGGAGAGATGCGAACAGGTAGTTCCCCGTGAGGGCGGTCACGTCGTCCGCGGGTTCCCCCCACTCGCCGCGCGACCGGTCCAGCACGGTGAAGTCGGTCCCTTCCCGGAAGAGGATGTTGAAGGGATGGTAATCCCCGTGCACCTGGCGGAGCCGATGGGTCTGTCCCTTGAGCCGCCAGCGCCAGGAGAGACATCGCCGCTCGATCTCCTCCAGCAGCGCGGCGGTGATGAACCCGTGGGGGATGGGATAGCTGTCGCACACTCCCATGATGCACTCGCCGTCCCCCAGCAGTTCGCGGATCTTGCGGACGTAGAGTCCCGGGTCCGAACCCCGGACGGAGTGGATCCCGACAAGGTAATCGCACAGGGCGTCCGCCCGCAAGCGGTCCAGGCCGCGCAATGATTCCCCTTCCTGCAAACGGGCGATGTCCCGGTTGTACCCGGTCCCTTCCACGTGCTCGACCAGGAGAAAGAACTCCTCGACGTTCCCGACGGAGAGGAGATTCCCTTCGCGGTCGAACGCGCCCACGTCGAGGGAGCGGACATGGCGCGGGAGAGCGTTGTACGCACCGTGATCCCACAGCATCATCCGGGCGCGATCCGCCATGTGCTCGTGTCCGAAGGGACCGGGGCTCGTCGTTTCGAGCACGGCGGTGCGCCGCTCGGCGCCGGCGATGAACTCCACCTTCAGGGGATGGCCATACCCGTATTCCTTGGCGGCACCGGATGCCTTGGATTCCCGCAGCGCGATCAGGGCGGTGACGGTCACCGGCGCATGGAACAACGTGGCCAGGTACCGCTCCAACCGCCCCTTCGATACTTCCCGCATCGGCGCTTCTCCCTGACGCCCCCCGGGGGGACTTTCGAGAATTTCTGCCGCGGTCGAGTATATTCTCCCACGTTTCTACATCATGGGACGATCGAAAGGGAAACGCGGAAAATGCGGCTCTCCGGGATACGGCTGCCGCGGGATGGGGGGACCATACATGTTGGAAAGGGGCCCGGCGGGTGCAAGCGCGTGGCGTCTCCCGTATAATAATTGATCTCTCGGACAATCCCGACGCGACGGAAGGGGGCGACAGTCCATGACGAAGGAGCGAGTGACACTCGCGATCACGGGGATGACGTGCGGCCATTGCGTCGCCGCGGTGAAGAAGGCGCTCGCGGCGGTACCCGGGGTCGGAGAGGTCGAGGTGACTCTTTCACCACCGCGTGCGGTGGTCTCCTGCGATCCATCGAGGACGACCGTCGAGATGTTGACGAAGGCGACCGGGGAGGAAGGGTACCCCTCCTCCCCGGCGGCAGGATAACCGGAGGCGATCTTGTTCGAGTGGACGGAACGATGGTCGGTGGGTGTGGACACCATCGATGCCCAGCACCGGGAACTTTTCTCCGCGATCAACACGCTTTTACGGGAAGAAGGGAAGACATCCCCGCGGGACCAGGCGAAGGTTCTCGACTACCTCGAGGAATACGTCAACAACCATTTCGGGCTGGAAGAGATCTACATGCGCCGCCTCTCCTACCCGGGGTTCCCCTCCCACAAGGGAGAGCACGTGGCGTTCATCAACGACTTCTACGACCTGCGGGACGAGTACGACCACAACGGCGGCACCCCCGAACTGGCCGACAAGATGGGCCGCTACATGGGCGACTGGCTGGTCAACCATATCGGGAAGATCGACAAGGCGCTGGGCGCGTTTCTGCAGGAGAAGGGGATGAAGTAAGCTACCCTCGGAGCAGCACGGCGGCGACGAGGGCGGCCATTCCGAGGCCCAGGGCCACCTTCGGGAGGATCACCTTGGATCGCTCCCGGATGGTCCCGTCCGTCTTGCCGGAAAGGATCCCTTCGGAGGCGACGTCACAGACCCCCGGGATCGGGGAGCACGATTTGGTCTTCGGGCAGACCGCGAAGATGACGAGCATGGCGGCCGTCAGCCCGACCTTAAGGAGGACGTACCGCCCCGCCGCCGTGTGAAGGAGCGCGTCGGTCGTCCCCAGCAGCAGGTACGCCTTCGCGGCGCCGGAGGAGACAAGGAGGGCGATCGAGGTCCCCACCAGTTTCCGGAACCGGCCTTCCATCAAGGCGAGAAGATACGCGCTCTGGAAGCTCACCTCGTTCTTCCCGAACACCGGGTCCAGGACGACGATGTGGAAGATCATCCCTCCCAGCCACGCGATGACGGCCAGCAGGTGGACGACGGTCAGCGCGGACGACACGAGTTCCATGCGTCCTCCTTTCCTCGGGATCCGCAGATCACACTACACCGACGGTTACCGACCGATTTGACCCACGTCAATCGCGCGCGGAATTCCCTCGACCGAGGAAGAGATCGGGGAGGAGCGGGGCGCCCGGTTCCACGGCGTAGCGGGAGAGGTCCGTCACCCCTTCGGCGGCGAGCACCTCGTCGTCGAGGAAGAAGTTGCCGGTGCACGCGCGGCTGTCGCGCGTGAGGATCCCGTGTGCCGCGTCGGCGACGATCTCCGGTTTGCGGCAATTTTTTATCTCGACGCCGGGGATCATCGCGAGGGCCGCGGTGGCGATCACCGTCCTCGGCCACAGGGCGTTCACCGCCACGCCCGCCTCCCGGAACTCCTCGGCCATCCCGAGGACGCACATGCTCATCCCGTACTTCGCCATCGTGTAGGCGCAGTGGTTCCCGAACCATTTCGGATCCATGGACAGGGGCGGGCTCAGGGTGAGGATGTGGGGGTTTTTCCCCTTCAGGAGGTACGGGAGGAGCGCCTGCGACGCGGCGAAGGTTCCCCGGACGTTCACGCCGAACATCAGGTCGAACCGCTTCATCGGGGTCTGCAGCGTCCCCGTCAGGCTGATCGCGCTTGCGTTGTTCACCAGGATGTCGATGCCGCCGAACGTCTCCGCCGCCTTCGCGGCGGCCGCCGCGATCTGTTCCTCGAACCGGATGTCGACCTGGAGCGGGAGGGCTTTCCCGCCGGCCCGCTCGATCTCGCGGGCGGCCGTGAAGATGGTACCGGGAAGCTTCGGGTTCGCTTCCGCCGTCTTGGCGGCGACGACCACGTTCGCGCCGTCCGCCGCCGCCCGCAGCGCGATCGCCAGGCCGATCCCCCGGCTTGCCCCCGTGATGAAGAGCGTCTTCCCGTTCAACGTCCCCATGGGGAACCCTCCCGTCCGGTCATCCGCACGCCTGCCGTATAATACAATGGATCGAACAGCGGAACATCGACGGGACGATTTCGGGAAGCAGGGAGGATCGCGATGGAGCGGAGGGTGCTCGGGCGCAGTGGTCTCACGGTGTCGGCGATGGGGCTCGGCTGCATGGGGATGTCGGAGTTCTACGGTCCCGCCGACGAGGCGGAGTCGATCGCCACGATCCACCGGGCGCTCGACCTCGGGATCGATCTCCTCGATACGAGCGACATCTACGGTCTCGGCCACAACGAGATCCTGGTCGGCAAGGCGATCCGGGATCGCCGGGAGCGGGTCATCCTCGCGACGAAGTTCGGGCTGCTCCGCGGGGAGGACGGCGGCTGGAAGGGAGTGAACGGGAAACCCGCGTATGTGCGCTCCGCCTGCGAGGCGAGCCGGAAGCGGCTCGGCGTGGACGTGATCGACCTCTACTACCTGCATCGTGTCGATCCCGACACGCCGATCGAGGAAACCGTCGGCGCGATGGCGGATCTCGTCCGTGAAGGGAAGGTCCGGTTCCTGGGACTTTCCGAGTCGGCTGCGGCGACGATCCGCAGGGGGAACGCCGTTCACCCGATCGCCGCGGTGCAGAGCGAGTACTCCCTCTGGACCCGCGACCCGGAGGAGAACGGAGCGCTCGCGGCGTGCCGGGAGCTTGGGATCGGATTCGTCCCTTTCTCGCCGCTGGGGCGCGGTTTCTTCGCCGGGAGGGTGAAGAGCAAGGCGGACCTGTTCGAGAAGGACTTCCGCCGCACCTCGCCGCGATTCGAGGAGGCGAATCTCGCGCGGAACGTGGAACTGCTGCGGGCGTTCGAGGCGGTCGCGCGCGACAAGGGATGCACCCCCGCGCAGCTCGCGCTGGCCTGGGTGCTGTCGCGCGGGAAGGACATCGTGCCGATCCCGGGAACGAAGCGGCGGGTCCGCCTGGAAGAGAACGTTTCCGCCCTGTCGGTAACCTTGTCGAAAGCAGATGTGGCACGGATCGAGGAGGCGGTTCCGCCGTCGGCGGTGGCGGGGATGCGGTACCCCGCCGAGTCGATGAAGGCGGTCAACAGATAGGATGTCGAAGGAGAAGATGCCGGTGACGGCCGCGATCCGCGTCCTGCGGACGGCCGGAGCGGCGTACACCGAGCACCCGTACAACTACGAGGAGAAGGGCGGGACCGCCGTCTCCGCGCGGGAGCTCTTGGTAGACGAGCGCAGCGTGGTGAAGACGCTCGTGATGGAGGACGACCGGAAGAATCCGCTGATCGTCCTGATGCACGGGGACCGGCAGGTGTCGACGAAGGAGCTCGCACGGGCGATCGGCGCGAAGAGCGTGACGCCATGCTCCCCGGAGACGGCGAACCGGCACTCGGGATACGTCGTCGGAGGGATCTCGCCGTTCGGGACGAAGCACCCGATGCCGATCTACATCGAGGAGACGATCCTCGACCTTCCGAAGATCTACATCAACGGCGGGCGGCGCGGGTTCCTGGTGGGCATGGCGCCGGGGGACGTCGCTCGGATCTTGTCGACGGTCCCCGTGCGCGTGGCGATCTGATCAATCTGTCTGCGGGGAAGGCCCTCTTTCGCTCATAGCGGCAACTCGACAACCGACGCGTCGGAGCTACGGAGGGCAACCTCCGTAGCTCCGAAATCCCGGCATTATTGTTGCAATTTCGGAGCGAAGGAGGTTGGAGCCGGCGGTCGGGATTGAACCGACGACCTGCTGATTACGAATCAGCTGCTCTACCACTGAGCTACGCCGGCGCGGCGGGAAGCGGAAATCGCAGGAAGTAAGAGTATGAAGTGCGTACCCGAAAGTCAAGAGTGTAGTCTGGAAGGTGTAGTCTGGAAGGTAGGGTCAAGGCCAGCGTCGGAGGTAGTTCGATGCTTGCCCCACGAATATCGGAAATTGGAATCCGGATTTCGAAAACGAGAAAGAATTGTCCGAAACGTCATCCGGAACCGATCGTCCGTTCGAGGAAGGCATGTAACCGTTTGTAATTCATAAGGATCATCCCTGCCTTCGAGTCCGATCGCTGGTATTATTTTTGCATAATAATTGATCGTCGAATCATTCCTCGTTTCCGCACGTCAAAGGGTATCCAGCATTTCAACGAAGGAGGTTGCGAATGGAGCATCGCCTGATTGAAACCCCGATCTTCCGCGTACTCGTCGTGCCGGTCCTCCTGGGATTCCTCGCCCTCCACGGGTGCGGGGGGAGCGCGGGGCAGGGAGGGGGGACATCCGCGAACGCGGTCAACGTCTCCCTCGCGGCATCCTCCGTGGCGGCGGCCGCTCCGGTAGCCGCCGGCGGCACAAGCACCCTTGCCCGGCCCGCGCCTCCCGGAAACATCGACCACGCCTGGATCACCGTCCACCGGATCGCCCTGCTCCCGGCGAATCCGCTGGACCCGGCTTCGGGCCCGGATCCCGACGGGGAGGTGGTCGCGGAAAGCGACGGCGGGCCGATCGGCGGAATGGTCGCCTCCGACGTGACTCCGACCGAGGTGGACCTGCTGAATCTCCCTTCGGGGCAGGCCGCCCGGTTCCTGAACGCGCTCGGGAACGTCCCAGCGGGCAGGTACAACAAGATCCGTCTGTACTACACCGATCCGAAGGTCCACTTCGTCGGCGGCGCCGACAACACCGCGATGCACGCCACGGCGCACTTCCATGTCGATATCCACTTCGTCGGGGGAGATCTCATCATCCCTGTCGGCACGGATCCGACAGGCGGGGTCAAGGTTCACGACGTGAGCATCGTGTTCGTACTGGGGAAGGACGGGTTGAAGATCGTGGTGAACCCGAGCAAGATCGTGATGCGGCCCCAGGTGTTCGCAAGCGTCTCCGCGGTCGAGTACGTCGTCACGGGCGTCGCGGACAACGTCGACAAGGTCCTCGGGTCCTTCGACATCGCCACCGCGGGCGGGGACTCGTTCCGCGTGGAGTACGACTCCGGGACCGCATGGCTCTTCCGGGACGACGTGCGTTGGGTGTGGGCCGGCGCGGACCGCGGAATCCCGGCCCTCCGCGACGGCGCCGTCCTCGACGTCATCGGCGGGTTCGACGCCCTGCGCGTCTTGCAGGCAAAGGATATCCTGGTAAATCTGCTCTTCGTGCGAACGGGGGTCGTGGTTTCCGGAAACCCGGCGAGCGGCTGGAACCCCGACAATACGTTGACGCTCTCGCTTTCTTCCGACAACACGGTCTTCCCTGCGCCATCCCGCGCCGGGGCGCTCTACGACAACGCCGTCTTTCCCTTCGGGGCGCTCGGCGATGCGGCCGTCGTGAAGGGGGTGAACGTCACGGCGCGGGGCTTCGCCGCCACGGGTGGTGTCGAGGCCTTCTGGATCAGCGTAGGGCCGTAGCCTGCAAGGGGTGACGGCGCGCGGGACGCACGCCATGGAACGGAAAGGCCCCCGGGGGACCCCTCGGGGGCCTTTCCGTTCTCCGCGGGCTTCACGCGGGCTCGATGCGGTACTGCTCGATGTGGTACTTGTCCGAGGCGGAGATGTTCACCTTCATCCCGTACCGCTGCTCGAGGATTTCGAGGAAGCGGCGTTCCTCGCCGAACAGCTCCTCGGCCAGCGCGGGGTGCACGTAGAGCGACACCTGCTTCCCGGAGAGGATCAGCCCCTGCCGCTCGAGCGCCCGGAACACGTCGTAGCAGATCGTCTTCTTCGACTTGATGACTCCCTCGCCGGAGCAGTAGGGGCAGGCGTCGGACAGTGAGCGTCCCAGGCTTTCGCGGACCCGCTTCCGGGTCATCTCGACCAGACCCAGCTCCGAGATCTTGCAGATCGTCGTCTTGCTTCGGTCGGCGCGCAGGGTGTCCACGAGGGCGTTGTACACCTTCTCGCGGTTCTCCTCGCTCTTCATGTCGATGAAGTCGATGATGATGATGCCGCCGATGTTTCGCAGCCGGAGCTGGTAGACGATCTCCTTGACCGCTTCCAGGTTGATCTTTGCCGTGGTTTCCTCGAGCGACGACCGTCCGACGTACTTTCCCGTGTTCACGTCGACCACGGTGAGGGCCTCCGTCTGCTCGATCACGATATAGCCCCCGCTTTTCAGCCACACCTTCTTGTCGAGCGCCCGGGTCACCTCGATCTCGATGCCGTAATGGTCGAAGATCGGCTCCGGACCGCCGAACAGCTCGATCCGGTCCTGGATGCGGGGGAAGAACTGGGAGGCGAACGAGCGGATCCGGTCGTATTCCTCCTGCGAGTCGACCGCGATCCGGTCGCTCTCCGAGGAGAACAGGTCCCGCACGGCGCGCAGGGAAAGAGAGAGCTCCCGGTGGATCAGGACGGGAGCCGCGGCGCTTTCGCTCCTCTTCCGGATCGTCTCCCAGAGCCGGACGAGGTAATCCATGTCGGCCTTGAGCTCCGCCTCCGACCGCCCCTCGGCCGCCGTACGCACGATCGCGCCCATCCCCTCGGGACGGATCGCCTCAACGATCTTCGATAACCGGTCCCGCTCCTCCGGGTCCTCGATCCGGCGGGAGATCCCGATGTGGGCGGACCACGTGAGGAGCACCAGGTGACGTCCGGGGAGGGTGATGTGACTGGTGATCCTCGCCCCTTTGGTCCCGAGCGGCTCCTTGGCCACCTGGACGAGCAGGTGCTGCCCCTCCCGGATGAGCCCCTCGATCGGGGGAACGAACGTGTCCTGGGGGAAGCGGGCGGGCCGGATTCCGATCTCCTCGGGCAGGACCGGCTCTTCGGCCGGGTCGGTGTCGAACTCGAGCTGCGGTGTGACGAAGTCGCCCGCGAAGAGGAACCCCGCCTTGTCCATCCCGATGTCGACGAAGGCGGCCTGCATCCCCGGGAGGACGCGGATCACTTTTCCGTTGTAGATGTTGCCAACGGAGTTCCGGTCCTCGCCCCGCTCGATCAGCAGCTCCACGAGGATCCCGGATTCGAGCGTCGCCACGCGCGTCTCATACGGCGCGGCGTTCACCACGATCAGCTTGCTGGCCTTCTGCATAGCGCTACCCGCGGCGGAGGATCAGCTCCGCCGACACCTTTCTCGGAATGAAGCACTCGGGGGACAGCGGCACCCCCAGCAGGGAGGCGGCGGCCTCGAGCGGCCGGACGCCCTTTCCTGTGCCCTGGATGATTGTAATGGAGATGCCGTCCGGGTTCACCCCGAACGTGGGAACGATCGGTTTCAGGTCGATCTCGGAGGTCCGGTCCTCCCGCGTGAGGACGAGGGGGTGTCGGTCCGACGCGCGGAACGCGGCGAGGCGCTCCTCGACCAGCGAAGGCGTGACCTCCTCCGGCAGGGGAAACGGCGGAAGCGGGCGGAGGGACCAGTCGGAAGCGATGTCGAAGTCGGACAGTCGGGGGGATCCCGGGGGGATCCCCGAAGCAAAGGTGACGCGGATCCCCGCGGGAAGATGCGGCGCGAGTTTCCCCGGCACGTCCTTGGCCGGGACGGGGAGGGTCAACTCGGCCTCGAGGAACTCGACGTCGCTCTCCGCCCCCACGGCGAGGGCGGGGGAGAGGGAGAGTCTCGGGGACGGGTTGAACCCCTGGCTGTACGCCAGCGGCAGGCCGGCCCGCCGGAATACGCGTCCCCACAGGGACTGGATCTCCAGGCCGCTCAGGTATTTCGCGGGCCCCTCCTTGGCGTACGAGAGACGGACGACGTGCCGCTGCGCAACAGCCGCCGGCGGGTGCGGGGCGCGTTCGCCTTCCTCGTCCGCCACCGCGGGTTCCCCGAGCCGTCCGGGGTACGTGATGTTCGACAGCCCCGGGGGGCACGCCCCGCAGGAGGAGCAGCCCGCGGCGCGGCAATCGGGCGTCGTCTCCCCGGCGCGGGCTTTTTCGCGCTCGGTGAGGAGAAACTCCCGGTCGATCCCGGCGTCCACGAACTCCCAGGGAAGCGGATCCCGCGGGTCGCGTTCCCGCAGGTATTCCAGCGGGTCGACCTCCTCCTCCTCGAACGCACGCTTCCACGCGTCGGGCCGGAACGCCTCCGTCCACGCGTCGAACCGCGCGCCGTTCCGGAACGCCCGCGCGATCACTCCCGGCAGCCGGTCGTCCCCCCGCGAGAAGACTCCCTCGAGGGCGGATGTCTCCGGGGAGTGGAACTTCACCTCCGCGTGCCGGTTCCGTCCCAGCGCGTCCCGCAGCATGCGAACCCGTTCCTGGACCTCGTCGCGGCCGATCTGGCGCTCCCACTGGAACGGGGTGTGCGGCTTCGGGACGAAGGCGGAGACGCTCACCGTTACGGAGGCGCGCTTCCCGTGGCGACGCGCGATCGCGGCGACCCGGCCGGCCAGCGCACCGATGGCCCGGACGTCGTCCGCCGTCTCCCCGGGCAGGCCGACCATGAAGTAGAGCTTGAGGGTCTGCCAGCCGTTACCGAAGATCCACTCGGCCGTCTTCAGGACGTCGTCGTCCGGGATCTCCTTGTTGACCGACCGGCGCAGCCGCTCGGTCCCCGCTTCCGGCGCGAGCGTGAAGCCCGACTTGCGCACCTTCCGGATCTGCCGGACCGTATTCTCCCGCAACGCGTCCAGACGAAGCGAGGGGAGGGAGAGCGATACGCTCGAAGGGGCGAGCGCCTCCATCGCCTCCGTGACGAGCCGGTCGACGCAGCTGTAGTCGGCGGCGGACAGCGACAGGAGCCCCACTTCGTCGTATCCCGTCTTGGGCGCCTCCTCCTGGAGGTACCGCAACAGCGCGAGCGGATCGCGCTCCCGCACCGGGCGGTAGGCGTACCCCGCCTGGCAGAAGCGGCACCCCCTCGTGCACCCCCGGGAGATCTCGACGCTCAGGCGGTCGTGGACCACGCGCATCGCCGGCAGGATCGGCGCCGGCAGCAGGGGAGAACGGTTGAGGTCCGCGAGGACGCGCCGCGCCACCCGCCGGGAGATCCCCGGGACGTACACTCCCTCGATCCGGGAGAGCCGCGAGAGGAGATCCGCCCGGGTTCCGCCCTCCTTTTTCCGCTCCTCGACGAGTGCGACGATTTCGAGCACCGCTTCCTCGCCGTCCCCGACGAGGAGGGCGTCGAAAAAGGGTGCCACGGGAGCGGGGTTCAGGGTGCACACGCCTCCGGCCACCACGAGGGGGTGCTCCTCCGACCGGTCCTTCGACAGGAGGGGGATCCCGGAAAGGTCGAGCATCGCGAGGACGTTGGTGTAGGTGAGTTCGTAACACAGGGAGAATCCGAGGAGGTCGAATGCCCCGGCGGGTCGCCCCGATTCCAGCGATGTGAGCGGCAGCCCGGCGGCGCGCAGATGTTCCTCGTAGTCGGTCCATGGGGCGAAGACGCGATCGCAAAGGGTCCCGGGCCGCGCGGACAGGATCTCGCGCAGGAGCAGGATCCCGAGGTGCGACATCCCGATCTCGTACACGTCGGGAAAGGCGAGCAACACGCGCACCTTCGCTTCGTCCCACGCGATGGAGGGAGGACGGACCTCGCCGCCGCTGTACCGGGACGGCTTCCGGATGGAGGGGGGGATTTCGCGCATTTCGCTTAAAAAATCCCATTATATTTTTGAAAACGCAACGGATTCACGTTACATTACCCGAGGGAGGATGGGGTATTTGCGTCTTTTCGGCACCATGGGGGCGGAAGCGTCCTTTCGGGAAGAAGATTTTTTCGGGCGCGAGGAAGAGCTCTCCGCCCTGACACGCGCGGCGTTGGAGGGCGGCCGGGGCATCGGCTCCTCCTTCATGATCTACGGACCGCCCAACATCGGCAAGACGTCGCTGCTCCTCAAGCTGGCGAAAGTGCTGGGGACATCCGCCGACGGAGGGGGGCTTCCCCGCCCGTTCCCGCTCTACTTTTCCTTCAGCCAGATCCTGTCGCACCCGCTGGCGCTCTCCCAGCATTTCCTGCAGGAATTTCTCCTGCAGCTGCTCCGGTTCCTCGGGGACGAGCGGCCTTCGGCCTTCGACCCGGCCGCGATGTGCGACCGCCTGGCCACCTTCGGCGTCACGGGGTGCCGCGAGGTTCTCGCCGCCCACGAGCGGTGCACCGCCGAGGGGGACGGCCTCTCCGCGCTCGTCAACGCCCTCTCGTTCCCGTTCTCGGCGTCGGGGGAGATCTTCTATCCGGTGTTCCTCTTCGACGACTTCCAGTATACGGGGAAACTCCAGGGCGTGCCCGAGGGGGCGATGCTTTCCATCCTTCGCCCCTACATCAAGTCCGGCCACTTCCCGATGTTCCTCTCGGGCTCCTCGCCCGGCCGCGTCACCGCGGCCCTCAAGCGCGAGGGGCTCTTCGGCACCTTCCAGATGATCGAAGTGGGCGGACTCTCGAACGACTCCTCCGTCCGCCTGTGGGGGCACCTGTGCGAGCGGCGCCGTGTCGCTATCCCGGCGTCCCTCCTGCCCATCGCCTCCGAGCGCCTCGGCGGGATCCCCGCCTACCAGCGGATGCTCGTGGAGGAGATCTTCTTCCGGAACGCGAAGGTCCCCGACGCGGTCACCCTCGAGAACCTGTACGCCGTCTCCGTAACGGAGGGGAAGCTCAACCGGTACTGGAGGGAGTTCTTCGAGAACACCTTCCCGGACCGCGGGCGGCGCGGGCGGGCGATCCGGTTCCTCAAGCGTGTCCTGTGCGACCGTTTCCCGCTCGACACGGTGGAGGGAGCGATCTCCCTGATGGGGGCCTCCGAGGAGGAGGGGGAAGCGATCCTCGCCGCCCTCGAGTTCAAGGGGCTCCTGAAGGCCGACCTAGATCAGCTCACGTTCGTCGGGGACCCGGTGCTGGCCGATTTCCTGTACTGGGCGTTCGAGCGCGGGGTCCTCGGGAAGGGGACGTCGCAGGTGGCGGCGGCGATCGTGCAGGCGAGGCTCTCCCACACGGCGCCGGAGCAGGGCCTGGGGGGCGACCACGCGCGCCGCGTCGCGATCGTGAAGGAGCTGATGCGGAAGTGGGACCTGCGGGAGGTGCCGCTCCTGCTCCTCGATTTCGGGACGTTCCGCGAAAAGTTCGGGGGCAAGGGGCTGCTCGAGGTCGTCATCGGGATGGAGCGCGAGGCGGTGCGGGTCCGGCTGCCGAAGGTCTCCTCCGTATCGACGGGGTACCGCGCGAGCCGGGGGGGGCCGCGCTTCGACTTCGACCTGGTCGCGTACGGGTTCCTCGACAGCGACTTCTCCGAGGAGAATCTCGTCATCTGGGCGGTCGACGCGGCGGTTGAGAAGAATCTCGGCGCCCGCGCCGTGGAGCATTTCGAGAACCGGTGCCGGTTGCTGGCGTTGGAAAAAGGGCTGCCGCACGACCGGCTCCGGAAGTGGATGATCATCAACGAGACGGCGGACCCGGCGGCGGTCGACTTGGCGTCGCAGTACGGCATCCACCTGTCCCACCCGATGCAGTTGCGGCTCTTTCTCAACCTTTTCGGGCTCGAGGAGCTGGAGCGGGAACCCGAGCCCGCCCGCTCTCCGGGCGCCGAGGTTCCGCGCGCCGGGAAGACGCTGGAGTACGAGCTGGTCCTCCCGATCAAGGCCGACTCCGAAGTGGTCGCGGCGCGGGTCGCGGAAGAGGTGGCGGCGATCGCCGCCGTCGACGCCGATACCGTGGACCGCATCAAGATGGCGATCATCGAGGCGTGCATCAACGCCTTCGAGCACAGCGCCTCCGAGTCGGGGAAGGTCCGGCTGCGGTATCTGCTCTCCCCCGACAAGATCGAACTCTTCGTGCAGGACGACGGCAAGGGGTTCCGGTCGGGGAAGACGCCGGAGGAGTCGAAGAAGAACCGGGGATGGGGGCTGAAGCTGATCCGGGAGCTGGTCGACGATGTCGAGATCATCACGGGGCCGGACGGCACCATCGTCCGCATGGTAAAGAATCTCGGGGTGGATCCCGCGAATCCGGGGACCGTCCTGGAAGAGGAAGGGGGACCCGCGTCCTCCGGGGAGCGCTGATGTCTCCGTACAAGACGATCCGGGTTCGCGAGGAGGGGGGCACCCTCGTGGTGTGCGTAGGCGGGTACCTGAACAGCCTGCTGGGCGAGGAGGTCGAGAACGCGGTCCGCGCGAAGCTCGACGACGGCGGCCGCCGGATCCTGCTGAACTTCGAGGGTACGCGGCTGGTCAACAGCATCGGGATCTCGTTCGTCATCGGGGTCGTCGAAAAGGTGATGGAGCTCGAAGGCCGGATGGCCTTCTGCGAGGTGAGCCGGATCAACCGCGATCTTTTCCGGGTGACGGGGCTGGCGAAATACGTCCGTTCCTTCGAGACCGAAAAGGAGGCGCTCGACTACCTGTCCGGAAACGCTTGAGTGTCCGGCGGAGTCGCCGTAGGAGGGGGGGCGCCCCACTCCCGGACGAACTACACTCCCTGGGGTACCCCCGCCGAAGGAAGAACGGGGGGCACAGTGAGGCCGGTGCGCAGCCGTGCAGGTTCACCGCACGGCGAGCCACGAACGGAGCCCCGCCCTCCGAGGCGACGCAGTTTAGGCCGAAGTTCCTCGGCAGTTTTGTAGGCCTCGCCTCCTGAAATTCCCATGATAACCGGCAGTTATTCTTTTCCCTGCGGTCCCGTTTGCTGCATTTTGTAGCCATGTATATCGTAAATAATCCCTTGA
>Ga0334722_10001379_pt1 | contig 30512 bp, 26 predicted proteins | sample C3_bottom_MG_FD_207210 | JGI IMG/M metagenome (GOLD analysis project Ga0334722, IMG submission 207210) | Sediment microbial communities from Yellowstone Lake, YNP, Wyoming, USA - C3_bottom | ecosystem: Environmental > Aquatic > Freshwater > Lake > Sediment | place: USA: Wyoming | collected... | reverse complement strand
AGCTGGACTTTCCGGCCCCCGGGCCTGTCCGAACACATCTCGGCCGAACACGGGATCAAACTGGTCTTACCCCGGTCCCTGGAAGGATGGCATCTCCTCTTCTCGCCTGATCCTAATCAGGTCTTTAAAGCCACAACCCGGGCCGCTTTAGCCACCCTCACCGTGGAAAAAACCGGGGCTCCCGCCACCCTTTCTCTGGAAACCTATAGCGATCAGGTGGAGGCCGCCCTGCGCCCCCATCTCCCGGGTTACGATTTGCAAATCCGGGCTCCTGAACGTTTCGGCCGTCTTTCTGGCTTCACCACAATTAAGGAGTATACGGGGCGTTTTTACGGAGTCCCTCTCCGGCGGCAGCGGCTGGACTTCTATTTCACCCACCGCGGCTCCATCTACCACATCCAGTACGACGTGCCGGAGAAATTGTTGACCTATTTCCGGCCCGATTACCGGCTGATCATTACCGGGCTCCGGGTAGAGAAATAGGGGTTAAAGAATACTGGTATCTGGCTTGGTTACTGACATGCGACGGGCTCGCTACCTGTGGAACGGACAAACGCCGGGAAGCAGTTTGGCGGCCGCAGTCCTGAACAGGTTAGGACCTCCCGGCAAGGGTGCCGAATCGGCCGGACGGCAAAGGAGGTAGCCGTCGGCCCCGGCGAAATACATCGCTGGGGCCTACACAATGAACACCTCGAGAAAAAACTAAGCTTCAGGATTGTATAGGGAAAATTGACCTCACTGGACGGAGGTTTACCAAATGACCTACCTCACTTACGTTCTCTTCCTTGTCGCCAGCGTTGGCCTCTTCGGATTGGCCGACGGCTACCTCAAAAAAACCCGCTGGCAGAGCTTCCCCAGTTTCCACCCCTTGTTGGGGTTAAGCCTGGGCCTGTTTTTGCCCGGCTCCCCTCAGATTCTCAACGCCCATATTTTAAAGGGGGCTTATCTCTTCCTTTTCCCCCTTCTCCTCTACGCCGGTATTCTGCCTTTTCCCTGGCAGTTCACCTCCCTCGGCGTGGCCCCGGTGATCTTTCCGGTCTGGGCCTTAAGCCTCCTGGACGGCCTTTACTGGTCAATTCTGTTCAACGTCTTCTCTCCCGCCGTTTTCGCCGCGTCCCGAAGAAAAGCATCCGACGGATCCCAATGAGAATGGTGCCCGAACCCGCCGCCACCAGGACCGCCGCCCATTCGCTCCAGTTTAAGGGCCAGGTTTGAAAAACCCCCTGCAGAGCTGGATGATAGATGACCAGGACCAACATTAACGTCGAGAGGGTGACGGCCCCCACCAGGTAGGGATTGGAAAAGAAGCCAATCTCGTATTCCGTCCTGGTCTCCGAGCGAGCACCGAAAACGAAAATCAGCTGAGCCATGACCAAAGTGGCAAAGGCCATGGTGCGGGCCCGCACCAGCCCCTGGTCCGAAAAGAGGGCCAGCCAAAAAACGGCCAAGGTACTGCCACCGATGAGTAAACCGCGGGTGAGAATACGCCGACCTAGCCCCCGGGCAAAGATGTTCTCACCCGGCGGACGGGGTGGCCTTTGCATCACATCGGGATCCCCGGGATCGACGCCGAGAGCCAGGGCCGGCAACCCGTCAGTTACCAGATTCACCCAAAGGATCTGAATGGGTAAAAGGGGCAGGGGAAGGCCCATGACGGCGGCGACGAACATCACCAGGATCTCCCCGACATTACTGGAAAGAAGGTAGCGGATAAATTTCCTTATGTTATCATAGATGGATCTTCCTTCCTCGATAGCCGCAACAATGGTGGCAAAGTTGTCATCCCCGAGGACCATGGCCGAGGCCTCTTTCGTTACATCGGTTCCCGTGCGCCCCATGGCCACGCCGATATCGGCCTCTTTAATGGCGGGGGCATCGTTGACCCCGTCGCCGGTCATGGCCACGATGTGGCCCTTTTTCTTCAAGGCCCTGACAATGCGTAACTTGTGCCGAGGCGAAACCCGGGCATAGACATAAATGTCGTCGGCCAGAGCCGCCAGGGCCTCATCGGACATCTTATCCAGTTCTTCCCCAGTTTTTACCAGACCTCCGGCCGGGAGGATTTTCAACTCCCTGGCGATGGCCGTAGCCGTCGCCCGGTGGTCTCCCGTAATCATGATCGTTTTTAGCCCGGCCTGGCGGCATTTTTCAACGGCCAGGCGCGCTTCCGGCCGCGGCGGGTCGATCATTCCAGCCAGCCCCAAAAAGACCAGCTCGCGCTCCAATTCCTCGCCTTCGCCCACGTTAAAACTGCTCAAGGGGCGGTAGGCCATGGCCAACACCCGCAGCGCCCCTTGCGCCATGGTCTCATTGGCCGCCAGGATCTTCTCCTTAATGGCGCGGGTCATGGGCACCTCCCGCCCGCCCCAGTAGACCCGCGTGGAGAGCTCGACGATGGTGTCGGGAGCTCCTTTGACAAAAAGGTAATATTCTCCTCTTCCCGCCCGGCAGACCACCGACATGCGCCGCCGTTCAGCTTCAAAAGGAGCCTCTCCCACCCGGCGCAGTTGCTTTTCCAAATCCTCCCGCCAAAGTCCGGCCTTGGCTGCCGCCACTAGCAGGGCGCCCTCCGTTGGATCGCCCTCAATACTCCATTCCCCGCCCGAGCGTCCCCGGAAAATTCCCCCGCCGCCCCGCTCCCTTTTCAGACGAGCGTTGGAACTGAGGACCGCCGCCTGCAAGGTCCGGCCGATGGCTTCCATCAAAGGCTGACCGGCAGCCAGCCGCGTTCCCGGGGCCTCCTTTTTGGTCAAAGGGGCTCCCGGTGAAACTCCGGCCGGCGTCTCTCCGGCCTCTGCCTTGGGCGTAGCGAGATAAAACTCTCCCCGGGGGATGTACCCGTCGCCCGTCACTTCAATAAAGGCGTCATCTACGAAAAGGCGTTTCACCGTCATCTCGTTTTTGGTCAGGGTACCCGTTTTGTCGGTGCAAATGGCGGTGGCACAGCCCAGGGTTTCCACGGCCGGCAGCTTGCGGATGATGGCGTTCTTTCTGGCCATGCGCTGGACACCCAGGGCCAGGGCGATGGTGACGATGGCCGGGAGGCCTTCAGGGATGGCCGCCACCGCCAGGGAAACCCCGGCCAAAAACATACGGTGCAAAGGTTCCCCGTGCAGGACCCCCTCGATTACCACCAGACCGCAGAGAAAAAGACTGGCATAGACCAGGTAACGGCCCAGCTGTTCCAAGCGTCTCTGTAAGGGAGTCTCTTCCGTTTCCGCCTCTTCGATGAGACCTGCGATCTGCCCCATTTCGGTGGCCATGCCCGTAGCCACGACCACGCCAGAGCCGCGGCCTCGGGTGATGGCCGTTCCCAAAAAGGCCATATTCTTTCGATCCCCTAACACTGCTTCCTCTTTTAAGATCAGGGCGGGCTTTTTCTTGACCGGGACCGATTCCCCGGTCAAAGCCGATTCTTCCGCCTCCAGGTTGTTGCCCTCCAGGAGTCGGAGATCGGCCGGAACCCGGTCTCCCGCTTCCAGCAAAACGATGTCTCCCGGTACCAACTGCTGGCTGGGAACCTTGATCACCTCACCCTCCCGTTTGACCCGAGCCAGGGGAGCCGCCAAACGTTTTAAGGCCTCAATGGATTTTTCCGCCCGATACTCCTGGAAAAAACCCAAAAAAGCATTGAGAATGACGATAGCCACAATGGTGATGGAATCGGCGATCTCTCCCAAGAAAAAAGAGATGGCGGTAGCGGCCAGGAGGGTGAGGACCATAAAGTCCTGAAATTGGGCGGCAAACATGACCCAGGGCGATACCCGCCGGGTCTCGCGGAGGGTATTTTCGCCGTAGCGCTCCAGTCGTTGCCTGGCTTCTTTCTGGGAAAGGCCCTTTTCCCCATCGCTACCCAATAATGAAAGGACCTCCTCAGCCGGGAGGCAGTGCCAATTCCTTTTCTCCATTCCGGTCACCCCAGGAAAGATTTTGCCGGATCGCTTCACCCCTTAATGCTTATGCCGGCAAGAAGAGGGGTATTCGAACCGCCAACGCGATTTCGGCGGCTGGCGTACGGTCAAAGTTGACTTTGGGCGTCCCAAGGCCTATGATTTTGGCGGAGAAATCTTCTTGGCGAGGTCCACCATGCCCTTTGATCTTTTCACCGTTTCTGCGGTAGTCCATGAACTAAACCAGCAAATCCTTGGGGCCCGGGTAGAGCGAATCCACCAACCGCTGGCCACCGACCTCCTCTTCACCCTCTTCGGGGGAGGTCCGACCTCCGGAGGCAAAAAACAGCTCCTCATTTCCAGCCACCCGGCCCTGGCCCGTGTCCATCTGACCCTGGAAAAAAAGGAGAATCCTTTGATTCCTCCGCCTTTTTGCTTGCTTCTACGCCGCCACCTGGAGGGATCGCGGTTTTTGCGAATAACCCAGGTCCCGGGCGAGCGCATCGTCCGCTTTGACTTCTCGGCCCTGGACGAATTGGGCAACCCCAGCCGCAAAACCCTCGTCGTCGAACTCATGGGAAAACACAGCAACGTCATCCTCATCAATGAGGCCGGGATGATCCTGGACAGCTTGAAGCGCATCGGGCCAGGTCTCAGCCGCTTTCGGCAGATCCTGCCCGGTTTGCCCTATTCTCTACCGCCGGCGGCGCGCGGTCTTGATCCATTAACCCTGACGCCAGATGCCTTGACCGCGGTGCTGGAAGCCGCCCCAGCGAAAAAAGTCTGGGAAGCCTTGCTGGAAGGCGTCCGCGGCTTAAGCCCCTTTTTGGCCAAAGAGATCGTCTGGCGGGGATTGGAGACCTTCCGGCGTTCTCAGTCAAGCCCGGTCTGGCCTGGCGGGGACCCACTGGTTCTCACCGCTGGGGAGCTGCCGGTCACGGCCCGGCCCTTTTTGTACCAGGCCCTCCTTGATCTTTTTTCCCAAGTAGAACGAGGGGAATTTCGGCCCACCCTCCTCCTCGACGAAAAGGGACGACCCGTAGATTTTTCCGTCATTAACCCCCTGATCCACCCGGGAGAGAAAAGGCCTTATGCCAGCGTCAATTCCCTTCTCGACGATTATTACGCCGTAAAGAGTCTCATCCTGGCCATCGAGGAGCAGCGCGCGGCTTTAAAGGCCGTCGTCAGCGCCCAACTAAAAAAAACCGAGCGGAAAACGGAATTGCAAGCCCAAGACCTCCAGGAGGCAGGGCGAGCCGAGGAATATCGTTTGTTCGGTGAACTCTTGAAAGCCAACCTCTACCGCCTAAAACCGGGGCTAACGGAGGTCCGCGTGGAAAATTTCTATGACCAGAATAGCGCCCCAGTGGTCATTCCCCTGGAACCGGGTCTGACGCCGGTCGAGAACGTGCAGGCCTATTTTCGCCGTTACACCAAGGCCAAAAAGACCCTGGAAAAGGCGGAGCCCCAGTGGGAACAAGGCCGGGCTGAAATCGCCTATCTGCAAGGGGTTCTTCAGGCCTTGGAACAAGCCGAAACCAGCTTAGAACTGCAGGAAATCGCGGAAGAGCTAAGGCAAGAAGGTTACTTGAAGAGCGAATTACGAGACCAGAGAAAAAAGCCGGCGGAAAAACGCGGCGAGCGCGCAGAATGGGGGAAAGCGAAGGAACAACGGGGAGAGAAAAGCACCAGCGCTCCCAGGCGTTTTATCTCCAGCGACGGCTATGAGATTCTGGTCGGGAAAAACAACCGTCAAAATGACTACCTGACCTTTAAAGTAGCCAAACCCGAGGATATTTGGCTCCACACCAAAGACATTCCCGGCTCCCACGTTCTGATTCGGGTGCGGGAGCTGGCGGATGAGCCGACCCCAGCCAATATTTCCCGGCCAGTGGCGGAAGAGCCGACCACGGCGGCTACCATTTGGCAAAGGGCAGCTGGAGAAGAACCTGCTCTGGCCGCAGCTTCCCAGACCGCCAGAGGTGTCCAGAGAGGGGGTTTCGGAAACGAGACAGAAATAACCCTGGTCTACGGGGTACCGGAAACCACCTTGCGGGAAGCCGCGGCCCTGGCCGCCCATTTCAGCCAGGCCCGTCACTCCAGCAACGTTCCGGTCGACTATACCCTCCGCCGCTATGTGAAAAAGCCGGCCGGGGCGCGGCCGGGGATGGTCATCTATACCCACCAAAAAACTCTCTATGTTAATCCAACCCTTTCCCTTACTGAGATCTAAGATTTCATCCCAAACCAGTTTGACATCCACTGAAATCCAAGCCTCAGGGTTAAGGTCTTGGTACCTCTTCCCCTGATCGCGGTCTTATTTCCTGTTGGCGCTGGTAAAGGTCACCCCGGTAGCTTAAGCTGATCAAAGCCAGAGGTGCATCACCTAACGTGTAAAACAATCTCTCCAGCTGTAAAACGGGCGTACAGGAATTAAGGCCCAAAAGCTCCTTTTCCTGGGGTGTAGGTAGGCGGGCTTTAGTTTCCTCGTTGACCCGCGCTAACGGGATCCGCAACCGGTGAAAGAGGATTTCGTAAAGAGGGAAGAGGAGGTTCTCTTTTTCCAACCCGGGAAGCAAACGTTGCGCCAAAAATGCTTCCTCAATGGCCAGGGGAAGGCCGTTGGCATGGCAAAGTTTCTTGAGGTGATAAACCTTCTCCCCCGCTTTCAAGCGGAGCTTTTGTGAAAGCTCCGGCGAAGGTTCCAGGCGTTTTCCCTCGATGATCAAATCGGCTGCCGAAAAGCCGCGTTTAGACATTTCGGCACTGAAACTCAAGAGAACCTCCGTCTCATCTACCGGGTACTGCCGGCGTACATGAGTTCCCTTGCCATGTCGCCGGTAAAGGAGCCCTTCTTCAATGAGACTGGCGATGGCCGCGCGCACTGACGGCCGGCCGACGGCATATTCGCGCATCAATTCCCTCTCGGTGGGAATCATGACCCCCACCGGCCAATCCCCCCGCTGGATTCGCTCCCGAAAAAGGCTCCGCAGCCAATTACGTACGCTGGTCTTGTCTTTGTCTCCCAATAAACTACTACCCTCCCCTATGCGTCCGTCTACTGCAGCATCTAACCGTCTCCACGAGAAGATTTCGTTTTTTAGGCTGCAGTCTTTAGACTTAAGAGAGGGAATGAAGAACAACGACCGAACAGCAAATCCCCCAGAAGCATCAGAACGACGAATTAAGTCTTTAATCCATTCTTTGCCAGGGAAAGGCTCCTGGTACACGCCAACGGCCGCGCTCACCTCAAGAGTAAGCCTAGCCCTAGACCGCCCGGCTGCCCGGCTTCACCAAGGGAAGACCAGCCTGGCAGAGAGGGCACTCCGCCGGCGAATAAGACGGGATCTCCAGTTCAAGCAAGGCCCGTAGGGGGACGCCAAAATTAAGGCGGCCGCCACTGCGGTCGACTAATGCGCCCACACCCACCACCTGTCCCTGCTGGGCAGCCACGATCTCCAAGACCTCGTTCACCGATCCCCCCGTCGTCACGACGTCCTCCACCACCAGGACCCGCTCGCCTGGACTTATTCGAAAACCGCGCCGCAGGGTCATCACCCCATTTTCTCTTTCGGCAAAAAGGGCCCGCGTCCCCAGCTTCCGGGCCACTTCATAGGCGATGATGATTCCCCCCAGGGCCGGCCCGATGACCGTGTCGATGGCTTGACCGGTGAAGGCAGCGGCCAATTCTTCGGCCAGCTGGTCGGTATACCGGGGATATTGGAGGACCTGGGCACATTGGAGATACTGACCGCTATGCCGACCCGAGGTTAAACGAAAATGCCCTTCCAACAATACCCCAGTCTTTTGAAACAGATCCAAAATCTCTTCCCGCTGCATCATCTTTTCCTTTCCTCCCAGCCCTTTTTCATTTCTTCGAGCACCCTTTTCGCGGCCAGAGCTGGATCCGGAGACCGGGTAATGGGACGCCCGACGACCAAATAATCGCTCCCGGCAGCCACGGCCTCCGCCGGCGTGACGACCCGTTTTTGGTCGTCGGCCAGAGGTGCTCCAGCCGCCCCAGTTGAGGCCCGGGGAAAACCTCCGGTTGTTCCCTCCAAGAACCTGATCCCCGGGGTGACCACCAAAAAAGCGGGCCCCAGCCGTTCTTTAATGGCCCGGACCTCTTGCGCCGAAGCCACCACGCCGTCCAGACCGGCCCGTTGCGCCAATTCGGCCCAAAAGAGGACCTGCTCCAGCGGTCGTCGCTGGGGAACGCCCATTTCCTCCCGTAAGACCCTTTCATCGATGCTGGTCAAAAGGGTCATCCCCAAAAGGAGGGGCCTTTCCCGCTCTAATTGCCGGGCTTCGGCGGTGGCCGCCGCTACTGCTTCCCGCAGCATCGCCATACCTCCGGCGACATGGAGGTTGAACATGGAAACACCGAGCCGGGTTGCTGCTCGGGCTGCCCCGGCCACCGTATTGGGAATATCGTGAAACTTGAGATCCAAAAAAACGTCGGCACCGCGGCGCCGGATCTCCTCCACTGCCCGGGGGCCCTGGGAATAAAATAGTTCCATGCCCACCTTAAAGTGGCTCACCAGGGGCTGTAAAACCTCCACCAGCCCCAGCGCCTGCTGCAGGTCGGAATAGTCCAGAGCCACGATCAAACGTTTCCTAAGATCGGCTGAAGCCTCCACCAATATCCACCTCTCTGGTTCGGTAAACGACCTCTCCACCCACTACCGTGGCCACTACTTTGCCCTGCAGTTGCCAGCCGTCGAAGGGCGTGTTTTTGCCCTTGGAATAAAAGTCCCTGGCGCGAACGGTGATCACCGCCTCCGGGTCAAAAACGGTGACGTCACCCCAGGATCCGGGGGAAAGGGTACCCCGGTCCAGGCCTAAAACTTTGGCCGGGCCGCTGGTTAAAAGCGCCACCGCCTGCGCTAAGGTGAGATGCCCGGGGGCCACCAGTTTGGTCAGGACCAACGGAAGGAGGGTTTCCAGCCCGGAGATACCGAAGGCGGCATAATTATACTCAACTTCTTTATCATCGCGGTGGTGCGGGGCGTGATCGGTGGCGATGGTATCAATGGTACCGTCCTGCAGCCCCTCGATTACGGCCTCTAAGTCCCGTTGGGAACGCAGCGGCGGATTGACCTTGGTATTGGTATCATAACCGCTTTCCCGGACGGCCGCCTCGGTCAAACTGAAATGGTGGGGCGTTGCCTCCGCCGTCACCCTTACTCCCCGCCTTTTGGCCTGGCGGATTAGATTCACGGCCCCGGCCGTGCTGACATGGGCCACATGAAGATGGGCACCGGTCATTTCAGCTAAAATGAGATCACGGGCCACCATCACCTCTTCCGCCGCCGCCGGGATGCCGCGCAGGCCCAATATGGTGGCTACCGGCCCCAGATTCATCACCCCGTCCGCGGCCAGATTCGGGTCTTCGGCATGACTTATCACCGGCAAGTTAAACATACCGGCATATTGCAGGGCCAAACGCATAATCTCGGCATTGGCCACCGGCTTACCATCGTCGGAAATGGCCTTAATCCCCGCCCGGGCCATGTCGCCGATTTCGGCCAGCTCCTCCCCCTTCTGGCCCTTGGTGATGGCGCCGATGGGAAAGACGTTAACCTTGCCCTCCCGCTCCGCCTTCCGCAGGATGTATTCAACCACCGTATGGTTGTCCACCACGGGATTGGTGTTGGGCATGGCACACACGGAGGTCACACCTCCAGCGGCGGCAGCCATGGTCCCCGAGGCAATGTCCTCTTTCCACTCCTGCCCGGGATCCCGCAGATGAACGTGGAGGTCGATAAAACCCGGGGTGACTACCAGCCCGCCGGCGTACAAAACCGCCTGTCCCGTTTCCTCCAGATTCTTGCCGATGGCCTTCACCCGTCCCTTTTCAATCAAAAGATCCGCCTGCTCATCCAGACCTTGTGCCGGATCAATTATTCTGCCCCCTTTGATGAGCAGATCTCCCATTTTCATCGGTAGAACCTCCCTGTAGAACCTCCTTGAGGGGGAACCTCCCCCAAACAGGTGAAGAACGCTTTTTGCTCCGGTCTTGGTTCGGTGGGACCGCCCCAGGATGACCCAGGGGATGGTTTACGCAGTAGCCTCCTCCCCTCCCAACAGGAGGTAGAGGATGGCCATCCGCACGGCAACCCCGTTAGTCACCTGTTCGTTGATCACGGAATGATCCCCGTCAGCCACCTCGCTGGCGATTTCCACCCCGCGGTTCATTGGTCCCGGGTGCAAAAGAAGGACGTCTTTTTTGGCCAGGCGGAGGCGTTTTTCGTCGATCCCAAACAAAAGATGGTATTCCCGTTGCGAAGGGAAGAGCCCTTTATGCTGACGCTCCAGTTGCAACCGGAGAACGTTGACGACGTCCGCCCCCTCGATGGCCTCCTCCACCCGGGAGTATGCCCGTACCCCCATTTCCTGGAGGCCGGGCGGCAGCAGCGTAGCCGGACCGGCCACCACCACCTCTGCCCCCAGTTTGGTCAGGCCCCAGATGTTGGAACGAGCCACCCGGCTGTGGTAGATATCGCCGATGATGGCCACCCGCAGGCCCTTAATGGTCCCTTTTTTCTCGCGAATCGTGAACATGTCCAACAAACCCTGCGTGGGGTGCTCGTGCATGCCATCACCGGCGTTAATCACGGAAGCCTCCAGCCTTTTGGCCAGGAAATGGCAGGAGCCGGAGACGGAGTGGCGCATCACCACCACGTCCATCCCCATCACTTCAAGGGTCTTGGCCGTATCGCGCAGGGTTTCCCCCTTCTGAACGCTACTGGTGGCCACGCTGATGCTGGTAACATCGGCGCTCATGTACTTGGCCGCCAGTTCGAAGGAGGTTCTCGTCCTGGTACTCGGCTCATAAAAAAGGGTAAACACCGTCCTCCCGCGGAGGGTAGGGACCTTTTTAATCGTCCGGGAGATGATCTCCTTCATGGATTCCGCCGTGTCCAGGATTAAGACCATCTCTTCCGGCTCCATCTCTTCCAAAGCCAGGATATCCTTTCGCTTGAGTTTCATCTCGTTGCCCCCTTCAGCCGGCCGGATGTAGGGCGAGCTGGGCATCGCCGTTGGGCCGCGCTCTTTCCTCGGCCATGGCCAGCGTCAAATCATCCAAGTCTTTGTCGTCCACCAGGGTCTTGACGAGACCCTTCTCCCGGCAATGGGGGCAGTAAACCCGTTGCACCGCTCGCGTGGTGAAGGTCTCGCCACAGGTCAAGCACAAAAAGACATAATCACGCGCCGCCATACCAATTTCACCTCGCTGTGTGATTTTATTGGTAGTTTGCCCTAACCGCCAGTCCACCTCTATATAAAAACCCCCTGCCGGCTTCGCGCAGGGGGAGGTGGGTGAAACGAACCGATCCCTGACCCGGTCGGCTGAAAGGCCGGCCAATTTTCTTGGCCGCAAGCCTTTCCACCTGTATCCTCAACCGGTTAACCTTGCCGGGCGAGGACACCGCCGGGACCCGTCTTTCCCTTTTCCCTTGCCGGCCTCACCGGACCGATTTAAAGGGTCGCCCTGACCAGGGGCGGCGAGCTTTTCCCCGTCAGCCTTCTTGGTCTCAGGCTTCCTCTAATTCCTCAATGACGACCTCGTCTTTGCCATCGACTTCCTGCAAACGGACGCTGATGATCTCCCGCCGGGAGGTGGGCACGTTTTTCCCCACGTAGTCTGGTCGGATGGGCAGTTCCCGGTGCCCCCGGTCCACCAAAACGGCCAGCTGGATCATCTGCGGCCGCCCCAAATCCATCACCGCATCTAACGCCGCCCGCGCCGTGCGGCCCGTATAGATGACATCATCGACCAAAACCACTCGTTTTCCCTTAACCGGAAAGGGAACCTCGGTCTTTTCCACCACGGGCTGGTCGGCCCGCGTCGTGAGATCGTCCCGGTAGAGGGTGATGTCCAAAATGCCCACCGGGACCGACTTTCCCTCGATCTCACGGATTTTTTCCGCCAGACGCCGGGCCAGGGGCACCCCGCGCCGCCTGATCCCGATTAAAACCAGATCTTCCGTCCCCTTGTTTTTCTCCAGGACCTCATGGGCGATACGGGTCAAAGAGCGGTTGATCCCTTCAGCGTCGATAATCTGGGCCTTTTCCCGAAGTGGCAATTCCCTTCCCCCCATCCTGGCTAATGGCATAAAAAAACTCCTTGCCAAGCACCCTCGCCCTGGTCAGGCCAGTGTGGTCGTCTTGCAAGAAGTTAGGCTTTCTCAAAAAGTTCATTGTATACTCCTTACTAGCCTCACCGGGCTAATTTAAAGGACCTCATTTGTTGAAAACGATACCACAAAAACGACGCCCTGTCCAGAGGAAAAACGATTTTCCGCAAAATTTAATCTTCGGCCGTTGCTGACCTCCAAGAGCCAAGAAAGCACCAGCCAAAGGGAACTTAGCGAACACCGCCACGCTACCCTTTGCCCCTGTAGCACCCACCAGGGACGGCGATCTATTCTAATACCCATTCAACGCACCTGTCCCGTCCCCAGGACGATGTATTTGGTGGTGGTCAGCTCCTTCAGGCCCATGGGACCACGGGCGTGGAGTTTCTGCGTGCTGATGCCTACCTCGGCCCCGAAACCGAATTCATAGCCGTCGGTGAACCGGGTCGAGGCGTTAACGTAAACGACGGCCGCGTCTACGGCCTCGGTAAAATAACGGGCCCGCGGGTAGCTCTCGGTGACGATGGCCTCGGAGTGGCGCGTGCCGTAGCGGTTGATGTGGTCCACGGCCGCCGCAATATCCGGCACTACCCGGACGGCCAGGATGAGGTCTAAGTATTCCGTCGCCCAATCTTCGGTGGTGGCCGGGCGAATGGCCTCAGCCAGGGACCCTGGCGCTAACGCTCTGGTCTTCTCACACCCCCGGATCTCAACACCCAATTGGTGGAGCTCGGCCAGGATGTCCGGCAAGAATTGCTCCGCCACCGCCTGGTGGACGAGAAGGGTTTCCGCCGCGTTGCAGACCGCCGGGTTGGAAACCTTGGCGTTAATCACGATCTTTTTGGCTTTTTCCAGATCGGCGCCTTCATCTACGTAGACGTGACAATTACCAACCCCGGTTTCAATTACCGGAACCCGGGCCTTTTCCACCACCATTTGGATGAGACCGGCTCCACCCCGGGGGATAACCAGGTCGAGATAGTCCCGCAGCTGGAGCAATTCCTCCACCAGGCGCCGCTCGGGATCGGTGACCAGCTGAACAGCTGCAGCGGGAAGGCCGGCCGCAACCAGGGCCTCAGTGAAAAGTTCCACCAGCGTCCGGTTGGTCCGCAGGGCCTCGCTGCCACCCCGCAAGATAACGGCATTCCCAGCTTTTAACGCCAAACCGGCCACGTCGCTAGTGACGTTGGGGCGCGACTCATAGATCACGGCGATAACGCCGAAAGGCACGCGCACTTGTTTGATCTCCAAACCATTGGGACGCCGCCAGCCGGATACGATTTCCCCTACTGGGTCCGGTAGGGCCGCCACTTCCTCCAGCCCCTGGGCCATCCCGTTTATCTTTTTCTCATCTAATTCCAGGCGTTTGAGAAACGCTCCGCTCAGACCTCTGGCCCGCGCTTCGGCCACATCTTCAGCGTTATTGTTTAATATCCGGGTGCCTTCGCGGCGCAAGGCGGCCGCCAGCCGGAGAAGAGCCGTATTTTTGCTTTCGGTATTGGCCTGGGCCAGGACCTGCGCCGCTGCCTTTGCCTTTTCCCCAAGCCGCACCAAATATTCCCGGTGCTCCATTTCCACCCCACCCCTTATCGCAAAATCGACACTGAGGATGGACGCCAGCGAGACCACTACACCTGGTCAGAAAATAGACGCCTGGTCGCAAAATAGACGCCAGCCAAAAGAGCGGTTAGCCTCCTTAGAGCGTGGCGGTAAAGAGGGTGCCGACCTGTTTTCCGGCCATGATCTCGTGAATCACCCCCGGATGGCCTCCTCCCGCTAAAACCATCGGAACGTTGGCCGAAAGGGCGATGCGCGCCGCCGTCAGCTTGGTCTGCATGCCCCCCGTCCCCAAGGCCGAGCCACTACCGCCAGCCTTGATCCCGGGCAGCTGAGAGAGATCCACCCAATCCAGACGCCGGGCAGCAGGATCGAGGCGGGGATCGGCGGTATATAGCCCATCGATGTCACTTAAAATGATCAACAGATCGGCCTCCACCAAAACCGCAACGCGGGCCGAAAGGGTATCATTGTCCCCCAACTGGATCTCTTCCACCGCCACGGTGTCATTTTCGTTGATCACCGGAATAACCCGCCAGCCGAGCAGTTTATCCAGGGTGTTCCGGCAATTGGCGGCCCGCGGGGCATGCTCGAAATCCTCTCTGGTAAGAAGAACCTGCGCCACGACCTTACCGTATTCAGAGAAGAACTTTTCGTAGATGTGCATCAAAACTCCTTGGCCAACCGCGGCCAGGGCCTGTTTTTCGGCCAGGTCACGCGTCCGGGTCTTCCGTCCCAGACGCCCCATCCCGGCCCCTACCGCTCCTGAAGTCACCAGTAAGACCTGACGTCCCTGGCTGTGGAGGTCACTTATTTCCCGGGCCAGGTGCTCGATAACCCCGAGATTTAGCTCGCCCGAAGGGTGGGAAAGGGTGGAGGTACCCACCTTCAAGACGATCCTCTTCGCCCCAGCCAAAGCCAGGCGCCGGGCCGTCCCCGGCCTTTGGTCAGACGCCACTGGAACAAATCCGCTGGCCGCCAACAAGTTCCCTGCCTCCTTCAGCCTCAATTGCCGTCCCTCCAGAGATTTTCCCGTTCTCGTGGATTATCCAGGTGGATCGTCGAATAGGTAGCGGCGATCTCACCGGCCCGGTGCGTGGCCTTCTGGACCGCCGCCAGAATGGCCGCCGGGAAACCCCTCTCTTCCAAAGCCTCCAGCCCGGCTACCGTCGTTCCCCCCGGCGAGGCGACCCGCTGGCGGAGAAGGGCCGGATCTTCCCCCGTCTCCCGAAGCATCTTCGCCGCCCCTAAAACGGTTTGAACTACCAATTCTCTCGCCACTGCTTTGTCCAGACCCACCCTGGTCCCGGCTTCCACCATGGCTTCAATCATCCGGTAAACGTAGGCTGGTCCGCTCCCCGACAGGCCGGTGACGGCATCCAGGTCTTTTTCCGGCACGACCAGCACCTGTCCGACAGCCCCAAAGATGCTGCGCGCCAGGGCCTCCTCCCGTGGCCCCGCCCATTTCCCCAAAGCCAGGGCCGTGGCCGATTCCAAAACCACGGTAGAGGTGTTGGGCATGGCTCTGATGACCGGTACACGGGCCGTCAGAAAAGACTCGATAAAGGCCGAAGTTATTCCGGCCGCCACCGAAAGTACCAACTGTCCCTGGCGAACCAAGCCGCCGATCTCCTGCAAGACCTCGGACATATCCTTGGGTTTAACGGCCAGAACGAGAATATCGGCCCGTTTGACCACCTCGGCCTTGTCAAAACTGATCTCCACCCGCCAATTTTCCCGCAGCTGAAAGAGGCGCTCGCGGCGAGAGCGGTTGGTCAGCCAAAGTTGCCCGGGAGGAAATCCAGTGGCCACCAACCCCCGGACCATGGCCTCAGCCATTGAACCCGCCCCGATGAAGCCAATGGTCTTTTTTTGCAGCAAAACCTCCTGTTCCACGAAAAAGCCTCCTTTCGCGCTAAACAAAAACCCCCTTTCGCCCCTAAGGACGAAAGAGGGTTTCTTCCGCGGTACCACCTTAATTGCTGGATAATCCCAGCCGGCTCTTGACAGGTACGACCGTCCGCTCAACCGGAGCGCTAACGGTTTATACCCTTACCCTTGTAACGGCGGGTCCCCGGCCCAGCTCATCGCCGGCAGCTTGAGGGTGGGTTCGGAATACCGTTGACGGCATGACCTCGCAGCCATGGGTCTGCTCTCTGAACGCCTTGGTAACCTACTGGTCCCTCGCCTTGCTATTGTCGCCGATTTATATTTGAATGGTATTCTAGCACGGAACCAGCCAGCCGTCAAGGGGTTTTTTGGCGAGCTAAGATCTTCGCCGGATGGATCACCGTCGCCCCCGTATTGGCCCGAATTTGTAAAGCGCAGGATGCGCACTCCGTCACCACGATCTTTTCACCGGCGGCACGGATGCTTTGGAAGAGCTCTTCGCCTATCTCTTTGGCCAATTCCGCCCTCTCCACTTTAAACCCGTAAGTGCCGGACATGCCGCAGCAGTACGTGGGTAATTTTTTCACCCGGAGCCCGGCCATGCTTTCTAGGAGCTCGACCGAAGGGGTACCAATTGCTTGAGCCCGTAAGTGACAGGCCGTATGATAAAGTACCGTAGACCCAGCTGGTACCAGCGGCGCGGCCAAGGCCCCTTCGTCTCCCGCCGGCACGGCCGGTCCTCCACCACCAGGATCGGCGGGCAGCGGGCGGATTGCTTCTTGTAGCGCGGCTCTGGCCGGATTCAGTTCTTCTGTTCCGCGCGGAGCAGCACCAGGTGGCCGCATCTCGGCGGGCCGCTCTGGGCCACCATCCTCCGGCAGCCGTCTTGTTTCGCCGCCTGCACCCGGCTCCGGCCGATGAAGCGCCAGGTATTCGGAGAAATCATAGACGTGCCCGACGATCTCCTCGGCTTCGGCCAACCCTAATAATTCACGATACTCCTTTTTCCAGGCTAAGCCGCAGGAAGGACAGGAGGTGACGATGTCATAACCTTCCCAGACCAGCGGGAGAAAATGGCGGAGATTATAACTGGCTTTGCGGGAGGCCTCAACCAAGTCCCCATTGTGCATGGCCGGAGTTCCGCAGCAGGTTTGTGGCGGAATAACCACCTCGGCCCCAAAACCTTCGAGGAGCGTCACCACATCTTTGATCAGATCGGGATCATTGTAACGAGCGGAGCAGCCGGTAAAATAGGCTACCCGCCTTCCCCGCAGACTCAAGGCTCCGGTTGAAGCGGGCTTTTCCAGCTTCCCTCCGGCTGCCTTTTTCGCCCCCACGCTGGCCGCGCTTCCCGTCGTCGCCTTTTCCTCCCGCCCTTTTTTCGTTTCCGGATAACTGGGCAGCGGTACATCCGGCGCCAGGCCGAAGACGATCCGGAGGAATTGTCGCACCGGCTGAAGCCAGAAAAGGTGCTGGAGGCGCGGCCAACGCCCCAAAACGCGCCCCAGTAATTCGGGCCGGGCTAAAAGCCAGCGCCGGCGGGCTCGCCGGTCCAGCAGCAGCTGCCCGATGGGCCGAATGGTTTCCGCCCAGAAACGCTTCCAGAAACCGCGCGACCTTTCTCGAAGGGCAAACCTGGACCGCCCATTTTGAACTGGGCCATCCGGCTGCAAAAACGCCCCCCGGGCGGCCAGGATAAGGTCGGGCAAGCTCACTCCCGCCGGACAGGCCAGCCGGCAGAGGCCACAGCCAGTGCAAAGATCCAGGCTGTCTTTTGTGCCGGGCCTTTTCCCGGTTCCCTGGCCAAAACGGGCCAGCTCCGGCCCCAGGACCTTGGGACCTAAAAAGGTGGGCTCATTGGCCATCACCGGGCAAGCCGTCTGGCACAGGTAGCAAGTAAGACACTGGTCCTGGCGCCAAAAATCAAGTGGCATACTTTAATCCACTCTCCCATCACCAAAGACCTTTCCGAGCAGCAGCACTACGGCTGGCAGCGGGCGAGGTTGGACCGCCTGCACTCGCCCATTCCCTTCAGGGCAATTACCCAGCCCCGCCCTTTTCATCCTCAGCCGGCGCCGCCACCGCAGCGGGGGTCTTTCCTCAACACCGCTGCCCACAGGCCAGGGCTCCCGCCCGGTAGCCCGTAGCGATGGCCACCCCCTGGCCAGAACCCTCTTTCCAGGGGTCATAATGCCCCAGGAGACTCCCGGCAGCAAAGAGGTTTTCGGCCAAGACCTCCTCTCCGCCGGGGAGCAAAGGTCTGAGCCAGTCATCTACCTCCAGGCCCAGGCCATTGAAGCCCGCCAGGCCCCCCCGACTGCGGTCCGGTGCCCCGGCCGTCAGGGCGACGGGAAGCCCGAAGATGCTCTCCCGCCAATAGGGTTGGCCGTCCCCCGCCAGACCGGCCCAAATCCCTCCCCCAAAAAGGCCCCCGGTGGCCAGGACAAAACCCCGCCCGTAAAAGCGTTGCGTTCCTTCCGCCGTCCTGGTCTCCACAAATTGGCAGATACCACCGCGGATCTCGGCGCTCGTCACCGTCAAACCCTGGCGAAAATCAACCCCCATCTTCAGAGCTACATCGACCAATCCTTCCCAAGCCCGGAGGCCCGGCAGGGAGATGGAGGTCAGGGGTATTTCGAAAACCGGCGCCCCTAGCTCGGCCGACCATTCCCGGATGAGGGTTGCATTGCCGTGCCGCCCCAGAATCCCGGGCAGACCGATCCTCTCCCCTGGGTGCACCACCTTCCTCAATTCGCGCCACAGTTTGGTGCGGAGAGAAGTTTCCTTCTCCAACTGGGCGGCCAGATACAAAGGGGCCAGCCGGCCCAAACCCAGGTCGAGGTAAACATGGCGGAGCCCAAAGGGCGGTCGCAGGAGACGCTGCAAGTTTTCCGTCAAAAGCCGGGGATAAAAGTCGGCCAGACCCACCAATCCGGCGACGAGCATATCCTCCTCCCGGCCCAGGTCGCCGGCGGCCAAAGAAACGGGAACCAGCTGGTTGAGGCTCACTCCACCGATGGCCGTCGGCAGGGCGAAGATCCGTCCCGGGCTCCGGAGACAATCATCTGTCCGCTCTGGTTCGTAGGAATTTCCGTATCTGGCCATGGCCCGGCCAAAAAGTTGCAGTCCCAGGCGTAAAGATTCCCTCCCGGCCAGAAGATAGGGATGGCGGGGACTCACTCCTACCCCATTCCGCCACCAGCCCCCGGCCTCGGGCTTCCCGTGCGTGCCCTCCAGCGTTTTACCCTTTGCCGTCACCTCGGTTCCGCTGACCCCTTCGCCCTCTCCGGTGTCGTCCCCCACCGTCATGGCTTCCGCCCGTTTGCCAGCCCATAAGCCAATCCCACCCGGGGAAAGGCTCAAGGCTCCTTTCCCGGTAGTCAGTACCACTACCTTTGCCTGCCGGCCGGCGGCGGTTATGGCCGCCAGGAGACCCGCCAGCCCCCCGCCGATGACGACGACATCATAGACCATGCTCCGTCTCCTTCCCGGTGGTTCGTCCCTTCCCAGTGTTCCGTCTCCCAGGTGCCCCGTCTTCCCGGTGTTTCGTCTTCCGCGTGGTCGTCCCGCCAAACGAAAAAGCCGCTTCTCCCAAGGCCATAACGACCAGAGGGTAAGCGGCTCTCCGTATCTCCCGCCACTAGCTCCCGCTGAATTAATCCGCTTGAATTTAATTCCCGAGGAAGGCACACTACTTAGGGATATTATCGACCTGGCCTTCTCCTTCCGGCACCGCCCAATTCCTGGCCCGCTGCACGGCCCGCCGCCAGCCGGCATAAAGGCGCTCCGCCTCGGCGGGGGCCATTTCTGGCTCAAAGGTGCGCTCCTTGCTCCAGAGGGCGGCGATGGCCTCGCGCCCCGGCCAGACCCCGCCGGCCAAACCGGCCAAAAGGGCAGCTCCCAGGGCGGTGGTCTCCGCGACCCGGGACCTCTCCACCGGCACCCCCAGGATATCGCTTTGAAATTGCATGAGAAAGTCGTTGGTGGACGCCCCGCCGTCGACCCGCAAAGCAGAAAGACGGTATCCGCTGTCGCGCTCCATGGCCAAAAGGACGTCCTTGGTTTGATAGGCAATGGCCTCTAAAGCCGCCCGCACCAGATGGGCCCGGGTCGTTCCCCGGGTCAAGCCGACCACGGTCCCTCGGGCGTACATATCCCAATAGGGAGCCCCCAACCCGGTGAAGGCCGGTACAAAATAGACTCCGCCAGTGTCAGGTACGCTCCTGGCCATCTTCTCTGATTCCCCGGCCGACTGCAGGAGACCCAGGCCATCCCGCAGCCACTGGATGACCGCTCCGGCGATAAACACGCTTCCTTCCAGGGCGAATTCCACCCCATCGGGAAGCCCCCAGGCAACGGTGGTTAAAAGGCCCTCACGGGAAAAAACGGGGCGCCGACCGGTATGGGCCAGGAGAAAACACCCCGTCCCGTAAGTATTTTTGGCCAGGCCCGGCGCAAAGCAGCTCTGGCCGAAAAGGGCTGCCTGCTGATCGCCCGCCACACCCAGAATCGGCAGCGGCCGGCCAAACAGATCGGCCACCGTTTCGCCGAACCGGCCGGCTGAAGGCCGGATCTCCGGCAAAACGGCCAGCGGAATATCCAGCAATTCCAGGATCTCCCGGTCCCAGGTTAGCGTGTGGAGATTGAAGAGTAAAGTCCGGGAGGCGTTGGAAAAATCGGTGGCATGGACGGTCCCCCCGGTGAGCTTCCAAATCAACCAGGTGTCCACGGTCCCAAAAAGGATCTCCCCTCTTTGGGCCCGCGTCCTCAAGCCGGGGACATGATCGAGAATCCATTTCACTTTTGGTCCGGAAAAATAGGCATCCAAAACCAGTCCGGTGCGGGCGCGGATCTCGTCCTGCCAGCCCCGCGCCTTCAGCTCGTCGCAAAGCTCAGCCGTCCGCCGGCACTGCCAGACGATGGCCTTGTAAACGGGTCGGCCCGTGTCCCTTTCCCACAAGATGGTCGTTTCCCGCTGGTTGGTCAGCCCGATTCCGATTACGTCCCGTGGGCTTACGCCCGTCTGGGCCAGAACCTCCTGAGCCACCGCCAACTGGCTCTCCCAGATCTCCTCCGGGTCCTGCTCCACCCAGCCCGCCTGCGGGTAGAAGGAATGGGTCTCCCGGCTTCGCTGGCCCACCGGATGACCAGCCAGGTCAAAGAGGACAGCCCGTGAGCTGGTAGTTCCTTGATCCAGAGCCAAAAGGTACTTTTCGGCCATTTGTCGCACACCGTCCTTTCAACCAGGAGGAAACTGCTCCGGTCGGTTGGTCATTATCCCATCTACCCCCCAGGCCATCAAGCGTTGGATGTCTTCTCGGTCGTCGACGGTCCAGGTGAAGACTTGCAGCCCGTTGGCATGAGCTGCTTTAATCAATTCTGGGGTAACGAAGCGGAAGAAAGGGTGTAAGGCCTCCGCTCCGGCCTCCCGCGCCAGGGCAATGGGATCGACCGGGCGGCAATTATACAAGACCCCCGCGGGTAGCCGCGGTGCCAGAGTTTTCACCCGCCGGATGGCCCAATGATCAAAGGAGGAAATCTCTACCTGATCCTTCCAGCCCCGCTTCTGTAGTAGACTAACCAGGTTTTCCTCGATGCCAGGGTAATAAAGGGAGCCCGCCTTTAATTCAATGAAAACGGTACCCCGTCCTTGCCAGAGGTCTAAGACCTCACTTAAGAGGGGCGCCCTTTCTCCCAAAAAATCAGCTCCAAACCAGCCTCCGGCATCCAGGGACTGGATCTGGGCCCAGGTCAAGTCGCGCACAAACGGGCGCCCACCGCTGACCGTTCCGCTCTGAGCCCCTTTGGGGGGCGCAGACCGCATTCCTCCCTCCGCCAAAGCCGCAGGGAAGCGCAAGGTCCGCCCGATCACCTCATCGTGGGTCACCACTAAAAACCCGTCCCTGGTCTGGTGGACGTCCAATTCTACACCGTCCAAACCCAGGGCCAGGGCCTCCCGGAAAGAGGCCAGGGTGTTTTCGGGGGCCCGCTCGGGGGCCCCGCGGTGTCCAATGCGTAAAAAAGCCATGGTCCTCGCCTCGATATCAATGGTTGGGGCCGACTCATCTCGTCACCCTCGGCCACGTCCTGCCCCCGGCGTGCCCTCCAGCCCGGGCCACCAGCCCAGCAGGCCCTGGTAAAGACCCCGGAACAGTTCCATTTGCCGTAACTGGGCACCCCAGGCCACCGCCTCCTGGCCCCGCCACCTCTCAGCCCAAAACGTCTCCAAACGGTTCATCGCCTCCGGCGTCGCGAGCAGGCCCTCCTCCACCAAAAAGCCGATGGCCCGCAGGGAGCAGCGGGTCCCCTGACAGGGACCAAGACCGAGCCGGGTGACGCGACGCAGGCTCTCCAGATCCCTGGCCCCAGCCAAAAATGCCTCCCGGACCTGCGCCCAAGTAACGCCCTCACATTCGCAGACCATTTCGTCGTCCGGGACCAACGGTTTGCCGGTGAGCTCGCGCCGCAGCAGAACAGGGGCCTCGGCATGGGGAAGCCCCACGCCGCCGTGCACTCTCGGGGTCTCATCTGGACCGGCCTCTGCCGCTTTGACCAAGCCCGGGGTCGATGAAGGCGATCTTTGTGTCGCTTCCGCTTTTGCCGCTTCCTTTTTGGGCAATGTTCTCCTGACCCGGACCTCTTCCTGGACCTCCCGCAAAGAATGGGTGGCTGTACGCGAAGGTCGGGGAGCTCCCAGTTGGGCGGCAACGACGTTGCCCGCCACTTCGGCCATCAGACGAAAAGTGGTCAGTTTTCCGCCTACTAAAGAGAAAAACCCGGCCGCCCCCTCTTGGGCGTGGTCAAGAAAGGCAAAACCCCGGCTAACCTGCCGCCCCACCGCCCCGCCAGGCCCCTCTTCCGCCAGGGTCGCCGCCGCTTTTTCGTCCTGGTAAAGGGGGCGGATCCCGCTGAAGGCCCGAATGAGCCGGAAACTACCCAAATCGGGGATCAGGCTTGATCCGAGCCGCAAGAGATAGGCGATTTCCGCCGGGCGCGGCCGTAGATCTTCCGGATCGGTGACGATCTCGGAAGTCGTGCCAAAGATGGTCACTTGACCATGGGGTACGAAGATGTCACCATCGCCCGGTGGACGAAGGCGATTGAGGATCATCCCATTGAGCCGGCGGCTGAAAACCAAAAGGGTCCCCCGGTCCAAAAGCAGGGGGAGTCGCACTCCGGCTTCCTTGGCCACCAGGGCGGCCCAAGGGCCGGCGGCGTTGACCACGACGGGAGCCCAGTAGGTTTCCTTTTCACCGGACGGCCCGGCAAGGACCTCTACCCCTTCCACCCGACCCGCCCGTTGCACCAGGGCCGTCACTTTGGAGCCAAAGCGAATGGCCCCCCCCAGGCCCTTTCCCGTTTCCACCAGGGCGTGGGTGAGGGTAAAAGCATCGATGGTCCCATCTTCTACCAGATAGGCGCGCCGGATGGAAGGGCTCACCAGGGGTTCTTGGGAACGGACACGGGCCGGTTCTACCTCCTCCACGGGAATGCCCAAAGTCCGGCATGCTTTCACCCAGGCCTGGACGTAGTCATCTCCATCCCCCACCAGTTGCAGGAAGTAGCCCCCTGTCGCGTGGACGTGCTCGGGAAAAAGACGTCGCAGCCGCTGGTTCTCGCGGGCCGCCTCCTGGGCCGCCTCCGGATCGACGACGGCATAACGCGCTCCGCTGTGTAAAAGACCGTGGTAACGACCACTGGTCCCCGCCGTCGGAAAAGCCTGCTCAACCAGGAGAACCCGGAAGCCGCGCAAAAGCAAATCCCAATAAAGGCCGACACCGGTGATGCCGGCCCCAACGATGATGACGTCAAATTCCCGCCGTGCCGCCGTTCCTTCCAAGGAGACCAGCCCCTTTCTTGCCTTCCCTTCTCACCTGAACCCGTCCGCCCGCCGGGGCAACGCACACCCCTCCTCGGCAGCAAACCGTTCCGTACAGCCTCAGCCAGGCCGGCTCGTCTGACCCCAGAGCTCCGTGGCGCTGGTCGTAACGCCCCGGGCTCCTCCGGCCAGGGCCCGGGCCACGTCGTCCCAGGTCTTGACCAAACCCCCCGTGATCACCGGGACCCGAACCTCCTCCACTACCTGGCGCACAAAGTCGGGGGGAAGGATCCCCGGCAAAAGTTCCACCGCATCCGTACCCGTCTGGCGCGCCGTAGTAACACCGTTTTTGATGGCCAGTGAATCGATGAGGAACAGCCGCTGGACGGTGGAAAGACCCCAGTCATGGGCGTGCTTGATGAGGACGTTCCTGGTGGTCACAATCCCGTCTGGTTTCAAGCGGTGGGCCACAAACTTGATACCCGCCTTATCCGCTGCCAGACCCTCCATGAGATCGATATGGATGAAGGCCTTCTGGCCGTTATCGTGAATCCGCCGGATGATGTCCTCCAGGGTATTGATTTCGCCGGTGAGAAGAAAAATGACGGGAGCCCCGGACTTGATGGCCCGTGGTAAAAGGGTCATGTCGCGTACCGCCGGAATGACGGGCGAGTTTTTCAGCAAATTAATCCAGTCCACCGCGTTACCTCCTCCTAAGGCTCCCGCCGCCAAGGCGATCCTGGCCCGCCAGCGCCACTTCTGGGTGAGCCTGGCCCGATAGTTGGACCGCCACGATAACTGGGGGAATGTTGGGTATGGATGGGGTTGCGTGGGAGGCGTCCCCGGGCCATCGGCGACATCAGTGACGTACTACCAGGCCTGGATACGGCGGCCAAGATCCCCTCTTCCATCCCCTGTTACTTGGTTACCGTTTGATTGTACCGCTCGATGGCCCCGTTGATAGTATTGGCCGCTTTCTTTAGGGCCTCGGCCGGAGTGGCCTTGTTGTTCAACACCTGCTCAATGGCTCCCTCCACTTCCTGACGAGCCTGAGTAAAGACGCCCAACAGCGCCCCTTGCGTCGCTCGAGTGATGGGGGTGCTCCGCAACTGCTCGATGGCCACTTTGAACTGCGGGTACTTCTTCTGGTGTTCCTGAAGGGCGGCCACGTTGTAGGCCAGCTTCGTCACCGGGAAGTAGCCGGTGTTCATATGCCAGAAGGCCTGTTGTTCAGGAGCCACCATCCACTTGATGAACTCCCAGGCCGCCTTCTCCTCCGCTTCCGGATGACCGGCGAGTAACCACAAAGAGCCGCCGCCGGGAATTACCCCGCCTTTGGCACCAGCGGGCCGCGGTAAAAAGCCCGTGCCGACCTGGAACTTCCCGTCCACGCCCTTCAAAATGTCCGCCAAAACCGCCGTCGAATCGATGGTCATGGCCACCTGACCGGAAATGAAGGCCTTCTGGGTGTCGGCAGTCTTGCGTCCCAGGTTGGCGGCCACCCCGTCCTTGATCAGGCCGTGCCACCAGTTTAAAATGGCCTCACCCTGGGGGGAATTGAAGACCACCGAGGTAGCCGTCCCATCGCGTCCATTACCGTTATTGGCATAAAGGGCGTCCTGTGCGGCCAAAAGCTGTTCGAAAAACCAACCGTAGATGGCGATGGCAATGCCCGGCCGGGTAACCTTACCCGAGGCGTCCTTGACCGTCAGGGCTTTGGCCGCCCTGGCCACCTCGTCAAAGGTGAGCGGTGGTTTTTCCGGGTCCAGGCCAGCGGCCTTGAACATGTCTTTATTATAGTAGAGGAGAGGGGTCGAAATGTTGAAAGGCATGGAGTAAAGCTTGTTGTCGACGGTGTAGTAAGCCAGAATGTTTGGCTCCATGGTCGAAACGTCGAACTTCTCCGCATCCAGCCACTTTTGGACGGGGACGATGGCCTTACTGTCGATCATAAAGCGGGTGCCGATGTCATAAACCTGCATGACGTGCGGCGTCGATTTGGATTGAATGGATTGTTTCAGTTTGTTGATGGCGACTAAAGATGATTAGGGACGGCGCTAAATACAAAAGCCCTTCCAACAAAGCGCGCAGTTCCCTCGCCCAAATTGGCTTTTTCTCGCGGCCGACCATAAGTCCTTTCCCTCCACCAGCCGTTCCTAAAATTAGAAAAACCCCATTTAGCCCAAGAGGCTAAACAGGGTTCTCCTTTTCTCCAGCCCTGTACCCCTCAAGTTACGCCGCCGTCTTTTACCGGTTCCCGGCAAAAAATAGCGCGCCAACGTTCGCAAAAGCCGCCACCCCTTTTGGGGGACATTCATTAATTCTACATCCCCCTTAAAATTCCTGCCGGTCCGAGAGAAAAAACTCAATCGGGACCGGTCCCCGCCAAAAGGAGCAGCAGGAGACCCGGCTCAGGTGGCGAAACTAATTAGAAGATCGCCGCCCCCTGGACGCTCACTGGGAGTGACGGGACCGGGAAGGGTTGTCCCTCTTCTCCCCTATCACCGGGTGAAGACACGCAACGCAAGCTCACCTTGACCGTTGGCACCCCAACGGTGCCGGCGGGGAGAGAGCAAAGGGCGTGAGTCCGCCGCGGCACACCGGTCAGAAAGGATGAAAGCCATGCGTCTTTACCAAGGATACATTTTCGATTTGGACGGTACGGTGTATTTGGGCGCAAAGCCCCTCCCGACGGCCGTTGAAACCATCACCGCTTTGCGCCAACTGGGGGCAAAGACGGTTTTTCTCTCCAACAAGCCCATCGAACCAGTCAGTAACTATGTGGAAAAGTTGCGTTCTTTTGGCCTGCCCACCCTTCCCGGCGAAGTCATCAATTCCGCCGTGGTTATGGCCCGTTACCTGGCGCGACAGTCACCGGGAGCCCGCCTTTATGTAATCGGCGAACCGCCCCTCATCGAGGAATTGGAACGAGCCGGTCTCCGTGTCTCCCAGGACCCGCGGGGCGTCGATTATCTCATCGTCTCGTGGGACCGCCAGTTCAACTACCAGAAGATCCAGGACGCCCTCATCGCCCTCAAAAGCGGCGCCCGTTTTCTGGCCACTCATCCCGACCGCACCTGTCCCGTCGAGGGCGGAGAAATTCCCGACGCCGGGGCCATGATCGGGGCCATCGAGGGGGTCAGCGGGAAAAAAGTGGACTTGGTGGTGGGCAAGCCTTCCCCGCTCACCCTGGAGGTGGCCTTGAATTACCTGGGTTTACCTCCGGAGCAGTGTCTGATGGTGGGAGACCGTCTGGAGACGGACATCCGCATGGCCCGCGAGGCCGGGCTGGACGCCGCCCTGGTCTTGACCGGAGTGACCCAGGCCACCAGCCTGGCCAATTCCCCGTGGTCGCCCACTTATGTCCTGACCCAACTGGCCGATCTTTTACCAGCAGAAATGCCCTCCGGGACATTGCCCCAGGAGCGCCGAAAATGAGGTCGGGCTTTTTGCGCCCCTGGCCGGCCGGTGGCTAATCCCAAACCCCAGCACCAATCACCAGCCTCGTCTGGCCCACCGCGAATAGCCACAATCCGCCCCTGGTAAGCTGCTGAAGAAAAAGGTGGGTCGTAGAAAAAACGGGCAAGGAGGGGGCTTTTTGATCCCCTCCTCGCCCATCTCCCTTGTTTACCGATGCTCCGTCAGCCCAACTCTCCTTACCTTTATTCACCGCAATGGCGAAGCCAACTATTCCCCTCTGACTATTCCTCATTTCCCCTGGAAAGGCTTCAGAATGGCATCGGCATCCTTCTGCGCATCCTGGAGGGCCTGTTCGGCCGTCTTTTTCCCCATCAGGGCGGCGGCGAGATTGTCGTTGATGACCTGCCACAACCGCGACAGCTCATGGGTGGCAAACTCTTTGTTGGCATACTTCAGCTGATCCTTCGCCACCAGGGCCTCCGGGTATTTGGCCACGTAATCTTTCATCACCGGAAGATCGAAAGAAGACTGCCGGACGGCGATATAACCGGAAGCGATGCTCCACCTGGCCGCCTGCTCTGGAGCAGTCATCCAGCGCACGAAGGTCCAGGCGGCCTGCCGGCGTTCCTCGGGAAGGCCTTTAAAGATGTACAGGTTACCACCGCCGGTGGGGACGCCATTTTGCTTGTTGGCCGGAACAAAGGCAACTCCCACCTTGAAAGGCGCCGTCTGCCGGAAACCGACGAGACTGCCCGTGGAGTGGAAAATCATGGCCGCCCGCCCACTGGTGAAATCGGTGGCCACCGAGGCCCAAGAAATGGAGGCCTTGGGCATCACCTTTTCCTTGTCCTGCAGATCAGTCCAGAATTTCAAAGCCTCAATGGTGGCCGGATCATTGAAGCGGACCTGCGTCCCATCCTCATTCATCAGCTGGCCGCCATTGCTGAGAACGAAAGCCTGGAAGATCCAGTAGTAAGAGGGCACCTCCAAGCCCCACTGGGTGACATTGCCGCTTTGGTCCCTGACCGTCAATTTTTTCGCCACCTGGACCAGTTCATTCCAGGTCTTGGGCGGCTTTTCCGGATCAAGCCCGGCCTTGACAAAGGCGTCCTTGTTGTAATAAAGAACCGGGGTGCTGCGCTGGAAGGGGATGGCCCAAATCTTCCCTTTGTCCTTGGAGTTCAGGAAAAAGGCCGGCCAGAAATCCTTGATGTAGTCTTGACCGTCCTTATCCTTGGCGATGAAATCATCCAGGGGCTCAATGACGCCCAGGTCTTCCAATTGATAAGTCGCCGAGGCCAGCAAAACGGCCACGTCGGGGGGCGAACCGGCCTTGGTGGCGGCGACGGCTTTGGCCTGAGCATCGGTATAATTACCGGCGTAGACGGCAGTTACCTGAATCCCGGGATGGCTCTTATTGAAATCCTCCACCATTTCCGTCATGACCTTCGCCAGAGGTCCGGAAGCGTCAACGGGAAAATAGTAATTCAACTTTACCACCTTTGGCGCCGCCTCCGGTTTCTGGGCAGACGGGCTCGGAGCCGACTGCCCACAACCAGCTAACGCAAAAACCAACAGGACCAACGTCAAGACCCAGACCACCCTAACCGACCATCTTCTCCCCTCGTGCATCTCTTTTTCCTCCTTGTTCTCTTGAATTCGGCTATACCCGCCGTTGGATGCTTAAGCTCAACCGACAATGATCGCCCTAAGCGGCTCGACCAAAAAGTAAGGGGTTATCCTTTCACCCCCGATCGGACAAAACTTTCGATGAAAGTGCGTTGGAAAAGGACAAAGGTCAAAAGGAGCGGGGCAATGACGATCAAGGTGCCCGCCGCAATGACCGCCAATTGGGGAGCGCCCTCAGAATACTGGGTGAAACTGGCCAGTCCCACCGTTAAGACCCGGCTGTTCGGCGTGTTGGTGACGATCAGGGGCCAGAGGAATTCGTTCCAGTGGAAAATCACGGCCACCAGACCAAAGGTGACGTAGAAGGGCCGCGCCAAGGGGACATAGATATACCAGAGCCTCTGCCAGAGGTTGCAACCGTCGATTAAGGCCGCATCTTCCAAGTCTTGTGGGATGGAACGAAAGGCCTGCCGTAAGAAAAAGGTGCCGAAAGCCGAGGCGACATAGGGAAGAATGATGGCCAATTTGGTGTCCACCAGGCCCAACATTTTGATGGTGTTGTAGTTGGGAAAAATGAGAACGGGAGCCGGTAACATCATCTGCAAGAGAAATAAAGTGAAGAAAAAAGGTTTACCCCGGAAGTTGAGGCGGGCAAAGGCGTAGGCCGCCAGGGTGGTCGTGACGAATTGGATGAGCATAATCCCCAGGACGACCACCAGGGTATTGTAGTAATAGCGAACGAACGGGGCGGAGTTCCAAGCCTCCAGGAAATTGGCCACCGTCGGATGGAGGGTAAACCAGGTGGCGATGTGGGCCGAAACCTCTTTGGGGTCCTTCAATGAGGTGGAGAGGATCCAAAGAAAAGGCACGGCCCAGAGTAAAGCCAGTCCCGTCATCAAGAGGAAGACGGGCAAGGCTTCCAGCCAGTCCAGCCACTTCCGTTTGATCCTTCTAGAACGTTCATCCCACCTGGCGCGCTCATTGTTCATAATAAACCCTCTCCTCCAGCACACGGAAACTGACTAAGGATAAAGCTAACAAGATGGCCAAAAGAACGACGGTCAAAACGGCGCTATACCCCGAGTCATAATAACGGAAGGAATTTTGGTAGATATAGTAAAGGAGAACGTTGGTGTGATTGTCCGGTCCCCCTTCCGTCAACATCCAGACCTGATCCACCCACTGAAAGGAACCGATAAAGGCGGTGATCAGAACAAAGAGAGTGGTCGGCGATAAGAGAGGCCAGATGATGTACCGAAAACGCTGCCAGCTATTGGCTCCTTCGATGGCCGCAGCCTCAAAGAGCTCCGTGGAGATATTCTGCAGTCCGGCCAGAAAGAAGATCATAAAATAGCCGGCGTTCTTCCAGATGGTCAACATCATGACGGAGGGCAAGGCGTAACGCGGATCGCCCAGCCAATCGATGGCGTTGATCTTGAAAAAGCGGGTCAAATACTGATCCAACAAACCATACTGCGGCACGAAGATGAAAAGCCAGAGGGCGGCAGCAGCGATCAAAGGAATAAAGGTGGGGTGAAAGAAGACGACCCGGTAAAGGCTGTTAAGCCGGAATTTGCGGTTGACGAACATGGCAATGCTCAAGGCCAGGGCCAGGCTCACGGGAATGGTGACCAGAGCAAAGACCAGGTTGTTCCGCATAACCTGCCAGAAGATCTCATCGTGCCAAAGGCGCTGGTAGTTGGCCAGACCCACAAACTTTTTCTCGGGATTGGCCGTATTCAGGGCAAAAAAACTCAGATAAAGGGATAAAAGGCCCGGGTAGTAAGTGAAGAGGGTCAGGAAGATTAAAGAAGGCAAGATCAAAAGATAGGCCAACCAGTTTGTTTTGCGCCTGCCCAGAACGAACCCCTCCTACCTGCGTCCACCGTGACGTTCCCTGCTGATGTCCACCGTGACGTTCCCTGTTGGTGGCGCTGGTCATCGAGCATGGCCGAGCAGCACTCTTGCGGTTCCTGCTCTTCTGCTTCACGGTTTTCCGAATCAAAAACTATGCCTCCTCGCTATTTACTATGGGCAAACTAATGTTCGTTGATAACCGATACCAAAATCGAGCTTGCCGGCAATGATATAGCACATGGTGATCAGATTGCCCGGGTTGCGGTAGCCTCTGGCCTTGGCCTTGGCAGCTTGAATCAGGCTGTTGAT
>Ga0334722_10001378_pt1 | contig 30526 bp, 25 predicted proteins | sample C3_bottom_MG_FD_207210 | JGI IMG/M metagenome (GOLD analysis project Ga0334722, IMG submission 207210) | Sediment microbial communities from Yellowstone Lake, YNP, Wyoming, USA - C3_bottom | ecosystem: Environmental > Aquatic > Freshwater > Lake > Sediment | place: USA: Wyoming | collected... | reverse complement strand
CGAGAGGCATTTCGGCATCTTTGCACTATACTGTTGTTTCTTCCCTCAACTCGTTGCCGGACCGATTGAAAGGCCGAACCATTTACTGCCTCAGTTTCACAATCACTTTGATTTTGACTGTGACCGGGTTGCCACGGGACTTAAGCGTATGGCCTGGGGCTTTTTCCTCAAGTTGGTAATCGCTGACAACCTGGCAGTTTATGTAAACAAGGTTTATGGGACTCCTCACGATTTTTCCGGCCCATCACTCCTCCTGGCGACCTATTTTTTCGCTTTCCAAATTTATTGTGATTTTGCAGGCTACACCGAGATAGCATTAGGCACGGCACACGTTATGGGCTATGAGTTACCGGAAAATTTTAACCGCCCGTACTTTGCAAAATCCATCTCGGAGTTCTGGCGGCGATGGCATATATCCCTTTCGACATGGTTCCGCGATTATCTGTATATCCCCCTCGGAGGGAGTCGGGTTACCCTTTTTAAATTAGGAAGGAACATAATGACGGTTTTTCTCGTCTGCGGATTGTGGCATGGTGCAAAATGGACATTTGTGCTTTGGGGAGGGTTGCACGGTTTGCTGATAGTTGCCTCTGTCTTGACCAAGGGGATAAGGGAAACCATTACTGGGAAGATGAAGCTTGATGCCGATGGGTTATGCGTAGCAGCATACCGATGGTTCATAACCTTCAACCTTGTCTGCTTCAGTTGGATATTTTTCAGGGCCTCCAGCCTTAACGATGCTTGGTTTATCGTTACCCATCTTTTTTCCAATTTGGCAGAAGGTCTGCCAAAGGAAGAAAATTTCCCCAGGATCGCTCTCGACTGTATCCTGATAGTTTTTCTGCTGTCAGCAGAATTGATGCAAAGGGAGCCTGGAATAAAAGAGTATTTATTCGCTAAATCAAGGCCGTATCGTTTCCTAGGATACGCAACCATGATACTGGCAATTTGGTTTCTTGGCGAATTTTCGAGTTCCGACTTTATTTACTTTAATTTTTAAGCAATATGGGTAAAGCCTCTTGGCATCGCGCAGCCTTTTTCCTGTTGGGTATCTTTTGTTCCTTGACGCTTACAATTGTAGGAATAGGTGGCCACACGGCAAGGTGGTTTATCCGAAAAGACATCCAAAGATTTGGGGAACTTTACAACTGCTGCAAGATCTCGATTTTTAAGATTCCATTGCCAGTCATTGGGTATCCTATTGAAATTCCTGACCATCCCATATCTGAAAGCGAAATTATATTCATGGGAGACAGTTATTTCGGGAATTTTTATGGAAAAACTTTTGAAAAAAAAACAGGGGTGCCGATATTTGGCATAAGGCTTAAGCGAGATCAAAATCCATTGGAAGCTCTGGAGGCGTTACAGTATAAGCCAAACGGCAAACAAAAGTACTTGATTTTCGAATCAGTCGAGAGGAATCTTCAGTATGGTTTGCGAGATGGTTTATTAAAAGATAAAAAGTCATTACCGTTTTTTGAGGGGATCAATCAAACAATAAAAGATTATATGATAAATGCTGACAAGTTAGAATATTTCGTTAGCGAAAACCAGTTCATGAACAAATTTATTGAAGCCAGAAATACCCTGAGGTTTTTTGTTTTTAATGATATTTCAAAAATGACCCCTGTTTATTCTGTTGTCCCGCCAATGCTTTACTCGAAGTGGTCCGTTGACGGTAATCGTCTTGTCAAGACCGACGAAGATATCAAAAAAATCGCGAACAAGATAGAAGAGATAGCAAGTGAATTAAAACTGCGCTATGGCCTTACGATGATTTTTTTTCCAATCCCCAACAAGTACAGTCTATACGGCTATGATTATACAAAATACAAGTATAACACCCAGGGTGAAAGCTACGATAATTTTTTACCCTTGCTGCAATGGAAACTTGAAGAGAGATCAGTTCTCACCATTGACTTATATCACCTTTTTTTAAATAGCAAGGATCCTGTCTTCGAACCAACTAATGACCACTGGAACGCCAGAGGTATGAAGCTTGGTTTGAACAATTTAACTTCGATGTATTACAGTTTAACGATGTATAGTGGATCCCGAAAATAGGACAGCGAGTCCCTCGCCCCTTGACGACTTCATACAGGTATCATAAAAATCCGTCTCCCCCCAAGACTAAAGATTCCTACTGTAATACACATGAAATGTCGAAGAGTGACCTCTGCGGCACCCAACAAGCGCTTACGGTTTCGGGGAAAATCGTTCTTGCACGGCTCTACCCCGTGATCACTAACCGGCAAAGCGCGTAACTGCCCCATTACCCCTTTTTCCCCCTCCCACAGGTCGCCAAGAGACTGACGCCGAACCAGCAGGAGGCGACCAGGATAATGGTGGCGCCGGTGGCGGTGCGGGCCCAGTCCTGGGCCGAGATAATCAGCCCGGTCACGGCAGAGGTCAGGCTTACCACTAGCGCCCACCAGAACATACTCCCCGCCGAGCGTGCAAAATTCCTGGCCGTTGCCGCCGGCACGATCAACAAGGCGGTCACCAATAGCACGCCTACCGCCCACACCGCAAAGATCACCACCAAAGACAACAGCCCGGCAAACACAAACTGATAGACGCCGACACGCACCTTGTGCGCCTTGGCGAGCAATGGGTTCAAGCCGATGTAGAGCATGCGGTTGTAGCCCCAGGCTTGAAAAAGCATGATCACTACAAAAAGGATCTGCAAGCAGAGGACACTATCGTGGTCGATAGTCAGGATGTCGCCATACAAAAAACGTTGCAGGTCGCGGGCGGCATTGCGGTCCCGGCTGACCACCGCCAGCCCGAAGGCGACCACCGCCGAGAAAAAGACGCCGATAACCGTGTCGGAGGAGAGGGAGCTGCGCCGCTGCACCGCCATGATGCCTATCCCCACCAGCAAGCCGAAGGCCAGCATACTCCAATGGGGATTGACCGCGAAGATGAGTCCCATCGCCACCCCGGCAAAGGCCGAGTGACTAATGGCATCGGCAAAGAAGGCCATGCGGAAGTTCACCACTTGCACCCCCATGGTCGCAGCCATCGGGGCCAGGAGCACCAGCCCCAGCAATGCCTGCTGCATGAACGGAGCCTGTAGGCACTCGAAAGGCAACAGAACGCGGATCAGGGTTTCGACGCCGCCTGATTCAATCAAGGGGATTCTCCTTCTCCGCGCAACACGAGGCCGTGCAGCCGGGACCGGCCCCCGGCATGGCGTGGGAGGCAACAAGACCCATGTGCAGGCCGAAGGTGGCGGTCAGCGTCTCAGCCGTCAACACCTGGCGGGGCGAGCCGGCGGCCATGACCTTGTGGTTCAAGCAGATCACATAGGTCGAGTGGTGGGTAACGGTTGCAAGGTCGTGACTGACAATGAGCTGAGTGAAGGAGTGCTGCTGCCGCAGACCATCCAGCAACTCACAAAAAATCTGCTCGCCTTGAAAATCGACGCCTGCCGCCGGCTCGTCCAAAATTAAGAGATCCGGTTCCTGCTGGAGGGCCAGGGCGAGCAGGACGCGTTGCATTTCGCCCCCGGAAAGGGCGCCGACTTGCCGTTTGGCAAGGCCTTCCGCCTTGACCATGGCAAGCAGGTCGCGGGCCTGGGCCTGAAGCCGCGCCCGGCAACCGAACCAGAGCGGCAGACGCTGCCGGCCCATGACCATAAAATCCATCACCGTCATCGGCAGGCCCCGATCAAAGGCCAGACGCTGCGGCACATAGCCGATGCGGGGAGCCGCGCCGTCGGCGTTAGGGGTAAGCGCAATGCGCCCTGCATACGGAACCTGGCCCAAGAGGGCAAGAAGGAGCGTCGTCTTGCCTGAGCCGTTCGGCCCGACGATTGCCGTGCAGCCACCTTGCGGCACAAGAGCTGTCACCCCGTCCAGGATCGACACCCCGCCCAACGCCACCGTCACCGCATCAAAGGCCACGGCGACATCAATTATTGCTGGAATCGGCCGCATGGCTACTGAACCCCCAAGGTCGATTTCAGTGTTTGCATGTTCTTGGCCATGACCTTCTCATAATAGTCTAACCCTGAGTCATCGGGGCCGGTCGCCACCGGGTCGAGGGTAGCGGCAGGGATCCCGGCCTCCTTGGCAATGGTGGTAACCACTTTAGCGGGATACTGCGGCTCAGCGAAGATACCCCCTGCCTTCTTGGCCTTGGCGGTCTTGATAATCGCAAGCATCTCGGCTGCCGATGGCTCCTGGCCGGCATGGGCCTCGACTACCGCCACCACTTCCAGTCCCAGATCGCGGGCCAGATAATCAAAGACCCCGTGTTGGGTAATGATCCGTTTATTGACGAGACTTCGCCCGACGGCAACCATTTCCTGATCGAGTTGTACCATTTTGGCGGCATAGCTTTGGCTATTGGCGCGATAGAGTTCCCGGCCATCGGGATCGATCAAGGCAAGCTCAGAGGCGATATACAGGGCAAGTTTAGCGGTCAGGCGCGGGCTGGCGAAGAGGTGGGGGTTGACGCCAGAATGCTCATGGGCATCATGCCCCTGCTCTCCCTCTGCCCCGTCAAGGATGAGGTCGTCAACTCCTTTGGAGCTGTCGATGAGGTGAAGTGCCGGATTTGCCTTTTGAATTGGCGCACCGAGAAACTCCTCCAGGCCCAGCCCATTGACCACCAGAACCTCCGCTCGGGTCAGAAGCTGCATGTCCTTCGGGGTCAGGGCGTAATCATGGGGACAACCGAGCTGGGCGGGCAGCAGCAAATCGACTTGCACGGCATCACGCCCCTGGGTGAGGTTTCTGGTGATCTGATAGAGGGGAAATGTCGTGCAGAGGATGTGTTGTGGGCTGCCGCCAGCTGCTCCCGCTATTTGCGGAACAAGCGCGATGGCGAACCCGCAAAGCGCCAGCAGCAGGGAAATGATGAGGCCAAGAAATCGATTCATGAAATCTCCGGAAGGGCGCAAGTAGGTGGCACGATCAATCGTGAGGGGCAAGTATGCAGCGGCGTTACTGGGCAGTTACGAAATTTTTTCTTACTTCAAGCTCCCGATGGCGGAGGTTATCTCCTGAATGGCGGGTTCCGTCCCCTGATCGAAACGCACGGTCTTGCCGAGTGTGTTGGCAATGGCCTGGAGCGGCGCTTCCGCCTCCAGCAGAATTTCCTCAAGGGTCTTTTTGTCGGTGCTCAGGCGGCTGATTGTTTGACTGAGATAGATGGCATGGCGGGTCTCGTACAGGGATTGGCTTGCCAGCTTTCGCGCCTCCTCGGTGTTGTGCCGGTTTTCCTCCAAGGTCTTTTCCGCCTTTTGCAGCGAGCGAACGGATTGGTCGAAGCTAATGGGCGCATTCTTTTTGGCGCCGGACTCCTCGGCCTTTTTGAGAAGCGCCCGAGCCTCTCCCAGGTTCTGTAGTTTGATGGACTCGAGCTCCGCCTCCCGGTAGGCGGTTTCAGCTTCTACCCCTTTGGCCCTGGCCGACGAGTCGTTGGCTGATTCGAGCGTCTTTATGGCATCCCCGAGCCGGCTCTCGGCCTTCTTCCAGGTGTCGACAGCATACTGCCCCGCCTCGGCCTGACTGGCCTCATTGCGGGCATTGATCACCGACGAGAAAAAGGCCGTGCTGCGCTCGGCAAGTTCAACCGACTTGGTAAAGGAATCGGCAGCCGCGGCGATATTTTTCTGGATATCTTTGATTTCCTCCCCTTTCTGCAACTCCTCCTCGGCTTTTTTGTAGGAGCTCATGCCCGTGGTAAACGTGGTGGGGGCATAGATAGCCGCCTCCTTGTCCTCGGCCGTCTTGAGCGCCGCATCCGCCTCCTTGAACATGGTGCGCCGCAGCTCATCCGACTGCGCGCTGGCAAGGCCACAGAGGAGGAGCAGAAGCAATGCCCCGGCGAGAAGAGGTGCGCTGATTTTTTTCAATGACAAGTGGTTCATACTGATCTCCTTGCAAGATAGGGATACGAAGAGGTTTCCGTGTCAGTCGGCCAGATCGAGCCGTTGATCGGAGAATGCATTTTTTGAGCTCTCGGGTTAAGTGATCACGGGGTAGAGCCGCAAAGAACGAGTTGCCCCGTACCCGTAAGCGATTGCAGGGTGCCGCAGATACGGCATCCTGTGATCGCTTACTAACTGTAAAAGAAATAGCCGAACATGTAAATCAATCTCTTTTAGGGTGATCTCGGCGAGAATTCGAACAGGTCTCGCAAGACTGCTGGTTTGAGGTTTTCCGGCAGGAAGAGAGCGTTACCTTAGCCAGCATCCAAGCCCGGTATGCCGAGGGCTTGGATGCGCTTGGCATTGCCGTTTTCTTCGTAACGGGGCAATCGCCCTTCGGCTTTGTAAAGGCGGCAGGCGAGGGCGGCGGTCAGCACGCGGATGGGATAATCCCGGGGCAGGTTTTGCAGATATGGTTGGATGGTGGCGAAATCCTTGGCGCCGTATTGGCGCATGATGGACAGTAATCCCCCGTTTTTCGGACCGATGTTGTAGGCGAGAAGCGAGAGGAACAAATCGCCCTTCATTTCCACCAGATAATGCCGCCAGGTCGCAGCGGCGATCAAGGCATTGTGGCGGGGGTTGCGCCAATCGAGCGATCGTCCGCCCAGCCGTTTGCCGACCTGTTCCAAGGCGGCCTTGGGCGGGGAGGTGATTTGGAATAGGCCGCGCCCGCCATCTTTGCTGTCTCGGGGAAGGAATGAGGATTCGGCCGCCCCCAGACCCATCATCACCTCGACATCCACATCATAAACGCTGGCAGCCTCTCGGATGTCGGCTTCGTAAGGTTTGGCCCGTTCCAGCAGCGTCTGCATCTGGGCTAGGTCGGTACGGCGATAGGCGGCGTAGACTTGATGCGAGAGGGTGGTGGTTTCCGCTTGCCGCACGCCGCCCACTAAGCTGCGCAATTGCCCCAGATTCTCGCGAAATCCGTCCCCTGAGGCGAGCCAGCCGACGCCAAGGGTCAAGATCCCCGCCATCAGGGCAGGGAGATACGCGGCTTTCACCGGCGCCGGGTTGCGGATTTTTATCCATAGCCGGAACGCCAGAAAAACCAGGACGGCCAGAACCAGCACAACGCCTGCGAACGGAATCAGGCTGGACCACAACTCCACCCCGGCAAACCATGCCGTCGCCCGCCCCAAGGCCGCAATTACGCCCACCAAGGCGATGGCCCCCAAGGCAATCACCTCAAGCGCCAGCCACAACAACCGCCGTCCATGGGCGGCAGCCAATTCCGCCAAGAGAGGCTTTTTTGTCCCTTTCGCCCTTGCCGCCTTTCTGCTGGCGATGGGTTTTTTCCTTGTCGCTTGCTTTACCATATTAGACTAGGTATCCTATCCAAATATCCTTGACAAGAGTTTTTTGGGGGGAGATAATTGCTTTTAAGCTGCTCGCGCAGCATACGGGAAAATCTAGTTTTCGGAGAACTCCGGGTGTGTTTCCGATTCATTTTTTGCTAACAGGCGGGGTTCTTGCAAAACTCCTCTAAACACCCTTCGACAAGCTCAGGGTGAACGGGATGCCGCTTGATAATATTCGTGATTTCCGTTCGTGGTGAGCTTGTCGAACCACAATGTGATATTTTTGCAAGAGCCTCAGGCTACAGTCTAATAGACTAACCGACCTGAGTAGTTACAACTTTACTATCAAGGCCATCATGATCCCGTGGGAGTTACTTGACAGCGTCCCGGTGCCCGGAGGTAGCGAAACGCTTTGCCTGTACAGGCGGGGCGGGGAGTTTTCCATCCGGGTGGACGGCTGCGAGCTTATGAACAGTCGGGTCCACGGCTCGGAGGACGCCCTGGCCGAGCTTACCTGCGCAAGGCTTGTCGACCGACCCTTGCCCACGGTTTTGATTGGCGGACTCGGCATGGGCTACACGACAGCAGCAGCGCTGCACCGACTCGGTTTCCAAGCCCGGGTGGTGGTGGCCGAACTGGTCCCGGCGGTGGTTAAGTGGAACCGTGGGCCTCTTGCCGACCTCGCCGGGCATCCTCTTGCCGATATCCGGGTCTCGGTGCGGGAGATTGATGTCGCCCGGATTTTACAAACGGAACAGCAGGCCTACGACGCCATCATGCTCGATGTGGATAACGGCCCCGATGGCCTGACTCGAACCGCTAACAACTGGCTCTACACCAAGGCCGGGTTGACTGCTGCCCATGCCGCCCTGAAGCCCGCAGGGATGCTCGCCGTCTGGTCCGCCAGTGCGGACTCCGCCTTTGCCAAACTGTTACGCCAGACGGGATTTACGGTGGAAGAGGTCACGGTCCGGGCGCGGGGGCGCAGAGGCGGCAGGCGGCACATGATCTGGCTTGCCGAACGTGGGATATAGACATTATAAGCGGGGGAACGGCCAAGAGGCCTTCCCCGGGCAATACGCCGTAAGGAGGGTGATTTGTTGAAGACACAACAGAAATGCATCGTTACCGCGACATCGTTTTGGATCTATCGGTTGGCATGTTTGGGCCTGGGCTCGCTAGCGCTAATTCTCAGTCTAGCACCCATGGCTTGGACCTTTGATACGAAAACGGACATAAAAATCGCTGTTCTCGCCCTGCGTGGCGACGCCGAGGCGCTTAAGACGTGGGGCGCAACGGCCGTCTATCTTAATCAAGCGATTCCAGGCTACACCTTCACCATTGTCCCGTATGATTTTAACACCATCGCCGCTGCCGCACAAAACGGAGAATATGACTTCGTGATAGCAAACTCCTCAATCTATGTTGAACTGGAGGCGCGTTATGGCGCCACTTGCATTGCGACTTTACAAGGGCTCAGCCCCGGGCAGGCGGCAACACAGTTCGGGGGGGTCATTTTCAGCAGGAACGATCGTAATGATATCAATAAATTAAATGACATTAAGAGGAAGACCTTCCTGGCTGTTGACGAAACCTCGCTCGGCGGCTGGAGGATGGCTTGGCGGGAATTCCACGCGGCAGGCCTTGACCCGTACCACGATTTCAAAAAGATAGACTTTGCCGGCACCCACGATGCTGTCGTCTATGCGGTGCGAGACGGCAAGGTAGATGCCGGGACGGTCCGTTCAGGTATCTTGGAGGACATGGCCAAAGAAGGCAAGATCAAGCTGGGAGATTTTAAAATTCTCAACCCAAAACTCGACGAGAATTTCGACTTTGTCCACAGCACTCGGCTCTACCCGGAGTGGCCCTTTGCCAGGATGCATGACATCGATGACCCGTTGGCCCAAAAAATAGTGGTGGCGCTGTTGAGCATGCCACCTGGAGACGCAGCTGCCAAAGCGGCCAAAAGTCTCGGCTGGACCATCCCTCATGACTATTCGGGTGTACACGATCTCCTTAAAGAGCTTAAGCTCGGCCCCTACAAAGAGTATGGCAAGATAACGCTACGCATGGTGTTGGATAAATATCGTTATCCCATTGGTGGCGGTTTTGCTCTGGCGGTGCTGTTGGTAGTGGTTGGCATATTTATGCTGAAAACTAACAAGAAACTGAACCGGTCCAATGTTGCCTTGGCAGAGGCCCATCGTGAACTCGAGTCCCAGCGCAATGCTCTCCTGGTCGAGCAGGAAAGACAGCGCGAGCTTCTTTCCTCCGTAGCGAAAGCCAAGCGTCAATGGGAGGCGACCATGGATCGGGTGGGTGACATGGTGATTCTGGCCGATGCCGAAATGCGCATTCAGCGCTGCAACAAGGCGGTCAGCGTCTTCAGCGGCCGTTCGTTCGCCGAGATTCTGAGTCAGCGGGTGCCCGAGCTTTTGGACGGATTGGAGACGAAGTTGGTCACCGGGGACGGCAACCCCTTCGACTATTTTCATGCCGAAAGCGACCGCTGGTTTACTGTGGCCCGATACTGGACGCGTTTAGGCAATGCCGAGGATGGCATGGTGGTGACCCTGCATGACATGACCGAGATGAAGAGGATCACCGCCGAACTGGAGAAGAAAAACTTGGAGATATCTGTTTCCAGCCGGGAACTGCAGCGCGCCATCGACGAGATCTCGGCCTTGATCCAGCGGGTAGTGGTAGAAGAGGAGTTTGGGACTTACTTCAAGAACGAGTTGCCCCAGAGCTGTCATGACGTTACGCATTGCGGCCAGCAGGAGTGCCCCAGCTATGGCAAGAAGAGTGGGCGGTGCTGGCAGGAGGAAGGAACCCTCTGTCAGGGGCATGTGCAGGGGGGATTTGCCATGAAACGTGAATCCTGCTCGGAGTGTGACTACTTCAAGACCATGACCGCTAATCCCATCAACATGATTGGTGAGCAGTTCAATAATATGATGCATGTCCTGGAGGGTAAAAGCAAGGCCTTACAGACCGCCTACTCTGAACTGAAGCAAGCGCAAAGTCACCTCCTGCAGCAGGAGAAGATGGCCTCCATCGGCCAATTGGCAGCGGGAATGGCCCACGAGATCAACAACCCCGTAGGTTTTATCTCCAGCAACCTAGGTTCGCTTAATAAATACAGCGCTCGTCTTGCCGAGTATATAGAACTTGAAGCCGAGTTGGTGAGTCAGTCCGGGAGAGAAGAGCTTCTCGACCGGCAGAGTGAAGGGAAAAAGAAGTATAAAGTCGACTTCATCCTCTCTGACATCAACGACCTTATCCGTGAATCACTCGACGGCTGCGACCGGGTCAAGAAGATCGTGCAGGATCTAAAGAGCTTTTCCAGAGTTGATCAAGCGGTACGACAAACGGTCGACATCCACGAATGTCTTGACAGCACGATCAATATCGTCTGGAATGAATTAAAGTATAAGGCGAAAATCGTCAAAGAGTATCAGGCCACGACCCCGATTACTTGCTTTCCCCAACAACTGAACCAAGTGTTCATGAACCTCCTGGTCAACGCCGCCCACGCCATCGACAAGGAAGGGGTCATCACCATCAAGACCTGCCAAGACGATACGTTCCTTTCTGTTGCCATCACCGACACCGGTTGCGGCATCAAGCCGGAGAATGTAGGGCGCATCTTTGAGCCATTTTTTACCACCAAGGAGGTGGGCAAGGGTACCGGCTTAGGCCTTAGCATTGTCTACGATATCGTCACCAAGAATCATCATGGCGACATCCTGGTGGAGAGCAAACTTGGAGAGGGCACCACCTTTACGGTCAAAATTCCATTCGAGGAAAAATCGCTTTGAGGAGACACTATGCTCAGCACTAATGAGATCATCGCCAAGGTCGGTGATTTGCCATCGCTGCCGGCAGTGGCGGCGCGAATCAATGCCGAGATCGAGAACGAGAATTTATCCGCCAAGCTCCTTGGTGCGATTATTGCCGAAGACCCATCTCTTGCCTCCCGCATGCTCCGGCTGGCCAACTCAGCCTTCTACGGGATGCCTCGTCAGATCGCAAGCATCGAACGGGCGGTTATGGTGCTCGGTTTCGACACCGTCAAGAACCTGGCGCTCAGCATCTCCATCTTCTCTTTTTTCCAGAAGGGGATCAGCCCGGCGATTGATGTCATCGGCTTGTGGAACCATAGCCTTGGTGTCGCGGTCAGCGCCAAAAATCTGGTGTCGCGCACCAATCCCAAGCTGGCGGAGCAGGCCTTTCTGTTCGGCATTGTCCATGATGTCGGCAAGATCGCCCTGATTAGTCAGTGCTTGAGTGACATGGAGCAGGTCTATCGCCATATCACTCAGGATGGCATGCCCCAGGAAGAGGCGGAGATGAAGGTTTTGGGCTTTACCCACCAGAAAATCGGCTCCCTGCTGATCAGGGAGTGGAAGTTCCCGGAGATGTTCGTCACCGGTGTCAAATTGCACCATGACCTGCCGCCGGTGCTGAAAGAGTGTGACGAGAGTACGGCCCAACTGACCCGGGCCGTGTGCGTGGCCAATCAATTGGCCAAGGCGCTGGCGCTTGGGGTCAGCACCAATCCAAACCGGGAGACGATCCCCTCTGTCATGTGGGGCTATCTCGGGGTTAACCGTCAAGACTTACCCGGCTTGAGCGCCGCCGTTCGGGAGGATTATCAGCGGATCATCCAGTCATGGCATATGGAGTAGGGGAAAATCTCAAGATGGAGACAAGCAGTATGGAGCAAGAAACAACCAAAATTCTTTGTGTCGATGACGAAAAGAATGTCCTGCGGGCCTTAGAACGGCTATTCATGGATGAGGACTACGAGATCCTCACCGCCACTAATGGCGATGAGGCCCTTACCTTGCTTGCGGAGTTGCGGGGGGGGGTGCAATTGGTAATCTCGGACTATCGGATGCCCGGCATGGATGGGGTCGATTTTCTGAAACAGGTCAATGAGCGCTGGCCGGAAACCATCCGTATCGTTTTGTCCGGTTTTGCCGACACGGCGGCAATCGTCGGGGCGATCAACGAGGGTCAGATCTATAAATTCATCCCCAAGCCCTGGAACGACGAAGAACTGAAGATCACCATCGCCAAGGCGCTGGAGGTCTATTTCCTCCGCCAAAAAAACGAGAAGTTGACCGATGAGCTGATGGAGGCGTATCTGAGGCTGGAGGCGATCAACTCCAACCTGGAGGAGGAGGTCAGGGCCCGGACCGAGACGCTGATGTTTCAGAATAACGCCATGCATTTCGCCCATAAGGTCATGGACGCACTGCCGGCAGCGATTGTCGGTTTTGACCTCTCGGGCCTCATAGTCCTTGCCAATCGGCAGGCCAACCTGCTGCTGGCGGGCGACAGGCCGACGCTGGTCGGACTGGAAGGCAATGCGGTGCTGCCGTTCGAGGTCTGGTCAATGGTTGCCAAGACGCTCGAAACGCAGCAACTGCGGACGATATTTGCCGTAGGCGATGCGTCGTATCAAGTGCTAGGCCATAAGATCACCGTGGACCGCGAGCAGGAAGGAGTTATTCTGATGTTTGTGCCGCAGGGCGAGTCCTGAACGAAATAGAAGGGTTATTCCATTTCTAAATCAAGATGGGCACGCGAAGGCAAGCGAGCAGCGACGAGGCAGTACTGATAGTACGGCGAGGAGCGGCGCAGCGCAGCCGACAAAGTGAACGCTTGATTTAGAAATGGAATTAGACCTGAGCGGAGTCGAGGGGGTGAGCCCCGAGGAGTTGATCATGGGAATACCGATAGTGCTTTTTGTCGACGATGAACCGAATATCCTGAAGACCCTTCGTCGCTTATTCATGGATGAAGACTATGACGTCCATACCGCCGGTAATGGCCGGGAGGCGCTGGATTTGATCGAAGGCGGGCTGATGCCTACGATTATCGTCTCGGACCAGCGGATGCCGGAGATGGGCGGCGCCGAATTCCTGGCCAAGGCGTCGCAGTTGGCGCCGGACAGCATCCGCATGGTGCTCACCGGCTATGCCGACATCAACGCCGCGGTAATGGCGATTAACCAGGGCGGGATCTATCGCTATATCCTGAAACCCTGGAATGATGACGATTTGAAGCTGACCGTCCGAGAGGCGCTCGCGCATTTCAATCTGGTGGAGGAAAACCGGGCGCTCACCCAGGAGCTTGAGGAGAAAAACCGGAGCCTCGCCCGGATGAACGAACAACTGGAAACGATGGTTCAAATCCGCACTCGGGAGTTGCACCAGAAGGTGCACGAATTGGAGGGCCGCGATACGGTTCAGCAATATCTGTTACGTGTCCATCCGCTGGATGAACTGCTGCAGACAGTGCTGACGGTGGTGGTGGATGTCTGCGGGCTTGATGGCGCCGCCTATTACGCGGTCGGTGAGGATGGCGCGGTCGATCGACTTGCCGGGTACGCGGCGCCTGAAGGGGGGGCGGACGTCGAGGATGGCGCTGTTGTGGGCCAGATCGAGTCGCGGCTTCCCTCGCTGCGGATAGCGGTGGAAGAAGGTATGGGGGGCGACCGAGGCCAGATATTTGCCGATGAGCGCGCCACCTACGGCCTGGCGCCGGTTGCCACGGGCAGTAAATTCTTCGGCGTATTGGTCGCCCGCCGTCCGCAGCAGCGGCCATTTACCGATTTCGATATGGGCGCTGTGGTGAGTTTTGCCATGCAGGCCGCTATCGGGATCAATGACTGCCATATCCATGATCACTATGACGATATCCAGGCCTCGCTGGACGATGTCTTGAGCGGGATTACAGAGAGTTGACCGGCATGGCGACGAAGCAAAGAGAAGAGAGGATTGACTGATGTCCAGCACCAGGGACAAAAGGTCGGTTGAGTCCCTCGACGATATCTATCGCGAGGCGATTAAGACCCCTGAGGCCGAGAAGAATCACGCACAGGACGAACTGAGCGAAGACTTCCTGAGTGGCGACGTCTACAGCGCGGACAGCAGTCCGGATGGCAGCCTTGGCCAAGTGGTCATGCACTCCTTGGCTGCCCACGATCCGGCTTGGCATGGCAAAGAGATCGCCATCGCCGCCGATAAAATGCGGGTGACAGTCAAGGTCTGTGGCGGCAAGCCGATATCCTCCTATCAGCTCAATCATGGTCTGGATCAGTTGGGGGTGAGCTTTGGCGTTAACTGGCAATCCCTGGTGGCAGTCGAAGAGCACTCCAAAATTGGCGCGCGAGCGGAGGTGGTAGTCGCCACCGGGATAGCGGCGGAACCGAGGCGGAGTGTCACCTTCCCCGATGTGCAGCGGGGGATTGCCCTGGATGGTTCTTTTTTCTGGCTGGCGGACGGGATCAAGCTTGATGGGGCAGGCCTGAGGGCCGTGCTCGCCGCGGAGACGCTGGAACGGGTGGAGAAAAACACCTTGCTGGTTAAAGCGGTCGCCGCCGGGACGATACTCGCCAGGATTTATCAAAATCCAGAGGCTAAACCCGGAACCAATGTCATGGGCGAAATTATCGATCCTGCCGACGACATTCTGCCCGAACGGGGGGACAATGTCTCCCATAACGAGAAGGACGGAACCTACGAGGCCAGTCTTTACGGCTATCTCATCCTCGAGGGCAACACCATGTCGGTGTTGCCTCCGGTCTGGATTGCTCCCGATCACCTCGGCGCCTATTACGTCAATTGCACACAGATAGGCGATCCTATCTATCCGGCGGGGAACAACTTGGCAAATAGTCTGCTCGGTATGCACATTCCCGAAGGAGTGATTCGGCGGGGCATTATCGATAAGCTCGCCGAGCGTTTGCACCAAGGCCAACTGCTTTCCGCCAAAACGGTCAAGATCGCCGAGGCCATCGCCCCGAAGGCGGGGAGGAACGCTAGGTTTGACTTTTGCGCGGAGATGGGAAGCAAGGCGGATACGATCAGGTGCGATGGCACGATTGATCTCATTGAGCGGAGTGCGGTGGTTGCCATTAAAGCCGGAATCTTGATCGCCGAGAAGACAACGGCCACCAAGGGCATCAGTGGCGCCGACCTCTTCGGCGAGACGATAGAGGCTGCGGACGGCCTCGATCAGACCATGCTCTTTGACGACGACGTGATTCGCGCCGAAGAAAGAGGCGGGCAGATTTTCTACTACGCGCAAAAGGACGGCAACCTCCGCTTTGCCGCGAACCGCCTGACGATCGCCGACATCTACACGGTTAGCGGAAATGTCGATAGCAGCACCGGCAACATAGACCGGCGGGAGGACTTGCAGATCAACGGTTCGGTGATGGCAGGACTTACGGTGCGATCCCAGGGCAACATCGCCATCGCCGGTTCGGTTTACAACGGCGGCAAGGTCTTTGCCGGAGGAGATGTCAGCATTGGCGAAGGAATCGTCGGCGCGGAGACCAGGGTTGTGGCCCTGGGTCATTTGCAGGCCGTCTTTATTCAGGAAGCGGAGGTAATAGTCAAGGGTGACGCCCTGGTCCGGGGCTATCTCTACAATGCCGTACTCCGGGCGAACGGCACGATCACGGTGGTGAACAACCAGGAGTATGGGCACAAAAGCGGTCGGATTATCGGCGGCTTGACTTGCTCCTCGCGGGGGATTGTGGTCAGCAGGGTTGGGCACCCTGGTCAACCGGACACGGTGCTCGCCATTCTGCCGGATCCGGAATATTCCGGGCAGTTGAAAAAACTTGAGGATGAAGGCAGAAACTGCCGCGAGAGCATTGCCCGCATATCCAGGACGTTGCCCTTTGAGAGTTTTGAACCGGCGGCTATCAAGAAGGTCTTAGCGCAGATGCCAGCCGAGAAACGCGACCCGGTAATCAGGTTGTTGACTACCTTCAACAACCTGATTAAACGGCAACAGAATATCGAGGCCTTGCGCAAAGAGGTCAATAGTAGGATGCTTAGCAGTCTGCGCAACAGCGCCATTCAGATCACCCAGGAAATTTGCATGGGCAGCGAGTTGCAGTTCGGGGAAAAGAAGATGGTGATTTCCGCGGATCTGGCAGGGACCACATTTACTCTACAGGGCGGCGAGATTGTTTGAGTCATCAGCCTATTCCCCTGAGCATTTACAAAAAAAATAAAGCACATGAGGTTGTTCATGAGAATATTATTGGCGGAAGATGATGAGGCAACGCGTACTATGCTTGGTGAATGGCTGGAAGAGCAGGGACATCAGGCGCTTCTAGCAAAAGATGGGCTCGAAGGTATCATGGTCTTTAACGGGCACAAGCCAGATCTTGTAATCACAGACTGCCTGATGCCTCAGGTCAGCGGTAGAACTCTAACGCAGCATGTTAAATGCCAGAACCAGGACATACCGGTGATTATGCTTACCGGATTCTCCGAAAGATTCACAAGAGCGGAAGCGGAACGGATAGGGGCTAATGAATACTTGCAAAAACCGGTAATGCTGGCGCGACTTAAACAAGTTATCGATATGTATGATCGCTATTATGCGGTTGATCCTACCCCAACATTGTGAAAAGTTTTGCCGGATCCTTCGCCAGCTGGAAGTTGTTTCGTGTTAAAAGACGCTAAAGCAAATTGTTGACCGGGCTTAACCGAATTTTCAGATTTTTTATCGAGTTGATTGACATTTCATAGAACATCTGCTGTAATAATGACAGGGTTGCGTGTTTGTGGTTGATGAAAAAACGGATCGACCGCGCAGAACATAAAAAATAGGGCAAACACCCTATTTATCCGCACCCCCCTTTCCCGTTATTATTGTAATGTGGCTCGAAACTATTTTCAGCTTAATCACGGCGGTGGTTCCGAGTCGGTTCTCACACTAGACTTGTCATCCTTCGACAGGGAACACGGGGCAAAGGAACGGTTAGCGCGAGATCGTTTTAAGGCGGCATGTCATGCCAATTTGCTATGAATACTAAACGGAGAAGAGGAGAGAAGCTATGAAGAAACTGGCGCAGTTTATGATCGTCGTTTTTATGGGTCTGCTGGCAACTGGCTGCGCCCATAAAAATATCCCGGCCCCTTTCACCCCGACCGACCTTAACAGCAAGGTGAGCAGTGGCGAATACGCTCAGAAGGTGGACAATTTTTTAGTGATCTTCGATGACACGGAATCCATGTCTCTTGACCGGCATTGGCAGAGCAAACTTGACAAGGCAAAATTAGTCGCCACAAACATGAACAACACTATCCCCACCCTGAATCTGCAGGCAGGGATGCGGGCCTTTGGCCCTAAGAGTTATTCGATGGCGGAGGGCAGCGCGCTCCAGTACGGCATGACTGCTTACAGCAAATCCGGGTTAGGCGAGACCATTAATTCCGTCACTACGACCGGCGGCAACACCCCCATGACTCGGGCCATTGAGAGGGCTGATGGCGACCTGGCCAAAACCAAGGGAGATATCGCAGTCATCGTCATCGGTGACGGCGAAGAAAACATCAAGGTGCCGGCCGTGGTGGCAGCCCGGGCACTGAAGGAAAAATACAAGGATCGAGTCTGCATCTACACCATTTTGATCGGCGATAGTCAAGAGGGCCAAGCCGTCATGCAGAGTATTGCCCAAGCGGGCAGCTGCGGATTTGCCACCGATGAAGATGCCTTAAGCACTCCGAACGGAATGGCGGCCTTTGTTGAGAAAGTATTCTTGAAAAAGGGTGAAAAGGCAGTCGTCACGCCTCCGGTGCAGCCAGTGGAAGAGAAGAAACAATGCTTTACCGTTGAACTGAAGGTGGAGTTTGCATTTGACAAGTCGATCATCCGTCATCAATACTACAAGACCTTGACCGAATTCGCTGACTTAGTGCGCTCCAACCCCGAGTACAAAGTCAACCTTGAGGGCTACACCTGCAACATTGGCACCGATGCTTACAACATGAAACTCGGCCAGAGACGGGCGGACAGCGTCAGGAATTACCTGCTGAAGAACTTCAAGGATATCGATCCTGCTCGGCTGACGGCGATTTCCTATGGCAAAACAAAGCCTGTCGCCAGTAACGAAACAAAAGAGGGTCGGATGCGCAATCGTCGGGTGTTCGCCACCTTTACCTATTGTAAAAAATAGCTTGTTGGAATCACGAACTGAAGTAACTGCTTAGGGGGAGTAGGCTTCTTGGGCAGGGAAGTGATGCGAGATGGAAAACCGAATGTTTTCCATCTCGCTTTTTTTTGTGCAAAATAAAGCATGATGGATCCGCAAAAAAGCCGTCACCCCGGCGAAGGCCCAGAGGATGAGGCCCTAGCGGACTGGCCTTCTGTGCATAACCAGCCACAACCGTTTCATACTCTCTCTGGTCTCGGGATCATCAATGGAATTCAAACTTGCCGAAAATTGGGCAAACTGATCGTGATCAATTTCCTGAGCAACCGATGTCTTTCGCCTGACCTGTTGGCGGCGACTGAAGGATGAATCAAGCGTAAATTTTAAGTCTGTCAAGCGTGGCGACGCACCAGCCCCAGCCTCAGGCCTTGGCGTGACGGCAGACTGCTCACCTCCCGCAGCCAACCGAGCATTGAGCAATTCCAGAATATGATGTCGTTCAAACTGAAGTTGCTGCATCCAGATTGAATCAGAGGCCGCAAGCCACAGGACATCGCCTTTGATCACCTGCGGCTGAGCGTGCCGGGCAATTTCGCCACCAACCACCTCATCCCAAAACAAGAAAACCTGGTGGAGCCGCAGGCGTCGCTGCCAATCCTTCTGTGTAAGGACAGAGGCGAGAAGGCTCCCCAGGTCGGTTGGCGTATTGGATGTGGCCATAAAAAGTTAGTGTTGTCCGGTGAAGGAATTGCGCTGCTCATTCCCCTCGCCCTCAGGGAGAGGGTGGCCGAAGGCCGGGTGAGGGGTAACTGCGAGGCAATTGTGCACGGCAAAAGTCTAACCGGACAACGCCGATATGTTATCAATGTTTGAACGAACGCTGCCCGGTATACTTCATGGCCACCTGCGGATTTGCCTCGTTGCAGGCCTCGATGGTTTCAAAGTCGCGCATGGAGCCGCCGGCCTGTAAAATTGCGGAAATGCCCTGCTTGATGCCAACATCGGCCCCATCCCGGAACGGGAAGAAGGCATCGGAGATCATCACCGAACCCGGCAGTCCTGCCCGGTCAGCCTTTGCCTGCTCGTCAATTTTCAGTTGATCGGCCTTGGGGCGCTTGCCCTTGTCAATTTCGAGCGTCAGGTCGCCATAGGGGATGCCAAAGGTGTCAAAGCAGAGCATGTCGGCGTATTTGATATAGGCCTTGTGGACAGCGATCTCCGCCACCCCGACCCGATCCTGCTCGCCGGTGCCAATCCCCACCGTGCAGCCGTCCTTGACATAGATTACCGAATTAGACGTCACCCCATGCTCAACCGCCCAGCCAAAGAGCATGTCGTCAATCTCGCGCTGAGTTGGCTCCCGCTGCACAGCATAATTAACCCCCTTGAAGGTGTTGAGCGCCAGTTTCAGGTCGGCAGCGGTGCGGATTGAGTTGACAGCGGATTGCTGGATGATAATGCCGCCATCGATCAGGCTCTTGAAATCGACATACCGGTGTTTCTCGAATTCCGCCAAACGGTCGATGCGGCCGATTTTGATAACCCGAAGGTTCTTGCGGGTCTGCAAAATCGCGAGTGCGCCATCTTCAAAGTCGGGTGCTACAACAACTTCGAGATAATTTTGACTGATCGCCGTAGCCGTTGCCTTATCGCAAGGGCGGTTCAGGATGACGCAACCGCCAAAGGCGGCGATGCGATCGGCACGGTTGGCGCGATCATAGGCATGGCTCAAGGAGTCGCCCAACGCCGCGCCACAGGGGTTGTTGTGCTTGAGGATGGCCGCAGCAGGCCTGTCCATCAGGTACTTCATGATGTTCAAGCCGTTATCGATGTCGGTCAGGTTGATCTTGCCGGGGTGTTTGCCGACCTGCAGCATATCCTCGACATTAATGCCACTGACCAAGCCGTGGCCAGGCTCGATAAATCGGCAGTCGCCCAGGACCAAATTGCCATTGACCAACTCATAGAGGGCTGCCTCTTGATCGGGATTCTCGCCATAACGCACCCCGCGTTCATCGATACCGCCATCCTCCATGGGTATCTTCCAGGTCTTTTTACGATAGACCAGCGTTTGCTCGCCGTAAGAAATTTTCATCTCCATGGGGAAATGATCGCCGAGTATCGTTGAGTACATCTTCTTCAGATCAGCCATTGCTCTACTCCTGTTAAAAAAGGGGGGGGTGGTTTGATGGTGGTTTGTAATACGTTGAAATAATGGAACTAAGCAGCAACTAAAACTGACAATCCCGAAAAAAATCACGGGATGGCTAAGCGAAAGGGCCGATATACAAGGCGCAGTGCGTTTTTGCGAATGAGGCCACACATATGGTGTGCCGAATGAGCAAAAATGCGCTGCAACGCAGTAGATCGGCCCTTTCGCGACGCCATCAAAACTCCTGGAAGCAAGAATCCCAGTCCTTGCGTACCGGGTCAAAGCCCTGGCCTTGAATGGCGGCGCACACTTCCGCAATCGAGCGGTGATCGTCGACGGCGAATTGCTCTGCCGATTGATCTTCATGGGCATAGCCGCCAGGCGCAGTGCAGGAACCGGCCGAATAGCGCGTTGGCCCGAGTCCTACCATGCCGTTCCGATAACGGGCCTCTTCGCGGGTGGAGAGCAGGAGTCCGACATTATGATCAAACAGACGCAGGGCAAAAATAAGCTGCGTCAGGTTTCGTTCGGAGATGGGGACCAAGGCCTGAAAGCCGCCCTCGGCTGGACGGATTCTGGGGAATGACACCGTCAATCCTGTTCGCCAGAAATGTTTTCTGAGCCAGGCCAGATGCAGGCCGAGTGCCAGTCCCTCCGCCCGCCAGTCGCCTAAGCCGAGCAGGGCGCCGATACCGACCTCACGCATCCCTGAGGCCGCTGCCCGAGCCGGGGTCTCCAGACGATAGGCGTAATCGGATTTCTTGCCCGCGAGATGCATCCGTTGATAGAGCGCCGGATCATAGGTCTCCTGATAGACCGCAACGCTGGTGATTCCAGAGGCAAAAAGCCTTGTGTACTCCGCCTCGGTCAAGGGTTGCACTTCGATAGACAGAGAGGCAAAGCGGTCTTTAAGCCGTAAGGCCACCTGCTCGATAAAGTCAACCCCCATTTTCTTCGGCGCCTCGCCGGAAACCAGGAGCAGGTGGTTCACGCCCCTTTGCTTCAAGGTGTTGGCCTCATCTTCCACTTCTTCCAAGGTCAAGCAACGACGCTGAATTTGGTTCTCAGCCGAAAATCCGCAATAGAGACATCGATTCGTACAATAGTTGGAAAGATAGAGCGGGGCATAGATTTGGATCACTCGGCCAAAGCGCTGTTGGGTAATGGCCTGAGCCTTCGTCGCCATCTCGGGCAGGTAAGCCTCCGCTACGGGCGAGACGAGAGCGGCCAGGTCGCTTACCGAAAGATGGCTGCCGTGCAAGGCCCGAAGGACATCATCCTTACTTCGGGAGGCGATCAACTGGGGCAACTCGTTAAAATCGGGCAGAGAAAAGGCGTCCATCATCGAATGAAATCAAGCCCGGCCTGGGGCGTTGAAGCCGAGGCCTGATCAGAGGCAGCCCCAAGTCCTGCCAGAAATGCCTCCCGTCCGGCAGTCACCCCAAGCCTGAAGGCATTGGCCATCCGCACCGGATCGCCGGCCACGGCGATAGCGGTATTGACCAGCACGGCATCGGCCCCCATCTCCATGGCGAGAGCGGCATGGGACGGGGCGCCAAGGCCGGCGTCCACCACTACCGGCACCTGGGCCTGGGCAATGATGATCTCAATCTGGTAGCGGGTAACTAATCCCCGGTTGGTGCCGATGGGCGCGGCCAACGGCATGACTGCCGCGACGCCGACATCTTGAAGGCGGAGCGCTAGGATCGGGTCGGCATTGATATAAGGCAGAACCACAAAACCATCCTTGACCAATTCGTCGGCGGCAAGCAAGGTGTCCACCGGGTCGGGCAGCAGGGTTCGGGGGTCAGGCGTCACTTCGAGCTTAACCCAGTTGCCGCCGCCAGAGGCTCGAGACAGTCGGGCCAGGCGAACCGCCTCGCTTGCATTTCTGGCGCCGGCGGTATTCGGCAGGAAAAAAAACTTGGTGCGGTCCAGCACCTGCATGATGTCGTCTTCAGGATCATTGAGGTCAATCCGGCGTAGGGCAACTGTCACCATCTCGCTGCCCGAGGCGAGAAGGGCCTGCCGCATGACCTCTGCCGAGGCGAACTTGCCGGTGCCGGTAAACAGGCGAGAAGAAAAGGTCTTGCCAGCAATGGTCAGCATCTCAACCGCCTCCGATGAAGCGAATCAGTTCCAGCTCACACCCTTCGGTCAAGCGCCGGTCAGCGTAATCCACCCGGTTCAGGATCTGGCCATCAAGCTCAACCACCACTGTTTCGGGATCAAAGCCCAAGGCTGTGACATACTCGGAAACAGAGAGTGCGGACTGCGCCTCTTTTTCTTCTCCATTGACGATTATCTTCATAAATAAATTTTTTCCATTTACATCTGGTCATAGCCGATGCCCAAAGGGGGACACGCGGCAGGACTGTTAATAATTGTCTGATACTATTACCCCAAGCCCAGCAATATCCTCAATACTTGATTGGCCTGATGGTGGGCGGCAATCCCTACCCGTGGCGCCATCAACCCCTGCCCCGGTTTGGCCTCGGCCTCCCCATCGCCAACAACATAGACGTTCGTCCGTATCTTTCGGGTGGCAATGACATTGTTGTCGTCATACCCTGCCAGACCCGAGGCCCCCACATAACCGACAGTTGGCAGCATGGTCAAGGCAACCCGCAGGGCGGTCGCCTTCGTCCTGGCCCCATCGAAGCACTCGACCAGGACATGAACGTGCTTGAAGATAAGGGGGATGTTCGACTCGGTCAACTCGTCATCAAAGGTCTCAACCTTGAGGTAGGGATTGACCCTCGCCAGATTTTGGCGCATGGCCTCGGTTTTTTTGAGACCGATTTGATCGATAAAATACTGCTGCCGATTCAGATTGCTAGGTTCTACCACATCGTAATCGGCTAACAGCAGGGTGCCAACCCCAATTCGCGCCAAGGCGTTAGCCACTACCGAACCCAAGCCGCCCAGTCCCATAATGCCAATAACACTGTCTTTGACTTTGGCCTGCACGCCAGGGGTATGGCGGGCATAGAGCAAGTGCTCCATTTCGGACAGACTGATATGCTCGCCGCGTTTGATGAGCCAGCAGTTGTCGCCATCGTGCAGCTCGGTTGCAGGCGGCACGGGAAAGCCATTAACAATAAAAACATCAGCCTCTGGTTTCAGGCGTTGAGCTAAATCGTCAAGACGAAGCCCGGGGTGGAAGTCACAAGTCCTTTCATTCACCTGTAGCATGGTGCGCTCCCTGAGCAGTTACCTGTGTCCACAGCTACCCGCCGTGGGATTGGACGTATTCATCGGGAACCTCAGAGGTCTGGGAAACCGGCATGAAAAAAGACAAGGACTCTGCACCGTCATCGATGAACAGTGAACTCGTCGATACTTAGGCCGTTGCAAGATTGCAAATAATACTCAACTTAAGCCATAGATGGTAGGACTTTTTTCCAGTGAATCAAATATCCGCTCATGTCAGGTGGATCGTGATGAAGTCGCCAGGAAATCCGACCTGTCTGGTTGCGTATTTTGTTGTCCCATGATCTTTGCGAGGAGATCATTCCTGATTGTTAATCGAAAAAGAATCTGGTATAAGCTTCAAAATGACGGTCTTGCAAAAAATATGGAAAGCGCTTTTTCCGTCATTATTGTCTTGCTGTGCGTTAAATGAATGTAGCCAAATGAAAAAGCTAATCAAATTTTAAAGGAAAAAAGAAGTTTCAGCCGTGCAAGAGATGTTTTAGAATAGGTGCAATTCCGCGACCATTCAGCCCGTAAATTGTCCCGCATCTGATCTCGCATGAAGATAATTTGGTAAGATTCTTCGCCTCCTGTCTCCATGCCCCTGCTGTTGCTTCCAAATGTGAAATTATGCATACCCCGCCCCCATCTCCTGGCCAAGAACCCGTTGACTCCGCCCCCGGCAACCTGTTGATCGTCGATGACGATCCAATCAATCGCCAAGTCCTCCGTTACATCTTTGAACAAGAGAAATATCGAGTCACTGAAGCCGATGATGGCCAACAGGGCCTGAATCGAGCCCTTGCCGATCGCCCCGATCTTATCCTGCTGGACATCATGATGCCGGGTCTGGATGGGTTTGCCGTTTGCGAGGCCTTGGGGAAAAATGAGATAACCGCCTCTATCCCAGTCATTCTCGTTACGGCATTAAACAAGCCCCAGGATGAAACCAGAGGTCTGGAGGCAGGCGCTGTCGATTTTATTTCTAAGCCCATTAATCCCGCCGTCATCAAGTCGAGAGTCAAGGCCCATATGCAATTGAAGCGGGACCGCGACATCCTGGCCAATAAATCGGCGAGACTCGAACTGACAAACCGTCTGCTGGAACAGGAGATAGACGACCGCCTGCAAACCGAGCAAGCCCTGGTCGTGGCCAAAGACGAGATCTCGAAAATTAGCCGCATGAAGGAAGCGGTGATCAAGGATCTGTTTCAGGCCATGTGCGAAATGCTCTCCTCTCGGGACATGTATACTTTTGAGCATGGGTTGCGGGTCGCCTCTATCGCCCGTCTCATTGGCGAGGACATGGGGCTTACCGACCATGATATCGATGCTCTGGAGTTAGGCTGCATGCTTCACGATATCAGCAAGGTCGCCATCCCCGACGATGTCCTCCTGAAGCCCGGCCTCTTCAATGCCCAGGACCGGAAGATCATGATGATGCATCCGACCATGGGGGCCAAGATATTTTCACGACAGGTCTGCGACCCGGATATTATCGACATTATCCACCATCATCACGAGCGGTTGGATGGCAGCGGCTACCCCGATCATCTTCACGATGGCGAGATTAGTCAATTGGCCAGAATCGCCATGGTGGCTGACAGTTATGAGGCCATGATTGCCAGACGTCCATACAAGAAGTCGATGTCGCGGATCGAGGCCTTGAACCGCCTGCGGCAAGAGGCGGAAAGCGGTCGCATGGACAGTAAGGTGATCAGCCGATTAGCAAAGGTGACTGAATCATGGGATCCCTTGGCGATACATCATGATTTCCATGACGCCAGCAGCAAAGAGTTGGAACTGTTCCGTAAGAAGACCTACTTCAAGGAGCCGTTAAGCGATTTCTACAATTATCGATATCTTTTCTACCTTGAAGAAACCGGTCTCCTGGAGAGCCATACCAAAGGGTACACCCTGACCAAGGTCTCTTTTTCAAATCTTGACCAGATCAACAAGGCACACGGTTATTTGGTGACCGACCAGATTATCGACGAGGTGGGCTCAAGCATTTATGAGGCGATAGATAAACTGAGCGAGTCCGAGGCGGCTGATTGCGTTAACATCTTGCTCAGAAAGGGGACGACCTACCTGATTTATTCCAACTGCGCCGTTACTGTCCTTGAAGCACTCGATCGCGAAATTAATAATTGTGTCCTTCGTTTAGCTCATGAATGGGAGGGTGAAACCCAGCGCTTCACCATGAGTTTCGCCGGTGGCTATCCGGTGCAGGATGCGGTCTATCAAGTGCTTGACCGAGTCGTCGCTTGAGTGTCGGCCCCAAAACAACAAACATCGAGGACGAAGATGAGTGACATGGAACCTGAAGGAGCGATTCTACAACGGGATAAGAAGACTTTTGCCATCGTCCCCCGAACACCGGTAGGCATGATCAACGCCGACATCTTGGAAACAATCGCCAAGGTGGTGCGGAAATATAAGATCCCGATTGTCAAGATTACCTCGGGCCAGCGTTTGGCCTTGATCGGTCTGGAAAGAGAGCAGGTTGAATCGGCCTGGCAGGAGTTGGGCACCGGTATCGGCCAGGCGACAGCCCTTTGCCTGCATTATGTCCAAGCCTGCCCTGGCAACAGTGTTTGTAAGTTCGGGGTAGGCGATTCGCTGGGGATGGGTACCGAGCTGGATGAGACCTTGACCGGCATGGGCTTTCCTGCCAAGGTCAAGGTCGGCGTCTCTGGATGTCCAATGTGTTGCGGGGAAAGCTATCTGCGCGATGTGGGGCTTTTTGCGAAGAATAAAGGGTGGACGTTGATTGTGGGGGGCAATGCCGGAGGCAGACCCCGGATTGGCGATGTGGTGGCGGAAGATCTGCCCCGAGAGGAGGCCACTGCCCTGGTGCTAAAATTTTTGCATTACTATCAGGCCGAAGGTCATCCAAGAGAGCGAACCGCCCGCTTCGTGCAACGGTTGGGGATTGAGGCCATCAAGGCGGCAATTCTGTAATTGACTCGAATATCTGAGTTGTCAATTTATGCGCTTTTTATAGATGAGTTGCATGAATTGACAACCAATCCTTCCTGCCGGCTTGATCCGGCATCCAGACCATCCCTCGGACATCATAGTACATTCCGGCTACAAACACCCCTCAAGCGAGGAGAAATTCCTCAAGCACTTGGCCTGCCGCCTTGATCTGGCTGATCTCAATATGCTCATCCAGTTGATGGGCTTGGTCGATATGGCCCGGCCCCCAGACGAGGCAAGGTCCGCATTCGTGCAGTTCCGAACAGTCGGTGGCGTAGCCGGCGGTGACTGCCTCGGCGGAGTGTCCGGCTTTCTGTAGCGTTTGCTGGAACTCCTCGATCAAGGGATTATTCATCTCCGTCTGCATGCCTTTCGCGATAAAAAGCGTCTCGACCGTCCCCCGGAGGCCAACCAGGTTCTGGAGGGTACTTTCGATCATCGGGGGGTGATGTTCGGGCAGCAGACGGATGTCGACCGAGATCTCGCAACGGTCCGGGATGGTGTTGATGGAGCTGCCGCCCTTGATCTGGGTGATGGCAAGCGTTGCGCGGCCCAAGGCCGGATTTTTGTGTCGCCCGAGCCGGAAGCCGTAGCGCTGCAGGTCGTTTACGATCTCTATCATGCCGAGAATGGCGTTGCGGCCAAGTTCCGGGGCTGAGGAGTGAACGGCCTTGCCGAGACTGGTAATCCGACAGCGGTAGACGCCCTTGTGGGCCTTGACGATTTTGAGGCTGGTTGGTTCAAGACAAAGGCAGAGATCCCAGGGACCAATTTTTTCTTTGAGGGCGGCGGCCCCGGCCAGGGTGCACTCTTCATCAATCGTAGCGGCAAAGATCACCGCATAGCGCAACTGCTTTTGCTGGCTGTGCAATTGCAGCAGCGTGCTTAAGGCCGTGGCCAAGGGGCCTTTGTCGTCGCAGGCCCCTCGCCCCCAGATCCTTTCTTCCTTGATATGGCCGGCAAAGGGATCCTCCATGCCGGTGGCACTGACGGTATCGAGGTGGGCGACGAGGAGGAGCTTCGCCGCGCCGGGATTCGGAAAGCGGGCAATAAAATTGGGCCGGCCAGGGCTGACCTCCTGGGTCTCATTGGCAACGCCTAAGGACGAGCAGAGTGCGGTAAGACGTTCGACCAGCGCTTGTTCAGGGCTTGTGGCATCCGTCTTGGTCTGACCGGAGGATTCGCTGGGGATACGGAGCAGTTCCTGGAGCAGGGAGATGGTTTGGTCGAGGTCGATCATGGGTTTTCCGCAATCCAGCCGCTGAAGAGATACGATTGGAAAAATTTATGGATTTCCTGAAAGCCAGCTTCTTTCAATAGCTCTTTCATTCTGCCCTCGGTGATGAATTGTATATCTTTGGGGATATGCTCAAAGTCTTTTTCGACTTCTTTTTTGTCTTCACTCATACGGAGTTGCCTTGCTTTCCAAGTAGACAAGAATATGTCGAATTCTTTGGATGTCTTATCTCCGACCAGATCAATGACGATAAATTTCCCTCTCGATTTTAGACGGGATGAAATTTCCGTTAAATATTCATTTTTTGCCCCGTCATCAGGGATAAAGTGCATGACAAGGATTGAGGTTGCTGCCTCAAAAGATGGGCCTGGTGGTAAATCTTTTACTTTGCCCAAGGTTAATTGGATTCGGTCTCCCAATTTCTGTTCGTTCACTCGCGCCTGTGCGATAGAAAGCATCTTGTCCGTTGGGTCGACACCGGTAATTTGCCAAGTTGGATTGGCGTGCGCATATGTGACAACCTCTTGCCCTGTCCCGGCCCCGGAAACAAGTATCTTCGCCTGAGGCGGCAGGTAGTTGTGAAGGAGGTTCAGGGCAAGATCATGCATGACCTCATAACCTGGGACGATGCGCCTGATCTTTGATTCATAAGCGTTTGCACGTGTTGCATCGAAATGCGTCGTTACGTCAAACTGCTGGTTGTCCTCCGCCATGCAACTTGTCTCCTTGATTTCACCGATGCGTGTTAGGCCCAACTATGAATTATGTGAGTCCAGCCATGGCGCTGATTGCAACCACTTCCATGTGTGGCAAAACTCAGTTCATTGTCAAAATATACACCGCTAGGCCTGCAAAATGCAACCCTGATAAATTTCCTCTTTGCAAACACCCCGTTTGATTGTATATGGTACTTTCTTTGTTTTGTAGCGCATCCTGTTTGGATGTTTAGGAGAGGTGTCCGAGAGGCCGAAGGAGCACGCTTGGAAAGCGTGTGTGCGGCAACGTACCGAGGGTTCGAATCCCTCCTTCTCCGCCAGAGAGTTATTTTTGATAGCCGGGTCCCGCGCAATAAAGGCTCATGAACCCCGCCAGGTCCGGAAGGAAGCAACGGTAATGATCCCCTTTATGTGCCGCGGGGGTGCCTGGCTATCTTTTTTTGTAACAACTCAGGTGGATAGTCTGTAGGTGTTTAGGCTGTTAGCGATGGAAAATTAAGGGATGAGACCAGCTTTGCCCCGCTTGATTTCGAGCATTTTTTGCTAACAGACTACAGTCTAATAGTCTAACCAACCTGAGCAGTTACCTTTTTTATCCCCCCACCGGTAGTCCATGTCCTATCGCGTCCTTGCCAGGAAATGGCGTCCCCAGAAATTTGAAGACATCGTCGGTCAGGAGCCGGTAGTTCGTACCCTGCAAAACGCCTTGCGCCGTAATCGAGTCGCCCATGCCATGATCTTCAGCGGCGTCCGTGGGGTTGGTAAAACCACCATCGCTCGTATCATGGCCAAGGCCATCAACTGCCATAATCAGCAAGAAGCCCCCTGCGACCACTGTCCCTCCTGCGAGGCAATCGTCGCCGGTAACGCCATGGATCTGCACGAGATTGACGGTGCATCCAACCGTGGCATTCAAGAGATTCGCGACCTCAAGGAAAATATCCGCTTCATGCCCGTCCAGGAGCGCTTCAAGGTAGTCATCATCGACGAAGTCCATATGCTGACTACCGAGGCCTTCAATGCCCTGTTGAAGACCCTGGAAGAACCGCCCGAGCATGTCTTCTTCATGTTCGCCACCACCGAGATCCACAAAGTGCCGGTGACCATCCTCTCCCGCTGTCAGCGCTATGAGCTGAAACGGGTGCCGTTTAAGGTGCTCGGCGATTTTTTTGCCACCATCGCCGGACGGGAAGGGGTGACGATCAGCCAACCGGCGCTCGATATCATTGCCGGCGAGGCCGATGGCAGCGTTCGCGATGGGTTAAGTCTGTTGGATCAGATCTTTTCATTCGGCGGCGACACGGTTACCGAAGAGGATTTACGGCTGGTGCTTGGCCTGGTGGACCGTCGTATCTTTGCTAAGATTACCGCCTTGCTGTTGGCAGCCGACCTGGCTTCGGCTTTGAGCCTCCTCAATGAGACCTACAGCCAGGGCATGGATTTGAAGCGTTTTGGCCAGGGGCTCCTTTTTTTCTGCCGGGCCCTCTTGATTGGCAAGACCAGCAAGACACCGGCCGCTATCCTCGATATCTCCGATCAGGAGATGGAATTGGTCAAGGAAATTGCAAGCAACTACTCCCTCGAAACCCTGAGCAGTGTCTTCAGCCTGATGATGAAGGGGGTTGAAGAGATGCAATATGCCTCCCACCCCCGCATGGTTCTGGAAATGCTCTTTGTCAAGACCGTGCAGGCAGGGGCAATCGTGCCGGTTTCCTCTCTTCTGTCGCGGTTGGATTCGTTGCTTGCCGGTCAGCCCGAGCCAATTGCGACACCTGCGGTCCGGGTGGCGATTCAGGTAAGCGATCAGTTGGTGGTCGAGCGTGCAACACCGAAAAATTCTGTCGAGCAGGGACCAAACAATGCCCCCCCCCCCCATGCCGCGCCGGCAACCGAAAATTCTCTAAAACCTGAAGACTCCGGGCAAGGGGCAAAGCCTGTGAATTCTCCAAACTCTGTAAGCGCAGCAACGGCAGCAAGTTCGGTCAATTCACCGGATTCAGCCGCTGTCCTTGCCAAGCAAGGAC
>Ga0334722_10001377_pt1 | contig 30529 bp, 38 predicted proteins | sample C3_bottom_MG_FD_207210 | JGI IMG/M metagenome (GOLD analysis project Ga0334722, IMG submission 207210) | Sediment microbial communities from Yellowstone Lake, YNP, Wyoming, USA - C3_bottom | ecosystem: Environmental > Aquatic > Freshwater > Lake > Sediment | place: USA: Wyoming | collected... | reverse complement strand
CTATCAAAACTGGTGAACGTATCAGCAAAGAAGCAAAAGAAGCCATCAAGAAGATGGGTGTTAAGAAGTTTGTTGCTTGTATCACTGACAAGCCTTACTTTGAAGAACATACTACCCCTGATGTTGGTATCATGGCTGGTAAGAAGGTTTACAAACATATCAACGAACAAGCAAAGCGTCTTGGTTTTGATGTTGATGCTTTCAAGAAAGAATTGGGTATTGTGTAATGATTGCCCAACCAAAAGAAGCCCCTTAATGGGGCTTTTTTTGTATCTCATGATCTACAAAGAAAGAAGCCCCAATATTGGGGCTTTTTCTATTCATTAAAAGGAGTAATTACATTATCTATATTAAACACATCACAACCTTACGAATTATTTTCTGATTTGTCAATGGTTGGCTCAAAGAATTTTTGGCTTATTGGAAGTTCTTTGTTTATCTCACTTACAAAATAATCATTCAATCCCATACTTCCACCATTTTTAACCGAATCAGTATCAGTTTCAAATCTATTCAATGCCCCATCATTTACCTTTGTAATAATTTCTTTTCCTTGTTCTGTTGGAATGCCAGCAGAATTCATCTTGTTCATGGCAGATTCAAACAACCCTTTTGTTTGCTTTGCTTCTTGTGTCGTATAACCATTACCAGCTTGGGCTATAAAACGACCAGAACCAGAGCCAAAGGATTCAATTAAATGTTTGTTCATTGCTGAATCAACTTGTTTTTGAAAATCAGCATTAGGCTTTCTTTCTACTGAATCATTTAATTGATTGATGAATTTTTCTCCTTCTTTGGAATTTCTACCACCTACCATATCAAAAGCACCATCAAGAACTTTCTTTGCTTTTGTACCAGAATATCCATTGTCTGACATTGATAGATTATCCATGATATTAGATTCGGCTTGAACAACAGATTTTCTATCATGACTAGCAACATTATTTTTTGCTTCTGGAATTTTGTTAAAATTTCCATTTTTATCTTTATCACCAATAGGATTTTTTCGTTCGTTTTCTCCAAGATTATTAGGAAGAAACTTTGAAGCCATAGCACCTAAACTAGCACCAAAACCAGCACCAGCACCAGCACCAGAACCTTTTGATGCCCCTTCTTGACCATGACCACTCATTGAAACACCAGTACCACCAATCCAATTCATGACTTGATCAGGAATGATATGGATAATTCCAAAGCATTTAATTACAAGATAAGTCATCAATGCAACATAAACAAAAGGCATTGCAAACAAACCAAGAACATAAGTAAATAAATTTGAATCACTTTGTGCAAGATTCCAAACATCAGCAAATACAGAAGATAAAATATTTCCTAATACTTGTAAAAACACAGTGGATACAACAAATCCCATAACCATAAGCAATGGTTTAAATAATATGGAAAGAACTTGTTTGAAACCATTAGCACCTTGCCCCATTGCATCATGACCTTCAAGCATTACAGCAAGAATCCATAATGAAGCACCAATAATCGATTCAGCATAGGAAATCATTAAGGCTGTAATGCATCCAAACCATACAAAAAATGGAATCATTGGAACTATGTATAGGCAATAGAAACTAAATGCTAATAATGGTGGAATAAACAACTTAAACAATGCCATTAAAGCTAAACCTATACCTGGAGCATTACCAATAGAAGAAGATAAAAGAAGTAATCCACCACCAACAGAACCAACGACAGTAGCAGTCCAACCACCTATTCTTTCAACCTTCAATAAAGCATTTTCACTTGAATCAAAAGTAAATGAAGCAGTAGAAGTAAATAATTTCTTTACTAATGGTTCAATAGAAAGACCATCTTTCAACATTGCTTTTGCAGTATCAAGCCAGCTTGTATTACTTCCACCTTCTTCATTTCCTAATCCAAAATTGACAGTACCATTATTAGAAAGATTCACGGTCTTTTGTATGTTTGCCATAATGACAGACCATCTATCTTTGGGAACTTCACTAAAATCTGTCACACCTGTAGCAACTGGAACATTTGCTAATGCTGAATTAGTCAAATCAATTAATTTTGAAATCTTTTGATAGTAAGCACCCAAGAACATAAAACCATCAGTATCAGCAGATTTCTTTAATTGTGAAAATTGGTCTAATGATGTTATTTTTTGAGAAGCAAAAGTATTAACATCATTTTGGTAATCTGCAACAGCTTGCGCAATTTCACTTGGATCAGCAGGAGAGTTAGAAGAAACAACTTTTGAACTAATTGAATTCATCGCATTCATTAGTTTTTGTGCATCTTGTTGGTTTCTTTGTGTAATAGCTTGCATGATAGGAATTGCATCAGCCATTTGAACAATACTTGCATATCCAGTCACAGAACCAGAAGAAACAGGGGGAGCTTGCCAATTTGAAACAGACATAGAACCACAAATATTATCAGTACCATTCTTGTATCCGAATTTATAAATGGTATTGTTCATTCCTGTTTCAGTAGTCACTCCAATTTCTTTCATTCCATAAAGTGTTGGATATTGTGATTTTGCTTCTTCAAGAAGATGCATACAAGCATAAGAAGCAAACAAGTTATAAGCAAGATTGCTTACTTGTGGTTTAATCAATCCACTTTGAGCAACAGATATAAGATTCTGATTACTCATAAATTCAGAGTTAGCACTATCAGCCAAGCCAATTCCCATTTTAATTACTTGCCCTACTAGAACTTCGGCAGTGTTATAACCACCATTGATCACAGGAAGAAGTAAAGCAACACAAACAGGAAATCTAATAATATGAAATGGAGATAATCTTCCAATTATTTTGCCATCATGAGCTTGAAATTTAATTGTGTGGAGAATATACCAACCAGTAAAAAGACCACCAACAATTAAACAAGCACTATTGATAATTTTTATCAAGTTGATTAGTGGATCGTTTCCAGTTGCCCCAAAAACTCCAAGTTGTCCAAAAATGGAGTTAAGAGACAACATCATTTTGTCTGTTGCTACTGGTGTAAACAATCCTGAATCGTCAGCAAAACCAAGAGAAGGCAAAAGCAGTAAAGAAAGCACCATTATTATTTTTGTTATCGCTTTCATGTCATTATCTCCCAGTGATTTTCTTAATATCTTTCTTTATTTCTTCACAGCCTTTCTTGATTAGTTCTGCATCCATTTCAGGACCACTTTTACCCAACAAAGAAACAAAATAAAATTTGATTTTTCCAAAAAATGCCTGTACGGATTCTTTGTCGAGCTCATCTTTCCAGTATTTCAATTTTTCTTGTGTATTCATAATTTTCTCCTTTTAGATTTTTTAGTTTGTTTTGTTTTGCTTCATTTCTTCTCTTTTCCATTTTGAAAAAGCATGAAGAAATCTAAAATACGAACTCAAAGACATTCCAAGTTCTTTTGCTGACAATTCCATATCATCCTTTATTTCTTTTGATGTTCTGAAAGTAACGTACTTTAATTGTTTTTCTTTTTCCATTATTTAACTCCGATAAATTACACAATTCATCTTAATCATTTAATTTGATTTGTCAATACAAAATAATATATTTATTCAATACAAAAGATAAAGCCAGCATAAAGCTGGCTTTTTGTTTGTCAAAGGCATTGATTTTCACTGTCTACATTTTCAATGTTTAGGAAAATTTTTGGCTGTTCAAACAGCCATCAAAAATTTTCAAGTCTTGAAAGAAATATCAGTTTTTGTGAATTTCCACTTTGATTTTCTTACTTTTGGAAGAACTGGAAAATATCCGACTTCTTTACAAACGAATTCAACATCTTTTGAGTAATGTTTTATTATGGAATCATATTTCTTTCTGTCTTTAAGTGCCTGTCTAAATTTATTATTTGAATTCAACATATTCAAAAACTTATGTAAATCGTTTATTGACACAGATCCTTCATGATCTGGATACATAAGCATAAAATCTTCTATATGTTTCATGAAAAATAATGATTCTATTTCTTGTTTTGTATTCATGTGCTTTCTCCTTAATAGTAAATAGTAATAGTGTTATTTTGCTTTGTTATGTTTACCTTTGTATCGTTTTTATAGCAAACATTCTTCGCATTTCCATCTTCAACGATAATTTGACAATATGGAAGAACAGTAGCTGAAACTTGGATATTTTTAGTCTTTGTTTCGGCAAAACAAGAACATGAAACAAACAAAACAGCCAATAATAGAATTTGTTTCATATCATCCCCCAAAACCATTCAAATCAATAGAATCATGGCATGAAGCAGGTAACCATTGAGGAGCTATTAAAGCAAAATTCCCACATTTCCAATGAATCGAACCACTAGCATCAGGAACAGCTTCGATTCCTAATGTTGCTCTTGATAATTTACTGTTTGCTTGGTTATTGAAACGAACAACAATCAAGCCATCTTGAATATTTTGAACATAGGAATATTTACCTTGTGGCAAACTTGTAGGAACAGCCCAATTATTAGGAGGAAGTGAGCCATTTTGAGCATAATATTCTTGTATATCTGCTTGAAGCCCACCAACAAGTTCTAATGATTCAGAAACTTGTGACCTTATTGTGTAGTCTTGATAAGCTGGCAAAGCTATTACTGAAAGAATGCCAACAATAGCAACAGTGATCATCAATTCTATTAGTGTGAATCCATTTGTTTTAGTAATTTTCATATTTTGTTTCTCCTAGTATTGTTATTATTGTTTGATTTTAAATCTACTTCCAATTTCTCTTTTGGCTCAATAATGGTTATCTTCTCTATCGATTCAACAACTTCAACAGCACGACTACCACGAAAGCACAAACCTTTTTGATATTCCCCATTCTTTTCTGTTATTACTAACAAACAACTACCATATCCAAATTGTGAGTTGTATTTTTCAACAGAATAATCAACTTCAAGAAGATTTAAACTTTTTATAACATCATAAATCGATTCTTGTTTGTCGTCTTTTGGTACATAGGCAGTCCAACCATCAACAGAAAAATTAAGAACTAGATAATTTGGATCGCCTTTCTTCATCCTATATCCCTTTTTTGTCTTAACTACTGGCCTCATAAATGTTTCAATTAGATTTATCATAACACTCTCCCTTTTTTCCAAATTTTGGCATGTATTTAGGAACGTCAACCTTTTCTTCTTCTATAAACTCTTTTTTAGGATGATCAAACATTCCATTCTTTTTGTTTTGTTCATACTCTTTTCTTAATGCTTCTGCCTCTTTTTTCAACTCATCTTCTGGTGTCATTCCAAAAAGATAAGGAGAATTGACATGAGAAGCAAAAAATAATCTTGCCTGATACCTAACAGGAATCTTAAAAAATGGTGGTCTATTTCGTCTTTTCCAATTATCTTTGTATTTTTCTGGAAAATGAAATATCTTTGCTAATGCAGTAGTGAATTTTGTTTGTGAGCTATCAAGCAAAGATTTTGGTGAATGTATCTTACAAAAGTCAGTATATTTTTGATAAAAATCTTGTCTCGATACTTCAATTTCATCATGTATCCATTTTTGGGAAGATAATTCTTCCCCTTCTTCTACATCATAAAATTCACATTCACCCATGAGATAGTCATACAAGAATTTATCAAGCGATTCAAAATTATTTTGCTTAACTTCGTTATGAGCTTCTGTATCTATAATCTTTCTTACATCAAATCCAGACAAATCAACGACATTTTGAAAATAGTTCACAAGATAATGTTTCCCTTCTCCGTTTAACCAAGAATAATATTCATCAAAATGTTTTCTATTTCCAATAAGCTGGGAAGAGCATTTAAAAATATTATGTCTTCTATCGCTATTTTCTACGTTTATTGGATTCTCGCTATTGCTTGTAAAAATATGAAACCCAATATTTTTAACTTCAACACCATTCAAAAATTTCAATCTGTTATTTCTATATTCACTAGTAATAATATCTTTTAGCTTGCTTGCTGTTTTTTTGTCGCCAGCAAAAGAACTCTCTTCATGTAAAAAGAATTTCACATGTAGATAATCACCGTTAAATTCACCCAACAAATCTCTCGATAAATCAGAGACAACTTTTGAATGATCTGGACATATGGCTTTTAAAGTCATTGATATAGTGGTTTTTCCACTCCCTTGTAGCCCCATAAGGACAATAGAAACGCCAGGATTTTTATGTGGGAATCTAACTACCCAAGCCATAGTTTTAATAATATGATCTTCATATTCCTTATTTCCTATAAGCAAATGAAGATGATTCAAGAACGGTTCGACACTGCCTTCTTTTGAATCAACAAAACCATTCCACATATTAAATAAATCTGGATTGTTGAAATTTGGATTGGCATCAAAAACCAACCTTTCATATTTTTTCTTTGCTGGGGATATAGCACCAAGCCAAAAATCAGCAAAGTTTTTCTTTTTAAACTCTTGTTTTTGTGTATTTCTATTAACGTCTTTTGTTGAGTAATTATTATCTATCTTCATATCCTTAAAATCCCTCAATGAAGAATAATCATACTTTGTAATTACTCTCTTTGACTTTTCTCCATCTTCATTTCCATATTCCTCAATGTCTTCATATGGTGTTAATACGACAGCCTTACCAGCCACACTAGAAATAAATATGTGGTTTTCAAAATATTGATGAGTCCATTTTTTAAACTTGTCTTTGTCTATTTGAGTTTCGCAAAGTAAATATTCAGCATTGAATTCATCTTCTGCTGTATTTAGAATCGAATCAACATTGACATGTTCATATTTCTTATTATTCTTATCCATCGCAGTACCTTCTTTTAATTTTGTATAATTTGGCAATCTTTCCCGAGGTTGCCTTTTTTATTTTTGCTTTGATTCGTTTATTTTCTTATCTATACATGCTCTTAAATAAGCTGACCAATTAAAGCTGTCATTTTCTCTTATAACGGCCATTGCCATAAATGTTTCTTCTTTTACTTTTACAGTAAATTTTACATCAACTTTATCTTTATCTTCTTTTTTATTCATTTTATTTCCCCGTGTGGTTGTTATTTAAGTTAACGACTTATTTATATTTGTCAAGACAGATACAGCCAATATTTCAAATTATTTTATTGACCCCCTATTTTCATAAACAGAAAGGGGATCATAAGAAACTAGACAATCAAAGTTCTTCGCCGTTTTTTAGTGATCCCCCCGATATGTTTTGACTTACTTATAATTTTCATCGTGCACAGGGAAAGTAAATATAAGGGGGTCAAGAGGGTCAGGGGGTCATTTTTTAAAGATGCTTTATTTATCGCTATTCTTCACGATCCCCTTATATTTTATTTTCTTCTTTCAAAAGGGGGTCAGGGGGTCATATATAAACATTGATTTTCAAAAAACTGATATTTCTTTCAAGACTTGAAAATTTTTGATGGCTGTTCAAACAGCCAAAAATTTTCCTAAACATTGAAAATCAGTACATTGAAACTCTCTCTCTATTGAAAATCTATCCCACCCCAACAAACAAAAAGCCAGCTTCATGCTGGCTTTATCTTTCGTATTAAATAAATATCTTATTTTGTATTGACAAATGAAATTATTTAATTAATATTAGTTATGAGTAAAAGGAATTGATTATGAAAAAACTAGATAGTTTAATGATTTTTGTATTGATAGCAGTGACTATGTTTATTTTAGGAATGTCTTTATTTGGGTCGCCATTAAGCGAAGATTCATTACATAAAATGGGTCTAGGTCTTATCGTTATCTATTATGCTGGATACTTTTACTACAACAAAAACAACAAGGAGAAAAATGATGACAGAGGAAATTCTGGATTTACTAAAGATGCTGAATGAGATAAACAGAAATCTCGAATATCATGGTAATGGCTTATTTAAGCAAACACTTGAATCAGAAAAAGATAGACTTGAAAAGCTAATAACAAAACTAATTAAGGAGAATGTATGAAGAAATTATTAAATTGGTTTTTTGGAGCAGATGGCAAATACAAAGGCATTGAATATTGTGATTCATGCTCAGGTCAATCTAATCCTTGGTTTATGAATTTAAATGGAGATTCAATTTTGTTTTACGAGAAATCAAAAGATGGTCTTATGCTTCATGAGTTCTCAAAGAAAGAACTTGAAGCCAACAATGATGAATTTTACTTCTATGAAGATTTTGGAAATTTTGTAAGGTCATCAATAGACAAGCCAATAGCAAGAAAACACGAACAAGCAAAAATCGTGTTTGGTGTTAGAGAAATCAGAATCCTTACACCCAACAGAAACATCGTGTTCCATAGGTGCGATCTTGTGGCACTTCTAACATGCCCATAAGCCACCACTAGCTCGACCTGGCGTAGCACCAGACCACCAAAACAGCCCCTACAAGGGGTTTTTTTGTGTCTTGTTTTGCACAAAAAATAGGCAAATCGTCATAGAGCCGTTTTAAGGCACTTTCTAGCCGTTTTGCACCATAGGACTAGCTAACACACTACCGACACCACGATAGCCCCGTATAGGGCGATTGTGAGGGTCAGTTTTTGGACCGTTGAACATTTTTCTTTGCCTCATTCATAAATTATGTTTACAGAGCATATTTCATGAATACGGACAAAGAAAAAAGACCAACAATGAACGTTAGTCTTTTGTTTTCCCAATGAAGCGTATATACAAACTAAGCAAACGAGTTGATGAAATCATTTTATTTTTTTTTGGAGAATGTTTGCTCTTTATTCTTCTATCTTATTCATTACGATTTGTCAAAATAAATCAAGTATTAAATAAATATCTTGTTTTGTATTGACAAATCAAGATATTTTAGTAAGGTAGTTGTACCAATGGAGAAATATAAATGATTTACTTAATTTTATTTTTACTTATTTGCTTGTCTGGTGGATATATCTACTTCAATTTTGACAGGCTTTACAACGAATTGTTCTGGCATTTGTCAGAACTTAAAGACAATTTTTATGAAAGGAGATTGAGAAATGAACGAAGAAACCGTTAAATTCAATCTATCTATGCCTCCCAAATTCAGAAGTGACATGAAGAAGGAAGCAGGTAGATTTAACTTATCAACCAACGATTATATTTTGTTTGTTCTAGAATTCGCAAAACAAAATGATCAGTTCGATGAGTATATGAAGGAATACATGAAGAAATTACTTTTTGGAGACAAATTATGAAACACAAAGAAAACAAACAATCATTTATAGGAAAGGTAGCAACAGCACCTTTTAGAGCCGTAAATTTGGTAGTAAAGCCAGTTTATACACCAGTGGTCAACCAAGTGAAGGAATCAAAGGAGAGGTTAACACCATTATTCAAATTCCTTGATCCTAGAAATGTGGCAAAAATAAAAGCTAATGCCAGAATTGAAACATATGAAGAAGCAAAAGCTAGATTGAACGTCACTGAATCAGATATAGACAAAAATTATCGTAATTTTTCTGTTATTTCATATATTGCTTTGGTTTCATTTATTGTTGCTCTCGGGTTCATAACCTACAACTTAACAAAACACGAATTTTTCAATGCTTCAACATGGTTTTTCTTGTTGTCAATAAGTTTTGCTAATGCTGTTAAATTTTCATTCAGAGCATATCAACTCAAAACACATCAATTATGTTCATTTTCAGTTTTCGCTAATGACAAATTTAACTGGCTTCCAACTTTCAGGAGATAAAAATGTTTGATACTTTTAAAAAAATAGAGAACCTACATTTTGAGCATGTCAAGTGTCAGAAGGATACAGTGACATGGACAGCAGAAGGTAAATCAATCTCTTTCAATGCCAGGAAAAAAGCTTTTTATGTCTATCCAGAAGATTCACTGAATTTTGAAATATACAAAGGAGATAGGGCAATGAGCATGATTGATGAAGTTTTAGATTATTTTGAATTACACATGGATGAATCTGCTTGTGTTTCATACATACATAAATTTTACTATAAGGAGAAAATGAAATGATTAAGATTCTAGTTAGGTTAATAAGCAGTAAGTACAGAAGAGCAGAGAAAAAATTTGCTTATCTTGAATCGATAGATGATAGACAATTGCCACAGCAGGCACAAATGCCTCATATTCAAGAAAAGATAAAATATAACAATGTTATGAGAAATGAATGGCGAAATGCCATAGGAATGATATTTTCTGGATTTCTAGCACTATCTTTGTCAGGAATCGGATATTGTTTATTTAAGATTGTTCAACTTGCTTTTTTTAAATGAGTAAGTAGACAAGTAGTACCAAGTTAATTTTTACTATAAGGAGAAAAATATGAAATTAACAGAACTTGAAACAAAATTAGGAGAGAAGGATTTTGATTGTAAATTTGTGAAGATCAATAACAAAACAATCAAGCAAGATAGATTGTATTTGAGTGTCGACAAAAACTATCAAATCTATTTTGTTGATGTAGAGGGGCAAATATTTATGAATGTTTTTGTTCAAAAACCAAAAGATTTTGATTTCAAAAACTACAAACAGTCAGATGAAGAAAAAGAAAAATGCCGTAGTGCGAAATTCAAGGTTTTAAATATACTAAAACAAGAAGGAATCGACGGAATAGAAAACTATGCTAGTGAATCCGATGTTTTACTATCTTTCCCAAAGAAAGATGCAACAAACAAGAAGAAGTTTGACCTATAAAACCTATTCACACAAAAGAAAAAGCCCCATTATGGGGCTTTTCTGTTATTGGTAGTCATATTATACCTTTGAATGATAAATACTGTTCAATAATCAATGTAATTAGTCCAAGGATACATGCTGATCGACAAGCCTTATTCCCTAGTTCAGTGAATATTTTGTTTTCCTTGCCAGCAAAATTATACAAACATATGACTTCAAGAAATAAAATCAATGAAAGTATGTTATCAATTTTGTTCATGATTTCCTCTAATTGTATCAATACAAGAACTTATCAATTGATCCTTGGCTAACAAATCTGAATTTTGCTGATAGTAGGACTTTACAACACTTTTTTCATGGTCGGTCAATTCTCTATCGAACCCTTTTGAAACTAACTTCATGAATTCAAGGATATTAACCTTTTCTACTTTATTATCGTCTTCTCCAACATTATTAACCAATGTGATAGCAAAAGGATCGTCAAATTTTTGTGTTTCTTCAAACTGACTATCAGACAATTTTGGTAATTCTTTCCTAACTTCTTCAAACTGATTTGCCTTTCTTGCTGTATTTAGTTCAACTATAACATCAGTTATAACCTTTGCTCCAAGTTCAGTAGCAACTATTTGTTCTGCTAGTTTTTTTACTTCTTTATCAGAAACATTTATCTTGCCTAGCTTTTTCCATTTTGATATGTAAGCACACAATGTAGTGTTAGTTAATTTTGTAGGAGCATTGCTAACTACAATATTAAGATAGTCGGCAATAATTCTATGTTTTAACCCTAACTTTCTCATAGCCATAATTACAGCCAAGTGTTCGTAATAACGATAACCTGGAATCTCTGCTATCTTTCTTTTTCTATAAAACTGAGCTAATAACTCTAAATCAATTTGTTTCTGTTCCATAACTATATCTCCTTTTTAATTTTAGTTATCATCTAGGTTATAACTCGAACAATATTTTTGTCAAACACGAAACGAAAACTAATATCAATTATTGCCTATGGCAATAACATAAATCATAACTATAACTACAACAACAAACATACCTACAAATACGACAAAGCAAAAACTACATTGCTAACTATATCTATGGCAAGTACCATAATCAAAACTAATCTTGCTTTCAATCTCTATCTATAAACCTATTTCTAACTATAAAAAGATGGATTTTCACCCCTAAAAACACGAGAAATTTATACAGCCAAATTTCTCTTACACATATCGCAATTGAAACAATTGCTATTTTTCCACAGCTTCGCTGTATCCCTACGGGATTTAAGCCGTGTCACGGCTTCTAAAAGAGAGTGCTACAAAAAACCCTTCTTACAAATACTTATAAGGCTTTCAGCCGTGTTCTTTTGTGGCAACACAATTTGACTTTTTTTTAAATCGAGTTAAAAGAGAAATAGCATTGATTAAAACAGGGAGAAACAAAATGCTAGATAATAAAAAAAGACAAGCAAAAGTACATAAAACATTAAGGCTGGAATTCGTTGTTAGCTCTGCCTTATCAGAATATTCGAAGAAATGTAATATTTCAGAGTCGCACATTATAGAACTTGCTTTAAAAGAATATTTTGAAGCAAGAGACAATGAGAAAAATTTAAAGCTAGTTTCTAACCAGTTAGATATTATTTCCTCAAAATTGGAAAGAATTGAGCTTGGAATGGAAAAGATATTTGATTTGGCAAGTCAACCACAGGGAGAGTAAATTAAATGAGTAATAACAAAAAAATCTATTATTTCAGAAGTAGAAAGACAGACTACAACCTAAAACCTTGGGATTACAGAACATACCAGGGCGAGTATGTTGGATTGTTTTTGTTGATATTCATGGCAATGGTTCTGTTCTTCAATTGGGTATCAAGCCACTTGGGGGGAGTCAGCTTGTATGGATTATTCAAGGATGCTTTTTTACTTGAATACGATTTGAAGTCATCTATTTCTTTGGAAGCAAGACAAAAATTATTTGAAGTATTTTTGTCAAGTTCTTTGGTTGGAATATTTTCTAGCATCAAACTGGTTCAACCAATTCAGCTAACAAAAATAAGTGATGTTTCTGAACACATCTATTATTCAGATAGCAAGGTAGCTACTAATGAATTTCACAATGTACAAAAAGAAAAGTTTGTTATTGATTTCAAGAATCAGCCAAAGAATTCTTTCTATTTAGTTAGACCAGAAGAATGCGTTGGAAAACCAGATTTTTACAAACCAATTCAAATAAATGACAATGCTTCGATTCTATCAATGATAGTAATTGGTATTGCTGGTGCTGGTAAATCTGCATTTTTGAATCGAGTTTACCAAGAAATTCTAAACAATAAACACAAATTGATTGTTCATGCCCCTGATTCAAAAGCAAGAGATATGTTGGTTGCCTCTGGATATTCTTGTTATGTTTCAGCACCTTGGACAAAATCAAGCATTTATATTGACTTGGCCCAAACGTTAAATGTAGAGGACATGAACCTAAAAAATGCCTTGATTGATTTGGTCATCACTTCATTTTTTGGTTATGTTGATCCTTCTTCACCAGATGCTTTCTTCCAAAATGGTGCTGTTTATATTTTGACAGCTTCATTGAGAAAGCTTTGTCATTTGAAATCAGGAAAATGGACATTGGAAGATTGGAAAGAAGAGTTAATATCAAAAGCACAAATATGGGAGTTCAAAGAATTAGTTGATACATACTATCCAGAAGCAGGGTTCACTATTTCAGAAGATGCAGAAAAAATGACAGCTTCAATCATTGCTTCCATTACAAAAACAGTGGTTGAAATCGGTAGACTTTCCATGTATTACAAGCAATGTAGAAAAGCTGTTGATATTAGAAAATGGTGTTTAGATGAAGACAAAAAACAGGCCATCATTCTTTGCTCTGATACTCAATATGAAGAAGTTTCTAAAATTAGCATTGCTTTATTTATAAATCTAACAATTCCATTCCTATTGTCCTCTGATAGAGAGAAAGTCTTCAATAAAAATGGAACAAGAATTTATCAAGCATTAGATGAGTTTCCTAACTTTGCTAGAAATATTGATACAAATAAATGGGTGAGAATCATCAACGAAGGTCGTAAGTTTGGAAATTCAGCATCAGTCATTATTCAAAATACACTTCAATTAGTAAGCTGTTTTAATACAAAAAGCCCACAAGCAGATGCCAAGAAATTTATTGGTTCATTCCATACCCAAGTTGTGGCCCAACCTTCTAACGAAGAAGAACAGTATTTGAGTTCTATTGTTGGTGAAGTTACTTGGGATGATAAAGAGGCACAGCAAACCATAGATCAATCAACAGGAAAAACATCTGTTAGTTATCAGAACAAGCCAAGAAAAGAACAAATTAATTTCAAAACACTTCAAACTGAATTGGGTTTTGTGACTGAAACTAAAAAACAAGATGGAACGGAGATAAAAATAAGACATGGTTTAAATGTAGCTATTCGTTTATTTGAAACAAAGCTAACAGCTAAACTATTCTTCCCATTTGTTAACGAATTTGCGAAATCAAATCGTGATTCGTTCAGAGATAAGATTGTATTAAAAGATGGCAAGGAATGGATAAAATCTAAAAACGTTCTTACTCCATTATTTTACAAGGAAGAAAAAATTGTTCTTACAAAAAATGATGAAAATAGATTGTTTATTATGAATGCTATTTCGGCAAAAACAAGAATAATGGAAGGATTGGATAAGGATAAGCACAAAGAAAGGGCTATCCTTCAAGGTGAAATTGAAGAATTGAAATTACAAATGGAGCTAGGAACAGAATTTGAATCAGCAGAAGACGATGGTTTTGGAGAGGTAATTAGTGATATAGCTTTACATGGTTTAGATCATTCAGGGGTGACGTCCATCATGAAATCTGGTTTGGAGATAGTTGATGCCATATCTAGCCCAGACAAAGGAACTGGTGAAGTATCTATCAATCTTGTTTCAGAAGAAAACAAAAGGCCAAGATTGAATTTAAGAAAATCAAAAAAACAGATTGAATTGGGAGATTAAATATGATTTCAAATAAACCAGTTAAAAATCTTGACTATTATTTAAATGTTCAAAGTCAGGACGATTATTACAACAAAAAAGATTCTGGAAACAAGGAAGGCATCGGAACATGGGATGGTAAAGGAGCAGAAGCATTGGGTTTAATTGGCACTGTTGAGAGAACAGAATTTTTGAGAATAATGAATGGTAGAAATCCACACACCAGCTTTTCAGATAAATTATCAAAATATGTTCGTGATGATACAAAAAGGCATGGTCAAGATTTCACTTTCGGAGCAAACAAAAGTTTCACTCTTCTTTATAATAGTGTTGATGACAATAACCCATTAAAACAAGATTTAGAAAAACTTTGGACAGAAGCAAATAAGGTAATTCGTGATGAGTTAGAAAAATCTGTTCGCATTCGTGATAATGGTAAATTAGTTCCTGCTTCTGGTGCTGTAATTAGTTTTTGGGAGCATGAGACTTCAAGAGAAGAAAGTGGAAAAATAGACCCCCACAAGCATAATCACAATGTAATAGCTCAATATGCTATGGATAGCAAAGGAAACTGGAAATCTGTTGAATTTGGCGAATTATTCAAACAGAAGAGACAAATAGATGCCAAAGGTCAAGCAGTATTAGCAAAAGGGTTAAGAGATTTAGGATTTGAAATCGTAGAGGATAAACACTCTTGGAGAATAAAAGGCTTTAATCATGAGGCACTTTCACATTTTTCAGGTAGAAGAAACAAAATAATTGGTGAAGTTGGGGAAAGGGCTTCATATCAAGAAAGGCAAAATCAAGCAAATATAAAAAATGCCAAGGAAGATTATGTTTGGTCTGATTTGAAGCAAGAATGGAAGGATAGGTTAGAAAAATATGGTTTTACAGATAAAAGCATTGAATTATTGAGAAGTAATAAAGTTGATGTTCAAAAGCCAGTCACAAAATCAGATATTATAAGATCAGCAATGAAATTAGCTGGTTCAAAGCATTTCAAGAAAGAGCATGTTTTGTTGGCTCTTGAAAAGAAATCTGAAACACATGATTTTGACAAGAATAAAATGTACGATTTGATTTTTCCTAAAAATCACAATCTATACAAAGCACCTACAAAATCAAAAACACCTTCATATTATGATAAAGAGTTTGTCAGTGATGAACATCACAAAACAAACCAAAAAATAGAGAAGGAATTTCAGAAGAATGATTTGGAAAGATTGAAGTCTAATGCTCCTAATCATTCCAAAGAGCAGATTGAAGAACAAAAACAGAAGTTAGCACCAACCAAGGCCAGCCAGGAACAACCTAGCAAACCTTCTCTTAATAGTGGTGTTTCCAAGCCTTCCATTTCTCAAAGTTCTAGCCCTTCCATTGCTCAAACTGTCAAAACAGGTTCAGCAGGGCAGAGCATCCAGCAATCAATCAATCAATTATTGGGGTCATTACATGATGCTAGATTAGCTCTTGGAAAGATTGATATTGCTAGTCCTGCTTATTCAGAACAGATGGCAAGAATCTATGCTATTGAACAACAATTAGCATCTTTGTCTTCTCAAAAAGCCGTTGCTGAATTCCAAGAAGGAGAACAACAAAAACGAGTTGCTGAAAAACAACATGAACAACAAAGAGAAAGAACACGATGAAATTATTAAAATAATGCTGGCCTTTCTGGAAAGACTATGTCATAATTCTTTCCGAATAGCGACCAAACTTTAATTTTTATAGCGATCACCCCGCCAGTTCTGGGGTTTAACTATTTAAACTAAAAGGAATGATCGCTATGAAAAACACAACAAAATCAAATACCTCTTCAAGTTCAACCAAGAACTACAATCTGAAAATCAAAGGTCAAGGCCAGCTTATCAACAATGATTGTTTAGCTGGTATGAAGAACCTTCCAGATAATTCAATCGATCTGGTTTTAACTGATCCCCCATACGGCATTGCCAATAAAAATCTTCGTACTTGGGTAGGTGCTTCCAAGAACGGAGGAAAAGCTGTATCAACTGAACAGGCTTGGGGTAATGATTTCCAAGACAATTTTGGCGATGTAGATGGATTCTGGGAATGGTTCAAACCATTCATGTCGGAAATGACCCGAGTCACAAAAGATGGTGGCTCAATCATTCTCTTTCTTGATACAAAGTATCAAGGTCTTTTTGTGTATCGTATTGAGAAGGAATTTGGATTAAAATTCCGAAACAGTATTTATTTCACAAAAAATAATCCCGGTCCTGGCTTAAATCTAAAAGGTTATCGCCATGCTTGTGAACAAGCTATTTGGTTCACAAAAGGCAAAACACCCTACAACTTCAACTTCTTAGAGCAGAAAGACATGAAGAATGTTTTTTCTGGTTCTATTGGGACAAGCAAAGAAACAAAGCATCCTTGTGAAAAATACAAGTGGATGATTGAACCACTTATTGAGCGACATTCAAATGAAGGTCAGTTAATTCTTGACCCTTTTGGGGGTTCGGCTTCTACTCTTGTTTATGGTATCAAGAAAAATCGTAAAGTTATTGCTTTTGAAAAAAATGAGACATTTTTTCAAATGGCAAAAGAACGAGTGGAAAAACATAATCTTGATGTGCTTTTCTTTGAACCAAATAAGAAAATTGAAGACAAGAAAGAAATTGATATTGAAGTCAATACCGTTGATTTTAATAGCAAAATTAAGGAACTTGATGATTCAGCCAAAAAACAAGTTCACGATTTAATCCAGTCTTTACTATCAAAATCAGATGAATTCATTGATGAACCTGAACCATTAGAGCAGGTTAAGGAAACCGTACCTACGGCTAGTGATGGAATTTTAGAGGAAATGCTAAATATCAAAACAAATATTGACAATGATTACATGAGCGAAAAAACACGGTCAAAAATCAAATCGTCAATCATTGAGCTTACTTATTCTCTAAAAGACAAAGGATATAATGATGAATTGCGTGAGCTTGTTTGTTTAGATTTCAAGCAAAGACTATATTGTGATATTAAAACAAAACTAGACTTCTTTAATATTGTCCGAAAAATTAAGGACAAAATGAATGATTGTGCTAATTTGGAACTTGAAGAAGTATCATAACCCAATGAATACAAAAGAAAAAAGCCAGCTTATGGCTGGCTTTTACATGATTCAAAGGGTAGTGTTCTATCAAGCACCAACTTACCCACATACCCACAGCTTCAAAAATCTTTTTGGCCATGTAGTAGACTAGGCCAAGATTTTTCAGAATCTTCGATTCTGGCTATGGATATGTGGATAAGTCTAATTAGTAGTTCAAAGAAACTTTTCTTTAATCTACTAACAAAATCAAGAAGAGAAAAATTCTTGATTGTCGAAACTATTTGTAAGTATTTTTACATTGCCTTCAATAATAAAAATACTAGCTTTCCCTTCTTTTCCAAGAAATGAAATACATTCATCGAAAATATACTTCATTGAATCTTGCTCATGCTTGGCAACGCCAACAAATTTATTGTTTGTGTAAACGTGATTTTTGTCATCAATGATAAACTCTTGATTAAATAATTCTTTTAGTCCATCAAGAAAATCACCAAAGTTTGAAGTCACGAAAGAACCAGATTCAATAGAATCTTCAACAATGTAAGTAATCAGGTGAGTGAATGCCATGATTGTCCTTATGAAGTTAATTCAAGGAGAAGGGAAAGAAGCTCATTTTGTTCTTCATGGTTTATTATACCATTTTGTTTCTTTTCTTTCAGTGTCTTCAATCGTTCAAATTTCTTAACATCATCCATTACAACATTAAAATAATGTTTGTAATTGGTGTCTATGTTGCCATGACCAAAACTTGCTAACATGCCAGATTGTGAGTTCAATCCTTTGTGTCTATCAGTAAGATGAATTTCTTCGAATTTCCTAACTGATTGAAAACCAAGGATTTTGGCAATCAAAATAGTATTTGCTTCGCCACCAGTTGACAGCATTCTAGAAATTTTGGTTCTTCTTAAATCATGAAAATGAATGTCTTTTAATCCATTTTTTTCCATGAGTTCAGCGAATACTTTACCAAAACCCATGATCGAATAAGTAAAGAATCTACCATCTTTTGCTTTTTTTGCTGGTTCAAGATTCTTCAGAAATTCTCTTGCTGTTTCATCAAGATAAACATCACGACTTTTGCCAGATTTTGTTATTGGCAAATGAACATAGGTGTAGTTATCTTTTATTTGTTCCTTCTTCAAAAAAACAATCTCACTTCTTCGCATTGAAGTAAGCAGTGATAATCTACAAATGTTTGCCAATTGTGGATTTGAATATCCAGTGATTACTTCAAAAAATTTTGTTTCTTCTTCATCGCTCAGAATTCTTTTTCTTACATTTATAACATTGCGAAGAAGGGATTTATCATAATCACGAATGGGATTTCTCAATCCTTCCAATGATTCATCAAAGTGAATCAATTTGTTAAATACATTTGAAATGAATGTGAGTTCACGAACAACGGAAACTGGCTTGATTGCCCTATGTTGTTTATCACCTTTCAATCGTGTTTTAATGTAATTATTTATATCAATTGGTTTTATTTCTGTTCTAACATCGAATCCAGCAAAGTGGCGATAAACAACAGAATCCATCTCCAACCCCATTTCATATTTTTCATGTGGGGTTCTGTATCTATCTTCAATTGAAACGGCACAAATTTTTGTGATAAATGCCTTCTTCATGGCTTGATTTCGTTTTTTTAGTTCTGTATCAGCCACTTCATTGAAAACATAATCATCAAGATATTTTTTAGCAAAATATCCAAAAGTGTAATCTTTACTAGACCAATCCTGATCTAGTATGTCTTGTTTATTTTTTCTTTCTTCTTCTTCATTTGTTTGATAAATGAACTCTTGACCTTTTTTGTCCTTGCTCATAAGCAAGAAGGCTTTTGCTTCATTTAGTGTATCAAACAAATTATTTCTTTTTCCCTTCCAATCCTTCCTAGTAATCTCTACTCTATACTTTGTAGTTATAGAGCCATCTTTGTTTGTCCAAGTGGTAAGACGAATGCCACGAGGCAGTTTTGTAGGTGTTGCCATGTGATAGCTCCATCTGCTGATTTGCTGGTTTTTGCTGGATTGTAGCATCGTTTCAGCAGGTTGTATCTACCACTGGAAACAGTCTAAAAGGGTGATTATTATGGAAAATCAACAAGTTAGCAGTGACATGGAAACCACCAAAAGGACGGAAATTGCTACCCTAGCTGGGGGGTGCTTCTGGTGCCTGGAAGCCGTGTTCCAGCAGGTGCAGGGCGTGCGCAGTGTGGTGTCCGGCTATGAAGGCGGCCATGTCGACCGGCCCACCTACCGCGCCGTCTGCAACGGCGACACCGGCCACGCCGAAGTCGTGAAGGTGGAATTCGACCCGGCGGTGATCCCGTACCGCGAGATCCTCGACATCTTCTTTGCCATCCACGACCCGACCACGCCCGACCGCCAGGGCAACGACGTCGGGCCGCAGTACCGCTCGGCCATCTTTGCGCAATCGCCCGAGCAGTTGGCGACGGCGCGCACGGCCATCGCTGAGCTTGGCGCCAGCGACATCTTCGAGGCGCCCATCGTGACGGAACTGGTGGACGCCGGCGACGGCAAGGTGACCTTCTGGCGTGCGGAAGACGAGCACCAGAACTACTTCCGCGACCACCCGGCGCAGGGCTACTGCGCGTTCGTCATCTCGCCCAAGGTGTCGAAATTCCGCAAGCAGTTCGCGCACCGCCTGCAGGGATAAGGGAGGGGCCGGGGCCTGTTTCGGCTAAAAACGCGCGTCCGCCGGCAGGCGCGCGGCGATGGCCTCGGCCAGTTTGATGCATGACAGCGGCGAGGAGCCTTCCGCCTTGTTGCTGACCAGGATCGTCACCTGGCGGCCGGCCGCCAGCGCTGCCACGGCCATGTTGGCCAGCGTCTCGCGCGAGAACGGATCTTCGTCGACAAGTTTGTCGAACGGCTTGTAAGCGGCCTCGGCCTGCGCGTAGCGGTAGCGGCTGTTCAGGTTCCAGCGCACCACCAGCGGGCCGCCGGCACCTTCGTCCAGTAGGGCGACGGCGGTGGCTTGGCGGTCGGCAGCGGGCATCCGCTCATGCAGCCCGACGCAGTAGCGCACGCCGGCCGCACGCAGCATCTTGATGAAGCGCGGCGTGAGCAGGGTGGCGTCCCGCAGCTCCACCGCGTAGACGGCGTCCGGCGTCAGTTGCGGGTCCAGCTTGGGCAGCGCGGCCAGGAAACCTTCGAGCCGTTCCAGAAAGCCGACCGCGTCTTCGGCCAGCACGCCCAGCGGCGAGAGCTGGAACACCAGCGGCCCGCAGCGTGTGCCCAGCCCGCGCGTGGCCGGATCGACAAAGTCACGGATGGCGAATTCCGCGTTCAGGAAGGCGGGGTTGGCCATGCGGCCGCGCCCGTCCGATTCGCGGATCCACGCGTCGCACACGGCGGCGGGGGCCTTGACGGCAAAGCGGAAGTCATCCGGCACACTGGCCGCGTAGGCGACGTAGTCCGCCAGCGGGATCGGCGCATAGAAGCCGCGGTCGATGCTGACCGTGCGCAGCAGCGGGTGGCGCGCGTACGCCGCCAATCCCTTGCGCGCGAGCATCGAGTCGGAATACTCGCCCGCATACACCAGCCCGTCCCACCCCGGATACGACCACGACGACGTGCCGATGCGCAGCCCGCGCGGCAGGCGCTGCGCGAGCGCGCTCACCTCCGGCGTGACGGTGGCCGGCTGCACGCCCTGGCGGGCAGGAGAACGCTTGGGCTTGGCGGTGGGCTTGGCGATTTCGGCCGCCGCGTGGTCGCGTTGCGGCGTGCCGAACAGATCGTCGATGGCGGGGGAGTCGGGGGTGTCCGCGGTCAAATGGTCAGCTGTAGAGATAGCGGCGCGACCACGGGATCGACGCGGCCGACGTGCCGGATTTCTGGCAGATGATCTGGAAGATCGAGACCTCGTCGGCGTCGAAGGCGTGCGCGCAGCCGGCCAGGTAGACGCGCCAGATGCGGTAGGTCTTCTCGCCGACCATCGCGCGGATGGTGTCGCCGTTGGCCTCGAAGCGCTCGGCCCAGTGTTCGAGCGTGCGCGCATAGTGGCGGCGCAGGCTTTCGACGTCAAGCGCTTCCAGCCCGCCTTCCTGCGCGGCGCGCAGCGCTAGCGAGATGTGCGGCAGCTCGCCCTGCGGGAAGACGTAGCGGTCGATGAAATCGCCGCCGCCCATCGAGGCCTCGCCGCCGTCCGGATCGGTGGAGGTGATGCCGTGGTTCATGGCGATGCCGCCATCGGCCAGCAGCTCGTGGATGCGGCGGAAATAGCCCGGCAGGTTCTTGCGCCCGACGTGCTCGAACATGCCGACGCTGGTGATGCGGTCGAACTGGCCGGTCAGGTCGCGGTAGTCCTGGATGCGGATCTCGATCTGGTCCTGCAGGCCGGCGGCGCGCACGCGCTCGGTGGCGAGGTCGTACTGGTTTTGCGACAAGGTCACGCCCAGGCAGCGCGCGCCGTACTTCTGCGCGGCGCGCAGCACCAGCGCGCCCCAGCCGCAGCCGATGTCGAGCAGCGTCTGCCCCGGCTGCAGGCGGATCTTGGTGAGGATGTGGTCGATCTTCTTCACCTGCGCTTCGTCGAGGGTCTCGTCGCCATTTTCGAAGTAGGCGCAGGAGTAGACCATGTTCTGGTCCAGCCACAGCTTGTAGAAGTCGTTGGAGACGTCGTAGTGGTACTGGATCGATTCCTTGTCGCCCTCCTTGGTGTGGGCGAAGTGGCGCACCACGCGGGCCAGCGCGCTGCTGCCGGTGGCGGCGGCCGAGGCAGCCAGGCCGTAGCCGACGTTGATGATGTCGGCCAGCTTGCCGTCCAGGTCGATCTTCCCCTGGACATAGGCTTCGCCGAGGTTGTTGAGCGTGGGGGAGAGCAGCAGCGGCAGGGCGCTGGCTTCGCGCACCGTCAGCGTGACGGCGGGTTGGTCGAAACGGCCCAGTTCGTACTGGTCGCCGTTCCACAGGCGCAGGCGTACTGGGAGGTTGGCAGACTCGCGGATCTCCTTGATCCAGTGCTCGAGCTTGCGGTCAATCGCCTGGTGGAAAAACATGTCGACGCCTCCCTGATGTGAAAGGTTGGGGGCGGCCATCGGATTGCCGCCCAACGGATCACATTAGCTTACGACAAACTTTCCCATGGTGCTGTGCGGGTCATCGGGGCGGCACGTGCCATTGTGTTGACGCTGCAAGTGCCATGCCGGGATTGATGCAATGCGCAAAATCGGGCATTACATTTGCGCGCGTCGATCAGGGGGCGAGGCGCACGATAGTCCAGCTGCCATCCGGTTGGCGGCGGTACTCCAACCGGTCATGCAGGCGCGACGGGCGGCCTTGCCAGAACTCCATGCGCGCGGGCAGCAGACGGTAGCCGCCCCAGTGCGGCGGGCGCGGCGGCGCGTCGCCAAAGCGCTGGCTGTATTCGGCTTCGCGCGCTTCGAGCGTGGCGCGGTCGGGCACTTCGCTGCTCTGCTCGGAGGCCCAGGCGCCCAGCCGCGAGCCGAGCGGGCGCGAGTGGTAGTAGGCGTCGCTCTCCTCCTCCGAAACCTTTTCCACCACGCCCTGGATGCGCACCTGGCGCTCCAGCCCGATCCAGTGGAAGAGCAGCGCCGCATGGGGGTTGGCGGCCAATTCCGCGCCCTTGTGGCTGGCGTAGTTGGTGAAGAAGGTGAAGCCGCGCTCGTCCAGGTTCTTGAGCAGCACGATGCGGGCGGACGGTTGGCCCTGCGTGTCGACGGTGGCGAGCGTCATGGCATTGACCTCGGCCACCTCGGCCTTGAGCGCCTCGTCAAACCAGCGGCGGAACTGGCGCAGGGGGTTGGGATCGACGTCCGCGAAGTCGAGGGATTCGCGGGCGTATTCGGTACGGATATCGGCGATGGAAGTCATGGTGTGAACGAAGCTCACGGCGGACGTGCAACGGGCCGAGTATAGACAAGCCGGCCGGCCGCCGTTTGCGTAGGGTCAACCGCCGCTGGTGTGGGGGTCGCGTGCGGCCGGCGCGGCAGTTGCGGCGGAGGTCTTGGGGGGGCGGGCCGGCGTCTGGCCCACCTTGTTGTTGGGATACGTCTTGCCCGGCGGCGGTGCGGCCGGCCGTTTGCGCACATCGGCGAGCAGCTTGCCGCAGGCGCTGTCCGATGCCGGCTGCAGGTTCATCACCGGCAGCACCGCCGCCACGGGTGCGGCAAACGCCAGTGCCACCACGCCGCCTGCGCGCAGCGCCAGGATGGCGGGGTCGACCGAGACCTTCGGCGTCTTGTAGGTGCCCGCCACATACAGCGGCGTGCGCAGCGAGAACACGCGCAGGCCCTTCGCGTCCGGGTGGATGGTGAAGTCGAGCGTCTCGTGCTTGAGGCTGGTGGTGCCGGTCACGTCGATCACCGCGTCCTGCGTATCGACCACGAAGGTGCGCGCCTGCGCCAGGCCGTCGCTCACGGCAAAGTCGCCGGCGGCGCAGTTGATGTCGACCTGCTTGTCGCCGAACAGCTTGGTGAGGATCACGTTGCCGACGTTCAGCCCCATCGCCTCCAGGATGAACTTGCTGACGGTGCCGCGCTCCACCAGGACTTTCAGCTCGCCGTTGGACGAGCCGAGCAGCGCCGCCACCGAGTTGCCGGTGGCCGACAGGCGCGCGTCGCCGTTGATCTCGCCCACGCTGGCCTGCATCGATTCGATCTTGGGGAACAGCTGCTTGATGCGGAAATGCCGCGCCGCCAGCGCCGCGCGGGCCTGCATCGGCGTGGTCTTGCCGTCGAGCTGGAGGTTGGAGGTGAGCGTGCCGCCGGCCACGCCAAAGTTGAGCGGATCGAGCGTGAGCACGGCGTCCTGCAGCTTGATGTGCGTGACGAGGTGGTCGATGGGCAGGTCGGCGCTGTGAATGATGCGTTCGCCGCTGAACTTCACGTCGGCGTCGATGGCGTCCCAGCGGTCGGTACGGAAGGGCTCGACCGGCAGCACCTTGTCGGCGGGCTGGCGCACGGTGTCGTTGCCGGCTTCGGCGCGCTTGGCCTTGCTCGCGTTGGAATCGGCGCCGATGATGGGGGCCAGGTCGGCGAACAGCAGTTGATGCGAGACCAGCTCGCCGGTGAGCTGCGGGCGCTGGTTCGACGCCTGGCGCATGGCGAAGGTGAGCGTGCCGCCCAGGTCGGAGCCGCCCACGCGACCGGTGAACTTCTCGTAGCGCAAGTTTGTGCCCTGCTTGCGCAGCTCGCCGATCAAGCGGCCGCGCGTGTCGAACGCCGGCGTCTCAGGCAGCACGATGCCGGTCAGCGGATAGAGCTGCGCCAGGCTCGCGCCCGACAGGTGCAGGCGCAGGTCCAGCGCCGTCAGGCTCGACGGGTTGGTGAGCGTGCCGGCCAGGTCGATGCGCGTCTTGCCCACCGTCACGTCGGCCTGCAGCGGGTAGGGCCGCTTGGCATCCTGCAGGCGCAGCACGCCGCCGGCCTTGCCGGTGCCGCGGATGGCGGCGTTGTTGTAGGTGCCCTTGACCGTCCAGGCGATGCCGTAGGGCTGTTGCGGATCAGGCGCGACCGGGGCGTTGGCAGCAGTGCCGGAGGCGGTCGGCACCACCGGCGGTTGCTCGGCGCCCTGGATGGCGGTGCCGTTGGCGGCGGTGTAGAGCGTCTGGTTGTCGACCGTGTCGATGGTGGCGGCCAGGTGGATGCGCTTGATGTCGTCGTCCAGCTGCAGCGATCCCTTGCTGAAGGCGATCTCGCGCAGTTCGAGCTTCCAGTCGGAGGGCGCGTTGCTGTCACTGCCGGCCAGCTTGAAGGTCCAGTTGTTGCGGTCCTGCTTGTCGCGCTCTAGCGCGATCATCGGCGTGTCGAGCGTGACGCTGGGGATGACGATGCGGTGCGCGAGCAGCGGCAGTGCTTCCAGTACGAACGTGAGCTTTTGCACCGTCGCCATATGCGGCTGGCGGGCCCAGTCGGGGTTGCCGATGGTGATGTCGTTGGCGATCAGGCGTGGCCAGGGCACGGCTGCACGCCAGCCGGTTTCGCCTTCGGGTTTCTTCCACGTGAGCATCAGGTCGCCGTTGATGGCGAAGGGGCGGCCGATGGCCTGCGAGACGTGGTCGTTCAGGGTTGGCTTGGCGCGGTTCCAGTCGAACGTCAGCACGAAGACGACCGCCGCTGCGATGGCGACGACAGGGGCGATGACCAGCCCGAGGGCGAGTTTGCTGCGTGTACGCATGCGCTTTTTGTTCGTAAGACACGAAAATCCGACTCGCCGCATTGTTATATAGTTCGGCGCAGTTCCGATTCAATTGTGTCATGAGCCAAGTAGCAATCAGCGCGCCCGCGCACCCGCCCATCCTGGATGACGAATACGCACGCCGTTTTGGCGGTGTCGCGCGTCTGTATGGCCCGCAGGCGTTGGAACGCTTTGCCGCCGCCCATGTGTGCGTGATCGGCATCGGCGGGGTCGGCTCGTGGGTGGCCGAAGCGCTGGCACGCTGCGGCATCGGCAAGATGACGTTGATCGACCTGGACCACATTGCGGTCTCCAACACCAACCGCCAGATCCACGCGCTGGGCGACGCCTACGGCATGGCCAAGGTGGATGCCATGGCCGAGCGCATCCTGCAGATCAACCCGCGTGCGGAGATCAGCCGCATCGACGACTTCGTGACGGTGGAGAACGTCGAGGCGCTGCTCGGCCATCCGTTCGACTACGTGATCGACGCCATCGATGCGGTCAAGGTGAAGACCGCCATCGTCGCGTTCTGCAAGCACAGCGGCAAACGCGTGGTGACGTGCGGCGCGGCGGGCGGGCAGCTCGATCCGACGCGCATCCGCGTGACCGACCTCGCGCGCACGATCCAGGACCCGCTGCTGGCCAAGGTGCGCGGCAACCTGCGCCGCCAGCATGGCTTCCCGCGCGACCCGAAGGCGCGCTTCAACATCGACGCGGTGTATTCGGATGAACCGCTGCGCTACCCCGAGCCGGAACAGCAGGCGTGCGCGGTGGAAGTGCCGGTGGAGTCGAGCCACGCGGGCATTGACGACCTCGCGGCGGCAGGAGCGATCGAGGTGCTCAACGCCCCGCCGGCGCCGCAGCCCGCACAGGGGCCGCAAGGGCTGGCCTGCGCGGGGTTTGGATCGTCCGTGTGCGTGACCGGGGTGTTCGGGATGGTGGCGGCGTCGACGGCGTTGCGCGCGATCGCCGCTGTTTGAGTCGTTGCGTCGGCCTCAGGCGGCGGTCTCTGCCGCCGCTTCCCCGCGTGCGCCGGGGCCCAGCTGCGCCAGATACGTCGTCATCATCCGGTCCATCACGTCCACATGGTCGGCAAACCAGGCGGGCAGTTCCGCCACCAGCCGGCGTCCCAGTTCCATCTCCCCAGCCGCGGCGCGCTTGCACACTTCGCGGCACAGTGCCAGCACGTTGTCGTGCTCATTGCGGTGACAGTGCACGGGCGGAAAGGCCGCTGCTTCCATCCAGGCGTTTTCCTCGGCGAAGTGCACCTCGGTATGTTCGATGAATGCGTCGAGCGCGGGGACGAATGCTGCATCCGACGCATCGGCGACGGCGTTGAGCAGGGCGCAGAACGCCTCGTGGTTGGCGTCGGTGGCGGCGTCTCCGAGGTGGAGCGACTCGGTCCATTGGATCGCGGGCATGGCAGGCGAAGAGAGGGTATCGATGAAAGCGCCAGCATAAAGGCGCCCCGTCCGAGGCGGCCGACATTTCCGTGCCCGGCTTGATGCCGGACAAACCGCCGCCTAGCCGGCATCTGGCGCGGGATGCTGCTGCAGCACTTCCACGGCCCGCGCATATAACGCGGCCGACGGCGCGTAGCCGCGCCCGATCTGGTACAGCGTGCCGGCCTGCTCGGCCAGCAGGCTGGGGAAGCCGTTGATGCCCCAGCGGCGCGACAGGCGGAAGTCTTCGCGCGTCTCGTCGCGCAGCGCTTGCGTGTCGAACACCGTGTTCACGTGCTCGGCGTCCAGGCCGCTGGCGACGGCCACCTCGCGCAGCACATCGGCCCGCGTGGTGTCGCGGCCCTCGGCATAGAAGGCGCGCTGGATGGCGTGGAAGAGCGTGAGCACGCGCTCGTCATCCTCGCCCCAGTGCTCGCGCGCCATGACGACGGCGCGGCTGGCGGGCTCCGTATCGTAGACAAAGCCGTCCGCGCGCATGGCGATGCCGGGCGACTGGTCGAACGGCAGTCCGCTGCGTTCGGCCACCGCATGCCAGTGGTGGAGGATCTCGTCGCGTTTGTCGGCGGCCAGCGGCTCGCGCTGGCCGGGGCGCAGGCCGCCCATGATGAGCGTGACGGGCACCGGCGCCCCCAGCGTGTCGGCCAGCCGGGCGCGCAGGTCGGCGAGCTGCGGGCCGAAGCCGTAGCACCATGAGCACATCGGATCGGCTACATAGATCAGTCGCATAAAGGGCCTATTCCCGCATGAAACGTGCGCACGTTGGCCCGAGCGGGGGCCAGATGCGCGAAGGGCGCCGCCGCAAAGGGTCGTTCCCTTTGCAAGGCGCGCCGACAAAGCAGATGGCCACCGCTCGGGCCAACCCGGAGGGCAAGGGGCAGATGGGCCGCATGGCGTCGTTGCGGCCGGCTTGCTTGGAGCGACCAAGCGGCGCCATCCGCGCCTAGCCCTGCGACCCATCTGCCCCTTGCGTGCGTACGTTTCATGCGGGAATAGGCCCTTGCCTCAGTTGAGTTTGGCGGCGAGCTGGCGGCGCCAGTGCGACACCGCCTGCGGCGCGTCACGCATCATGTCGAACACCGTCACCATGGTCTTGCGTGCGACGTCGTCGTGGAAGGCGCGGTCGCGCTCGACGATGGCGAGCAACTGCTCCAGCGCGGCTTCGTACTCCTGGCGGGCGATGTAGTGCTGGGCGAGGTCGAGCCGCGCCTGCAGGTCGTCCGGCGAGGCAGCGATGCGCTGGCGCAGGGCATCGGCATCGGGCAGCGCATCGGCATGCTCGGCGGCCTGCAGGCGGGTGTGCAGCGCGGGGTAGCGGTCGTCCTGCGGCGCCTTGGGCGAGAGCAGTGCGAACTCGTTCTGCGCTGCGCGCACATCGCCGGTATCGAGCAGCAGCTCGACCAGCGCAAACCGTGCGGCGTCCATGCCGGGGTCGTAGGCGAGCGCATTCTGGAACGCTTCGCGCGCGTGGGCGATCTCGTCGGCCTGGCGTGCGGCCAGCCCTTCGCGATAGGCCACCTCGGCCGGCTGCGGGATCACGCGCTCGAGAAACGCGCGCAACTGCCCCTCGGGCAGCACGCCGAGGAACTGGTCGACCGGCTTGCCATCCACGAAGGCCACCACGTGGGGGATGCTGCGCACGTTGAAGTGCGCCGACAGCTCCGGGTTCTCGTCCGAATTGACCTTGGCGAGCTTCCACTTGCCGGCGTACTCGGCTTCGAGCTTCTCCAGCATCGGGCCCAGGGTGCGGCAGGGCCCGCACCACGGCGCCCAGAAATCGACCAGTACCGGGACTTGACGAGATGTTTCGATCACTTCGTGCGCGAAGTTCTGCGTCGTGACGTCGCTCATCGGGGGGCTTCTCCGGGAAAAAATGCGGCCGGCAACGCATGCCAGCGGGGGTGTCGAGCATTCTACTTGGGGCGGGTTTGCGCGTTTTCCCACGGTCAAAAAATCTGTGTCCGGGCAACGGTTGAAAATAGAACGATCGTTCGGATACCATCCGGTAAAAACAACAGACGGTTCCACGGAGACATGGCATGACACGACCGCACTTCCAGTTCTGGCCCCGGCGCTTGCCGCACAACATCGGCTCGCCGCAAACGAGCCTGTGGTTCAACCTGGAAGTGTCTGCGCGACGCTATCCGGACAAGGACGCGATCCTCTTCTACGGTCGCCACACCCCCTACCGCGAGCTGCATGACGACGCGCTGGCCGTGGCCGGCTGGCTGCAGCAGGTGGCGGGCGTGAAGAAGGGTGAGCGCGTGCTGCTGTACATGCAGAACTGCCCGCAGTTCATCGCTGCGTACTACGGCATCCTGCGCGCCGATGCGGTGGTGGTGCCGGTCAACCCGATGAACCGGCCCGAGGAGTTCAAGCACTACATTACCGATGCCGGCGCCGCCACGGTCATCTGCAGCGCGGATCTCGCCCCCAATGTGACGGCCGCCAACGTCGAGCTGCCCGAAGCGCAGCGCGTGCAGCACCTGCTGGTCACGTCCTACGCCGACGCGCTGCCCGCCAAGCACGAATACCCCGAAGACGCCCCGCCCGCGTGGATCACCACACCGTACCCGGCCCAGCCCGGCGCCGTGGCGTGGGCCGACATGCTCGCGCAGCGCCGCGCCCCCGGCCCGCACACCGCCGGCCCGGACGACCTGGCAGTGATGCCGTACACCTCGGGCACCACCGGCTTCCCCAAGGGCTGCATGCACACGCACCGCACGGTCATGCACAACATCCTGGGCGGCAGCATCTGGTCGCAGGCCACGATGGAGGGCGTGATCCTGTCGATCATCCCGATGTTCCACGTGACCGGCATGCAGTACGGCATGAACGTGCCGATCTACATGGGCTCGACCGTGGTGATGCTGCCGCGCTGGGACCGCGAGGTGGCCGGCCGGCTGATCTCGCGCTACCAGGTCACGCACTGGACCAACATCCCGACCATGGTGATCGACTTCCTGGCCAGCCCCCAGCTGGCCGAATTCGACCTGACCAGCCTGCGCTACATCGGCGGCGGCGGCGCAGCCATGCCGCACGCGGTGGCCGAGCGCCTGCAGAAGGATTTCCAGCTCTCATACCTGGAGGGCTACGGCCTGTCGGAAACCATGGCCCCCACGCACAGCAACCCGGCCGAGCGGCCCAAGCTGCAGTGCCTGGGCATTCCGTTCTTCAACACCGATGCGCGCATCGTCGATCCGCAGACGCTCAACGAGCTGCCGCCGGGCGAGGTGGGCGAGATCATCGTGCACGGCCCGCAGGTCTTCCTCGGCTACTGGGGCAAGCCGCAGGCCACCGCCGAG
>Ga0334722_10001376_pt1 | contig 30530 bp, 36 predicted proteins | sample C3_bottom_MG_FD_207210 | JGI IMG/M metagenome (GOLD analysis project Ga0334722, IMG submission 207210) | Sediment microbial communities from Yellowstone Lake, YNP, Wyoming, USA - C3_bottom | ecosystem: Environmental > Aquatic > Freshwater > Lake > Sediment | place: USA: Wyoming | collected... | reverse complement strand
GAACGGTTCGTATTTCCCGATGAGGTTCTTCCGAGAGGCAACGCACTCTAAAATAAATAAGAGGAGTTCCTAGAACTCCTTTTTTTATGCTCCTCATCCTCCTAGCATTCCAACTCTTCGGAGTATTCCTCTTTCTAATGTCCCTACTATGATATCCTCCACCACTCCATATAAGCTTGTAGAGATTATTCACGATACTTGGCCCAACCTTTACAGACCGATTAAAAGGGAGTATAATAGTGAAAGAACTCAAAATCAAAATGATAGAAAGGATTAACGAACTCATCGCAGAACTTGGATGGGAACCAACTGATGAGATTGTGGTGCAAGTCGGTGGTGTTGCCGCAACGGGAACCAAGACAGTCGCAACATCAAATCCAAAGTGGTCTAAACCTTATGGTAGTGTAACCTATCAGAAAGATGCCTTTATCGTTATTAAGAATGAAACTCGTAGTCCTGTAATTCCTTCGCAACCTAATAATGAACAAGTATAATACTGAAGATTACTTTTCTGTCATTGAGACTAAGACTGGTAGAAAAATTTTAGATTGTGGTGAGGAACAAGACGCTATTGCCATGGTTGCTTTTGATCCTGTCAATAGAAGTTATATGAGAAATAAGTTTCTAATGGGACAGGTGATTGATATTGAAATGCCCAAAGCACTTCCAACTACAAATATTGCCGTATCTAATGTTCAAGAGAATGAATGTGTCTCTCTTTATAAACAACTTGAAGATAATGGAGAACTAAAACTACCAGAAAGTAAATTGGAGAAGTTTGTTGTATGAAAGACGAAGATCAATTTTTTAAAGAATTAATTGATAGACTTCAACATATAGAACAACTATCCAGAAAGAATGCTAATTCTCTAAGTGATCTTAAATATTCAAATGGTATAAAAAGATCAATGGATATTATTGCAGAACTTAGAGATAAGTATAAATAAAATTTCAGAAACATGCACAATATGAATTGGAAAAATTAGGAAGACATTACATTTTAGAACTTTGTAGTGCAAATGAAGACTATTTAAATAATAAAGAATATATTTTAACATCATTAAGAGAAGCAATTAAAGTTGCAAACGCTACATTACTTGAGGAAATTGCAGTCGAATTTACTCCACAAGGTATTACTGCAGTATGTTTACTTTCAGAATCTCATATGAGTATTCATACTTGGCCAGAAAAAGAATATGCTGCAGTGGATGTTTTTACTTGTGGTGATCATACAACTCCAAATCTAGCATGTGACTTTTTAGTCGATGCATTTCAATCTAAAATACATAAATTACAATTAATTGAAAGAGGTATCTAATGGGAAATTTTGCTGTCTATTCTAAGGATGGATGTCCATATTGTGTCAAAGTAAAAGAAATTTTTGAAATGACAGGACAAAACTTTAGGGAATATAAATTGGGAGTTGACTTTACAAGAGAAGAGTTCTATAATCAGTTCGGTGCAGGATCTACTTTTCCTAGAGTAGTTCTAAATGATAAATTAATTGGAGGTTGTACCGAAACTGTAAAATGGTTGCAAGAACAAAAGGTGGTATGATGACTGTTTGTAACGAAATAATTGACATGTTAAATCATGTAATTGATGATGTTATTATAAACAGAAAATTTACGTTTGATTTCTATCATTATCTTGAGGGAGAAAATATTTCAAGAAAAGATATTGAAGAATTTAATACTTGTAGTTTCATTCACACTATTCAATTTCAAATTGATGAATTTGGTGACTTTTTAAAAGGAGGTGATAATTTCCTTAGGGAAGCATATCCTGGATATTCCAAACCTGAAATTCGTAGAATGAAAGAATATCTTGAAGGACTAATTAATGCTGCATCTGAATATGAAAAATCAAAAAAAACTAGAAAACCCCGCAAGAAAAGAAAAACTTCCTCTAAATAGAGGAGTAGAGTTACTTCTTAGAAAAAAGAAGGAACTAAAACATAATATTATATTATTCAAATTTGGAAAACTACTTAATCTTGTTAAACGGGAGATAACAGTATACTTTGAATTTTCTCTTGATGTAAGAAAACCAAATCAAAAGGAGAACTAGAATGGATTACACCTCAGTTATTCTAACCTTTAGTATAATGTTTTCTATTTTGTTTTTTATGATGGGTGGAATAGTAGTTTTAGTTGCAAAAGATATTTTTATTGAAAAAATTAAAATTAGTACCCATCCAGAAATGTATGATGAAAACGGCAATCTTATAGATAATACATTGATTGCCTTCAACTTTGATAACTATTATGATGATGAATCTGAAAACGAAGAATAAATTTTATTTAACCTGACATGACTAAATTACCAACCAATCCCCTGATTTCTGAAATTCTACAGAAAGCACATAACGCAAAAACAAAAGAAGAGAAGGCGACTATTCTCCGAGAGAATGAGACTCCTGCTCTTAAAAAACTTCTTATTTGGAATTTTGATAATTCTATCAGGAGTTGTCTACCCGAGGGTGATGTTCCTTATACACCCAATGATGCTCCTGCGGGAACAGAACATACTCGTTTAGATCATGAACATCGTTTGTTTTATAACTTCGTGGAAGGTGGAAACAATGATCTTTCTAGTAGCAAAAAAGAAATGATGTTTCTTCAGATGCTTGAAGGACTTCATGAATCCGAAGCAGAATTATTGTGTTTAGTAAAGGATAAAAATCTTGGAAAAAAATATAGAATTACTCAGAATGTCGTCTCCGAAGCCTTCCCAGCAATCGAATGGGGAAACAGAACCTAAATCAAAAAAGTCTTGTTGGACTCCATCTGATTTAGAAAATTTTAAAAAATATGGACTTTTTATGATTCATGAGAATTGTGATAAGTCTCTTGCGAACAATAAATCTTTACCTCTCAATTCTCATATTGTAACTTATGAGTATCAAGGTATAATCTGTTATGACATTGTTCAATCAAATGCTAAAGTAAAAATCTTTGACTGTTATTATGACAAACTCGGAAATGGAAACTCAATCAAATCAATCAAGTGGACAGACGGAAGAGTTAATCCAAAATCCTACGGATACACAAAACCCGAACGTAAAAAAAGGTGATATTAATGTTGATGTTGATTTAGATCAACTACAACCTATCATGAAACGTTATAAAAAACTGAAGAAGTATATGAAATCCTCTCTTTATCAAATAAAGAAAATGGATGGAACTGAGAAGATTGTAAATGGACTAATGAATAAATACTACAAGGAAGAATATTAGTAGGTAAATGAAAACTTTTAATCAATTTCTGACTGAATCAGAAAATTCTATGCCACTTGACTTGACTGAGGCAGTTGAGTGGTTTAGTATTTTTGATGAGGATCTAACTGAAGAAGAGCAGATAGAAGTTCTTGAAGAATTATCGGAACAAGATCTTGAAAATCTTTCTTGGTTGAAAGTTTATATTTCAGAAGTAATTGCAAATAAAATATCTCCCTTTACCAGATCTCAAGCAGTTAAGAAATTAGGTACTAATAAAAGAGTTCCTTTTCAAAGACCAACTTCACAACCTGCAGCAAGTGCTCAAGGTTCAACTACAACTCCACAACCTGCAGGTGGTGTTAATAAAAGAGTTCCATTCCAAAGACCAACTTCGCAACCTGCAGCAAGTGGATCTTCAACTATTTCACCATCTCAAGCATCAACCGCAGGAGCACCAGCATCTACTCCTGGATTGCGTCAGTCAGTAAAAAATCTTGGAACCTCTGTCTCATCCAGAGTAAAGGGAGCTGCTGGTTCTTATGTTAAAAATGTAAGAGATCCTCTTGCATCAAAAATTAATACCCCATTTGTAAAAGCAGGACAAAAGATCACTCAAACTGCTGCTAAAGTTCCTGGTGGATCTGCAACATTGAAAGGTCTTGGAGCAGTTGGAAAATTTGCTTCAAAGGCATCTGTGCCTGTTGATGCTGCATTGAATGTTGCAAATAGAAAAATGTCAGGACAATCTTGGAAGAGATCTATTGCGGGTGGTGCTGTGGAAACAGGTGGTGGTCTTGCTGGTGCTGCTGCAGGTGCTGCACTTGGTACAGCAATTCTTCCTGGTGCTGGTACTGTCGTAGGTGGAGTTGCTGGTTACATGGCAGGTTCTGGTGTTGCTGGTAAGGCATTTGATACTGCTGCTGATACTGCTGCTGGTGCAACTCCACAACAGAAGAAAGCAATGGCAACATCAAATCGTCAGAAACAAGCAGGTAGTGGACTGGTAGGAACTGGTGGTCCAACAAAAGTTAATACCAAAAAGAATACAATTACTACTGGTGGTAAGACTGTTGCACTTCCTAAGATGCAAGTAAATCCATCCACAGGTAAAGCAGGATACCTTGCTTATAAAGGTGGTCAGGCAACTTATAAGACTGCTGCAGATCCTTCAACTCTTGCTAAAACTTCTAGCAATCCCTTAGAAAGAATTGGTAGATCAATAAATCCTGGTGCTTATGCTAAGCAAGATACTGCAGCAAAAGCATCACAACTGAAGAAAGCACAAGCAGGAACAGCATCTTATAAGAAGTCATTAGGTGTTAAATAACTATAAATACTAAAAAAGGATTATCAGTGATTTAAAGGAGGATTGACATCCTCCTTTTTTTTGTCTATAATGTTTGAAGAAACTCACTACTGAATGGACAAAGAACGATTGAAATTGATTGTTCACAATCTTGAATTGCTTGTGAATAATCTAAAAGAAGAAATTGGTTCTGATGAGATTTCTCAATTGAACTACGAAGAAATTGCACCTTATCTGAATGATTATGATGAGGTATTTGAAGATGAAGATGAGGACTTTAAATGAAACCAGAAGTTAAATTAATCTCAGTTACTCCAGATGCAGAAAAGCATATGGCATACTGTGCTCGTGTAAGTAATCCAAACAACCAAGAGAACGATAACTTCTCTGGACTACTTAAGTATTGTATTAAGCATCAGCATTGGAGCATCTTTGAACAGGCATCAATGACTGTTGAAATTAATACTACTCGTGGTATTGCAGCACAGATTTTGAGGCACAGGAGTTTTACATTCCAAGAGTTCTCTCAGAGGTATGCTGCAACTAATCTAATTACAGAAAAGATTCCTGTTCCTGATCTTCGTAGACAGGATACAAAGAACCGCCAGAACTCCACAGATGACTTGCCAGCCGATCTAAAACTTAAATTGCAGGAAGATATTCGTTTGCACTTTGAACAGGGCCAGAGACTCTATGAGAGACTACTGGAACATGAAGTTGCCAAGGAGTGTGCTAGGTTTGTATTGCCTCTGGCAACGCCAACTAGGATTTATATGACAGGTTCTTGTCGTTCTTGGATTCATTATATTCAATTAAGAACTTCTAATGGAACTCAACAAGAACATATGGATGTTGCTGAATCGATTCGTAAGATTTTTATTTGTGCATTTCCTACTGTTGCAGAAACACTTGGATGGATTTGTGAAGAATGTAATTGTTCAGAACTTATTCAACCATCATTGAGGATTGACTAATGAGTAACCAAGAAATAATTTCTCTTGCAAAAGAATGTGGATTGATTTATAATAATAATCATGATATTCTTGATTTTTATCAAAGACTTCGTTCACATTTAAAGAAAGAATTTGAAACTAAATACAACAACCAGGAATCCCTGGAGGAGAACTGAATGCCCCTATACCCTATAGTGAATAAAGTCACTGGCGAAAAAGAAGAACTGTCTATGACAGTTGATTCTTATACTCAGTGGAGAAAAGATAATCCTGATTGGGATAAGGATTGGAGTGCTGGTGTTGCTGGTGTCGGCGAAGTCGGTGATTGGCAAAACAAATTGAAGAAGTCTCATCCAGGTTGGAACGATGTTTTACGTCGTGCTCAAATGATGCCTGGATCAAACATAAAAACACTGTAGATTTATGCCAGCTAAAAGAAGAAAAGATTCGGGCCCAGTAGGCATTGGTATGAGTGCCAAACAAATGAGAAGAAAAAAACCAATCAATTCAGATTTTCTTTCTGACATTGAACCACTAACTGAAAATCAAAAGAAACTCTTTGCTGCTTATAAACAAGGTAAAAATTTATTTGCATATGGTGCTGCAGGAACTGGTAAAACTTTTATCACTCTCTACAATGCACTCAAAGAAGTTCTTGACGAAGTTACTCCATATGATAAAATTTATATTGTAAGATCTCTTGTTTCGACAAGAGAAATTGGTTTTCTTCCTGGAGATCATGAAGACAAATCTTCACTTTATCAAATTCCTTATAAGAATATGGTAAAGTATATGTTTGAAATGTCAAGTGATCAAGAGTTTGAAATGCTCTATGGAAATCTTAAAGCTCAAGAAACAATTAGTTTTTGGAGTACTTCTTTTATTCGTGGAACTACTTTTGATAGATCTATCATTATTGTGGATGAATGTCAAAATCTTAATTTCCATGAGTTAGATTCTATCATCACCCGTGTTGGTGAAGATTGTAAAATTATGTTCTGTGGTGATGCTACTCAAACTGACTTGATCAAAACAAATGAAAAAAATGGAATCATTGATTTCACTCGTATTCTTCAAGCAATGCCTGAATTTGAATGTGTCGAATTTGGTGTTGATGATATTGTAAGATCTGGCTTAGTTAAATCTTATATTGTAAATAAAATTAATTTAGGTTTCTAATGTTCAATCATGTTGATTTGAATCTCCCAAAACTTGAAAGGGAGACTATAGATGGTATTCGTTACTATAAAATTCCAAATAATGATGAACTGCTGAAACTTGTTTCGATTACTTCTGTAACGAGTCATAAGAGTCGGCAGTTCTTTGCTGAATGGAGAAAAAAAGTAGGGGAAGAAGAAGCAGATCGTATTACCAAAGATGCAACAAGTCGTGGTACTGATATGCATACTTTGACAGAATTTTATTTGAAGAATGAAAATTCTCCTTCTGATCTTCTTCCTTTGTCTGAGTTTCTTTTTAAGATTGCTATTCCAAAACTAGACAATATTGATAATATTCATGCACTTGAATCTTCAATGTATAGTAAAGTTCTTGGGGTTGCTGGTACTGTAGATTGTATTGCAGAATACAATGGTGAACTTGCAATCATTGATTTTAAAACATCAAAGAAACCAAAACCCAGACACTGGATTGAGGGGTATTTTGTTCAAGCTGCAGCATATGCCTGCATGTTGTATGAGTTGACTGGTTTAGTTGCTAAGAAACTTGTCATCATTATGGCTTGCGAAAATGGAGAATGTGTGGTATATGAAGAGTACGATAAGGAAAAATATATCCGTTTACTTATCCAGTACATTAAAGAATTTGTAAATGAAAAACTAGAAACCTATGGAAAATGAATTAATTAAAGAGTTAGAATCCAAATTTTTAAGTCAATCAAAGTTCTCAAATGACATTGAGGAATTAGTTAAAGAAAGTGGATTAACTTATATCGAATCTATTGTGACTTATTGTGATGAAAATATAATTGAAATTGAATCAGTATCTAAATTAATTTCAAAACCTTTAAAGGAAAGACTTAGATGTGAAGCAATGCAATTAAATTATCTAAAAAAAAGTTCTAGAGCTAAACTTCCTTTATGACACCTTTTGATGTTTATTGTTGTTATCTTGCGTTTAAAAATCATTTTAGTAAACCTAATTATGATTTCTTTAAATACCATGGTAAATCCAAAGCATCAGTAAATACATTTAATAAAAGGAAAGACAAATACTTTTTTGAAAAAATATCTCGACAAAAATCTGAAGAACAAATTCGTCAATATTTCCTTGCAAATTTTATAGAATGTTCTGATTCATCCAAACTTTGGATTGGTGAAATCATTTCTACTGGTGAGGAAAACCATACTAAATGGCAAAAAAGAATACAAAGTTTGAAATATATATTTACTAATGAAATTTCCAATCTTTTTGATGATTGCCATTTTGATAGTGTATTTGAAACTAAAGGCCAACATCCAATAGTTTTAAAAGAATATTTATCTGGAAGAATTTCATTAGAAACGTTTATAATATTGAATCAAATTTTGAAATTTTCAAAAAACTATGATAGAATACTGAATGATCCTATTTGGGAATCATGCAGTTTAAAGATTAAAAAATACACACCTTTTTTAAATCTCGACATTGACAATTATAAAAAATTACTTAAGGAGAAAATCTTAAATGACTGATCAACAACAACATCTTCAAAGTGTTCTTCAACAACAAAAAAACTTGAATGATCAACTTACTCAATTGAATGGACAATCCACTTCAATTCGAGATATGATTTTGAAACTTCAAGGTGTAGTTGAGTATCTTACTCAACTGGGAGTCACTCTTCCTCAACCAGAAGAAGTAATTCCCGATGAAGTCACTGAGGAAGATAAAGAAGAATTTCTAAAGAGAAGGGAAGAAAACCAGATTGACAGAAATCCAATTGAATAGTAGAATAAACAAGTACACACATCAAATACATCGAATACCGAAAATACAATGTCTTTCGCAAATCTTAAAAAACAATCCTCTTTGGGCAGTTTGACTGCTAAACTTGTTCAAGAGGTAGAAAAATTGAATAAAACTAGTTCCAGTGGCGATGATCGTCTTTGGAAAATTGAACGGGATAAATCTGGTAATGGTTATGCAGTAATTCGTTTTCTTCCAGCTCCTGATGGTGAAGATGATTCCTTCGTTCAAGTATGGAGTCACGCATTCCAAGGTACTGGTGGTTGGTATATTGAGAATTCTCTGACTACTCTTGGACGTAAAGATCCTGTGTCTGAGATGAATCGTGAACTGTGGAATAGTGGTAATAAGTCCGATCAAGATATTGTTCGTCAACGTAAAAGGAAACTTTCATACTATAGTAACATCTATGTTGTAAAGGATCCTGCACATCCTGAGAATGAAGGTAAAGTTTTTCTTTTCAAATATGGTAAGAAAATCTTTGAAAAGATTACCAGTGCTCTTCAACCTGAGTTTGAAGATGAAACTCCAGTAGATGCTTTCGATCTTTGGAAAGGTGCAAACTTTAAACTTAAGGTTCGTATGGCTGATGGTTATCCAAATTATGATAAATCAGAATTCGATTCTCCTTCTGTTCTTGGAAGTTTTGATGATGAAGAACTGGAAACTATCTGGAAGAAACAGTACTCACTGAAAGAGTTTGTTTCTGAGAGTAACTTCAAAACTTATGAACAACTTGAAACTCGTTTGAATTCAGTTTTGAATAAAAGGAATCAACCTGCTCCTCGGGATGAATCTTTTGATAATGAGGAAGAGGATTTGAAACCAGTCAAAACAGTTTCAAGTTCTCGATCTGTTGTTGAAGATAATGGTGATGATGATACCCTTAGTTATTTCCAAAGGTTAGCTGAAGAGTGATTTGAAAATCACTTTTTAATTTCAAAATGGCTGGAAAAGTTTTTCCGGCCATTTTTTATGCCACAGTTTTTTTAGTAGTTTTATTGATATATTGTGATGAATTTTCATACTTCATAATATTGCCCAAATTTTGAACAACAGTATTGAGAAATCTAGATTTTAATAAGTAAATATTTCTTTTATCTTCATTTAAACCTACTTCATAATCATAATTTGTGATTGGTGTTAAATCTGTTTTATCTAAAGTAATTAATGTGACTCCATCAAAATAAGAGAATGTATAATCATCATATGATTCATTATTGATAATTAGTCCATCTTTTCTAATCAATCTATTTCTTGAATCTCTAATTTCTGATGTTTCATAATGTTTTATTTGTGATCTTTCTGCAGTAGTGTACTTAGATTTTAGATAATTTTCAAATGATCTATTGTCAAGAGGCCATTCATCACGGACATTAATAATATTATTTGATAATAGAACAATCCAATCGTACTCGGAACTTCCGTAAATTTCATTTGCAACGTTATCTGGCCTATCATCACCTTTAATTGAATACTTATCAAAGTAAACAACTACGTTATAAATATCATCTCTAATTTTACCTCTTCTAAACAAATTTTTTACTTTTGCAGTATCAAATGAAGATCCTTGTTGTTGAAGTGATCTGTAAAGTAAATCTGGAACGTATTTGAAATATGCCATTTTTAGTAACCTACATCGTCTGTATCTGAAAATTCACTATAACTTTCATAAAATATGGGTGTTATTTCTTGAAAACTCAATTGAATTGTTGTTGATATTGGTTGAGATTCATCAGATATATCATCATAATAAGAATTCCAATATTGACTTGTGGAGTTATCAATATTAAATTGAGTTAATGCACAAGGTTTAAATTTATTTAACGATTTTATAGTTTTATTGCCACTTTTTCTTTTATATTCTAAGAAAAATACACTTGGAGTTGCAAGTAAAAATGTGGATTTTTTAGCTGCCATACTTTGTTTGAAGAACCTTACAATTTTTCTGATTATAATTGCTTCTGCACTAGTTCTAGGCGTCATTCTATAAGTGAATGAAAATTGTCTTAATCTCGGGCCTTTATATAATAACTCTGCATTTGGATTTGAAATATAACCAGTTGTTCTTGCTAAAAGTTCGTTTTCATCCACATTTAAATTGACTTGTTGTAAAGCTCTTGATACTCCATAAGCTGCTGCAAACTTACCAGCATCTGAATTCACTGCATTTTTTGCATCATTAAGTTGATCAAGAGTACTACCTAAAACGTTAGATGGATTTGTAATAGATCCTCCAATATCTGCCATTGCTCCTAATCCAACAGAAGATAATGGATTTAAATATGCATCTCCCCAATTACTTCCGTTTACATCAGTTACACCACCTGGCATAGGAAGAATTACTGTTCCAAGATCATTTGATATTCCTCTAAGTGTTGATTGTGTTATATTTTGATATCTACTATCCAATCCACCAGAAAGAATTCCAAGTCCTGTTCCTTGTCCTCCTCCAGATAAATTGGATGCATTTGGAGCATCATATTTAATTGCTTTAATTTGAAGATATTCTTGAATTTCTGTTAGAATATCTTTTGGATATGCCAAAGTACTTCCATTAAATGGATTTGGCTTTGATGTATTTGTTGTAGTTGGGGTTGATCCAGAAGCTGCCTGTTGGGCAGTTGAAGATACATTTTGTTGAGATACTAAACTTGCGTTATATAATTGAGAAGCATTACCAGAATAACTTGGAGTTACATTTGATCCAACTCTTCTTGCATAAGATGGATTTGTTTGACTCAAAGATGTTCTAAATGCACTAATTGTATTTGAGTTTGAAAGAATTGTTGATGCTGTAGAACTTGATGGATCTATAATTGATCCATTTACTTCAATTTCTCTAACTCTACCTACGGAATTATTTGAACTATTGGATTCGTATGTAACTGATACAGATCCAGTCACTCCAGAAATTCCTGTGGCATTAAATGATTGTAAAGAACTTGGTTGGGTTGCCATTAACTTTTATTTTCCCAGGCTTTGTTGGATTGAATGTAATTCTGATTAATACTGAAGAATTTTTCTGTTGGAAGATCTGATATATCCTCCCAATATTTTTCAGGAACTTTTTGGAAATTGCTGCACCCTCTTACATAATATGTTCTATAACAATCTCTAGGTATTGATGTTGCGTCTAGTTTATTTAGAAGAGATTTTGCTATAATTTTACGAATTTGTGGAGATGCATGATGAAGATTAACTCCTAAAATTGTTTCTCCTTGAATATCCATAATAAATGCAAGTGGATTGCGATCATATACCAAACTTTTTCTTGGTTTTTGTGGAGTATATCTAAAAAAATAAAGTTGTCCTACTGTCAATCCTTTAGTATCTCTAGTACTAGAATCAACTTTTTGAAATTTATTTAGAGAATCACTTAATTGTTTTGCATACCAATCTGGACTTTGATCTTTTTTTCCAGCTCTTTTTTTAATCTCTTGTGAAATACTCATACGCCTAAATCATCCTCTGTAAGGACTTTAAATTCCCACAATCTATTACCACAATATTCTTTTGCTGCTTCCCATTTTGATTGATTCTTTGCATATTCATAAACCTCATTAATCCAACTCTTTGTTCTTTTCTTTGGATTGACTTGTGGCCCTATGACTTGTTTTTTGGGTTTTATTTCAATTACAGATTCTTTAATTTTTTTGTCTTTATCAATGTATTTCATATAAAAATCTGGAAAATATCTTCTATATTTGCCTGTTGTTGGATCTTTATATGGAATACAAAACTCTTCAGAAGACCATTGTATAATATTTTCATTTAGATCAAGATATCTCATAAACTTCAACTCCCAAGAACTCCTGTAGATGATATTGGTTGGATCACCTTTATATTTTTTATAATTTACAGGACTATATTTTCCTTTGAGAGGTTGAGACATCTCTTATACATAGCAAAGGATATAAAAGCTTATTTATCTAATGTCTTTAGAAAGGAGCCCAGGAAAACTTAGATATAGTATTGACAGTGTTAAAAATATTTTTTCAAAAATATCTTTAACGCCAGAATTTAAAGTAACATTTGATGATCCTCCAAATGATAGATCAATTTCTTCTTATACTCTAATGCAACATCTTAAGGATGCTGGAGTATTGGGATTGACATCAGATGGTCAATTTAAAGAAAAACTTGAATTGTTATGTTTCAATACAAGTTTACCTGGATCTGCTTTTGATATGTATCAAGTTGTTGGAGATCGTCAAGGGCAATTTGAAATTTTTCCATCAACTAGAGATTTTGGTAGACAAATAACTTTAAATTTTTATGTTGATACTGAACATAAAGTTATTCGTTTTTTTGAAGAATGGATGAACTTTATGAATCCTTTAGTTTCTTCAGTTGGAAAGGTAGATTCTACGAATAATGGACAGAATCTTTCTAAATCACCGTTAAATTCAAATAACGTGACTAGAATGAGATACCCAAAATCATATAGATTTAATTTTCTAATTACAAAATTTGAAAAGGATGTTGGATATAATCAAACTGCAAGTGATTATCTTTCCTATGAATTTGTTGATGCTTTTCCTATCATCATTTCTCCAATGAAAGTATCTTATGGAACATCTGATAAATTGACTATTTCTGTAACCATGGCTTATCAAAGATATATAACTAGAAATAAACCAAGAGCTGTTTTTAATAATCTATGACATTACCTGTTATTTCTACACCAACTTATGAATTGGTTTTGCCTTCAAATAATAAAAAAATTAAGTATCGTCCATTTTTAGTTAAAGAAGAAAAAATTCTTCTTCTTGCAATGGAATCTGAAGATATTACTCAAATTAATAATGCAATTATTGATGTTCTTGAAAACTGCATTATTACAAAAGGAATTAAAGTAAATGAACTTCCAATTTTTGATATTGAATACCTATTTTTAAACATTAGAGGAAAATCCATTGGTGAGTCTATTGATCTCATTATCACTTGTGGTGATGATGGCAAAACTGAAGTTCCTTTGACAATTTATATTGATGAAATAGAAGTTAAAACAAGTGAGGATCACAATAGAGATATTCAATTGAGTGACAAAATGATCATGAGAATGAAATATCCTTCTTTTGAAAGATTTGTAAAAGATAACTTTAATAAAAATAGTAAAGAAGATCTTCTTGAGTTATCTTTTAAAATTATTTCTTCTTGTATGGAGATGGTAATTGATGGTGAAAATTGTTGGGCTGCACAAGATTATTCTGAGGAAGATCTTCTTAAATTCTTAGAACGATTGACACCACAACAATATAAAGATATTGAAAAATTCTTTGCGACAATGCCAAAACTTCGTTATGAAACAACAATTAAGAATCCAAATACTGAAAATGATAATTTTATAGTTTTGGAAGGGTTATCTGATTTTTTCGCTTAAGTATTGCAAGAGATACATTAGAAAATTACTTTCGGGTAAATTTCAATCTCATGCAATACCATAAATATTCATTAACAGAAGTTGAAAATATGTTGCCTTGGGAAAGAGAAATCTATCTTGAGTTGTTGAAAGAATACCTTGAAGAACAAAAACAAAAACAACAACAGTAATGTCAATTTCACCTAAATCTTTTTTTAATACTGATACTGCATCTATTCTTGCAAGTAATAATCAGAGAGATAGGGCTGATGCTAGATTAGATTCAAATTTTCAAATTCTTGGTTCAAGTATTATTAGATTGAGTTCAGAACTTGGTAATTTTTCTAAAAATATTATTTTTGGACAACAACAAGAAAACAAAATTTTAGACACTTATATTACCGAAATTCAATCAAAGAAAAAATTAGCTGAAATTGGAATTGGTGGCGTTGGAGATTCTTCATTGTCAGATATTACTCCAGCACCAGTTGGAGCTTTACAATCTAGTAATACTATTCCAAACATGAGTTTACTTGGTGGAGCTGCAGCTGGTGGTTTAACAGCAACAATTGCTGGATTATTATCTAGTACTGGAACTGATCCAGAAGTTCCTTCAGGTTCAGTTCCTAGTGGTAGTTTAGGAACCGAAAAGTTAGTATCTCTTGCAAAAAGTGCAGGATTTAATGATGAAGATTCTGCAACTATGGCTGCAATTGCTATGGCAGAATCTGGTGGAGTTTCAAGTAAAATAAATGATAATCCTAAGACGAATGATCTTTCTTATGGATTGTGGCAAATCAATATGATTGATAAATTAGGCCCAGAAAGAAGAAAACAATTTGGAATTAATAGTAACGAACAATTACTTGATCCAGCAACAAATATTAATGCTGCAAAAAAAGTAAAAAAACGTCAGGGTTTTAGTGCTTGGAGTGTTTATAAATCTGGTACATATAAACAATATTTACCTCAAGCACAAAAAGCAGTAGAAAAACTTAAAACTCAAAAATCTGTAACAAAAACTTCATCAAATCCACAATCATCTCAATCATCATCTATTTCATCAAATCCACAATCATCTCAATCATCATCTATTTCATCAAATCCACAATCATCTCAATCATCTGATGCACAAGTTATTAAGGTAAATAATTCATCTAAACTAGCTTCTGGAATAGTTCCATCACAAAATACACAAGAATTAGTTTCTTCTGTTAGTATTTCTCCAAATTCTGCAATTTCCAAACAAACTTCAGTTGCTGCTAGAAGTTCAACATCAGCAACTGCTCCACCAGGATCTGGGCATTGGTTATCTGAAATAGCCCGATTTAGTATGGGCATTTCAAACATGGGGTAACGTAATATGTCTTCAGAAACAATCGTTAAATTATCAAGAAAAGTAGAAAAATTAAATCCTGTTATTAAAAAAACGATTACAAATAATCAGAGATTTATTAAAAAATTTCTTCAATCTGAAAATAAAAACAATCAAGAATTGAAAGATATTTTATCCAGTATTGGAAATAATAGTTCTAAATCATCAAAAAATGGAGAAGTTTCTCCAGATATGATTCAAGCAGTTCAAGATCTTCAAAATAAAAATTTATATCAACAAAGTATTATTAAGACTTTAAGTCAAAAAATTGAAGACTTACAAGAAGAAAATGATTTAGCAACAAAATTTTTAAGTAAATTAGATAAAAAAACTATTCTTGCTGCTTTGGGTGGTGGTGCAGTTTTAGGTACAATGGGATCAGTTTTGGGATCTGTTTCTCCAGGAATGGAAGCTGAAGGTGGTGCAAAAGCGAGTCCATACATAACATCTGGATATGGATATCAAGAATGGAGAGGTAGAGAACATAAAGGTATTGACGTTGCTGGAGGCCCATGGCAATCTGGAGCTCCAATCTCAGTAATTAAACCAGGAAAAGTTATTGTTTCAACTGGAGATGGTGGAAGTGGATGGGGAAATCATGTTGTAATTCAACATGATGATGGAACCTATTCTCTATATGGGCATATGAATTCGTTAAATGTTAAAAATGGAGATAAGATTGAAAATAAATCTGGATCAGCAACAGTAATTGGAACAGTAGGAAGTACTGGACATGTAACTGGGCCTCATTTGCATTTTGAGTTGGGAAGTGGATGGAAGGGTGTAATTACTGGACATATGAATCCAACATCTTATATTGATTCTTATGTTCGTGCTGGAGGAAAAGTAAAAACAAAAGCAACTCCAAGTCAATTAACTACAAGTGTAAATAAAACAGATCCTTCTTCATTGAAATCTGAATATAAAACTAAGGAATCTAAAGAAATTTCTATGATTCAATCACCTTCTGGTAAAAATCAAATGATACCAATTTCTAGTAATAGTGATCAATCTTCATCTCAAAAATCTACTGATTTCCTATCAATACTTCAATTTAATAGTGTAGTATAATGTCCCAAAATTTTAAAGTCAAAACTCTTTCAATACAAACTGCAGATAAATTAGTCGATATTAGTCGTGGATTTGTGTCTTTGGATTACTATGAAGATATTACATCCCCTACTGTAATTTTTGATGTTGTTGTGATTGATGGTGATGGTGCAATTGCAGATCTACCAATCTTGGGTGGAGAATATTTCAATTTAAAAGTAGAAGCAACATATGAAGATTTAGAAACAATTTCCTTTACTGTTGATGATAATAACCCATTGTGCATTGTGAATATGCGTATTCTTCCAGATAATAATGTCAATCTTTATAGTTTTAGATTGGTTAGTGTAGAAATACTTGCAAATGAAACTACAAGAGTTGTGAATAGATATGATGCAAGTATTTCTTCATCTGTTGAAAACATTCTTACTGATAATGATTTAATTGGAACACAAAAAGAATTATTTGTCGAATCAACAAATAATTCATATTCTTTTATTGGTTGTTATAAAAGGCCTTTTGATATTATTAACTGGTTATGTCCCAAATCTGTTCCCTCAACTCTTTCATCTGGAGGATCTGATGAATCTGGATCAGCAGGATTTCTTTTTTATGAAAATAGAAAGGGATATTGCTTTAAAAGTATTGATAAAACTTTTGAAGATGCAACAAATCCAGTAACTTTAGTTCAAAGTCAAATTCCAGTTCCTAATTCATCTTCGGATTATTATAAAACTTTTTCTGATATTAACGTTACAGAAGGTAATGATGTTTTGAAAACTTTAAGAATGGGTGGATATGCACATAACTCAATTTTCTTAAATATGAAAACAATGAAATATGATGTTATAATATCAAAATTGTCTACTAAATATAATGACGGTGGTTTAACTCCATCATATGAATCATCAGAAACACCTACATTAAATGGTCTTGAAGATTATCCATCTAGATTAATGTATAGACTTTTAGATCCTGGAGTAATGGATAAAGATGGAAATGTAGTTCCTGATGAACAGTTAGCTAAATATCAAGCTAATTCTTATATGAGATATAATTTGTTATTTACAACTACCACAAAGATTACTCTTCCTTATAATATTACTTTATGTGCTGGTGATGTGGTTAAATTGCAAATTGCTAAAGCACAAAAAGGAAATCCACAATCTAAAGTTGATCAAAGTTTAGTAGATCAAAGATATATGATATCAAAAATACGTCATACTATTCAAGGTGATAATAATTTTAGTAGTCTTGAATTAGTTAGTGATTCCTATTCAATATCTAATACATAATATGGAACAAAAGAAAACAATAGATCAACATATTACTGATGATCTAATAGAACTAGATAATCCCATTGTTAATAGTCAACGTCGTCGTCATTTGGAAGATGAAGTTGAACAATTAGAAAGATATAAGAATAATCATCCAACAGATGATCATGATCCATCCCCATTAGAATTATATTGTGATGAAAATCCAGAAGCATTAGAGTGTAGAATATACGATGATTGAACAGTCTTTTTTTCAAAGTAATTTTTTAGGCAGAGATGGATTTAAATGGTGGATTGGACAAGTTGCTGATCCAGAATCTAGTGGATGGTCCAGAGCTGCTACTCTTGTAGAAAAAGAAGATTGTCAATATTATCGAGTTAAAGTTAGAATATTAGGATATCATCCAAGCAGAAATAAATTAGCAGATCAAGATTTACCTTTTGCTCATGTGTTAGTTCCTCTTGGACAAGGCACTGGAGTTAACAATATTGCAGAAAGTCATGATATTCAAGGTGGAGAAAGTGTATTAGGATTTTTTGCTGATGGAGATGATTGTCAACAACCAATAATTTTTGGTGCTTTTTATAGACAAAGAGATCAGACTGATGAAACCTTTGCAGAAGGTGAAGATGCAACATTTAATAGATTTTCTGGAAAAAAGAGTTTACCAGATACTGAACAAAATCATCTTTCAGAAAAGACGGATTCTTCTGGTGGAACTAATGTTGCAACAGGTGAATCTTCTACTCCTGCAACACCAACTCAACAACCACCAGGAATTCCATTAAATCCTACAAAAGCATTAGCGGCACACGCATTACTTTCAAATGTAACTGTAACTCCTCCAAATCCTTGTCAAAATAACGATATTTCAAGAATTCAAACCATCTTGGTTGATTTCATGAATCGTATGAAACAAATTCAATTTTTTCTAGATTCTTATGTTGATCCTATTTTAAATGAACTTGTAAATCTTGATGATGAAATTTTAAGATTTACCAAATTAATTCTTGGGGTAGTAAGTGGGCAAATAGCCAAACTTAGAGATTATTTGATGGCTCAAATTGGAAAAGCAATTGCTCCACTTTTGGCATCTTTATTTCCAAAATCTCAACAACCAGTTCTTGGACAAACCACAAAAACCATATTAGATTTAATTTTTTGTTTACTCGAACAACTTCTTCAATATTTGTTTGATATAATTAAACAACTTTTAACTGATTTATTGGATAATTTATTTGATATTGTTCAATGTACATTAGATAATTTTTTAGATGATATATTTATTGCAGTTAATGATTTTATTGGAAAAAATCTTACTCCACTATTAGAGGATATTAATTCAGTTTTTGGTGGAGCTTTAGGAAGTGTAACTAACATACTAAGTCAAGCTCTTGGATATGCAGGACTTGCTTTAAATTTGATTACCAATTGTAACTCTGATTGTCCAACCCCATCAACTTGGTCAGCTTCTGGTGGATTGACATTTAACTTTGGTGATGATTTTAATACTTTAATTGATCAATTAGGTGGTAGAGATTTTGGACCTTGTGATAATAGTTTAAATTGTCAGACTGGTATTTCTATTACTGGTGGAGGTGGTTCTGGTGCTTATGCTGAACCAATTGTTAGCGATGGACAAATTATTGGAGTTAATTTGATTGATAGTGGATTTGGATATCTTACTTTACCTAGTATTTCTATTCAAGATAATTGTGGTGGATATGGTGGAGAATTAATTCCAATTATTGATCCTGGTGATGGAGGAGTAATTGATGTCATAGTAGATGAACCTGGAGATGATTATCATGATGGTGGAACTAGAAATTCCTCTGGAATTTTTATGGGAGATTTATCTGGAGATACTGCAGAAAATGGAAGAACTGCTACATTTAAAGTATGTCTTAAGACTCAACCAACCAGAGATGTAATAGTAAATCTTACAGTTCAAGATTTGACAGAAGGAAGAATTGATAGATCTCAACTTACATTTACTAGGACTAATTGGAACGTCAAACAAACAGTTACTGTTACTGGAGTTGATGACAATATTTTTGATGGTGACATTACTTATACAATTAGGGCAGTATCTAGTTCTAGACAACCAATTTATAACTCTAGAACTGCTAATATTCAAGTTACCAATCTTGATAATGATGGCGGTAGTACAAGATGTACTAATAACTCAGATTGTCCTGAAGGATATATTTGTAGAAATGGAGTTTGTGTTCAGATTGATAATCCAACTCCTGAACCAATAGGACCAATAACTAAGTGTGGATTTATTGCTGGTATTCTTGTGAAAAAAATTGGTTATAATTATTCTTCAAGTGATACAGTAAGTGTTTATGATAGAGATGGAAATCTTGTTCCAGAAGTTAAAATTAATCTTGTTTTAGGTCCTAATAATTCAATTATTGCAGCAGAAATTACAGCTTCTGCAATCTTCTGCGGATATCTTCCAGAAATTAGAATAAATACTAAAACAGGATCTGGTGCTATTTTAAAACCAAGTCTCAAGTATCAAGGAATTACTCCGAAAGATCCAGAATCAGTTAAACAGATTTCTATTATTGATTGTATAAGTAAATAATGGCAAGAAAACCACAAAAATATTATAAAAACAGAGAAAGATTTCAAATTTTATCTGGTGAAAAAATTGCACCTCATGGTGAGGTTATGCATGGAATGTTAACAGGACAGTCTGATGGAACTGTTTGGTATAAAGGTGGACGAGAAGTTACTGTTGCCCAAGAAAGATCTTTAGAAATTCTTGGAACAAAATTAAATGTTACAGGAATTAATTCATACAGTACGTCAGCTTCAGAAAATGGAACTAATCCTGCTAAGTTGATTCGAGCTGAAAAAGGTGATATAATACTTGAAGCTCCACAAGGTAAAATTATACTTAGTGCTTCTCAAATTCAAATTACTGCAACTGGAGATCAAGTAATAGATAAAACTGGAAATGTTTTTATTAATGCAAATTCTTCTGTAAAAATTAATGCCCCATCTATTCAAGTAAAGGGTTCAAAAACAGCAATTAGTGGAAGTCATTCTGTTACCATAATAGGACAAAATTATTTGGATACAATTGCAGGATTTCATAATTCCACAGTTACTGGAGATGCTCTAAATCCGTGTGGAGGAATAATCACAAAAGCTTCTACAATTCTAGATACAATAAAATCGATTCTTTTATAATATGTCAAATACTTCCCAGTTACATGCAGATGTTTTAGTAGTTGGACAACAAACTGTTTTACCATCTCAATATTGTGGTGCTTCAGCTGCTTCGGCTTTAGGTGGAATTGGATTATTGTCTGGCCCAGTATTTTTTGGACAACCAACACCAGTTCAATTTGCTGCTGGTGCTCCAATGTCAGTTGTAAATATTGTTCCTTCTTTAAGTGTTCCTGCAGGAAATGCTTTAACGATTAGTTCTGATGGATTAGGTGCAGTTCCTTATCCAACTCAAGGTATAGTTGCAAACTCTGCAATTGGACATGTAATTGCTTCTACATTAGAGAGTGGAATTTTAATTAATCCTGCAAGTATAACTGTTTTGACTCCTACATTTAGTTTAATAACTAATGAAATTCATGTGGGATCAAAAACTCATACTGGAGCTGATACTCAAGCTGGCACTCATGCTCAAACAGGCGCTTCTGCAAAAACTGGAGCAAAATCTGATGTTGGGGTAAGATGTGAGGCTTCTGCTGCAGCTCAAGCTTCAACAGTTTCTGTAGCTTCTGAAATAACTTCCCCAACTACAGAAAGAAATTTTACTATTGCAACTAAAGCACTTGCACTTGCTGGTAAGGGATTTGATATTCCTCATCCAACAAAAAAAGATCATAGATTGAGATATATTTGTTTGGAAGGCCCAGAAGTTGGTGCATATATTCGTGGAACTTTGAAAGATTCAGATACTATTGAACTTCCAGATTATTGGAGAACTTTATGTAAACCAGAAACAATTACGGTGAATTTAACTCCAGTTGGAAGATATCAAGAATTATATGTTGAAGAAGCTACTCAATGGGGAACTAAAGTTAAAGTCAGGAATGCAGCAGGATCTTCAGTTCATTGTCATTATACGGTTTTTGCTGAAAGAATTACTCAAGATAATTTGAATGTAGAATATAAAGGCTTGACACCAGACGATTATCCAGGAGATAATAGTGAATATGCTTTAGGTGGTTGGGATTATGCAAGACACAAAGGAGAATCTAAATCATCAGATTTATGAGATTTTTCCAACTGTAATTTATCGTGGTGAAATAAAATGTCATGATGAATTTAAGGAGAAACATCTTGAAAATCTTTGTGAATATTGGCATTATGCTGAAGATCTTCCTAGAGAAGAATTAGAATCTCCAGAAAACTCTGGTAGATATTTTCTTCATCATGAAATAAATTATCAAAATTTTTTTAATTGTCTCGTAGATAATGTTCGTCAATATTTAAAAATAATGTGTGTTGATGAATCTATGATGAATGTTTATATTACAAAATCTTGGGTAAATATTCATAAGGAAAATCTTCCAAATATTAAAATTCATACTCACAATTGTAGTGATATTTCGTTTTGTTATTATTTAAATTGTGATGAAAATTCTGATAAACTTTGTTTTCATCAAATAGAAAATAATAATGAAGTGTCTGGATTTATGTTTCAGACAACTAGAAGTGGAAAATATAATTTAATTACAAACTATAATAAGTATAATTGCAATCAATATACAGTTACTCCTATTGAAGGAACTGTAGTTTTATTTCCAAGTAATATGAGGCATTCTACTATGCAAATGGTTGAAAGAAATGGAAAAAGAATTTCCATTTGTGGAGACATCACTCTTACTCTTCGTGATGATATTGTTAAGTGCGAATATAGTAGAGTAGATCCTTCATTGTGGCGTAAGTTTTAATCAATAAATATTTAAATCAATCTAAATTATTATGCCGGTTTCCACTTCTCTTGTAAATTCTGTTGGAATTTTAACTGCTTTTAATCAAACTGCAGAAAATTCAGTATCAAATTCTATTTCTTCTTTGTCTCCAGTAACAACATCGACAACAGCTGGAAATCTTAGTAATGGATTGGATTATTCTATATCACAAAAAGAAAAAGAAATTGATTTTTTCTTGGATAGTATTATTATTTTAGATGGAAAAAAAATTTATATTGATAATGCAATTAGAAGAATGGATAATTCCATTTTAGATGACACTGAAACTGTAAACAATAAATTGAGAGATTTGCAAACTGCATATCAAAATAGAATAAATGCTGGTGTAACAACTGATTTATTTTGGAGAGTGACTCAAGACTCCACATCTTATAGTAGATTTCTTTTTTATTCAACTAGAACTGTTACTTTAACATGTGTTAAATCTTCTCCAAATGGATATCCTGCAATTTCAGTAAGTGGAGTTACTTCACATGACGAAAATCAAAGTTACTATAATCGTTATTATGGAATTCCTCTTCCTCCAATTGATGATGGAAGAACTCTTCAATATGTCACTCCTTCTGGAATAGGAAGAATTTCAATAAGTGCTGTACCTCCATTGGGATTGCAATATGATAATTTGTATGGAATTAAATATTATGATCAACCATATGCCGTAGATATTTTAGATACTTATGTTGCAAGTTTTCCTGGATCAATTGGTGCTGGATCTACTGTATTGACAATTCGACAAATAGTTGATAGTGGAGTTACTCAAAAAATCAAAGTTCATCAGAATATTATTTGCAATAAAACTTCTGTTTTTGCTGATGGAAATGAGATTGTAGGAATTGGAACATCAATTATCAACATTGATCCTGCAACACAAAAAACACCTGCAACAGCAACAGCATCAATTTCTGGTGTTGGAACCGTAAATGCAATCACGGTTTCAAATCCTGGATTGGGATATAGTTCGGCACTTCCTCCAACGGTAACAATTCAACCAGCATCAGGAACTGTAGCAATTGGAACCGCTGTTGTTTCAGCAGCAGGAACAATCTCTTCAATTCAATTATCTAATCCAGGAGTAGGATATACAGTTGCTCCAATTATTACTATTGCTGCTCCTTATAGATCAGCAGCATCTGGATATGGATTAACTGGAACTTCTGGAATTATTACAAGTGTTGTAATTTCAAATGGAGGATTTCTTTATAGTAGTCCTCCAACAGTCACGTTCTCAAATCCACCTTCAATTGGTGTTGGAATTGGAACAACTGCCACAGGAACAGCAAACATCACCGCAGGAATTGTAACATCAGTTACAATTACAAATGTTGGATTTGGATATATAACTTCTCCCACTGTTTCATTTTCATCACCAGGATTTACAACTGCAACTGCTAGTGCTTCTGTATCATTAGGTTCTATTACATCCATTAGTATTACAAATCCTGGAGTTGGTTATAGTCGTTCTTATATTCCTTCAGTTTCATTTAGTTCTCCATCATTTATTGGTGCCTCTGCAACAGCAACTGTGTCTATAGCTGGAACAATTTCTTCAATTAATATTACAAATCCTGGAACAGGATATACGTTTACTCCTTCAGTTTCGATTCAACTTCCATATAATGATTTGGTTCCTGTTCTTTATTTAAAAACTCCAGCAATTGATTCCGCTTCCTATCCAGAAAGCAATGGAAGTTTTGTAACTTTTACTGTCTTAACTGATTCTGCAGATATTACATCAATTGCATCCACAACAATTGCTATTCCATTTGGATCCAATCCATATTCTGCAGAAAATATTGGAATTATGAAGAGAAATCAAGTTGGAATTGGAGTTTCTTTAAAATATGATAACTCTGGTGAAGTTGATTCTGTTCAAACATGGCGTCCAGAGTTAGCTTGTGATGAATTTGTAGTTGGTGGTTCCGTTGTTTATCCAGCAATTAGAGAACCTGTTGTTGGTTCTGGTAAAATTTATTATAATGAAGGATTTACTTATAAACCAAGATATCCTACAAATGGTTCTTGGAGAGATGCTGTAGAAGGAGATGTTCTTACTCTTACACTTACTCTTACAGATCCTTCAGAATTACAAAATTATGTTACTTCTTGTCTATCTGATACTGGTGGATATGGAACAGCAATTACTTCTGCACAAAACATTGTTAATACTGCAAAATCAGATATTCAAGCTGGTATATCTACTTTAAATAAAAAAATCTCAGTTTCAACGATATTCAGAAAACAAAGAAATGAATTAAATATTCAAATTTGGGGTAAGAGACAATTGATTGGGCATATGTTAAATGAAATTTCAGAATATCAGAACACTCAAACTTATTTAAATGATCCTCTTATAGTTGGAATTATAACATAGTGTCCTTCCTTAATTGATAAATATTACAGAAGAAAAAATCCTCACATAATATCCAGATGGCCTTAACCAGATTAGAGAATTTCATCAAAAACGTTGAAGGCAATATTTTATATGTAAATCCTAACGATTTAGATGCATCTGATTCTATTTTGAATCAGGGTAACTCTTTGACTAGGCCATTTAAATCAATTCAAAGAGCATTAATTGAAGCATCAAGATTCTCATATCTGACTGGAAGTAATAACGATAAATTTGATAAGACTACAATTATTGTTTATCCTGGTGAATATACAATTGATAACAGACCTGGATATACTGCATATAATAACTCTGGATCTGCGGTATATAAGGATATTAATGGAAACACTATATCTTCATATCTTACAACAGGATTAACTCAATCTTCAAACTTTGATCTTTCTGATCCAAATAATATTCTTTATACTTTTAATAGTTCTTCTGGTGGTGTAATTATTCCAAGAGGAACTTCAATTGTTGGTATGGATCTTCGTAAAACAAAGGTAAGACCTTTGTTTGTTCCTGATCCTACAAATAGTTCTATTTCAAGTTCTGCAATCTTTAAAATCACTGGTGCTTGTTATTTTTCTCAGTTTACATTGTTTGATGCAAATCCTCAAGGATTTTGTTATAAAGATTATACAACAACTAAATCTACTCCTTTATTCTCTCACCATAAACTTACTTCATTTGAATATGCTGATGGTATCAACAAAATAGGAACTACAGATCTCACAGATCTGCAGATGTATTATTATAAAGTTGCACAGGCATTTGGTTCAGATTCTGGTAGATCAATTGGAGATTTCCCATCTACCACTGATTTTGAACCTAAAATTGATGAATATCGTATTGTTGCTGAAGTATCTTCAACCGATCTTGGTATTTCCTCTATTCGTTCTGGAAATGGAGTAACTGGAACATCTACAATTACCGTTACTACAAATAGTACTCATAATCTACAAGTTGATAGTCCAATTCGAATCACTGGCATTTCTCAGGATGCATCCATTTATAATGGATCTTTTGTAGTTTCTGGAATTACCTCTACAAATCAATTCCAATATACTGCAAGTTCAATTCCAACAACTTTAATTCCAACAACTGGATCATCCAAAGTGATGATCGAAGCTGATAGCGTTAGTTCTTCATCTCCATATATTCTCAATTGTACATTGAGATCAGTATATGGAATGAGTGGTATGCACGCTGATGGAAACAAAGCAACTGGATTCAAGTCAATGCTTGTTGCCCAGTTTACTGGTGTTTCTCTGCAAAAAGATGATAATGCTTTCTTAAAGTATGATAGTGGATCATATAAAACTCAAACACAATTAGGATCATCTGTTTCTTTACATACTGATAGTGATTCTGTATATAATCCTGATTATGCAAATTTCCATATTAAATCCTCTAACGGTGCAATTATTCAGGCAGTTTCTGTTTTTGCTATTGGATTTGCAGAACAATATGTAACTCAAACTGGTGGAGATCAATCTGTTACAAATTCCAACTCAAACTTTGGTTCTCTTGCATTAAAAGCTGGAGGATTTAGAGTTGAATCTTTTGATAAAGATGATGCAGGATATATCACTCATATTGTCCCACCAAAAGAAAATTTATCTGATGAAACGAATGTTCCTTGGTTGAGTTTAGATTCATCTTCAATTATTAATGCTGGAGTTGGATACACTGATAAACTTTATTTGGATGGGTTTACTGATTCTGATACTTTACCACCACACAATGTAGATTCATATAAAATTGGTGCTAGACAAAATGATATTGTTTATATTAACATAAACAATAGTGGAACAGTAACAACTTATTCTGCTCCAATTATAATGCAAGGATCGACTTCTACATCTTTTGAGAAGTCTTTCAATGTTTATAGAAATGGATCTACAAATCAAATTAATTCCAATGAAACTATTGTTTTAACTGGGACTCATAATTTTACTTCTGGAGAAAAAGTTATTTTATTTGCAGAAGATGGAAATATTCCTGATGGATTATCTGCAAATACTCTTTACTATGTTGTAAGTGTTGGTTCTACATCAGTTAAACTTTCTGATAGTTATAACAATGCAACTGCTTCATCTCCAATCACTATTAACAATATTCAAACAAATGGTGGTAAATTAAGAATTGTAAGTAGAGTTTCTGATAAAAAACCAGGAGAATTTGGACATCCAATTCAATTTGATTCTACAAATAATAAATGGTATTTGCAATCAACTTCCACTAATGGAATTCGTAGTGGAATGATTTCAATTGGAGTAACTGCTATTAATTTGCAATCTCCAACAACTTATATTAAGAGAAAACAAGATAGTAGATCTTTATCTGATAGGATTTATCGTGTAAGATATGTCATTCCAAAAGAAGTTACCTCTGCAAGAATTCCTAGTGATGGTTTTATTTTACAGGAATCTAAAACTGTTTTAGAAGATACGACATCATCTTTAACAAATTCATCTCAACTTCGTAATACTAAGATTATTGCAACAGCTTCTTGGAGTGCTAATACTGCAACTGTCAGGACAGAAAAACCACATGCATTGTTAGTTGGAGATAATGTAAAAATTTCTAAAGTAACCAGTGGAATTAATACTGCAGGAACAGATAATGTTGGATACAATGGTATTTTTACTGTTGTATCTGTTCCAACTACAAAAACTTTTACTTATGCGTTAACAACTAATCCTGGAACATTTACAAATATTATTTCTACTAGAGATTCAAATCTTCCAGTAGTTTCTAGAAATAAATTTAATGATATTTTTTCAGTTTACAGAACTGAAACTATTCAAGCTTACAGTTCATTAAAAAGAGATGGTATCTATCACTTAACTCTTCTTAAAGGAAGTATTTCTCCAACTGCATCTCAATTCTCAAGTTTTAAATTTAATCAACCAGTTCGTGATTTATATCCATCTCAAGATAGAGATAACTATAATACTGATCCTGAAGCTTCAAAAACAGTTGCTCTTAACTCAAGTATTGGAATAACACTTTTAAATGATACTCGTAATAGTCCTACAAAAGAAACTGTCAATGATATTTTAAAAAATACAAATATTGCAATTGGAGTTACAAGTGTTGTATCAACTGGAACAAGTGCCACTCTTTATTCTACTTCTGCACATCGTTTAAATCCAGCAGTTTCACTTACATTAGTTTCTGGAGGAACTGGATACGCTACTACAAATAGAAACGTTTTACTTACTAATAGAACTGGTGAGGGATTATCTATTAATGTTACTTCTGTTAGCAGTGGTGCAATTAATGGTTGGGAAATTGTAGATGGTGGTAGTAACTATTCTGTTGGAACTGCGGTAACTGCTTACGGTAATGGTGGCGGTAATGCATCATTTACCATTGCAAGTATTAGAAATGATGTTGGTAAAATCGTACAAGTTACTGGAATTGCAACAACTGGATATGGTGGAGAATCTAATCCATATAATGGAGTATTTAGAATTACTTCTATTGATGGATTAAAACAATTTTCTTATGGAATTTCTACTACTGGTGGAACTTATAGTTCTGGCGGACAATTCTATATTTCCGATAATGGTATAAAAATTACATCAATTGTTTATGATTCGACTAGTGGAATTGCAACAGTTTCTACTGGTTCAACTGCACATGGTTTGTTCACTTACAATAGATTTAATATTGTTGGAACTCCACAAACTCAATATAATGGATCCTTTATTGTTGATACTAAAGTAGGACTTACTACAGTATCTGCATTTATTGGTAAAGGATTGACTTTACCATCATATAGCGGAAATTCTTATATTGCTAAAAATATTATTTCATCCTATGGACAAGTTACTGGATCCACTGATGAAAATATTGGTAATAGATTGTTCCCAATATATGCAAACCAGACAACTTATACAACAGCAACAATTGCTGCATCTGCAACTTCTGTTGGAGTTTCTACAAATGTTGAACTTAAAAAAGGCGATTATGTTCAGATTGATGAAGAAATTGTAAGAATTGCTGATGATCCAACTGGATCTTCAATTTCAATTATTAGAGGTTCATTAGGAACAATCTCTGCTTCTCATTCATCTGGTTCTGAAGTTAAGAAAATTAAAGTTCTTCCTTTAGAACTTCGTCGTCCATCCTTTATTCGTTCATCAAATCATACTTTTGAATACATGGGATTTGGCCCAGGTAACTATTCAACTGCATTACCACAAAGACAATCTAAAGTTCTTACAAAAAATGATCAGTTACTTGCACAGAAAAGATCAGAATCTGGTGGTGTAGTAGTCTACACTGGTATGAACAGTGATGGTGATTTTTATATTGGTAATAAAAGATTAAGTTCAAATACTGCACAGGAAGAAACTCTTGATGCTCCTATCTTTGAATATTATGGAGAACCAATTACAGAACAAAAACTCAGTGCCATTTTTGATGACATCAACGTTAGAGATCGTATTAAAGTTGATGGTGGTTCTGGAAATATTGTAAGAAGTGAATTTAATGGCCCAGTTCTGTTTTCAAATAAGACTACATCAACTTCAACAATTGAAGCTAAGAGTTTCTTAGTTAAGGGTAATTCTGATAATGCATCAACAATAACTGTTGGAACTCAAACTCCAACTTCTACTGGACAAGGTGGGGATCTTGTTCTTCAAGATTCTCCTTCTGGTGGATCTTTCTTAGGTTGGGTTTGGACAGATTCTTGGAAGAGATTTGCTCCAATTAGTACTACTAGAGATTCTGTTGATCTCTTTATTGATAGATTGGGAATTGGAGTTACTCAAACTCCATTAAAACTCCAAGTCAATGGAGATGCACAATTTGGAAATGTAACTTTATCTAACTTATATACTGCTGGAGTTTCAACATTTGTTGAACCAGTAAACTTCCAAAATGTATTTGTATCGACAAATCTTACAGTTACAAATAACTTATCAGTAACTTCAGGTATTACAACTCTCAAACAAACTGGAATTACTACTGCTTACATTGGAATTTCTTCTGTTGGATTCTCAACTATTACTAGTGGTTATATTGGTGTTGCAACTGTTGGATTTTCTACCATCACTTCATCATTCTTAAATAGTACTCAAATTGGTGTTGCCACTGTTGGATTCGTTACTGCAACAAATGCAATTATTGGTGTTGCAACAGTTGGATTGCAAACAGTTACAACTGATTTAAATGTTGGTAGAAACTTCCAAGTTGCTGGTGTTTCTACTTTTGTTGGTAATGTAACTTTCCAAGGTGGAACAATTAATCTTGGAGATGCAAATACGGACAATGTTGTATTTACTGCAGATGTTAATTCAAACGTAGTACCCAATACCAATAATACCTTTGATCTTGGATCATCTTCACAATCTTGGAGAAATCTATATGTTGGATTTACAAGTTCCACAAATATTTCTGCTGGTGTTATAACTGCCACAACTTTAAATGTAACAAGTTTAAATGTTGGTGTTGCAACTGTTGGATTTTCTACCATCACTTCATCATTCTTAAATAGTACTCAAATTGGTGTTGCCACTGTTGGATTCGTTACTGCAACAAATGCAATTATTGGTGTTGCAACAGTTGGATTACAAGCAGTTACGACTGATTTAAGTGTTGGTGGTAACTTCCAAGTTGCTGGTGTTTCAACCTT
>Ga0334722_10001375_pt1 | contig 30538 bp, 51 predicted proteins | sample C3_bottom_MG_FD_207210 | JGI IMG/M metagenome (GOLD analysis project Ga0334722, IMG submission 207210) | Sediment microbial communities from Yellowstone Lake, YNP, Wyoming, USA - C3_bottom | ecosystem: Environmental > Aquatic > Freshwater > Lake > Sediment | place: USA: Wyoming | collected... | reverse complement strand
ATTGGGAATGTAACAAGTGCAATTTCTGGAACTCTAATCCTAGAGATATATGCATCAATTGCGGAAAAGGAAAGAAATATCCAAATAGCCCTAGAAGAAGATTTAATTCTAATGTGTAATAATCAATCATGGATTCCATTATATAGACATGGAGAAATCCTTCAAGGTTTTAGATGCGAATCTTGTAATATTATAATTCCGTTAGCAGATTCCAAGTATTAGAAAGGTTTTTCCCCTAGAACCCCTTTTCCAAAGATATTGGAATTAATAGATCCTAAAGTAGGAATCAGAATTACTACAACTATGGTAAAAAAAGAGATGTGTATTTCAATTTTTAGACTAGGAAACAGTATCTCATCTTTACATATGCACGTTAATCATAAAGGAGAAGTTTTTAGCTCTGATCATGTAGGAAAGAAAAAATATCCTATTAAATGGAAATTTAATTGAGATTCTTAAATTATCGTTATCAAGCTCCAGTATTTCCAATGTCAGAAAAATGCTTTAGCCTTTATACAAGTTCTAGACACATTCATGCAGAAATTGATGAAGAAGATTAAAATATAGCATACTATATTCTGATAATTAATTACTGAGTATAGGCCTAGAAAAGGTAATAGCCTTTGAGAGTAGGCATAAGCAACGTAATTCCTGGTTTGGTTGTTGCAACTCTTATCTATAATTTCTACACAATCATTTTCTATAACATTCTATCATAACATTTGGTTAGCATAAGCTCTGTATCTCAAAGGTTTCTACCCTATGATGAATTAGAGTAATGCTAACCCTTTCATTTCTACTCTAGGCATGAAATTATATCCACAATATAGTATAATATAGCAAGCCTTTTATGCATAAATCAACATTTCATAGAAAGGAGAATTGCAATATATTGAATAAAGAAGGCTCAACTGATCTCAATATTCAAATTAGAAAGAGGCATCTTATGATAATTTTATCCAATAATAAAACACAAAAACAAAGACTTACTCAAGCACAAATTCAATCAAGACTACAAAATGAAACAGGTTTTAAAGTTGATCAATCAACCATTTCAAGAGATATTAAAGAGCTTAATCTTGATAACTCATTTGTAAAAGATATTGCAATTCATAATTATAGCAAGCTCAATGAGGATTCATTCAAAAATTATCTACTTATTCAAAGTGAAGCTATCAAAAACTATAATAAAAAATGGACAAGTGATAAAAGAACAGTTCGAGTTAGTGAAGATGGAAGCTCAACAGAAACAACTAAAACAGAAGAGCTTGCTCATCCAAAAGCAGAGTTTTTGAGGATATTTATGGATGCAGAAAGCAAGATCCAGGATATGCTAAATGGTAAGATGTTGGAAACATCGGTAGTTTTGATGGGGGATAGATTCAGGCAAGTTGAGAAAGAACTTGAAATAGCCAATGCGAAACTAGAAAAAGCTGCTACATGATGTTATAATATTGACTCCTCCAGGAATATTCAAGGTTTTGGATAAGGATCAAAGGCCTGTTTATTCAGATGCTAAAACAATAACAAGAACATTTGATCAAATTGTAGGAAAGACTTACTCATCTACTGAGGTAAAACTTAAACAAAACTGGAAGCAGTTTAATGAATTGATTGGCCTTCCAAAGCATCCTGCAACGTTAATTCCAATGCCTCTTATGGAATGGCAAAACCAATGGAAAGAAACAATTGATAGAGTAAGAAAAAGATGGCATAAGTTTCATGCAAACAAATCAAGGCAGATAGGATTTACCGATATTATGCAAAGAATTTTTGCATATGGAGGATTTAATGTTTATCAAGGAAGAAAGATTTTCAACATAGCTGGAACTAGAGAAAAAACTGCCAAAAAGAATCAGACAAAGCTAAGGAGTTTATTCAATAATATAGAGAATCAGATAGCAGATAATGGAACTGATCTTTGGTTTAAGCTAAAAAATGGAACAGAGTATGAAGCACTTCCGGCCAATGGAGCAATAAGAGGAGATACAAAAATAGCTGCAGTTGGATTGGATGAAGCTGCTCATTTCAAACTTGTAGATGATAGCGTAGTAATGGATGCAATAGTTCCAATTGTAGATACTAACATGTCTGATCTATTTTTATGGAGTACTCCAAACGGAAAAAGAGGCTCATTCTATAACATTGACATTACTCAAAATGATTATTTTAAAGTAAAGCTTCCAATTTTTGTAGCTCAAGGATTTCTTTACACTCCTGCACAAATCAAGGCCATTTTATCCAGAAAAGAAGTTGATGTAGAGCAGGAATATTTGAATCAATACACTACATCAAGAGATTCAATATTTGGAGATGATTTCGATGAAGATCCTGGAATTATTCCAGAGGATTATTCTAAGATATGAATTTATTAAATAAAATATTTGAGTGTGGCCAAACGAAATATTGTAGATATGAATTCAAAAACCATCCAAATCATTGTAAATTAAGATTGCTCGGAATTATTGCTGATAAATTATACTTACTTGATACAGATATAGTTACTAATGAACCATATTTTACTTTTATTTTTTGGATAGATTTTGTAATTTGTTTATTCAAAGGGCATGATTATCAATGGCATTTTAGAACTCCTAGAGGAACAGAAAGAGGAGATCCTAATTTGCTTGGATTAGTTAGAATGTCTGGAAGAAGCTGTTCAAGATGTGGATCTCCTGAATTTGGAATTGAAACTATATGAATTTCATTGAACAATGGATAACTAATAATGAGAAGGTAGCTCCAGACAAAAAAGAATCAGTAGAAGATAGGATTCAAAACATCATCATACAAAAAAGAGGAGTAAAGATAGGAGCTTCTGATCCAGGAAAGCAAAGAGATGCTTGGGGATTTGTTGGAATAAATGTCAGGCCTCCATTTATTGAGATAATAGGAGCTCAACGTTGGTTTGGCAGGGCCTATCTAAAAGTAGAGGAGAAAGTTGCTCAAATTCATAGAAATTACAAGTATGACTTTCAAGTAGTTGAAATCAATAATACTGGATTACATGCATATGAAGTTCTAAGATTTGTAAAGCAGCTTCCTATCATTGGAGTAACTACAAGCAAGGATCTTAATCCTGCAAAATTTCCAACAGGAAAGATTCCAAACAAGTTTCCAACGATGGATAAAAACGATATGGTAAGATGGCTTATTGTGCAGCAACAATTAGGGCATCTATTATTCCCTGAGAAATCTCTTCTCACTCCAGAATTGATCGAACTTCAAAGACAACTTGGAGGATTCGTAGAGCATAAGACAGATGCAGGCACAATTAGATATGCTGCAGAAGGAGAAGATCATGATGATCTTGTTATGTCGTTAATGCTTGCATGTTGGCTAGCTAGAGTGCGATTCTTGAAAATTAAGCAGGGAATAGCTTATGCTTCTGGAAAATACAATAATTATGAAGAAATTAAGACTCCTCAAGAGATAGTAGAAGAGAATTTGAAAAACAGATGGAGTAAAGAACGTTCAGGCTTTAATGTTACAAATGTTGATGTTACCTTCTCCGAATAGTTAAATAATTCAAGTGGCATCAAAAAATAGCATCTTGGCCAAGAAAAAAATTGCAATTGTATCATCTGGAAGTATAAACTCAAATTTTCAAGAATTTACAATGCGTGAAGATGTTTATCTAAATGAGTTAAAAACAATTCCAAGAGGCCTGAGAACTAGAACTCTTTGGAATAGAAGAAAGCATAAGCATGTTAAAGTAATTATGACTCTTGGAGCTTACGGAGAAATTCAACCTCTTGAGCTGATGAAAGTTCGAGAAATGACAGATCCATATAACTTTTCTATAAGAAAATGGTTTGCAGAATCTGCATATGCTGATCCTACATTAACAGTAGCTTTACAACGAAGAAACAATTCTTTCTTTTCAGATGATTTTGAATTATCATTGGAATTAAAATCAATGGTTAGAGCCGAATCTGAAACAACTCAAGGAGATACAATTCCTCAAGAAAATGATGTTGGAGATTTTGGACAACAACCTAAACCAACATTAGGCTCTGCAGACTTTATTCCTACAAATGCATCTGCTCCTACAGAATCAAATTCAACTACTCCAGTAGATAAACCAAAACAAGCTATGCTCACTCCCGAAGAAGCGAATATTCAAGTTGAATCTTTTAAAAGCCAATATTCTGCAGTTTTGGATAAATTAGAATCTTGGAGAAAACTTCCAACAATTGACATTTTAGAAAAAATGAAGCGTTCTCATCTTTCTGTAATAGATCAAGGAAGAGTTTTGAATCTTATAATACCAAAATTAACCGAGCTAGGGCCTGGAGAGCTTCCTTTAACTTTGCGTGTAGTAACTTGGCAAGATACCGGCCAAGTACTTGTAGATACATTACTTTGGCAAATTATAGGAATTAGATTATTCTTTCCAAACAAAAATATTGCTTTGCCTGAAGAAATGGTTTACATTACTGGAAAGAATTGGGGATTAAGAAGAGAATCTGATTTCTATGGAGCTTCAGAAATAGAAGCTTTCATTCAAATGTCTAGGATAAATAAAAAAGTTCTAAACTATGATTTGGCCAAAGCTGCAGAAGCAGGCTATATTACAAAATTAATCTTATCACTAATGACAGAAGGAGAACAAGGCTCAAGAGAAACTCAAGTTACAGATATTGTAAGTAAAATAATTTCTCAAGGAACTGATGTTATTGGTTTAGAAATGGGAGCAACTGTAACTCCTGTTCCAATTACTGTAGATACTCCGATGTTAGATATGATAACAAAACTTTTGCATGAAAGACTAACTTCAGCAGGAGGAGCAACAAAGGCCCAAATGGGATCTACTGAAAACTTAAACAGAGATACAGCTACAATAATGGAAGTAGAAAATATACGAAACATTAGAACTCCTGATGAAATGTTAATTAAAACTGCCTTTGAGAATCAACTGTTTAACCCTCTTTTTGCTCACTTAACCGGAAAGAAATTTGAGGAGCTTCCAGTTAGAGTAGTAATAAAAAGAAAGCAACCAAAAGATGAAGCTAATATGCAAAGTAAAAATGATATGCAGAATGGAAAAGATCCAATGCAGGATAGCAGATTCCAAGATAAGAATCAACAGGTAGATGCAGCAAGTAAAGGAAATCCGGAAGGAGGCCTAGTTCAAAAGGATTCTCAAAACAAAACCTTTGGAGCTGCTGCTTATTGGGCCTCAAATATACCAGGATGGAACATTTCTCCTCTTCAACTCTTCCAGGCTCTATTAGAACTGCCAAAAGCTACACTAGATAAATTACTAAATTATGTTTCAGACGTTCCTCAAATAAAACTCGGAGGAGCAGGAGGGCCAAAAGACATTATGCAGCTTAAAGGAGAAAAAGAGATAGAATTTCTTAATGAAAAATTGAGAATATTAAAGGAGAATAATCCATCATGATAAACCTTTATTTTAATGAAGAATTAATTCAACCAAAACAGGCTATCAAATTTCCAAAAATAAAAGTTGATAGATCAAAAGATACAAGTGAAAAAAAACCAATTCCAACTATATTTTCTATGAAGATTGAAAATGATACAAATCACGATCTTAAAAATTTGATTTTTCTAACCAATATCCCAAATGATACATATGATATAGCTAACTTTCCAAAAGAAATTCCTGAAGGAAAAACTGCAATATTTAATTTTTATTTCTATGCAAGAAGAGCTTTAGATAATAGGCAATTTCCAAAATCTATCTTTTTTAATGTAAAAGGTGATGAATCATTTTTGAGTGTAGTTAATGAATAATGGTAACTCGATTTTGGTTTCCTCTTAATACAATTTCCGATGTAAATCCTAATTTTGGAGCATGGAATGAAGTAGATGGAGCATTACGAAGAAAATTAGTAAATGTAAAAGGAACTTCAGCTATAACAATTGGAACTAGGCATAATTGGGTAGCAGGCGTAACGCAACTAGATAGGCAATATGTATCTGATCCTTTGGCAGCAGGAATTTCATTTTCAGCAGTTACTGTAAAATTAGTTTTAATGGCTAGAGAATATAATAATGCAGATAACTCTACATCAAGACTTTTGGTTAAAATTGTTAATCGTGCTGGAGATACAATTCAACAGACTCTTTTAGCTTTAGGACAATTTGGCCCTAATGTTGAATATATCAATAATGCAACTCATAGAAATAAACAATTTGCAAATGGAGATATAGTAACAGGAACTTATGTTACAGCTCAAGGTGATAGATTAGTAGTAGAAATTGGACATGCTGATATAGCTGGAGCTACTCCAGAAGCAAGCTGTAAGTTTGGAGAAAATGCTGCAGATGCTGGAGATAATGAAACAGGAACAACAGATGCTGCAGGATGGATTGAGTTTTCAAACAATATAAAATTTGAACAAACTAAAACTTTCAAAGTAGATGCACTTCTAAAAGCTACAAAAACTAAAACATTCAAAATTGATTCAATTCTCAAGAAATCTGGAATAGCTAAAACATTCAAAATTGATGCTAATCTAGTTAAAAGATTTACAAAAACATTTACTGTTGATTCCATTCTCAAAGCTACTCAAAATAAGACGTTTACAATTGATGCACTCCTACGATTAATAACAACAAAGAGCTTCTCAATTGATGCAATTCTCCGATTAGTTTCTAATAAAACATTTACAATAGATGCACTTCTAAAACAAATCAATTTTAAAGCATTTACAATTAATGCAATTCTTACATCTGGATCAATAACAAAAACAAAGACATTTTTAATTGATGCAATTTTATTAACTCCTTCTCCCGAAAAAGGAATTAGGGGAAGAGTTAGAACTAGAATTCCTACAGTTTTAGCTCCATTTTTAGAGATTCCAACAAAAACTCCATTTTCTCAATCTTATCCTTTATTCTTAGAAATTGAAGAAGAATTTTCCATAAAAAAACAAATTGAATTAAATATTATTGCTGCACTTTTGCTAGAAAATAAAGTAGAATTTGATGAGTATTATTATAAAAAATTCTTAACATTAAATCCCTTTTCTACTCAGGCACAATTAACACTTTCAATTCAAAGTGAATTTTCAATTGAAAATAAAGTTATCTTAGAAATTGAAGAAAAGTTTAAAGCTATACATGCTCTAGTTATTGAAATTATTGATAAGCCAAATATTACTACTCAGATTCTTGAGGAAAGAGATATTTATGATCTTCCAGAGCCTCCTAAATTAATCACTTTAGGTTCTGCAGCTTCGCAATTATTTTTTGAACAGGAAACTCAACAAGTAATTTACAGATTAGAAGATAATCATGAAGTAGAAGATGAATGTGATTTTTACTCTGATGAAGTTTATGATATTGATGATCCTGATAAACCGGATCTTCCTATTCATCCAAACTGTAAATGTTATTGGGAACTTGTAGATACTGGAGAAGATTTAGGCCAAAGTTTAGCAACTTTGGGAGCTGCAGAAGATGAAGGGCCTGGAAGATGGATTACAACTGATGAAGGAGTAAGAGTTTTCATTAAAGAAGGTGAAACATTAGAGCAAGCTTTTATACGTAGATCTAAAAAAACTCCAGAAAGAAAAACTATCGTTAATCTACCATTACAAAAATACAAAAAGCCAACAGAAAGACATGAAGCAATAGCTAACAAGATCCAGAAAAAATATCCAAACATGGATAAAGAATTTCTAAAAGAGCAAGCTGTTAAAGCAGATAATCTTAGAGTGGAACATGAAAAAGTTATGACTAATTTACATGGAGAACTAGGAAATCAATTCAAAGATGCAGATGTAACTGGAAGAGTAAAAGATACCGATAATATGGTAGAAAAGCTAGGCCGAAAGCCTGATGTTTATCAAGATGTTTCTCAGTTGCAAGATGTTTCAGGAGTTAGAGTTGTAAGTGCTAAAGGAAACGATGATGTAAAATCTATTGTATCAGAAATCAAAACAACTCATACTGTAATATCTGAAGAAAATTATATTGATCAACCGAAAGCAGGCTATAGAAGCTATCATCTAGGAGTTGAAGATAAGAAAACTGGATTAATTTCTGAAGTACAAGTTAGAACGCAAAATCAAGATCATTGGGCCACGTTTGCACATGATAAAGTCTATAAATTGTCTGGAGAAGATAGGCTCAAATTTGCTCAAAATAAAGAGGTAATTAATAGCTACATGAATGGAATGAGTGAGCATTACTTTAAATTGGATTCAGGCATTACTAATAGTGTGAAGCCTCCATGTCCTCCATCAATTGCAAGTACTATAGGATGCATGTAAAATGAGCCAATATGATGTTTCTACAATTTTGGATGAAATTGATGAATTTACTCCAGATGTAGGATTTAATCTAGTAAGCATTGATGAATTTGCACTTCCAGGAGAAAAGCTTGCTTTGATTGCACACTTTGATACTATAGAAGAAGCTAAAAAAACTCAAGAAGAATATCCTCCAGATAAAACTGAAATTTATTTTAAAAAAAATTAGTTAGGCATATTGTAGCCTAACATTACAACAGGGCTATTTAGTACTCCTCCATCTTTGCACATTACGCTAACATAATTATCGTAATCAAAGTAATCAGACATAAGATCCGAGTTTCCTGGATCAGAGTAAAATGCTCCTATCTTGCTTGCAAGTGCTTCATCAATTCCTTTTCCATCTACCCAAGCATTAATTGAAGATCCCATTGAGAAATATTCAATGCGTACTTTGATTACTGCTTCCGGAAATGCTTTGATTAATTGGCCCTTCAAGAATTTTGCTTTATACTTTACATCAACTCCTTTCAAAGCTTTACTATCTTCAGGGAAATCTTTCAGAGCTTCTATCTTTGCTTTATGTTCCAAAACATAATCAATAGAATATTCCGGATAGTTCTTAGCTTTCCTTCGTGCAATCTCATTATCTATTGCTTTTAGTGCTTGTTCTTTTGCTTTGTCAAACAAATTCATTAATTAAATTCACCTCCTATTAGATCATAATTGAAATTTTGCATTAGCCAACAACTCCATGCAGGAGATGCAGGCCTCCTTCAAAAGCAATATCCATATGATGAATCAGAAAATGCAAAAGTTTCAATTGTTAAAGCCTCCAAAGACTATTTTCATAAATTCCTCAGCAGGAAGATAATCTCCTATAACTATCATAGGATTATTGAACTGGAGATACTCTTCTCCATCATCAATTTCTACTAGCTCAACATTCAGAAGGCCTTTCAAGTTTTCTTTGTAATTCATTTCTCTTCAATTATAGATATACACCTGATGTATATATACATTTACAGTATATACTATATAGACTATACAAGTAATGTATATATACTGTGTATGTATATAGACAGATGAAGAGAAATGCAAGAAAAACAAAATCTGAAGAAAGGAGATAAAGTTAAAGTTCATAATGCTTTCGGAGATTGGTTCGGAAAAGTGAAATACATCTTTGATAATCCTAATGGGCCTGCTCAAGTAGGAATTATTATTAATGAATCGCAAAACTTAGTTTACTATGGAATAGATAAAGTAGTAAAATTGGAGGAAGTTGAAGCATGAATTATTACGAAGAGAAACAAGAACGAAAATTGGAACGTGCAAAAGAGCTTCTTGAGAAACATGAATTAAAGCAAAAAGCAGCTTTCAAAGCATCTGATGCATTAGCAGATGCAATTCCATTTGGCCAACCAATTCTAGTAGGCCATCATTCAGAAAAGAGGCATCGAAGGGATATTGAAAGGATGGAAAATAACATGCGAAAAGGAATCAAAGAAGGAGAAATTGTAAAGTATTATGAAAATAAAATTGATAACTTAGAAAACCCTCATGCTATCAGTTCAGATGATCCAGAAGCAATAGTAAAACTAAAGGAAAAGCTAGCAAAAATTGAGGAGCAAATTGAGAAAGTTAAAGAGCATAACAAAAAATGCAAAGATGCCATCCATCTAGGAGCATTTGAATATGCAGACGGAGATCATATTTCTAATACCAATGGAAACTATAGGCAATTTGCAGTAGTCTTAAAAGACAAATCTATTCGATGGGAAGCAAAACGAATTCAAGAAAACATCAAAGTAATCATTGAAAACTTTGCAAAAAGTGGTAAATTGGAGCAACCGGCTCTTCCTGCTGATATGAAAAAATATGATTCTTATGTGCTTGAAAACTTGAACGGAAACAAGCATCGAATAAAGGAACGAATAGAGCATTTACAAGCACTTGAAAAAGTTCCAGAAATGGATGAGAAAATTAATGGAATAGATATTGTAGTTGATAAAGTAGAAAACCGAGTAAAAATACTCTTTCCAGGAAAGCCTGCTGCAGAAGTAATTGCAAAGTTAAAACAAAATGGCTTCCATTGGAGTCCTTATAATAAAGCATGGCAGCGAATGATTTCAGATTGGGCCATTGAGAAAGCAAAAGAGATTGCAAAGAAGGTAAAAAGCTCATGAGTAAACAAATTTTCTGGATAACTAACGGAGTAAATAGAGATGATGATGATAGAGTAATAGTAAATACAGAAGAGCAAATAATCTGCAATCATTGTTATAAAAAGACTCTTGGAGGATTCAAGGCAGTAGGAAATATTAAATATGAAATTTGCAAAAATTGTCTTTATAGGCCTTCCTTAGAATTAAGAGTGCTTAATTTTATCACAGTAAGTAAAAAAGCACATAAAGAAGAATTTGATCTTTTCCTAGAAAAATGTATCAATAAAGAAGATTATTTACAACTATTAGCGGAGGTAAAGTAAGTATATATACACATACTGTATATATATGAATGAGGAGAAATGAAACAAAAGAAAGATGCAGTTTACTATGCTGTTCCTAAGAATCATGGAATAGAGGGTTACATTAAAGAAGCTTTGAAAAAGTTCTTAGAGAAGAAAAAGAAATGACAACTAAAGAAATTTCTCCAGGCATATTTCTTCATACTTGCAATAGATGTGAAAAGAGCTGGACAAGTGGAAATAAATCTCCTGGAACATGTGCAAAATGCAGATCTCCATATTGGAATAAAGAAAGAGTTAGATAATTCTCAAGTATAGGAGAAACTTACTCCCCTTTATGCCTGGAGATATATCTTCAAGATCTAGAATCTTAACAAAAGAGGAAATTAAAAATCTCAACAAAGACGGTTACAAGCTAGATGAATCTGGAAATGAGCTTTACTTAGTAAAATTTCTCTTCAATGACAGACTAAACAATGCAGGAGATCCTATGCCTTTCCAGATAGCTACAGAATCTCTAGATAAGATAGCTAAAACTTTCATCAATAGGCCATATGTCTTTAATCCAGGAATCAAAAACAACGTAGGCCAACATGTTAGAGGCCCTGTTGATGATCCTAAAAAAATCATAGAATATCAAAAAGCATTTTCTATAGGAGAAATCGTAAATTATTTTATCAATAAAGTTACTAGAAATGTTAATGGAATAGTTAGAATTTTCAAAGAGTATAAAGATGAAGTTTTAACAGGAAAAATTCCTCTTCCAACATCTCCACTTTTAGAGCCTTTAAAATGGGAAAATGGAAAATTGGTAGATGCTAGAGGATTACATTTGCAAGCAGTTCCTAATCCAGGCTATCCGGTAGAAATAGCTTCAATAACTGGAGCTTGCGTTGGTATGTTGGATAAATGTTCTACAGAACTTCGTACTTTGGGAGCTTCTGGAAAATTAAAACAATTTCGTAAAAACTACATATATAATTCAGGTTCATTAGGAGCATCAATGCCTGATCCAACTGATCCAAATACTCCTCCAACAGATGCTGCAACTCCTCCAAAAGAAATGAACAATATGGAATTGACTACTGCAGTAAGTGAACTGCAAACAGGCCATAAAGCTATGAAGGGAATGGTAGAAGAAATGCATGCTAAAATTATGGGAACAGGAGGAAAACCAGGTGAAACTCCAACTGTAGGATCTGCAGGGAAAGGCAAAACTGAACAAGAATTAGTTCAATTACCAAAAGATGAAATTGATGCTATCAAAAATGAACTTGAAACTGTAAAAAACAATTATAATAAAACAGCTAAAGAACTTGAAGATGAAAAGAACAAAGTAGCACTAGAGAAAAGACGTAACTTGGCAGAAATTATTGCCAAAGGAGAACTTTTCCTCAAGAAAATTACTCCAGAACAACTTAAAGAAAGAATTGAGCATTACATTAAATTAGTTGATGATAACAAGCAACCAAAAGATCTAAGCTTGCTTGCTGAAAATTACAAAGACATGCAACCAAAAACTCTAGGATCTTATGGATATGATGAATCTATCTTCCCTGAAATGGCAGGAGATTCTCAACCTGATACTTTTGAAACAATGGAGAATATAGGTTAGCATATGACACAAAAAGGAACTGCAGTTAGAGGCCAAATAGAAAATAAACATATGATTACAGATGTTGTAGTCATAAAACAAGCTGCAAACTCTAACTTAGGGAAAGGCTCTTTTGTTTATGAAAATGGATCTTCTGGAGCAGTAGTAGTTCCAACAGATAATTCTGTTCTAGCACGAAGAGCTAGATTTATTGAATCTGATTCTAATAACTTAATAATCTCTGGAATCCAGGATGGAAATCTAGGAGATAAAGAAGTTGAAACTTACAAAAATGGAGCAATTGTAATTGCTCAATGCGATGGGCCAATTACTGTAGGTCAATATGTTAGAACTTCAACAGTAACTGCAGGCCGAGTAATGGCACTTGATGAGCCGGCAACTCCAGTAGGAGCAACTCCAACTGCAGGAGAACTTAACAACGTTTTAGATTATGATAAAATGCGATTGGGAATTTATCTAGGCCATAAAGGAGAAACTTCTGGAACAGGTAATGATCCAACCAATGCAGTAGATAGTGATTTAGTGAGGTTACAATTACTATGACAGTAAAAAGTACTAAAATCATTTCTCCTGATGATGTTAATCTAGCAGCATTTGGAGATCGCACTAATACAAGAAAGAACTTGGAAATTCTTTCTCTTCCTGGAACTGTAACTCATGTTCTAACTACATATGACGGAAAGATCTATGATTATGATGCTAGACCAGGAAACAAGTTTACTTCAAAAATAATGAAGCAAACTGAATTAGTTGATGTAAACGCTTTCTGGAAGAAAAAAGATCTTCTTGCTAAAGGTGATTTGAAAGGAGCTGAAGAGATTCAACCATACTCTCAACTAATGAGTGATATTGCAGTAGCAGCAAAAGCTCAGCAAGAAAAAGTTGATGCAGTTTTTCAACCATTCACTAGAACTTTAGGATCTGCAGCAGTAGGAAATCTAATTACAACTCCATATGAAGTTGTAAGAAGAATAAACTATCTTACTAGAATAACTTCTCCAATGTATAACTTGGCCAACTTTAACGCAAAGAACGCCTTCACCGTTATTGGAGTAGCTGATCTAAATGTGAAGGGATTCTTCAAGAACGCACTTCCAACAGGAATTCCTGAAATAGGCGATAATGCAACTCCAGAACTTGCAACTCTAGCCTATACAGCATTTGAGAAATCAATCTTTGCAGATTCATTCAGATATGAATTCTCAATGCGAGAAGTAAATGATTCTGTATTTAGCTTACAAGCACAAATAGAAGCAGACATTCCTGGAGTCTTTGCAAAGATGGAAGATGATAAATGCACTACTCTTCTTAATGCAATCTCTTCAAGTGGAACAATATCTCCAAAGTGGGATGCAGTTTCAGGAAACTTCTATCAAGCAGATGCAGCTAAAGATATAGAAACAGCAGAAGTTGCTCTTGATCTCTATGGTAGCGGAGATGTAGTAATGCTTCCAAGAGATACACTAAGGCTCTATCTGAAGAACATTCAAGCAGCAATAAACACACTAGCTCCAAGTTCACTACAAAAGCCGGATTCAGTAAGAACTGGAATCATGCCAAGAAATCCAAACATAACTTACTATGTGAATAATACGATAACTGCAGGAAGCTTCATTGTTCTTGCAAGAAACTCTTATGGAGATTTCTATCAAGGCCCTAAGATCAACGTGTCATACAAAAACCAAATGACTCCAGGCCAAACTGAAGGAAGAATCATGCTCTCTTTCAACGGAGTAAGAGAAAAGATTCAAGCTGCTGCAGCAAGATACTTAGCAGTAGCAACTTAGTATTTTTTAGAAAACCTCTATCTTTTTATACTATATTAAAATATAGTGGCTTATGGGTAGGACTAAAACTGAAAATACTGGAACTGCTCCTGGATCAGAAACAATTTCAATTACTACAAAATCAGATTCTTTTGAAGAATGGTTAAAAAATCCTGAAGTAATAGAATTCATAAAAATTGGAGAAATGGTAGGAACTTTGAAGAAACCATTTGCAGAATTTGATCTCATGGAACAGAAACAATTTCAAACAAGTTTCAAACAATGGGAGAAAGCAGGAAAACCAAAACCAACAATGCCGGAAATCAAAGCAGAGCAAATAGCTGCTCCAGTATGTCTTTTCAAAGTGAAGCAGCAAGGAAAAACTATGATGTTTTGTGATAAATCAGATGGAACAACAGAAGGAATAGAAAAACAAGGAGGAAAAGTTATCAAATATACAATTCCATTTGATGAAGAAAAAGCAAAAACTTGGCTCAAAGAACAGGAAGAACTGAATCCTCCTTCTCAGCATACATCTTGTTACATCAAAACGGATGGCCAAACATACATAATCCATGCTTCAGATTATCTCAAAGATTTTGATGAAATTGCAGAAGCAATAAAATCCGGAAAATACGTCTTTTAGAACTCCTTTTTTATCTCCTTTTTCTTTAATTTATCATGACTAATACTAACAATTTTTGTAAAGATGAAACAATAAAACTAGATCTTGGAATTCCTGCAAATACGAATCAAGAAGATGCATTAATTCAATCTCTGATAAAAAGAGCAAATCAAACTTTGGCAAATATGCTTCAACCATATGCGGAATCTATGCCTTATGCAGATGCAAGCATAACTGCAGATCTTGAAGATTGCGGAAATCTATTAGTTGAAGCCAAATGGCATCTAAAAAAATCACACTTTGATGATGTAAGAGAAACAAAAAAAGATTTTGAAGCTACATGGTTATCAGTAGTAACAAAGCTAAAAGCTCTACCTACTACAAGATTAAAGCCTATTGCAGTAGCTGGAAGTTTAGCAACTGATTCAACTTTACTTCAAAACATTCCAGGAGTAACAGACTCTGAAGGAAATGTTTTATCAACATTATAGTTACATTTTTATAATATAGTATAATATAGCAATCAATGCCAAACGAATCAGTTCAAGTAGATTTTTCCAAAGTTGTAAAAAATATTAGAGGCGAAGCAGTAAAAGATATGATTGATCAACCGGCAAATATAACTCCAGATATTGCTCCAGATCTTACATTAGGCTCATTATTTGCTAATGGTTTAACAATTGGAATTCAAAGAGCAACTCCAAAGGAGGCCCTAAAATATCTTAGAATGGCTCAAAAAATTGAAATTGCATTAAGAGATAAAAAAGGAATTATAGAAATGGATGAAGGTGAAATTTCTCAACTTGAAGAAGCACTAGCAAAAATTGCTCATCCATTGTTTTCTGTTACTTTGTATGCAGGAAGTATGCAAGAGATGATAGAAACAGCTAAACTTGAAATTTTAGCCAAACAAAAAGGCAAATAATTCCACTTTAAATATTTTTATAGCTAGAAGCTCCAAGCTCTGCAAATGGTAGCTGCCTTTAATGTTATGCTTGATAATGGAGGAACAGACGGATCTCCAGGAAGTTCAACAAATACAGATCCTCTAGGGCCTCCAAACATGAGATTCAAGTATGCAGATGATGCCTTAATAGATTCTAATGATCCAATTCCAATTCCTGCAGCAGGCACAAAATACTCTAAATGGAAATCACTATTTCTAAAATGCACTTCTGCTCCAAATACTCAAGTTGATAATGTAAAATTCTATACAGATGGAGGCAGTTTTGGAACTGGAATTACTGTTAATGTAGGCCAACAATTTCCAACTCACAATTCAGGTTCTACTTCAGGCTACAAAGTAGCTACTCCAGTAGATACTGCAATTTTGAATAATTATTCAGGAATTACTTCTGTTGCAGATGCATTTACTTATACTTCAGGATCTCCTCTAAGTGGCCCTTCAATTACTGAAGCAGGAAACATAATAAATTCAACAAATGAAACTACAAATTATCTTATCTTACAAATGGAAGTTATCTCAACTGCTTCTCCTGGAAATCTTACAGATGAAACTTTAACTTTGCAATATGATGAAATATGAGCAATACAATGCTTAATCTAAATCTCAATACAATGAGGAAACATGACAATATTTTATAAGTCAATTTACAATGATGGAACAAGTTTTACTTATTCAGAAGATGATAAAGGAACTAATGATTATAAAAAAATAGATCGTTCTAAACTTATAGCTTTTGAGTTATATAATGATACAAAACTTTTGCATGTTTTACATCTTGATCCAGGCCAAAGATTAATCTGCAGAAGAAGAGTGTTAAAAAAATGGGGAAGAAAGCATAATCCAAACTGGAAAGAAGGTGATCCAGAAAATGAAAGAATGGAAGGATTTCAATATGTTATAATTTTATATTTAGTAGGTTATCAGGAAAAAATTAAAGGGGAAAATAGACAGGCAATAACAATTATTCATCAAGATGGCCATACCGAGTTAATGGGAAAATGGAAAGATGCTCCTTATAATCCAGTTAATTTGATTGAAGAAGAGCAGGAGCTATTAAATGCCTGATTTTGGCTCTCCAGATCCTCAAAAAGTTTCTATAGTAACTGGAACTTATTCTCATGCTAATAATACAAATGAGCAAACAGTTTCAGAATATTTAGCACTTGTTGGAGATATAGAAATATCATTAGATATGAATAATTTGGCCCAAAATACAACAATTAGATTATATGAAAAAGTTGATGGAACTAATTATAGAAACGCAAGTGAAAAAATATTTCCAACAGATTTTCCATCAAATATTAAAGTTGTAATAATAAATATTATTGGAAAAAGCAGAGATGCAAAAATAACTTTCCAAAGTGGAACAGGGGAAGGATCATCTAAAAATGTTGCATATGCTCAAGTAACAAAAGAGGCTTTAACATGATAGCAATAACACAAATTAAAAATTGTAAAGCTACTCTCTTTGGAGCAGATACGCACTCAGCAGTTCTCACAGGCTCAGATACGCACTCAGCTTCATTGACAGGATCAGATACTCATGGAGCTTCACTTTCTGGAAGCCTCAGTACACAAAATCCAATTCGAATAGGAGATGGAGGGTATGCATGCGGAAAACAATCTACAAATCAAGCAGGAAATAATACTATTGGAACAGTTGTAGTAACTCCAACAAATTCAACCAATAAAGTATTATTAGTTTTTAGAGTAGATAGTTCTCAAGTTGATGGAACTACCAACCTGGAAATTTTAGAAGGATCTACAAGTTTAGGAACTCAAGGATTATCAGCAGGAACTAATACACTTACAGTTCTTCTTACTAATGTAAGTGCTTCAGCTCACACTTACACTTTCAGACTTACCTATGTAAGTGGATTAGGTTATCAATACGGAACAGGAGTAGCTGGAATTTCTGGAAATAATAGTTGGAGGCCTCCATTGATGGAAGCTTATGTTATAGATTATAATGATACGCACTCAGCTTCATTGACAGGATCAGATACTCATGGAGCTCAATTAAACGGATCAGATACTCATGGAGCTCAATTAAACGGATCAGATACTCATAGAGTGGTTGAAGAGGAGATAATTGCTTAATGCCAATTAATGACGGAATATATACTTCAACTGCATTTGAATCTAGCATTTTTGGAGGAGCTCAATCAAATAGCAGACATTGGGCTACATGGATAGACCTTACTTTAATGCAAGCAGATGATGAAATTAAAATTATTATTTATGTTCAAGATGTTGTAGCAGGAACAATGAAAAAATATAAAACTGCATCATATAAAAATGCTCAAACTGATGTAATGATTTTTCTTCCTTTTGTTCCAACTGATAAATATGATGTTACTTTACAAAGAATAGCAGGAACTGATCGAGATTACAAATGGCGTAGAGTGGAACAGACTCTTCCATGATAAGTAATTACAATGACACATTATGCACATAGACATGATATTGCATCTGTTGCAGGATCTCAAACTAAAACATTTACTATTGATGCATTACTAGAAGCAACTCTAACTAAAACATTTCTTGTAGATGCATTTTTACAACAACGATTTTCAAAACAATTTACTATAGATGCTCTTCTCAAGAAAACTCAAGCTAAAACATTCACAGTTGATGCAATTCTCAAGGCCACACTAACTAAAACATTTACTGTAGATGCTTATCTTGTATATCTAAAACAATTTACAATAGATGCAATTCTCAAGGCCACACTAACTAAAACTTTCAAAGTAGATGCATTTTTACAAGCTACCTTTACAAAAACATTTACTGTAGATGCTTATCTTGTATATCTAAAACAATTTACAATAGATGCACTTCTAAAAGCTACAAAAACTAAAACATTCAAAATTGATTCAATTCTCAAGAAATCTGGAATTGAAAAAGTTTTTTCAATTGATGCATACTTACGTCTTACATCTGTAAAAGGATTCTTTATAGATGCAATTCTTAAGAAAACTCAAAATAAAACTTACTCTGTAGATGCAATTCTCAAGAAATTTGGAATAGCTAAAACATTCAAAATTGATGCTAATCTAGTTAAAAGATTTACAAAAACATTTACTGTTGATTCCATTCTCAAAGCTACTCAAAATAAAACTTACTCTGTAGATGCAATTCTAAAAGCTATTCTTTCTAAAACGTTTTCTGTTGATGCATTACTTCGTTCAGTAGAACAAAAATCATTTTCAATTGATGCAATTCTGAGATTATTAGGAACTAAATCTTTCCTGGTAGATGCAATTCTAAAAGCTCAGCTTTCAAAGACATTTTCTATTGATGCTATTATTGTAAATAGATTTTTAAAATCATTTTCAATTGATGCCATTTTAAGAAATGTTACAGTAAAGACTTTCAAAATTGATGCATTACTGAGAAGTAGGGAGAGTAAAACTTTCTCAATTGATGCATTTTTAATGCAAATTTACAATAAACAATTTTCATTAGATGCAATTATTACTTTTCGTTTAGCTAAAAACTTCCTTATAGATGCTATCTTAAAAAGACCAAATCAATTAAAAATATTCACTATAGATGCTTTACTTGTAGATCTTTTAAGTACACAAAGAACAGCAATTTATATGACTTTTGCAGGAGAATTACAATTGAAAACAGTTTCATTAAGTACTACATTAATCGGAGCAGAATACTCTACTTATCAGGGAACATATAGATTAAAAACGGTGAAATAATGGGATTAATAATATTTCAAAATGCACTTGGAAGGAATTATACATTCCAATTATTTGAAAAAGATGGAGTTACTCCAAGAAATCTAACAGGATTAACTCTTACATGGAGATTTAAAGATACAGATGATCCTAATTCGTTATTATCTCTAGATTGTGTAGTTACAGATGCAGCAAATGGAAAATTTTATGCAACAATGACTACAACAATAACTGCAATTGCTCCAAAAACTTTCATTTGTCAAATTGAAGTGAAATTATCTACTACTTTACTTGATCCATCTGAAGAATTTGTTGTAAATATTAAGAAGTCTGCTGCAGTAGCTGGTTAAATTGGTAAGTGTAGTTTTAGAGCTTGATACATCTGATTATGATGCTAAGATGCCTCCTTTTCAAAGGGCATTAAGTCGGATTCCTGGAAGATGGATTCAAGAAGGAGCAGAAATTTATGAATCACAAATGAAAATAGAAATTCCTAAAGGAGGATCTGGAAAACTAGAAAATTCTGTAGATAGCATAGTTACAGATAAAGAAGCTGTAATTTCTACAAATACCGGCTATGGAAAAGCAGTAGATGAAGGAAGAAGAGGATTTAAAGTTGTTGCAAAAAGAGCAAGAGCTTTAAGATTTGTAATTGGAACTCAAGTTTTCTATAGAAAATCAGCGAATGTAGGCCCTGCAAGAGCTAATAGATTTATCCCTAGAACGTTACAAAATGCAAGGCCTAGAATCCTTTCAATGATGAGAACAGTATTTAATGAAGAAATGGCAGGAGTTAGATGATGACAGTAACTGAATTCGATTCTGAATTAGCAAAAGATAGGATCATAAAATGGATAAAGGCAGATACTGAATTATACCAGGAATCTAATCCTCAAGGAGATGCAATTCAAAATCATCTAAAACTAAATAAAATCATTTATGGAGTAGCTGAAGATAATCATTGGGAAAGTGAAGTTCCTCCATTTTTGGCAGTTTCAAATGCTGATCTTTTTGTTGCTTCTGATGATTTCTTTGGATCTGTTGTTTCTGATGAATTGACTTCTAGTTATGAAAAGTATAGGTTCGATCTTACTTTTGTAGTTCAAGCTTTTTCTGCTGAAATTACAGAAAGGCAGATAGATTTTCTTCATAAAAAAATTAAAGAGAGGCTAAAATCAAATGTTCTGCTAAAAGATGTTGTTACAGATACTAATGATCCTAATGTTGGAACTTTAATTAATGGAACGGAAATTTGTGCAACATCAAAATGCGGTCAAACTGTAGCATTGAATTTAGAAGGCTTAACAAGAAGATTATTTGCATATAGGATTACGTTTGAAGTTGAAGTACAAGTTTAGACAATGCTTTTATGATATAGGGGAGATGCTTCCATCATGGTAGTATTACATGGAAATCAAATTACTACATTTTTTGATCCAGAATCTGCTGAAGGAACTAGCAGAACAGGGCAGCTTTGGAAAGTTTTAGCTCATCATTCTAGTGTAGCTATTGCTGAAGAAAGTGAGCCGGTTTTAGTTAAAAAATCTGGATCTGTTGATTCTACATCTAATGAAAAAGGCAAAAGAAAAGTTATAGTTAGAATTACTTGTAATCCATCTGAAGCTGATGGAAAATTCTTCTCTAAAACTTATCATAGTTCTGATACTTCACTTTCAATGATTTTCAAAAACTCTGGAGGATCTTTCCTTTGGAGAGTAACAGGAGCTAAAGTAAAAAACATAACAGAAACTGGAAACAAATATCCCACTCATGGCCCTGTTCAATATGTAATCGAACTTTGGGCCTGGTTAATATTATATACAGAGCCTGGATCAACAACTTATACTGCTGTTCCTGATGGCTTTGTAAATTGGGCCGATTGTACTGTAAAAATCAACTCTGTTTCTCAATCTCTTTGGTGGTCATGGACATTTACTATAACCAATGATCTTGATATGCAGCATGATGAAACTGGAGCAGTAACTGCAATTACTAGAGGAGATAGAGATCTAGATGTTTCATTACAAAAAGCTCTAGAAGATAATGCATCTACACAATTCAATGCAGCTCAAATTTCATTTGCAACTGTATCTATAGAAATCTTGCAAAACTCTGATAGCTATCTATTTGGAGCTACTGCCTATAAAGGAGTTGAAGTAACTGCAGACAGAACAAGGCTTTCAGGATTAGAACTTAGAGGCCAACCGGCAACATTAACAGTAAGTTAATAAAGTAACACTATATTATACTATATTCGTGGATAAAATCGAACTTAGAACAATAGAAATTAAAATTAATCGTGAAAACAAAGAACTTCGTTTTAAAATTAAAGAGCTAAACGCTGATGATTTTTGGAGCATCCAGGATCAATGCATAGATAAAAAATCAGAAATAGGAGCTCTAGATACACATCAAATGAATCTTCTGCTAATAGTAAAATCAGTTACAGATCCTTCAATGACTATGGAACAAGCTGCAAATCTACCAAAGCAAATATCAGAAAGATTAACTCTGGAAATTAGGAAGCTAAATGCTGTTGAAGAAACTTTTTTAGAAGTGCTTCCAACTCCGCAAAAAATAGAAAGTTAGATATAATTTTTGCATGTTTAACAAAGTTAAATCTAAGCTATTCTGAAATTTACTCAATGCCTATAGGAAATTTGTATTACTTCATTTACCTATGGAATCTAAAGAATCCAGAGGATAAGATTGAGTAGTCAAACTTTTGATGCAAAGATTCGTTTTGGAGCTGAAGATACAGCTTCTCCAAAAATAGATTCAGCTACTCAAAAAATTCTAAAAGATTACAGAGTACTTAGACAAGAACAAAGAGCAGTAAGAGGAGAATTTGAACTAAATAATAGAGCTCTAGTAGATGCAGGAAGAGCATTTAGAGCTGTTGGAAGTATAGCTGGAAATCTAACAAATATTTACACAAAATATAACATAATGCAGCTTAGGATCTCTGATGCAAATAGAAAATTGAAAGAAGCTCAATCAGATTATAATAGAGCAGTTGCAGAATCAGGGCCTGGAAGCCAAGAAGCAATTAAAGCTGCAAGAGATCTAGCTGATGCAAAACAAGATGCAGCAAAAGCTCAACAGGAGCAAACTTTGGGAATGATTGGTTTTGGATTTGAACTAGCTTCAACTGTTTCTCTTATCATTTCTGCAATTCCAAAATTTAAAGAATTAGCAATTACATTAAAAGGAATTACTGGATTATCTGCTGTAGCTACTGCTGCAACAGGAGCTACTGCTGCAACAGGAGCTGCAACAACAACTGCTGCTGCAGCAGCAACAGGAGCTGCAGGAACTGCAACAGGAGCAACAATAGCTGCAACTCCAAAAGCTCCAGGAGTTAGACCTCCAGGAGGAGCAGGAGCTGCTGCAGCAGGAACTTTCTTTGCAATCTTTGGCCCATCAATTATTGATAATATTTTATCATTATTTGGAGATAAGGCAGCTCAATCAAGAGAAGCTCAAAGAGTGCTTGAAGATAAAGCATTTCAAGAAGCTATTAGAGGAAAAAAACCAACTGTAGGATTATCTGAAACAGGCCAACTTGTTTCTATTGATCAAAATAACCAACCAAAGATTCCAGAAAAATTAGTAATTGAAATTACAAATAAAACTGATAGCAGAATCGAAGTAGCAAAATCACAAAACATTGATGTTTTGGTAAGTGATCAATAATGCCTTCTATCATAGGATGGTATGTAAAAAAAGGAGGAACTAGCTATCTTGTTGAAGCTTCAGGCCAAAAGATAACCTATAAACCTGATAATTTTCAAAAAGCAGATCTTTCTTTTGACATTACAAAGCCTTCTGATCCAGTAAGAGGAGTTTTTTCTATGGAAGATGCAGTTCAAGTTTACATCGGAGATCCATCTGCAGGAGGAGTTTTAATGATAGATGGCTATATAACAGATAGAGATGATATAAAAGTCAAAAATGGAAAACTCCAGGAAAAATTAGAAGTTACAGATTTCATTTCTTATAGAGCTGGAAAAACTGTATTTGAAAAACGTTATTGGTTTTTAGCAAACTCTGCAGCAAAAACTGTTTTTGCAGATGCTGCAGCAACAATATCAGGCAAAGGAGCAGATATTATTGATGTATCATTAAACACTCAGGTAAAGCAGGAATTTCTTGGAACTTATGCAAAGGATGGATTTAATGCTGCAGCTCAATTTGGAGGAGCTGATTTCTTTGGAGATGAAAATAAATCTCTAAATGCCTTTGCTCATGGATCTCAAAATCTTACAACTGGAGGAATAAAATACAAAATTGTAGATTACAAGCCAACATTAGCTTATGAAATCAAGGTAGATAGCAACTTTCCCTATAATTATGGCCTAAACTCCATGCTAAAATTTAGAACAGTTATAGTAACAAATGGAATCTCATACACTTTTCCAGATGATATTAATTCCTGGAGTGTAGAAAAAACTAATCTTAGAGGATCAGAAGGAAGAGAATTTTCACAGCATTTTTTCATTGGCTCATCTGAATATAACAAAATGAATTTTCCTAGCTCTCCTATTCCTTTTGACATAACTCAATTAAATGTAGGGGATGATAATATTCCAGTTGCAACATTATATGTTGCAAATAATACTCAAAGCATAAATATTCTAGTTGGACAAATGGAATTAAATAATTTTACTTTTCCTGCTATGGGAATTCCTCTCAATACTTGGCAAGAAATATCATTCTTTATGAGGCAACAATTAGCTCCTACTCCAACAAATATTCAAATTCTTTTAGTAGATTTAGCAGTAGGCAGCTTTTCAAGATACATAAAACAAGGAGCAACAAATCTTCTCTTAGTTGGAGGAATGGTATTTCTTCGTTTTCAGCTTCCAACAACTACTGCAAACAATGGATGGACTAAAGATCAAGTAGGCACTCCAACAAAAATAGATCAAATTCAAATCATTTTTACGCCAAATACCGGCTATACTGCAGGAGGATCAATAAAGTTTTCACAATTTTACTTATTCAAAAGAGTTAGAAAGCAATCTGCAACAGCAGCAGGAGCTCCTCTTACAACAAAAATCATAGTAAATCGTACTGTAACAGATGGAACTGCTCTTCAGGCTTTAGCTGATAAAGAATATGCAAGAGTAAATGCTGATGCATATAGATCAACATTTACTATTCCAGGTAATACTGCTTTCAAAAGGCCTGGTTATAATATTGATATTGATTTTAATTTGACAATGGGATCAGGCCATTCTGCTTCATCTTTAAGAATGGATGAAATAATACACACATTAGAAAAATCAAGGCATCGAACTCAAGTAACTTTAAAGCCTGCATTTCAGAGATTATAATATGGCAGATCAAACATCTAAACCAAGAAAAAGCGATGAGATCAACAGAAAATTTGTAGATGCTCCAGATTCAATGCTTACTGCAGTAGTTCAAACAGGATTATATCCTAATTAAAAATGACTCAACTTTATGTTTCTCAAGGAGATTATGCAGTAACTATCAATGATATTCTAGACACTTTAAACGGAGGAGTTGCTGCAGGAGGAAACTTAATAGTTTCTGCAAATATAAAATGGAAATCTGGAACTACATTTTTTGGAGAGCTTGATCATGCAAATACTGGAGATAGGGTTTATACTTTTCCAAATGCAGCAGGAACAGTTGCACTATTATCTAATCCTCAGACTTGGAGTGGATTGCAAACCTACAATACTGGAACTATCAAAGTAAATGATCTTCTTTTTGTAACAGGAACAAGAAGCATAAGTCAAACTGCAGGAGCTTTTCAATTAAAATCAGAATTAGGAACTGTATTTAATTTAGTAATAAATAATGCAATACAATATACGTTTTCAACAGGAATTTTTGACATGTTAGGAGCAGTACTTGGAGGAGTTTCATTAATTCAAGGTTTTGAAGATACTGATAACAAAATAGATGATACAGCTTCGGGATGGAGCATTTCAGTTAATGCTGCAGATTCAGTAAAAATTCTAAGAGGATCAGTTGAATATATCAATGCCGGAACATCTGGAAATCTAGTTTTACAAGCTGAAAGTTTGATAAGATTACTTGTAACTGGAGCAGGAGATCAAGTAGCATTTAATGACGGATCAGGAGATAGGATAACTTACGATTGGAGTACTGATGATTTTTCTGCAGTTGATAATGTTGCAAGTAATGGTAAATCTGGAAGAAGATGGGTTGATGTTTGGGCCGTCAATGGAACTATACAGACTTCGTTTAGTAAATTCAAAAAGAATATTCAATCTGTAGCATACTCTAATTGTCTAGAAGTCTGCAAAAAACTAGAGCCTATAACTTTCTCCTGGAAAGATGAGCAGTTTAAAGATATGGCAGAAGAAAAGCTTGGAGATCATATAAACAAGAAACACTTTGGATTTAATGCAGATGCTTTGATTAATGATTGCCCTGAAGCTGTAGCTGGAGAAGATGGAATCTATACTGGAGCAGTAATAGGCCTTCTTTTGGGAGCTGTAAAAAACCTAGCTGGAAGAGTAGATACTTTAGAAAGTACTTAAAATACTAGATTATATTATTATTTATTGGCAGAATTTCTTCAACAAGTAGCACTAATTATAATTGGAGTTTCTGCAACTGCTATTGCAACTGCATTTCTTGCATATCTAAGATCAAGAAGTCAATGTTTCAAAACTCTCCAAGATTTAGTTGAAAAATTAGATAAACGTACATACAGAATTGAAAAAACTATCATAGTTAAAGCTCAATTGATTGATGAACAGACAAAGAAAGCTCATCCAGAAGCAGCAGCAAACTTGGAAAAATTGGTTAATGAGATGCTTCGAGATTCTCAAGGCAACCTATAAGGCATTTATAGAAGCTACTTTTGATCTATTGTGATGGACTTACTCGGATTAGGAGTAACAGGAACTGCAATTCTGTTAGCACTAGCAGGAGCAGCTTACGCAAATGCACTCGGAAAATTTACCGGAACTCCAGGAACTAAAGTGAACTGGAAAGAAGTAGGTAAAACATTCGGAATTGCATTAATCGTAGGTGTGCCTATGGTAGCTGCACAATTGGGAGGTCTGAAAGGCGTAGATGAAGCAGGGCAACTTACTATCATCTTTGGCCTAGTCAGCGAAGTTGCAGGAATAGACTTTGGCATAAAACGATTAGCCAAAATTATTAAACCCAAAACATAGCACTCAAAACTTTTTATCTGAGTGCATGCCCTTATTTTTCATGGCAGCAAAATCGTTAGCAGCTATAATTGCCAAAACTACAGAAAAATACAAGCTAGTCTATGATCAATTAGCAAAAAATCTAGCTAGATGTAAAGCTGATTTAGCATACTATAAATCACTTCTGAAAAATGCCACAAAAGCAGATGATTTAGGAGCTAAAACAGGCATTAAAGCTGCAACTGCACAAATCCAGGAAGCTCAACTTGGTTTCAATAAATATCTAGGAGATTGCCAAAAGGCCCTTAGTCGAAACGACATAAACAAATTTTGGTAATCTAAAAACCCTTTTTTATGAGTAGTTTTATCCATAATCATGACTAAAATTAAGATTCCAGAGTCTATCAGATCTGGAGAAGATTTTACCATTGAAATTGATGAACCTGTAGAAAATTTCTTTGTTGCAGTTTATGAATCTCCAAGAGCTACATTTGATGATAAAGACAAGGAGCAAAAGAATCCAATTTGGAACGGAGATATTTATGCAATAGGAGAAAGAAACTCTGATCAAAAAATTACTGTAACTATGAAAAGAGGGCCTGATAACAAGCCGGCACTCTATGGAAAATATCTAGTTAAGATCACATTAGATGATAAGACTACAGATAAATTCTTGAATGTTCTTCCTGCATAATATAGCGTGATATAGTAAACTATATTAAGAGAATAGTACTATTACCGTACTATATGGCATGGCATAAATGCGTATTTTGTAGTTATACCTGGAACGCTGATTGTGAATGTGGAGGAGATTCTGTAGAAACTGCAGAACCAATAGAATCTAACTGTCTATATCATGGAGGCACTCCTGATAAATATCTTGAATATATTAAAAAAAGAGAAGAGAAAAAAGCTATTGCCTCAGGGCAACTCCAGAAAAGAATTTTATGTGATGAACTAGACGGAGAATTTCATGTTTTACGAATAAAAACAAAATATAATCCTGTTGTTTTTTATGTAGCTTCAGGTTTTTTAAAATCTGAAGAAAAAGCCGAACAATTCAAAGCTCAAATTATAGAAGATGAAAAGAAACTAAAAAAGATTAGAGCAATATTTCGTAGCCATGTATTACTAGCAGATTCTGAAACTCCATTAGCCGATGAAATTTATGAAGTGATTCAAGACATTCCTATGACAGATGAAGAAGCAAAGGAGATCTTAAAGAATTGACAGCAGAGCCTATTCCTGGATTAGCTGAACTGCTCAAAATTCCTCTTGTTAATCAAGATCCTGCATCATTAAAACAACTCAAAGAAAGAAGAACTTTCTTAGCTGATAAATTCTATAATGCAGCAACTCCTCAAGAAGAAAAATTAAAAATGTTTGATGAGTTATTTTTATTACATCAATATTTTGGTTACAAATTGCCTCAAAAACCATATGCAAAAGGAGCAGCAAAGACTCCAGAACAATTATTCAATTACAAAAGAGCAGTTTCTGAATTTGCATGGGCCTATGCAAAAGATAAAGCTAATACTGAAATTCCTTTTACTCCTCAAACACTTCCAGAAGGTAAAGTTCAACCAATTCCGGCTCAAATAATAGAAAATAGAAGAATTTTAGCATCTGTATTTTATCAGGGAATCATGGGAACTGGATAATATGGAAACTGAACCAAAAGAAGAAGATTTTAGCATGGATTGGTTTCAGGATATGACTCCGTATTTATCAATTAAATTAAAATCTGATTCCGATTATCCTATTGTAAAACAACAAATCCTTCAAGCACTACAACTCAAAAAGAGAATAGAAGAACTACCAAGATACATACACGATCACATAGAAGAAGTAAAAAAATCAAATTGTTCTGATTACGAAAAAACTCTCATAATTGGTAATATCAATACTATTGCTGGAATACTTCAACAACTTCTCAAAGGAGTAGAGAAATGATTTCTTTTAAATTAACTTGTAGCACTTGCGGAGCAAATCAAAGCTTTGTTACTAGAGCAGTACTGATCCAGGAAGCAAAAGCTCATCCTAAAGGCCATCAAGTAAAAATATCAGGATTTGATCCACATATGAGTAATACTGAAATGCATAATTATCTGCAAGAACTATTAAAGGAGATTAAAAATTGAAAAACTTAGAAGATGCTTGGGAAGAAGGAATAATTTATTGCAATACTTGCGGAGATAAACTAGGAATCTTAACAGATTATACTGAAGGAGCTTCTGATCCTAATGGATGGAATATGAGAAAAGCTTTTACTTGTAATAAATGCATGCCAAAAGATGCTTCAGTTTATGGATTAGATAAAAATTGTAATAAAATTGTACTAGGCAAATTTGGAGATCCTAAATATGATTGAAAAATTAGATGAAAAAATTTTGAATAGATTTGATAATAAAAATGCCTCAGATCATGAAATTAAACTCATGTTGATTGCTAAAATTCATGAATTAATAGAAACGAGCAATTCCCAAGAAAAGCAATTAAATGATTGTGCTGCAGAATTTGTTAAAATACATAAAGAAATTAAAGATATACATACTATCTTAGATTCAAAGGCGAATTATTGATATGATAGCTGAAATCAAATTCAAACTAGATGCAAAAATCCAGGAGCTTGAAGCTAAAAATGTTAAGTTCTATTGTGAATGTAAATGCCTCAAAATTGATAAAACAAATGCAGATGTAGATGCATTAATAGAACTTTGTTCAATTCATGAAGAAATGTATAAGAAATTAGAATCTGGAAAGATACAACCTGAAGAGGCCATAATTCCGCAAGTGAGGTTAGATTTTTCAGTATGACATGCTTAAATCCAGATTGCAAACATACAGAAGAAGAACATGCATCAACAGATCCTAGAGTATGCAAGAGAATAAATTGCAATTGCATAGGCTATAAAGAAAATAATCTCATCCCTATAGATTATCAAGTTCAATTAGCTATACTTTTAAAAGTAAAACATAAGATAAGATGGATTCTAGAAAATTGCAAGTTCTCCAGGAACTTTAACAATAAATATTTCATCTTTTTTTATTGGCAGCTATGCGATAGTCTGTTTCCTGGAACTAAAATTACTCCAGATGTAACTAAAAATCTAACAGATCCTGAAGTAATACGAAGGGCAAAACAGCTTTTAGTTAAAGCAGAAGAGCCTGATTCATGGAACTATAAGAAATATGGCCCATTTACTCCAAATGTAGAAGAGGCTAAAATATTCAAGCAGTATCTCATAGAGGAATTTGTAACTGAAATTTATGAAAAGCCTATAGTTACTGGAATTCCTCCAGATTGGGAGAATTAAGAAATGTTATTTTCAGTTTTTGAACATGATGAATCTATACAAATTCCTCATATGGGAGGAATTGCTACAGTTAATCCAAATCAAAGAATTCTCACTTTTGCAGATCTTGATTATGAAAAAGTAGAAGTTGGAGAATCTATCATTTTTTCAGAAATTAAATATCATATTATTGGAAAAGGACAACATAGGAATTGGTATGGATGGCCTATCAAAAATTATCTTTGTGTAGTAAAGGAGTATTAAAATGAGATTTAAGCCAATTGTAAAATTAGATAAAGAATTACTTCAACGAAAACCAGTTATTAATATTGATGTAGATTTTGGAAATATGACTTATGATGAAATAACAGATTATGTTCTTTCAGATTGTGGAGGATTTATTCCATAATGCTTAAAGAATTCTTTCCAAAACTGCATCAATTAGCTATAGAATTAATCAACTTAGGACAATTGTATTTTAAAACAAATAATCCAGAAATCCAGGATGCATTATATGATCTTTATAGAGTTAAAAGAATCAATTTAGAAAAAGAATCTTACAGAAATAGATTGGAGATAGTGGTTTTTTATTCCTAAAGAAGGATGGCGTTCCATTACAATAAATGATGAAACTCTCAAAAAATGGGAGGAAACTTACGATCAAAATAAAGACGTTCTAAAAGATAAAGGAATTCGCAGTTTTGGAGGTTTTGTAGATT
>Ga0334722_10001374_pt1 | contig 30580 bp, 53 predicted proteins | sample C3_bottom_MG_FD_207210 | JGI IMG/M metagenome (GOLD analysis project Ga0334722, IMG submission 207210) | Sediment microbial communities from Yellowstone Lake, YNP, Wyoming, USA - C3_bottom | ecosystem: Environmental > Aquatic > Freshwater > Lake > Sediment | place: USA: Wyoming | collected... | reverse complement strand
GGACCGCAGGGAAACCAGGGGACGCAGGGATTCCAAGGCGCCACGGGTGTGCAGGGACTCCAGGGCGTCACGGGTCCGACCGGTCCGCAAGGCAATCAAGGATTTCAAGGCAATCAAGGATTCCAAGGTTCGACCGGTGTCACGGGCCCGCAAGGCTTCCAAGGTAATCAAGGGTTCCAAGGATTCCAGGGCGCAACGGGGCAAACGGGCCCGACAGGGCCACAAGGATTCCAAGGCGCGACGGGTCCGACCGGACCGCAAGGTAATCAAGGCTTTCAAGGGAACCAGGGTTTTCAGGGCGCTACCGGCGTCACAGGGCCTCAAGGCAATCAAGGTTTTCAAGGTTTCCAAGGCGCGACGGGCGTCACGGGGCCTCAAGGTTTCCAGGGCAATCAGGGATTCCAAGGATTTCAAGGGGCGACAGGTGTAACCGGCCCACAAGGTTTTCAAGGGTTCCAGGGATTCCAGGGCGCGACGGGCGTCACGGGCCCGCAGGGTTTTCAAGGCAACCAGGGCTTTCAAGGATTCCAGGGCGCAACCGGCGTCACAGGGCCGACAGGGCCGCAGGGCAATCAGGGCTTTCAAGGCTTCCAAGGTTCGACCGGCGTCACGGGCCCGCAAGGTTTTCAGGGCGTCACGGGCCCACAGGGCTTTCAAGGATTCCAGGGCGCAACCGGCGTCACAGGGCCACAGGGATTCCAAGGGTTCCAGGGATTCCAGGGGCAAACGGGCCCGACAGGACCGCAGGGCAACCAAGGTTTTCAGGGTTTTCAAGGCAACCAGGGATTCCAGGGATTTCAAGGTGCGACAGGCGTTACGGGGCCGCAAGGCAACCAGGGATCGCAGGGATTCCAAGGCGCCACGGGTGTGCAGGGACTCCAGGGCGTCACGGGTCCGACCGGTCCGCAAGGCAATCAAGGATTTCAAGGCAATCAAGGATTCCAAGGTTCGACCGGTGTCACGGGCCCGCAAGGCTTCCAAGGTAACCAAGGCTTCCAAGGATTCCAGGGCGCAACGGGGCAAACGGGACCTACGGGGCCGCAGGGTTTTCAAGGCGCTACGGGTCCGACGGGGCCGCAGGGCAACCAAGGGTTTCAAGGTAACCAAGGGTTTCAGGGCAACACGGGCCCGACAGGTCCACAAGGCGCGGGATTTCAGGGCGCGACGGGTCCGACCGGCCCGCAAGGCAACCAAGGGTTTCAAGGAAACCAAGGGTTTCAAGGAGACCAAGGCTTTCAGGGCGCCACGGGTGTCACGGGGCCGCAGGGATTCCAGGGTTTTCAAGGTAACCAAGGTTTTCAGGGCGCCACGGGTCCGACGGGTCCACAAGGCAACCAAGGGTTTCAAGGTAACCAAGGGTTTCAGGGGCAAACAGGTCCGACCGGCCCGCAAGGCAATCAGGGTTTTCAAGGTAACCAAGGTTTTCAGGGCGCCACGGGTCCGACGGGTCCACAAGGCAACCAAGGGTTTCAAGGTAACCAAGGGTTTCAGGGCGCTACGGGTCCGACGGGTCCACAAGGAAACCAAGGGTTTCAAGGCGACCAAGGATTCCAAGGCGCAACAGGCGTCACGGGGCCGCAGGGATTCCAGGGCTTTCAAGGCAACCAAGGGTTTCAGGGCGCGACGGGTCGGACCGGACCTCAAGGCAACCAAGGTTTTCAGGGTGCGCAGGGATTCCAGGGCGCCACGGGTACGCAGGGTTTTCAGGGTGCTACAGGCGCCACGGGCCCCCAAGGCGCAACCGGCGCGGGAGCCCCGACGGGGCCGGTATTACGACTTTATTATTTCGCAAACGATTTCGAGAATCCCGTCAACTCGGATTGGGGTGCGCCAACACTTGCGCCCGCGTCTGCCGATACAATTCGTCAAGCGATCACTGTAAGACGTTTCGACGATACGATCGAAGAAGGCGTCGGCGGAAATTTCCACGTTCCTTCGGGCGTCGTTACGATGGGGATCGAGATAATAGCCCGCGCGCAGTCTGCACCGACGCAAAACAGGCTTGTCGGAAATAAGCTCTATTACAGACAGATCCCAAATAGATCGGGACCTACAAGCACTTGGGCATCTGTTCAATTAATAAATATGACTATGCCTACGGGCATGACGTCTTATGTGTATAAAGTGCGTCAAAATTTAGGTTTGGCGCAAGGCACTGGATTTACTCCCGGTGTCTCGCCAGGATTCGCATATCAATTTGAGTTGTCAAGAAACAATCCGACATTAGGCCAAAGCGGCGGGGCGACGAATTTGGCGGGTGATTGGACTTTGTATGAGCTTTACATCGATTTCACTTAGCGGCTTCGGGTGGCTACACCCCTTGACACCTGGATCCCTAAAATGCTAGGTGTTCAATCCGTGGCGACACTCGGTTTGTCTATGATCGTTCGGAATGTTTCCGATCGAATCGAACGTTGTTTGGCGTCTATTTTACCGTTTATTGACGAGCTTGTAATTGTCGATACGGGTTCTACAGACGACAGCAAGTCCGTAATAAGTAAGATTGCGCCGAAGGCGATAATCTTAGACTTCAACGAGAAAACGCATCCCGCAGCGTTTTTGAAAAACTCCCGTGACACCTGGAACGGGGAAATAGATGACAAATTTACGGACGAGTTTTTTCTGGCGGACTTCGGTGCGGCGAGGCAGTTCGGATGGGAGAGTGTAAAGAGCGATTTTATTATTTGGATCGACTCTGACGACACCCTAGAAGGTGGAGAGAATTTAAAATCTGTCGTCGCAGATTTGCAGCGCGAGGGGTGCGACGGCGGCTTACTAACTTACGAATACAGTTTCGACTCTCGTGGCAGACCGAATTGTACGTTGCTTAGGGAACGTGTTGTCAAACGCGGACATGGAAGTTGGAAACAGCCTGTTCACGAAGTGTTGTTTGCTGCCAACGGTTTTAAACGTTACGACACGCCTAAAGTAGTGCATCACAGGCACGAGTATGCCTACCACGGAGTTACACGCAGAAACCTCAAGATTCTATTGCATTGGTGGAATCAGAACGCTAAGACGCCACAACAAAATCTCGATCCTCGAATGCTCTTTTATTTGGGCATGGAGATGCAGTGGATTTGGCCGGAACGCGCCTGTGAAATATTTAGAATTTATTGCGAACGTTCAGGGTGGGACGAAGAACGCGCGCTAGCGAAAATCATATCCGGTAGGTTGAAGGAAACCTCCGGTAAATATGCAGAAGCGTTTTCAGAATACGCGCAGGCGGCAATTGATTTCCCGGATAATCCAGAGGGGATGTTCGGGTGTGCTCGTGCGGCTTATTTTCTAGCTAAAAACAATGCTTCTTATTGGCAGAAGGTCGTAGATCACACGAATTTAGGCTTCGAAATCGTTAAACGTATCGGGGATACGCCCTCGCCATTGATGTTCGATCCTGCCGACAGGCATTACCGGCCGTATGTTTATTTGGCGACCGCGCAAGCGATGCTTGAACGCTGGCAAGATGTAGTCGAGACGGCAACTAAGGGACTTGCCTGGAATCCTGACGATCCATTTTTGAAAGGCAATCTAGAACAAGCGCAAAAAGCTCTTGTAGCCTCTCAGGGCGAGCCGTCGGGTATGAAATTCGGATCTTTGCGAGCATCGCCTTTAGAAGCGGCCCCTTTACCGGTTCCTGTAAACGTTCTTGGAGAGTTCGTTTTGATTGTTTGGAAGAAGTTGCGGCAGGAAGGTAAATACGATGTCGCAGACAAACTACTCGCCGCGATGCCCACGGATGTCGGTAACTACGATCGCGTTTTACAAGCCAAAACACTTAGAAGCAAATTAGACATCGTAATTTGGACAGGTTGGGCGTGGGAGGAGTGGAACCCAAAGAACTTAATAACAGGCATTGGCGGCAGTGAAATCGCGGCTATTTCCATTTCGCATGAGCTAGTAAAACGCGGACATAGAGTACGCGTTTTCGGTAATTGCCCGAAAAGCGAAGGCGTTTACGACGGCGTGGAATACCTGCATTGGGAGCGGAATAAATCGGCGAAAACGGACGTGCTGATTGTTTCTCGAACCGCATCGGCGCTTGCCGATCCGCAATTTTCGTTCGACGCGAAAACCAGATTACTTTGGGTTCACGACGTTCATTGTGGTGCTCCCGAAGGGCACGTTCCTGCGGGACTTGCCCGCGCAGACAATATTCTCTGCCTTTCAAAATGGCATCGGGAGTATTTTCTATCTGCCTATCCCGATCTGCCTCCGGATAAGGTCGTTGTCACTCGAAACGGCATTTTTCCATCAAGATTTGCGGAGATGCCCGCCAAGAAAAACCGGCTGATTTACGCAAGTTCTCCCGATCGAGGACTTATGCGGCTGTTAGATCTATTTCCTAAAGTTCGAGAAATAGTGCCAGACGCCGAACTGCATGTGTATTACGGATTCGCTACTTGGGAGGAAATGGCCCGCGTACGTGGGGACGCCAATGCCCGCGAGCAAATTAATAGCATTAAACAAAAACTATCTACAACGGACGGCGTGATTTTACATGGTCGTGTGGGACAGAAGGAATTAGCGGACGCGTATTTAGCTTCTAAAGTTCTGAGTTACCCAACTTGGTTTTCGGAAACGTCGTGTATTGCAGCGGCCGAGGCACAGGCAGCAGGTTGTGTGCCTGTAACGACGGCACTTGCGGCGCTTAACGAAACTGTAAAACACGGGGTTTTACTGCCGCCGCCGGATACGTCTGTTGAGTACGGCGACGCTTTTGTCAGGAACGTTATTAAATTGCTTTGTAACGATGCGTTCCGGGAATCTCTAGCGGGTCCTGGACGAACTTGGGCGGCCGTAAATCTCGGTTGGGATCTCGTCGCTGCCGAGTGGGAGAAATTCTTCTAATGCGTCTCGCAGTCGTTCTCGGAAAGTTGTCCGCCGCTGCGCACGGCGTGTTCGACATAGATACGCTTTACGAACAGGGCATGTTGACCGGTACGGGCTCGGGTTTTTTCGACATAGTTTGGGGATTGGCTGAACGAGGTAACGTGATTGACGCCTTTTGCGATGCCCGGCGCCGCGTTATTTCCTGTGAGAAATTGGGCGGTGCGAATATTTATCCCTCGGACGAAGTGTCGATCGGCGACGATTATGACGCTTACATCTCCGTGAACGAGCCAGACCCGCTTCGATCTGTACCGGCAAACAGGCTGCGTGTTTGCGCGATGTGGCTGAACGATTTTACTTTCGCCGCCCCGGGATTCGACGAAGCCGTGGACATCTATGTATGCCCGTCCGACACACTTGCGCGACGTCTCGTCTCCGTTTCGAACATCTCACCGGAAAAAATAGTTGTGATCCCGTTGTCGGTTAGCTTCGAGCATTTTGACGATGTGCTTACTAGGCGTCCTTACAGCATCGTTTACACGAGTTCCCCCGACAGAGGTTTGCATCATTTGTTGGATATTTTCCCGCGTATACGAGATGCGGTTCCCGAAGCGACCCTGCGGATTTATTACCATTTCCAACCTTGGTACGAATCCACGATACGAAGCATCGCAATGTACGCGACATCGGTTAGATGGCGTGCAGAGGCCATTAATTTAAGTTTCGAGCGGTTAGGTCGTGACGGAGAAAACGGTGTTTTTCTAGTCGGACCCGTTCCGAAAAAGACGATGGCGAGGGAGCTGCTTTCGAGCACTGTGCTCGCATACCCTTGCGACCCTGTAGCTTTTACAGAAGGCTTCTCGGTCTCCATTCTGGACGCATGTGCTGCGGGTTGCATCCCGATTATTACGGACATCGACGCATTGCCTGAGATTTATCGTGGGGCGGTTCATTTTGTTTCTGGACCTCCTTTGGACAATAAAGACAAATGGGTAGACGCAATCGTAGGAGCGTTAATAAATAAAGATTTTGCCGACGGGGTAAGGTTTACTGCAAAAGCGTTCGCATCAGGGTTCAGCAGGCAAAAGATTGCCTTGCGATGGGAAAAACTCCTTCAAAGGTGCAAAAAATGACATTTGAAGAATATGTGAGAGCCGTAGATCGAGGAGAATACCCGCCAGATCCAAGGGTAATTTTAGATCCTCCGGTATTAACGCCCGCCGGAGGCATATGGAATTTGGCCTTCGGCAAGTTTGAAGGCGCGGCCTTAATAGAGTCGCTTCCACACAGCGTTCGTTCAAACCACTACCACCGTACGGATTGGCACTACCTCGTCGTAATGGCAGGAAGCGTCGATTACTACTGGCGAGAAGTTGGCGATGTAAACGAGCCGCGTATCAAAAGATTCAAAACAAGCGACGTATTTTTTACGCCTCCGATGGTCGAACACGCACTTTATTTTCCCGAACACACCGTTTTGGTTTCCATATCAAAAAACGCCCGCCGACACGACGATCACGAGGCAGATTTAGTCAGAATTAAACTAGTCGAAATCGTCGACGACGAAATTAAAATATGCAAATAGGCCCCTACAAACTGCGGGAAAGCTGCTCTCTTTGCCGTGGGCGGAACCTCGTTAAGGCGTTGTCGTTACCACCTACGCCGCTTGCGAATGAGTTTTTGCCAGAGCCCGCCGAGCAGGAAATTTTCCCGTTAGATCTACTTCTTTGTAATGGCTGCGGGCATTTGCAGGTCGAAGCCATTGTCAACGCGGAAAGATTTTTTACTAACTATGTGTATGTCACGGGGACCTCTGCGGTAACGGTTGAACACTTGTGGCAGTACGCCGAGCACGTTAGCAAGCGGTTCAAACCTAGTAACGTTCTTGAAATAGGTTCTAACGACGGAACAATGTTGGTAGCTTTCAAAGCGCTAGGTGTGAACGTCCTCGGAATAGATCCTGCTAAAAACATCTCCGTACAGGGCGATCTTCCGACAATTCGAGCGTTCTTTGATTCCAATCTCGCTGAAAATATTTACAGCGTTCGTGGGCCCTTCGATTTAATCGTCGCTAACAATGTTTTTGCCCACGTGGAAAATCTAGCGGACATAGCGGCCGGGGTTAGGATATTGCTAGATAAATCTGGTGTGTTCGTTTTCGAGGTTGCGTACTTGGTCGATACGATTAAACACAACCTGTTCGACACCATTTACCACGAGCACTATTCGCATCATGCAGTCACGCCGCTAGTTAGCGCCTTGAAGACGTTAGATCTGCACGTTTTCGACGTTGAAAGAACCTCCGGACAATTGGGGCGCGGATCTATCCGCATCTACGCATCGGCGGACAACCGGGAAGTGTCCGAAACCGTGTCCCGAGCGCTGGAGGAAGAAGCTTCCATGCGGCTTTTCGATCTCTCCACGTACGCCGCGTGGCGAGAGCAGATCGAGGCAGCGGCCAAAGCTTTTAAGGAACAACTGGCGCGATATCGCGGGAATAAAATAGCGGGATTTGGTGCGCCTGCGAAATTGACGACGTTGATGTACACGTTCGGGCTCGGGCGCGAGGATTGTGAATTTGTAGTCGACGACGCTTTACACAAGCAGGGGCTTTACACACCCGGTTTGAACATACCTGTAAAACCCGTGTCGGCTCTAACACAAGAAAAACCAGATGTCTGCGTTATCTACGCCTGGAATTTTTATGATTCCATATTGCGTAGATTCGAAGGTCAAGGAATTAAATTTATTGTACCGCTACCTGAGTACAAGGAGTATTAAATTTTGGTTAAACTGAACATCGGGTGCGGACCAAACTTCTTCCCTTTTGACGGCTGGATCAATTACGACAAGGAAGATTTCACAACCTATGCCGAGTGGCTACGTAATGCCGATCCAAGTTGGACACCCGGGAACCAAAAAAATCTGGTGAATTACATCCAAGGCGGCGGGGCTATAGATTTTAGAAAACAAGATCTTCGAGCCGGATTCCCGCAACACGCAGACGGAAGTGTTGATGCAATCTACCTCGGGCAGATGATCGAACATATAAACCCGATGTGCGAAGCGCCTAAATTTATCGGCGAATGTCGGCGGATGTTGCGCCCTGGAGGAGTGCTACGTATTGCGACGCCTGATTTGGAACTACTTATAAATGCCTACAACAACGGCGAGATGGGTAGATTTTCATCGGAGCAGCCGGAGTTTTACACTTCGATGGACGCAGGTTCTCAGCTCGCATACTTAATGTTTGGATCTGCCGGAGAGAAATGTACCTGGGATAACTACGAGGGACACATGTTTCTCTATTCCCGCAAGTCTATGGAAACGTGTTTAAGCAACGCAGGTTTCCAGCCTCCGTTTTTCTTTTATTCAGAACAAGGTCAAAGCACCGACATGGCGCTCGCTAAAGAGGTGTTTGATGCGGGTATGACACATTCTTTTATTGCCGAAGCTGTGCGATGAAAATAGGAATCGTCACCACACATTCTTTCCCCCTCCCGCCGCCTACTCATACAGGTGATGTAGTGATCCTCGATTTAGCCGATTCTCTCGACGAGCTTGGCCACGACGTTACTTTGTACGCGCCAGAAGGTACGCGGGCGCCCAAATGCGGCCGGGTATTGCCGATGCCGTGTTCGTTAGGTAAGTACCCTCCTTCCTCAGTAGAATGCGAAAGTGCGTGTCTGGCACAACACGGTGCCGCGCTCCTTTCTGAGGACGTAGTTCATGACTTCAGCGTATCTAAACAGATTGCCGAATACTTATTTCGTACGGGTCGGCGTAACGTGATTTCAACGCCATTGAGTAGTCAATGGGAGCATCCAAACCCGCCACAGAATATCGTTGTCTGGTCGGAGGCGATGCGTGAACGCGGGTTGCGCGGTGCCGGTGATTACGAAGGCACACCGTACACGCAGTGGATCGGACCTCCACAACGGCCTATCAAAGACGCGCACGTAGTTTATGGCGGTATCGATACGGATTGGTACACGCCTAACTATGACAAGAAAAAGGATTTTTATTTATGGATGAACCGTTGGCATCCCGCGAAGGGTTATCACCTCGCGATTGAGCTTGCGCGGTATTCCGGGATCAAATTGGTTCTGGCGGGAGAGCACCCTAAACGAGAGATGTTCGAATACCAACGTGACTGCGCGCTTGAGGCGGTCAGATACGCAAAAAATCTACCTAACGTGAAGTTCCGGTGGCTGCCAGGAGATCCAAATCACCACATCGCCAAACGCGACCTTTACCGGCAGGCCAAGGCACTACTTTACACGGTTCAATTTCAAGAACCGTTTGGTCTTTCTCAGGTCGAGGCGCTGGCCTGCGGTACGCCGGTTATCGGAACCAATTTAGGCTCGGTGCCAGAGGTCGTTACCCACGGCAAAACGGGGCTCGTGGGCGCTAACGATGTCGTTTCCCAGGCGGCGGCCTTCGAGAAAATAGATTCAATACGTCCCGAAACTTGTCGGGAGCAGGCGGTATCTAGGTTCGACCGAAAAATCATGGCTAAAGCGTACCTGCGCGAATACGAAAACGTCATTAAGGGAAAAACTTGGGGTAACTAATGGAACACAAGACGCAATCATTTAAAGGTCACGAATTCAAAGTGGTTCGCGGAGTTACGCACCCCGCTTTTTCCTATTTTACTTTTGAAGAAGAAGAAAAAGACTTAAGAGAGCGGCTATGGAACATTCAGCCCGGCGACGTCGTATTCGATGTTGGAGCTTCATACGGTTCATATGCGCTTACTGCCTGCGCAATGGGTGCGACGGTTTACGCTTTTGAACCTGAAAAGACGGTGTTCGATGATTTAGTACGAAGTGTAGTTCTAAATGATTGGTCGGAGCGTTGTATCCCCGTCAATAAAGGACTTTGGAGTTCGGAGACACGTATTCATATGGAGAGCTATGCACCACATTGGCCTAAGCTTTCTATTTCTGGATCGTACGTTTTAGATACCTTAGATCACGAGGTAGCAGCGGCGGGACTGAAACAGCTTGACTGGATTAAAATCGACGTCGAGGGCGCCGAGGAGCATGTAATACGTGGAGGAATGGGAACGCTCAGCAAATTTCGACCCAAGTTGCTTATCGAGTGTCATATCTTTCTCGATGCTGCTTTGGTCGATAAAATCAAGGCGTTGCTTCCCGGTTACACGTTCGAAGAGATAACAAGACCTCCGTGCATAATGCTGTATGCCCTGCCCGAATGAAAATAGGTCTGGTTGGCACAGGCCCTTGGGGGCGAAAACTCGCCGATAAGTTTCGTTCGGTTGGTTTAGAAATTTCGGTTTATTCGCGTAAAGGGGGCGATTCTGTCGAAGGGTTAGGGGTACGGGTCAATTGGGAAGATATGCTATTTGGAAAAAACAAGGTGGAGGCGATTGTCGTAGCAGCGCCTCCTGAAGTTTCGCTAAAAATAGCAATTCACGCGGTCAACGCGGGTGTACCGATTTTAGCGACTAAGCCGCTAATGTTAGACAGGCAGTTGTCTTTGCGTGCGCCATTTTTCGTCGACTATGTTGGGCTTTGGTCGCCTAAGTGGAAGGCGTTCAAAGATCGAGCGGCACTCGAACCTGTCACGGTAGAATTCTACGGTAAAGGTCCTGTACGCGATTTCCCGGGTTTGTTGGACTACGGCTCACACGCGCTGGCGCTCGTCAGAGATCTACTTGGCAGGTATCAGGCGCTTTCCATTACGAATGTCAGGACTGAGAGAGGTTTAGTTTACGTCGAGGGAGATATAAACGGCGTATCTGTAGACATCCTGACTGGAAACGGCGCGGAATTCAGCCGGAGGCGCGTGATTATGGGCGCGCAGATTTACGAAGACGACAAATCGGAAGACGCCTTAGGGATTCTGGTACGCGATTTTATAGAGCATGTGAAAGCCGGTCATTCCGATAGATCTCTGCTTGAGCTGACCTCCGTCATCGCCAAAGATCTTAGAACGATCCAAGCAGCCTGCGCTCTGGGTCTGTGACCGAAATCTGCGCGATGTTCCGCTGTCGCATCCACCATTTCGGATTCGCTTTGTACCACTCGACGGCGTGTCGCAAACCTTCTTCAAGCGACATCCGTGCTGACCAATTTAGAAGCCGCCGCGCTTTCTCAGTCGAGGCGATGTGACGGTCTACCTGTCCGGGGCGGGGGGCTACGTGCTCTATGCCGCTTCTACTTCCGGAAAATTTGAGTATCAGCTCGGCTATTTTTAGGATCGGCTCGTCACGTCCAGTACCGACATTGATAACCTCGTCGGCGGCGGCTGGAGAAGTCAACGCGCTAAAAACGGCTTCGCAGGTGTCAGTTACGAACACCCAATCGCGTGTCATCAAGCCGTCGCCGTGAACCGTTAGCGGATCTCCGAGCAGTGCCGAAGTGATGAATCTTGGCACGACTTTTTCGAGATGTTGTTTCGGCCCGTAATTGTTGAACGGTCTTATTATGACCGTCGGGATGCCGTAGGTGACTCGATAGGCATAGACAAGCCTGTCAGCACCCGCCTTAGCCGCCGCGTAAGGCGTACAAGGGTTAAGCGGGTGGTCCTCGTCCATCGGTGCTCGGATCGCCGTGCCGTAGACTTCTGAAGTCGAAATGTGAACGAATTTTGTGATTCTGTTCAGGTTCCTTGAAACGGCCGAAGCTATATTCTGTGTACCTAGAACATCTGTTTCGAAGAAGGGTGTGTCGTTAGCGATTGAGCGGGTGACATGCGATTCGGCGGCGAAGTGAACTACCCGATCGGCCTGGGCTATGAGAGATCCTATTTTTGGATCTCTTATGTCCCCACGAACTAGTTTGAATCTATCACTAGACTTTATGCGGTCAGAAATGTTGTCAGGGTGCGCAGCGTAGGTAAATGCGTCTAAAACGATTATTTTGTCGTTTGGGCAGCGATCGAAAAGCAACTCTACGAAATTAGATCCTATAAATCCTGCGCCGCCTGTTATCAGCGTAGTGTTTTCCATGTTTTTTCAGCGTTCTATTCGTCTTTCTTTAGATTGCGGCAAATTTGCCCTGCCGATGTCGTCTCGCAAATCTCTTAAAGTGTCAACGATTTCTCTCTGCATATCTTTCAAAGCTTCGATGTTCTGACTGACCAAACCCTTGATCTCGTCTAGCTTGCTTACCTGGGCCTGCATGAGCGTTTGGTTCTGGGTCAGCATCCCGTCGACTAGTCTTCTGAGCAGATAGGCTACGAGGGTCACTAGGACCCCGGCGACGAGTCCGGTCATGCCGAACTGCCCCCAGGGGCCTAAAGTGGTTGCGGGTTGTGATTCCATACGCCCGATTTTACTCTCTTTTGCTATCCTGAAGGCGTGAAAGCCCTAGGCGCATCCGGACCACCCGTCGATAGGTACACCGTCGGACATGCCATGCTTGGCTACTTACTTGGCCTCTGGGGCGCCCCCTGGTGGATTGCGCTAGGCGTTTCGGTCGGGTTTGAGGCTATCGAAAATCCGCTCAAGCGTCGGGTCCCAGGGCTTTTCCCCGAAGGTTCGCAGGACACTTTGGCTGACTCTTCGGCGGATGTCGCCGCGTGGATGGCCGGTTACGGTCTTGCCAAAGTTCTCTATCGCGACAAAGTTCCGGCGATTTGGAGATAATAAACGCATGTCGCGTGCAAAAGGCATAGACGTCAGCCATTGGAAGTCGGTGAAATCCTGGCAAGATGTCTACGATTCCGGTGTGCGATTTGTTGGAATCAAGACGACAGAAGGCAACACGTATATCGACCCAAAGTTCAAAGAGCACAGAGCCGGAGCGCGCGGGCAACTGTTCTCTTTGATAATTTACTATCACTATGCCAAACCCGGTGACTCTCGGAGGCAGGCCGAACGCTTGATGGACGTCGTTGGACAGTTACGTCCCCACGAGCGTCTATGCCTGGACCTAGAGACTTCCGTCACGGCCAAGCCGCAAGACACGCCCGATTGGGTCACGGCTTTTTATGAAACGCTCCTGGGAGAAGCTTGTCGGGAGAGCAAACCGTTTATTTATACTTCAAAGCGAATCTGGTACGGCTTCGGGAACCCCGAATGGGCGCTTGCTAGCGAAGTCGATCTTTGGGCGCCTAGATACAACGCCGACGGCATCGAGCCGACGCTGCCAAAGCCTTGGGAGCAGCGCGGGTGGCATATTTGGCAGTACAGCGACGGCGAGTTTCCCGAGGTAATAACGCCCGGTGTCGGCAAGTGCGACGTTAATTTTTTCAACGGTGACGAAGCCGCACTTGAGATTTACGCAAAAAGTAAGGTGCTTTTAAATGGCCCTGAATTTTAATGCGAGTTCAAATGCCGTGAATCTAGGTCTAGATATTTCGCAGACAGCGAGTCGTGGCGCCATGTCGATGTCTGCTTGGATTTTTATTAAATCTCAGACCGTGATTAGGCAGGTTATGTCGGTTTCGATCGGCCCGCCTCCTGGGACTTCTAATTTGTCGAGGATGGACTTTCAAGTTGTAACGAACGGAGCGTTGGAGGTTAGCGGCAGATCTACAGACGCCGACGCACTACATGTTTTCACAGGAACCGCAGGACAAATAGCGTTAGGTACCTGGTATCACGTTGTGGGGACCATTAATTACACCACAGCTTTCCACTCTATATTTATCAACGGTGTCTTGGCCAATAGCGGCGCTCCTACGGGAGGTGCATATGCGGCGACGACGACAGCCGCCACAAATTCCAAATGCGCAGCAATTGGATCGGAAGACGACATATCTAGTAAATTCTGGGACGGTTTTATGGAAGACGTAAGACTTTATAGCCGACTCTTGAGTGATGCAGAGGTTATGACAATGTATGCAACGGCGGGTAAAGACCAAATTCTTGATGGGCTTCTTTTTAGATACCCTTTGTTCGGCCCTGAATCAGGTACAGCTCTAGGTATTGTTGACTTAACGGGAAATCGTAATGGTACCGCCGTCGCATCACCTACTTTTGCAGCGGGTATGATCTCGCCTACCGATCGGCGGGGCCTAACTAATTTAAGTTTTGCGATCAAGCTCTAAAACGGGACATTCGACGCACGTTTAACTTTTTCGTCGGTGATTTCCTGCACACGTTCGAGGCATTTTTCGGCTTGTTCTTTTCTAAGTCTCGCTTCTAATGCCCCTTCGGGCAACGGCAAGTCTTGCCCCGACGCGGCTTTGTAGGCTTCTGAAAACGCCCGCCAGCCCGGACGTTTTTCAAGGCCGTCGAAGCTGCGCTCGCCGCCGTGTGACAGGGCAGCCTGTAATCCCGCGACCCAGCTCTTAGGGCAGCGCTTGCCCTTGAGATTTATCTTGCGACAAAACGTGTCGTGCAAAATATCCGACCCAGGATCTAAGTTCTCGAAGTCTGCCTGGTCGATTACTTCACTGGCAACTTCGCGCGTACTTTTCCAGACGTTTATGGCCCTTCCGGGAGCACACTTTTTCTCGGCTCGGCGAGCGTTCTTCAAGATTTCGCTGCGCAGACGGGCCGGTAGCGTCTCGAAGTCCGGACCCGTGGCGACGCCTAAGTTATCCCGAGACTTGCGCTTGGGCTTTGTATTGGCGAGATACGCCGCCCAGGCGATGAGCGCTCCGGCCATGTAAAGAGGGAACATTCGTAGATTTTACGTGCGTTTTGCACACTCGGCGACCCATTCGCGCAAGACTTCTTGGGCGGAAACGCCACGTACTCGCGCCTGGCGTTTGGCAATCGCGATATCGCGAGCCCAGAGTCTCACGGCATAATGCCGGATACCGGGAATGGGTGGCCGACCGCGCGTTTTACGTTTTACTTCCATTTGCGAGCCCTTCGTGGACGAAACGGTGCGACGGGGGGTTTAAGTGGCTCCGCTTTAACGTGCCCACTTTCGACTTTTTCTATCGCTTTCGCGACAATTGATACAAAGCTTTTAGCTAGTGTAATGCCTGAGCGAACTTCACGTGCGCTGCACCAATCTTGATATGCGCAGTCAACGTGCAAATCTTTAATTTCCTGAAACGTTTTGATAAACGATCCGGGCGCGTTTCCTGATAATTCAGCTACTTTTCCAAGATAGTACGCGCGATCTTCGTGACGTTTGAGTTCCTGCCGGACGCCCAAAGCCCTCGCGGCGGCGTCGCCGACGCCCACGGCAGCCATCCACGCGGTTTCTGCCGCCACACGTGGCGCGGCGCTCGCCGAAGATTTGTTTAGCAACGCCGACGCTTGTCGCAATAAAGCGCGCGCCGTCTGCGGGGTATCCATCGTCCCATCAAGATTTCGACGTGACATACTTTAAGCGTAGCACAAAAATGCGCTCACGACGTACGAAACGAATACGTCCGGCCCGCAAGTTCGAACGGCTCCTGGGAAGCTAAGACTTCAAACGGATCTCCAAACACATCGGCTTTTTGCAGTCTCTCGGCAAAAAACAACCATTCGTGAAGCGACTTTGCGACGTAAGTCCTACCCGCACGAGGAAACTCCGGCAAATACGTCATGGGCGTCACGCCCATGTACATGAAGATAAACGCGTCACCGTCGGATGCTTGTGTGACGAAACCTAAAGGCCAGGTCACTTCGCGGGCGTGTTCGTAAACTGTGAGAACGCACGGGTAGGTCACGGCATAGTTTTAGAGAGCCGTCCTCGTGGTGGCAAGCCCTTACGGAGCGCAGTTTCTACGATCTGCCGGATCGAAGTTTTACGTTCGAGCGCGGTTAGTTTCACCCGTACGATGATTTCTGGATTGAGCCGCACACTGAAAATAGGATCAGACTTTCTCGCTTGATTGGGTTCGAGGTTCATGTCAGATTGTTTACCATGCCTCGTAAACAACGACAATCGCAACTGCCTTCTGGGACGCTTGGCAGGCATGGAGACAATCCCGAGCAGATCTTAGAGAGTGCCTTAGATACAACACGGCGCGATCCGCGCCTTGGCGCCGAGCAAGCGTACCTGGGAATCCATACAGCGCTTGAAAACGCCGTGGGAACCACATTCAAAACCGACAGCGCGCAAGTTGCCGCCATATCGAAACTCGCCAAGCGAAATAAGAAACTTGCAGGTACGTTCAATGAATTAAAGCGCGAGCTGCACGGGCTGTGTTTCTATCAAGGCGTAGAAAAATGCGATGGAATGCAAGTCGCCAAACACATCGGTCGCGCACAGGAATGGCTCACCAATTTGCCCAAAAAGCTCTAGTTTTGGCAGACTATTCCACGAATACCGTAATATTTCCGTCTTCCATGACGGCGAACTCAATATAACCCGCCTGGTGATTCCATTCGATTTGCAAGCCGCCGTTCGCGAGCGGCCCAACATGGGGTTCTTCCACGCCGAGTCTATGAAACGCCAGTAACAGCGCCTCGGCCGCGTTTGCGGCGGCCTCGGTGGTGGCGACGTCCTGGTACGCGTCGGGGTTGGCGGGGAAGCGTAGGTTCACGGTACGTCACCTTTCCACATTCGCCGCAGCCAATCACGAAACGACGTACCTGCGGCACGTTGACTTGGCGGGTAGACGGCAACTGTGCAGTGGCGCTGAGTCGAAGCGTTACAGGCGCAGACTTTTCGAACATCGCGCACACAGAGATGCGGCGGGGTGTGCGGGTTGCCTCGGACATCTAGCCCTCGGGCGTGGTTCTCGCGAGCGGCGGCATAACCCGCCTGCCATTCGGGATTGTCCGCGTGTGCGGAGGTTTCGGGCTCGCCGGAGGCGAAAGCGTAGGCGCCTTTTAGCTTTTCCATCGTCCGGCGCCTTTGTAGGACGAGAGTTGGCCTATCAGGTAATCCCGGAGGTCTAAGCCTTCTGTGTTCTGAAAACGCGCACGGACGAAAGATTCCGGCTCGCGCATGAGGTCAAAAAGCCGATCGATACCTATGCGAGAGTTAAGCTGCTCGTAGAGACTTTCGACGGTCTTTTCGAGAACACATATCTCGTCGTCTTTCTCGCTTAACTGATATTCGACATCGTTCAGTTCGTCTTTTGAAGCTTCCAAGTCTTCTTTGAGGGCTTCGATCTCCTTTTTCATGCGCCTTTCTTCGGGAGAAAGACCGTCGTCCTCAAGGTCGCTCATTTTTGCCACGGGGATTGTCCTTTCCGGATTGCCGCCCATTCTTCGTCGGTAGGCGGCCTGAATACGCCTTTGGGATCGTAGTCACCTTCCTGGGGGTATTCGAAACCTCCAGGACTGTAGAAGTAATTGCCCTCCCAGATGGAGATACCGTCGGGCGCGTCGTCGAGCCCCAGATCGTCAAGGCCGTGCAATCCGACTTCTTCGATTTCTTGGGCGATTGCGGGTCCGTCGTACCAGATAACTGTTCCGTGACCGTTGCGATTGGCTATCACAGCCCGCGATGGGTTATCCCAAGAATGCTTGTCTACCAAAGATTGCTTATCACCCAACAAGTCCAGGATTCCCATGTCAATTATCTTTCACGAGCGAGAACTTCGCTTTGAAGATATTTACCTGAGCGTCGCGACAGCCATCGCACAGATAGATATTCCATTTGCTGTCCAGGTCTATGTATTCGAGATATTTAGAATCACCGCATATCGAACAAATGTTTTCTGATTGCTCGCGGTTTACGGCGACTTGCGTTGATTGGGCCTGACCGAAATTTCTTGCGGAGAGGCGGGATATCCATGCGGGTGAGTTCGGTTTCATTTTGGTTTTTCCAGTTCAAACTTCTCGTCCCAACCTACGGAATCCGATGGGTGCCAGTGCAACCGGCCTTTGACCACGGTGATTTTGTCGCGCCGTTTATAGCCCGCCTGGACTATGAGTCTGCCGATTTCGGCGTTGCTCCAGGTCGAGAAGAAGTTCTGCACAGCGCAGGCGTCACACAAAATTACTGAACGATTCTGAAAATTGCCACGCTCTTGATCACAGACCGGGCACTCTTCGCCTTTGTCTAGCCCTTTTCCGCGAGGCTTCGCCGAAAAGTCAAACCCGTCTTCGGTTTGCGTGAACGTTATGGTTAGCAAGCAAGTCACTATTTCCCCATTCGGTTTTTTCATATCACCTCATTACGTCGGGGGACCCAATCGGGACGTATCTCCAACATTTTATTTTTGAAATCTTTGTCCCGGCGAACTAGATTCCTAAACCGTTCGTATAACAGTCGTTCCTCACGGTTTGTCGAATGCTTAGACGGTTTATGTGGACTTTGTAAAACCTTCTGAAGAATGTCTTCACGACTGATCTGTCCGCGAGATTTAACCCAGGCCGAATTTGCATTTTGTAACGCGTTTGCGAATTCAGCATCGTAACAACGATGTCCCGGTTTAAGATAAAGCGATAGCTTCTCAGCGGTTTTCTTGTCCGTTACAAACGTGGGTTTACTCTCACCGCTGCTTGCGCGGTCTAGTAAATCCTTTTTCAGTTGTGCCGATGACCTGATAAACCAGTGCGGCGCAATTTTACGTATTAAAGACCAAAGCTCCCGATGCCTTCTCATGAACCTGGCTAAATTTCTGTCTTCTCGTGTTCCAGATTCGTGCGGCTTCGACCTTCCCGACTTTGCGCGGCTTAATAATTTTTCTTGTAAAATTTGTCCATCGTTTCGAAAGGGTTTTAGTAGGCGTACTTGGATCGCTTTTCGCAATCTTTCGACAGCCCGCAAGTCTTCTGAGGGTGGCGGTTGCGATATCGCGCTTGTTTCTAGATTTTGGGTGTCATTAGCAGCAGCGTGAAGATCTGCTTCCGAAACAAAATCGATGTTGAATTTAGGAGGGGCTGCGTTTTCTCGGTGCTGTATCAACTCGGCGGCAAGAATTTCGTCCTGCTCGCGAAGCGCTTGTACTGTGCGGAAAATGTGATCCATCCGCGTGCGCCGAAATGCTGTCTCTAGATCCTCGTTTGCTTTGCAATCTAGAAAAATCGGCAAGAAAACATAACCATAACGTTTTCCTGGGAAGGGTCGCAAAACACGGCCTAGTGCTTGTACGGTATCTATAAAGCTACGTTTCGCAGACAGGAACGCCACCATATCAACCGCCGGGAGATCTATACCCTCGGCAAGACATCGCGCATTTGACATCAATGCACGATCGACAGAAACAAATTCTAAAAGCGCCGCTTTTCGAATCGCTTCCGGCTGCTTCCCATTGACATGAAAAAGTTCGAGGCCCCGAAAGGATTCCGTGGCTCCAGTAACAAAAGACTGCGCGTCGTCTACTAGCTTATGAAAAGTAAAAACCTTCCGTATTCCATACCGCGCTATCGCGCGAGAAATCGCTACTCGAACCGCCAACTGGTTTAATTGTACTTTTACATTCAGCACAGAAATAACTACTCTGTAGTCACATATCAACTTTCTTCTTATCGCTTCCGCAAAGGAAAGCGCGTAGAAAACTGGCCCGTACAGGTCTTCATCGTCCATAGAATAAACGTCTCTATCTGGACTCTCTCCATCTTCTCGTATTTCTTCATGACGAGGTGTAGCTGTCATGAACAGCCTTTTTCCAATCTTTGTATGACGATCGGAAAGCCCTGCCGCGAAAGGCTTCCCACTATCTCCCGCCGTCCTGTGTGCCTCGTCGAACACCGCGATGTCGAATTTGCACCCTTTGAGAATTTCTGCGGATTGATATGTACAGACTACGACCTTTTGCCCGTCGGTTTTCAGAAACGATTTAACAGCCGCCGAGGACGTTGTTACCTGACAATTAATTGGCCCGTCTGAAGCCAAATCTATATCCGAACAAACAGCTAGAAATTCGGCCCCGGGTAATTCAGTTTTATACACATCTAAAAGCTGCCGCGTTAATAGCAACGAAGGCACATACACGAGCACCGTTTTTGCCTGCAAACCTTCCGCAACTTTACAACCGACAATAGTTTTGCCTGTTCCGCAGGCCATTAAAATTTTGCCGCGATCGTATTTTCTGAAACCCTCAAGCGCTGCTTTGACCGCTTTTTTCTGATACCCACGCAATTTCACGGCGTCCCCCCATGCGTGCGCCAGGCGACGGCGGCATCTAATAGGTTCGATTCCGCCTCGCTTTCCTGCATTCCGCCCATCTCGCGAGTGTCATAGAACCTCACGGCGCAGTTGGCGACGGCACGAGCGAGCAGGGCCAGGTCAACGGGATAACCGGGCCGGGTCAGATCTTCGAGATTTCGCAGATCGTTCTGAACCAGCCGCATCAGGGCATCTTTATCAGTCATCGCGACCCCCGGTCGTAGCCTTCCTGATGACACAAAGTCGCCAGGCGCTCGACGCGATAGGCCAGAGCCACAAGATCTTCGCGTTTTAACTTGTGAAGTTCAGCTCTTATCTGTTCCCAGGGAGTCAAAAAACCGGCGATTTCGTCGTCGCCGATAAGCTGACCGAGCCTGTCTAGCGCGTCGATTTTCGTGTTTTTCTCGGGGGATTTCATGGCGTGGGCTCTTGCTGGTTCGCGTGGAAAAGATTTCGCAAGGAAATCGTCAACCGATCTTCAAAATCCGAGAGAACCCGATCGTACTGGTCGACCTGCTCGGCGGCGGCCACCGGAGCAGCCTCGGGGGCCTTCAAGCTCAAGCCTTCGGCTTCAAGAAACTGCTCGATGGCTTCAAGCGCCCACTTCTTGCGTTTCGCATATGAGTGATGAGACTTCGCAAGAACCGAAAACTTAGTCGCAAGGTTCTCGAAGCTAGATGTTTTTTTCTCGGGTGCTGCCTTCTTGTTCTTTTGCATTTTGTGCGGTCCTTTCACTGTTGAAACTTCACTTTCCGTAAACGTTCTGCATTTTCTTGACGAGAACATCGCCGTAGCTTGGCGTCGCTCGGGCGTAGTTTAACGTGCTCTGCAAGTTTCTATGTCCTACGCGGTCTTGGACTTCCGACGGCGGGACGCCTGCATCAAGCATGTGGCTAATAATCGAATGTCTGAGTACGTGAGGATGCGTGTATGGGACCTTGGCAGCTTGCAACGCCCGAGTGACCAGCGTGTAGACTTCTTGCCTGGCGAGCCCCCAACGCTTGCCCGTGCCCGCGCAGTGGTGACACTTGATATCGCCTTCGGTCCAGCGTTTCTCGCCATCCCGGCGCAAAATAGGGCGCTGCCCAGACCCCGCGCAGGTGTAGCACCGGCCGGTTGCGATCTCACTTGGGAACAAAATCTTGTCCTGCTCGCGGCGGGTGACGTGCTTGGCGCGGTCTTTCTGCCATTGGGGGAGAGCTTGTCGACAGTAGGGAAGCAACGCGTGCCAGGCGAGCTGCTTGCCGCCTTTGAGATGCATCGGCTGCGCGCGGAAGTTCGCGAGATCAAGGTGCGTGAGGAGCTGCATCCCCGGCTCTGCCGCCCGCGCACCGAATTCGTAGCACCACGCGACGAGCGCAAACGTCCGAGTGCCGATGTTTTGAGCCTCGGACATGACGCGTGCGATATCCCGTGCGGGCAGGACGGCTTGTTTATCTACCTTGGGCATTACCTGAGCGCGTCTTTCGCCATGCAGTGAAAGCAACCCTCACGCATATCGCCCAATTTGTTGTAGCTAACCTGCTCGTAAGCGTGCATGAAAAAACCAGGCTCGCCGACGTCGGGCGTGTCGCCATCTTCGTCACAAATACAATCCATCGTGTCGCGAATACCTTCGGCTAGAGCTTTCAGCAGGCGAAGACGATCTTTGTCGTTTCGTACGGATTGTTTAGCTACTTTGGGCATTTTTTCGCTTCGTCTCTAACTTTTCTTCGCCAGGCAAGGCTCTTTTCTTTCGGAGACATGGGGGGTGGTGACGGCGTGTTTAAAGGTTCATCGTCTGATTTCGTTAAACGCCAGATTTTAATTGTTCGTTCGTGAACGTTTCTGGATTGACTACGATAAGTTAACCATCTACCCGTCCAAATGAAGCGCGGGTTTTTAAAAACGGCACCTAACCAATTCTCGCGGCCCCCACCTTCCGATAGAATCTTAAGTTTCAACATCTCCGCTCTAACCGATCTCGTCGTTGCCGTGCCTTCGCTAAGACATTGTTGAACGGCGAGATCTCGTGCCTGCGCGATCAACGTGCCGTATTTTTTCTCCAGAACCGCCATCGCTTCTTCTGTACTTCGAGTGGGTGTAAACATTTTCTAAATCCTCAGTGCCCGCGCGCGGTGATTGCGTTGAATCGCATGAACTTCCAACCGTTTGGATCGTCTAGGTTGTCACGCATGGCTTCTCGCAAGTGGTGCAGGTCCAAAGACGGCCGCGTGCCTTGCAGAATCGAGCCGATTAGGTTGCAAAGCCATTCCTGCAACTCCCGGCGGCTTTGGTCGTCGTACTGCCCGATGCGCCGAAACTCGGCATAGAGTTCGTCGATGTCGTGGGGTTTCATTTTTGTTGGTACGCTTCAAGATGTTGCCGAACCAGAGATTCCGAGTCGGCTAAAAACTTCGCGTACTCCAGTGCGTTCTTGTAAAGCTGACTTTCTCCGCCAATTCCGTGATTGACGAATCGGAAACAGGGAGAACAAAGCGTCCCTACGATGGCGCCGTTAATGGCGAAGTTCTGGTCGGCTTCGTTTGGACAACCTTTGACTATACATTTCACAACCGGATCCTTCCCGGGTTGTCCTTAACAAAACCCACTTTCAACAATTCACCCCACGCTTCGTCGGCGAGTTTGCGTGCTCCGTCCGCATCCCATCCGGCAAGTTCAAGAACATCGTCAAGCGTAATTGCAGTTTCCGGTCCCTGGGCATGAAGCTCCGCGATGCACTCGGCGACAGCAAAAAGATAGAATCCTTTGATCAGCGTATGGTGCGTTCGCGGGTGTCCGGGACCATCGAGATAGGCCCGAACCCGACCTAGCCATTTCAAAGCCTCATGGGCCAGGCGAAGCGCTTCTTTATGTTCTTCTAGGTCGTTCTGAAGAACGGTTAGCGAAGAAATCGGCGCGATGTTTTCGACGTTGATTGTGCTCATTTCAATCCGGCCTTTGTCCGTTCAACAATTGTTCGTTCCGAGTCATTTTGACCCCGTGATAAAAACCCTGACGGTATTGCCAAAGGCCCACGCCGCCAGGTAGCTGCTCGAAGCGTGTGTCGTCTTGCGCCTCCGTCGCATGGGGATTTTCCTCGGCATATTTTTGACCGTCGTGTAACCCGTGGTCGTAAGTGTCGCGATCGGGTTTGAAAGGCGTCATCAGAACTCCCAAACCGTCGAACATTCCCCGTCGTGTCCTGCGGGTTTGAAGCAGGGCATACGATGTTTGCAGACACAGCGGGCAAGTTTGCCGCACGCGCCTGGTTTGACGCCTTCTGGGTTCCTCGGGCGCATTCGATGTCCCCGGTGTTCCGAGAACCAGCGGATTCCGAAGGCGCCACGCTCGACGCCGCGTGCGTCGATGGATACACCGCCGGATTTCCAACCGTGTTTGCCGTCGTGGAGATCGGCCAGGGCCTCCGCACGGGCAATCAACAACTCGATGTTGGCCCGCGAGTACACAGTGTTGAACGATTCAGCGCCGCATTCACACTCGATACCCCAATTGCGATCGTTGCTAGACCAGTGACCTTCTTCGTCCACGCCTTCGATTCGGGGGTTTTCAATTTCCAGTTTTGGATCGTCGCTCATTTTTCGATTTCTCCTCCAAAGCCAACAAAATCCTCGTACGGACAAAGCAGTGACACAGTGTTGGGCGGCAGCGCATTCGCGGCGCGGAGTCGCTGCATGAATGGTTCGTATGTTCGGATTGACAGCCGCCGCTCCGTAGCCCGCTCGAAATCAATCCAGCCTCCCGCGCCCGGACCGAAAATGGCTTTGGCTTGTTTCTTGGTAAATCCCGGATCTACTTCTCTGCAAAGCCACGCAAGTGCCGATCCAACGCGACGTGCGCAGAACGTACAGAAGTCCGGTGCAAACTTTCGCCCGAAAGGTCCAGCAACCCGCTTTTCACAACGCGAGCAGAGAGGTTCTTCACGCTTTGGGTATTTCGGCTTTACAGGCTTTGGGTAAGTCTTCTTCTGTACCCCATGTGCATCCTTATATTGCTTGATGTCTATTTGCGCCTGCACTTGCGCCTGCACTTGCGCCGCGATTACGGCGTCGATATGCCGGACCAATTCCTCACGTGCGTTCAACCAACGTGACATGGCCTCTCGCCCGTGTTGGCTTAAGTCATTCCGTACCGAGAGCAACACACTCTTAGCAAGTTCCTCTTCGGTATATTGTGGATTCGCCGCGACGAACGCGCGCACGGCATCGTCGTAGAGCTTGGCGACCTCCGCAAGAACGGCCACGCGTTCGCTCAAAGCAATGACTATCGCGTGCGCAGCGGTTTTTACAAACATGGCGTCAATCCCTACTTATCCCGCATTTCATCGACGTACTTTTCCCAGCCATTCTTGGCGATAAACATCACGGACTCCGTTACTGCCTGGTGCATGGCGCCCGTCGCGCCACCGTCGGCATCGTTTTCCACGACGTCCGTAATCACCCGGCTTAGTTCTTTGGCGGCTTCGTTATCTTCGATAAGCAGGCCGTACACGCCGGGGAGTGTCGAGAATTTCAGCTCCTCATTCTTATGTTCGTCGATCCAAGCGACACCGGCACGAAGCATCTTGCGGCAGGCCGCTTCATAACCTCCGCCGAAGCCGGAGATCTCGCCCATGTCTTTGGAAAACTCTCCGCGCGACGGGTATGTCATGTCGGCACTGCCTGACCCCGGCCGAGCTTGAGAGATTTTTCAAGCGTCCAAATTCGATACGTCAGGTCGGAAAGTCCTAGCCTAGACTTCCTGTGAAATTCGCCTCGGCGGCTCTTGGGCGTTGCCATGAGCGCCTTGAGAAATCTTCCGCGCCATTGGGTTTCCTGAGCCCGAAGGGCATTAAGCAACGCTTCGCCGGAGAGATTCTTGCTAGTTAGATTAGTGCTCACGGGTTTTTCCTTTCACGTGTTCGACAAGGCCAATCCAGAATTCGTCAGACGTTCCAAAAATACAGGTAAGCTTTTCGGCTAGGTAATCAAGATTGTGTGGCTTAACCGGCAGAGAATTGCCCGTGTGAATTGACAAGTTTGTGAAGTCCCGGCCGTTTTCGTGTTCGATAGCGCAGAGCTTGTGAAACTCGCCAAGCAACCCGGCAAATTCGATAAACGTGTGACAGCCCGTGCGTGTGGCGCCGTAGTAAAAGCTCTTAATTACTCGATCCATGCGATCGAGAATCTCGGCACGCTCGGCGAACGAATAAGTTTCTTCTTGAGGTTTAAGCATTTTTCGGATCTCCGCACGACGCTAAAAATCGCAGTATCGCTTCGACCTCCGTACGGGCTTCTAAAAACGACGTGCCCTTAACGTGCCCACTGTCTACTACACAACGAAGTTGGATTTTTTTGTTGACGACATACCGAACGTCCCAATACCAACCGTCGACATAATCATACCCAAGAGCAGCACTAAAGTTGCCAACGGTGGCGTAGCACTCCAAATGCTTTTCGGTTTCATCGTCCTCGATGAACTTAATTTTCCAGGGGATTTCGATTGCGTCTTGCATGAACGTTCTTCCGTTTAGGCGTGCGCCCAAATAACAACAATCGAGCCGTCTTCGAGTTTCTTGTATTGCGGGTGCGTGTGCTCCCAGAGACGGTCTAACCAGTAGGGAAAATGGTCGGGGAGATGCGGATCGTCTGGTCGAGAAAGGGAGTACCCCGGCGGTAAGAGGGCAATCCCGTCTTCGTCGCCCCCGTGTTCGGAGAGATCGCGCAAAGCCTTCGGCGCGTCCTCAAAGGCCCAAATCATGATGGTTCGGTTCATTCCGCCACCGTCCAATCTTCGGAAAGCAAATCTACCGAATCTCCAAGATATTCGATGCACTTCGTATCGACATGACAAATAAGCTCGCCGCCTTTGGTCAAATACGACGCAATCGAGAGTATTTTCTTGGGCCAGCCCTTGCGCCGGATGCGTTTGCCTTCTTTGAGATGACAAAGCGCCTGCGAGAAGGTCAGCAGTACGGCCTTTTGCTTTTTCATGTCGAATCTCGTTTCCCTGTTTTATCGGTCCTTCCTTCAAGTTTGACGTTGCGTATCGATTTCCTCATCTCATCCACATACTTTTCCCATCCGTGTTTAGCAATAAACAGAATCTTTTCCGCGTAACCTCCGCCGAAGCCATAAGTCTCTCGCATATCGTTGGACCATCGCCCGCGAGGCGGATATGTTGAAATCTTAGCGGCCATTAGGTTTCCATCGGCTACGTATGTAGTTCAGCGTCTCCACAACCTCCGAAAGCTGCCCCGCAACAGTCCCTGCGTCGGCTGCCGCCCATAACGCCTCATAAACGTCATCGGGTAAAACCTCTTTGTAGACACCGTTGAACGCTTCAATCGCGGTAATTGTTGGATTAGCTTCGTACCGCGCGAGCCCCTTGATCAGCATCTTGCGGAAAATTCTGAATTCTCGTATTTGCGACTTTAGTTCGTTCATATCTCTACCTTCGCGTCCGGTCGCCAATTGGGGTTTTCGGGTTTGCCTTCACGCGGATAGCCCGCCGGATTGCAAAGAACCCGTGTGCCGTACAGGTCGTAATCGCAGCTATCGTGCGTATGCCCGTGGATCCAAAGCGCCGGGCGGTTCTTTGCGGCGATCTCAGTGGCACGGGCTACGAAGAACCTGTTAAGACTGCTGTTCTTGTATTGCTCGGGGACGCTTTGTAGCCCTGGCAGGTGGTGGGTTACTAAGATATCGCCTTCACGAACGTTCTCAAGAAGGAACGCTTTCTCTTTTTCGTGGATCTCATAGACCTGGCCCGCGAAGTATTTAATCATGCGGAAGTCTGCTAGATGCTGTCTGTGTACGTTATTTTCGGCTTGATACGGGAACCAAAGAGTCGCGCCGATAATATTAGGGCCACCTAGTTTGTGTTTGACAATCTGGTCTTTGCTAGGCCCTAGGACCTTGACGTACGCGCCCGCGATTTCCTGTACGGCGTCGAGTATTTGTGTGAAACCCTCTCCGTAAAATTCGTGATTGCCGGGCAGATAAACAACTGTCTGGGCTTTTTCGGAGAAACGTTTGAAAATTTCTAACAGCGCGCGTGAGTCAAACCACGAAAACTGAACGATGTCGCCCGCAAGAACGAGCACGTCAGACCCTCCGGGGATCGCATCGACAAACCCCGGCCAGGATTCGCCATAGTGCTCCAGGTGCAGATCGGACATGTACGCGATTTTCACAGCGCGCCTTTGTACATAATGGATGTCACGGCATCGGCGGCGAACCCGCAATCTCGGGCAGCGCTGTCGACACTGGCCGTCAGCGCCTTTGCACGCGCTTTTGCTTTCGGATCTTTCTTGGCTGCGTGCCACGCCTTTGCGAGCGCTAGATACGCTATCGCCGTCACCCGATAGCAATCTTCCGCTTCCATCGCCGCTTTTACGAGCTTTTGATAGAAAGCCGCCGATGCCCGGTAGTGACTTGCGGTAGCGCGCGCATGATCGCGCGCATCGTTCATTGCGGCGACGACTTCCGCATTGAGTTTCTTGTTCTTGGTTTTCATTTCTCGATAACCCTCCAGAAATCACCGCTGCCTTCCAAGACTCGCGACATGCCGCGTTTTTCGAGCGCTTTGCCGATGCTCTTTTCCAAGAATACGTCGGTCGAGCGCATCATGGCCTGGCCCACGTAGGCTGCCTGCGCGACGCGGGTTGCAAGGTTGTCGCGTGGATCGGGCGTGTAGGGTTGCGAGGTCATGATGTCGGCTCATCCTCGACGACGGTTGCGGCGTCATCGAGCAACACGGCGGCCTTGCGGTACTTGTCGGCCACATAGCTTGCGGCCTCGTGCCCGGATCCGCCGGAATAGGCGCCGTCGGCACGGGTTGCCGCTGTGCGCAGGTCCAGCGCACGTTCGCGCAGCCACCTAGATGCTAATTGCCGGGCGAACGGACTCATGCGTTCCCCGCACGCTTGGCGAGCTGTTGGAAGCGCTCGACCTGGGTCGTGTGCCGGTCGATGTCCTTCTGTCCTTCCAAGAAGGCCCGCTTGTAGATCTCGAAATCGTGGTCTTCGCGCTTCTGGCCCTGGGTATCCAGGGTCAGGAGGAAGTGATTCCGTATCACTTTGTCCGTGGGCGGAGCGCTTCCGCATCGGCGTGCGTAGCCTCGGCCGTCGACTCTCGCTCTCACACGCAATTCGTCTGAAGTCATCGCTCTAGTCCTTTTCCCCGGCGTTTTTGTGTCGTGGTCGCCGGAAACCGCTGTTTTTTCGAGCCTTGGACACTGTACCAAAATTCAAAAGTTCTGTCAACCGGTCACGGTTGACAGGGATATATGTTACCTAGGTAAACATTAGGATTTTATGGTAGTCTCTCCCAAGGTCAAAAACGGCCGTGGAAAAAGGTCGTAAAAACCTCGGGAAAACCGTGCAAACTGCTTCTATGCCTCGCCAAGCCAAAGATCGAACGACGGTGGTTCTTGCCGTGAGAGTGCCCGAATCTCTCGCGGAAGCGGCGTATGCGCGCTGCGGGGGGAAGTCTGCGCTTGCGGAATGGCTGCGGAATCTGATACGGCATGGCTGCGGAATCAAGATCGACGCTGTGGCGGGTTACGACGAGGGGTTTCGGTCGGGGTGGTCGGAGGCGAACAAGAAGTTCAGAGACGCGATCAAGAAGACAATAAGTTAAATTTTGACACGATTATGGGTGCAGATCCAAACTTTGTGCTAGAAACGCTTGCAAGAGCAATATTAACCGCAGAACGCGTAGCGAAAGTAGCCGAAGCGAGCGGCGTTTCAAGTGTGGCGATGACTCCGGTGTTCGTCGCTTTGAGGACCGCCGCCCGCGCAGTAGAAGATGCGAGACGTGAAACGTGGAGGTGAAACGTGATTTTAGATCCTGGAAAAGAGGTTGGGACCTTCGATTTGTCGCACAGATTCGTGGACCTGCGGCAATTACCACAAGTGTTCCGAGGATCGCCGGAGTTCTGCGATTTACTCGGGAACCTTTGGCTATCTACAATGGTCGACAACGCCCGAAGTTCAATGCAGACGATCTGGCAATATTTGGTCGTCGATACGCGTCTGTCCATGCTCATGCCAGGTATGTACCCCTGCATCCCTGGGTGGCACTGTGACGAATTCTACAGGCCCGCCGGAATACCCGATTTAGCAGCGGCACCCGACGCAGAGCACCTGATAACAGTGCTCGGTGGATGTTCTCGAACGCGTTTCGTGACACAGGAGATTGAAACGACACTCGAACCTTCGACAGATTTTTATGCGAAGTTGCACCTAGAAATCGAAGCTAAAAACCCTAAGACAGCGCAAATAGAACCCGGAGATTGGTGGAGACTTTCGCAGCTTTCACCGCATCGGGGAGAGCCCGCGACCGAAGCGGGCTGGAGATACTTTTTCCGCATGACGGGCTCAAACCACCACACGCCCAAAAACGAACTTAGAACACAGACTCAAGTTTACCTGACCGCGCCTTTTGCGGGGTGGTGAAATGCCAACTCCGAAGCAAAAACCCGGCAAAAGTGAACAGGAAGTCGAAACGCCTACGGACTTCTTCGATGCCGTATGCGAAACATTTGGTGATCCGATCCTCGATTTCGCCGCTAACAAAGCCAACGCCAAAGCGGCCGTGTGGCTAGGTCCGGGTGGCGAATACGAAGATGCCCTCGCCGACAACATAATGTCCTGGGCTAATCTTCTGCATTTCCATGGCGGGCGTTATGATCATCGAGCCCTGGCATGGCTCAACCCGCCTTTCAGCAACATCACACCTTGGGTCGAACTTGCCGCCAAAGCTCGGCCTTTCGGACACGTTCTCGTTTTAGTCCCGGCGGCGGTCGGGGCTAACTGGTACAGAGATTGGGTCGCGAATTTTGCGGATGTCTATAGCGTCGGACGCATGAAATTCGTCGGACATGCGAATCAGTATCCGAAAGACTTGCTGCTATTGCACTATTGGAATTTAAGCGGCGGCAAATTTAAAAGATGGGAGTGGAATTCCTAAACAAGCCCGACCTGTTTTAAGTTCGGGACACCGACACGAAGCTGACGCAAAACAAGCCCGAGTCGTCGTAACTCGGGACTAAACGACTTCAGACACAAATCAAGCCCGAGTTGACGTAACTCAGGACATTCGGGATACGGCCTGCATAGATCATGAGTAGAAACATGCCCGCGTGGTGAATGCGGGACTCAACGGGTTTACGTGACCCAAAAACAAAAAGGTGAACCATGCGACGCAAAACATCTCCGTGGCCGTCAAGAATTTACACTTACGGCTGTCCGTTAGGGCCTATTCCAGAACACGCCAAGCTCGTCGAAGATCAGTTCTTCGAAGCGCACCGCTATCGCAACGCCCTATGCGAAATCGCGCGAGAGTTCCGAGAAAAGAAGTCGGCGCTACTGTCTACCGACCTGGCGCTCGCGACGGCAGAAGCCGAGATCCGATACCTCAAGCTTGAAAAAGAGGCGCTGTACACGCAGCTTAAAACTGCCAGATCTAAAGCCGGTTTCGCGAAAGCTCGCAAACACGATAACGAAGCTGCGCTACGCCTCGAACGCGACCGGCAAATTGCGGCCCTGAAAGAACCGCTGGAACTTATCCAGGCCAAGCTGGAAATCGCCTACGCGCGTTTGAAAGAATGCAACGCAAGAGCCCGCGAAGTCAAAGCCGCCGAGATCGAAATTCTCAAAGAACGCGCGAAAGCACGCATCAAAGTCGCACGGGAAGAAGCAAGCAAGAAAGTATTTTGGGGCACGCGCGGGCTTGTCGAAAAAGCCGCCGAGAGCATGTACAAAGGCGTTGAACCTCCGGACTTTATCCCGTGGTCGCGCGGGAAAGACCGGGGCCGTATTGGTGTTCAGGTTCAGA
>Ga0334722_10001373_pt1 | contig 30596 bp, 32 predicted proteins | sample C3_bottom_MG_FD_207210 | JGI IMG/M metagenome (GOLD analysis project Ga0334722, IMG submission 207210) | Sediment microbial communities from Yellowstone Lake, YNP, Wyoming, USA - C3_bottom | ecosystem: Environmental > Aquatic > Freshwater > Lake > Sediment | place: USA: Wyoming | collected... | reverse complement strand
GGGATATATGCCGGATAGGCTGAGGGTCGACCTACCCCCGGAGGAGTTGCCGGACAGATGGTACAACATATTGGCCGATCTGCCGGAGCCGCCTCCGCCGCCCCAGGACCCCGACAACGGGAGGAGGTTGGAGCTCCTCAAGCAGGTGGTGCCCTCGGAGCCGTTGAGGCTGGAGTTCTCGACCGAGAGGTACGTCAAGATACCTGAGGAGGTGCGGGAGAGGTATATACAGGTCGGCAGGCCGACGCCTCTAATAAGGGCCAAGAGGCTCGAGGAGTATCTCGACGCGCCGGTGAGGATATACCTCAAGATGGAGGGCTACACGTACACGGGAAGCCACAAGGTGAACTCAGCCCTGGCCTGGGTCCACTACGCCTTGAGGGACGGGGCCAAGTTCGTCACGACGGAGACGGGGGCCGGACAGTGGGGATCGGCCGTGTCCCTCGCGGCGGCTCTCTTCAAGGTCAAGGCCCACGTATTCATGGTGAAGGCGTCTTACTACGCCAAGCCCCTCCGCCGCTTCCTCATGCAGATGTACGGCGCAGAGGTGCGCCCAAGCCCCAGCGAGCTGACCGACTTCGGCAGGAGGCTGCTCTCCGAGAGCCCGAACCACCCGGGCTCCCTCGGCGTCGCCATCACCGAGGCGGCCGAATACGCCTTGAAGCACGGCGGGAAGTACGTGGTGGGCAGCGTGATAAACGCAGACATAATGTTCAAGACGGTGGCCGGGCTCGAGGCGAAGAGGCAGCTGGAGCTCATAGGGGAGGAGCCCGACGTGTTCATAGGGGTTGTCGGCGGCGGGTCCAACTGGGGAGGCGCCTTCTATCCCTTCATAGGCGACGAGCTGAGGTCGGGGAAGGTCAGGCGCAGGTACATAGCCGTCGGCGCCCTGGAGGTGCCCAAGGTCACCAAGGGGGTCTATAGATACGACGACCCGGACTCCGGCAGGCTGTTGCCGCAGCTCAAGATGTACACCATAGGGGCCGACTTCGTGCCGCCCCCCATATACGCAGGCGGCTTGAGGTACCACGGCGTGGCTCCCACCCTCTCCTACCTCATGCATAAGGGCTGGGTCGAGGGCAGGGACTACGACCAGGAGACGGTCTTCAAGATGGCGCAGCTGTTCGCCCAGCTCGAGGGCTACGTGCCGGCCCCAGAGACCGCCCACGTCCTCCCCGCGGTCAAGGAGGTGGCGGACGAGGCCAAGAGGACCGGCGAGAGGAAGGTGGTGCTGATAAGCTTCAGCGGACACGGCTTGCTGGATCTGGCCAACTTCGCCGACGTGCTGGGGTTCGCCAAAGGCTGAGCCGCAGAAAGGCTTAAAGGCCGGTTGCCGGCGGCAGGCCCATGCGGGCCTTCAGGCTCGGGCCGCTTCCCTATTTCGAGAAGTGGCTCCTTTTGGGCACTACATAATCACGGGAAACAACTCCATCTACCGATCCCAAATCCCCACCAGGAAGGACTCGCCGGCGTGGGCCGGCTAGTAAGATCGAGCCGGCCGGCGCAGTAGATATAGGCCCGACCGTCTAGATCGCGGCCGCGTCGGGGACGCCGGCCTCGGCAATCGCGCCGCAGGATGGAGGGCATGCATGAGGGCCGACCCCGCCGGGGCCAGACGTGGTTGAGCCCGCCGTCTCGGCCGCGATGACGGCGATGGAGATGCCCATGTGGATGCGGGGGGTGGGATTCGGAGGCGGCGTCGCCTGAACCCACGCAGGCCTACGCCACAGGGTCTTAAGCCTGGCCTGGGGGCTTTCTGCCCCCATCCTGCCCCTTTGACCTGGCTCGGGCACCCCCGCCGATAGCCCATACCGCATGCGCATAAAAGTTTTTCCCGCCGGGACAAAAATTAAATACCGCTGGGCTGGAGGTAGCAGCCGGGGTGGCCGAGCGGCCCAAGGCGCGGGACTTGAGATCTGCCGACGGGGTATCCCGTCCCCGCAAGGGGGCGTGGGTTCAGGCCGAGCCGCCCAGAAATCCCACCCCCGGCGCCACGGTTCCAACATACGGTTCTCACGGCGTGGGACAACTCTTTGCCCCAAACTGAGGCCGTTGATCGAAGCCCTAGATGTCAAAAACAACTAAAAACACTTCGGTCGTCGATCTACGGAGACCCAGGCGGCTCCGCCCTGGCGGCTGTCCTCGCCGCGTTGGTTCTTGCGGTCGTGTCGGCAGTATCGGGTTCAAGGGCCGCGTCCGACGTATTGCACGGAGGTGCCGCGATGTATCTAGTGTCGCTATACTCATATCCATGTTGCAGATACGAGCGAGAGGGCAAATATTGATTACTCAATACGGCGATTATTCCCGGGCTACCCCGGATAGCATGCGCCATAGTTCTCGACGCGCCGGCCGACGGAGTTGCCCACGTGACGCAGAGGGCCGCCGGTAGTGCATGTATCTATACCCACAATGGACCGGATGGCGGCAGGTCGGCGACTCGGCGTACTTCCATCCAAGCCCCTATCTGGGTTAAAACGCGGCCTTTGAACGGAGGGCGTTTATTCTTAACAACGCGAAGGGAAGGGCGCTGGCGACCACGGCTATACACGCCGCATGGGAGGCCGGTCCGAACAGGTCGGAGAGACACAGTAGCCCCAAGAACGATGTATCTGCAAGCAAGCCGAAATACGCGAGGAAGAGGGCGGGCCTGGGCCGCACGTAGCTTAGAGACGCGCCGGCGGCCAGCGCGGCCAGTCCCACGGCCCCTAGGGCTCGCTGGGCTTGGCTATCCAACGCCACGAGAACTGGGAGCAACAAGGCTACTCCAAGGGCTGAGGCAATCGCCGCGCGTCCCCTCTCCACGCTCTCTTTGGAGAGTTGCCAGGCGTAGAGCGGAAGTGCCGCCGTGTACATCAACGCGCATATTGCCGTTAAATCGACCGACAGGCGCGGTATGCCGTCGATAAAGCCGCCGACGCCGTAGAGCGGGTTTCCGCCCAGAGGGAACAAAAGCGGCGTCTCGGGGTACAGCGGCGCGTCTATGAGCACATGTATAAGCCCGGCCACAGCCCCCGCAAGAGCTGACCGCGGGGATCCCTCTAGGCCGAAGAAGCGCCAGAGCAGGCGTATCCTCGCGGCGAGCAGCCCCGTCACAGCGCCGAGGGCAACTCCGCCGAGGAGGGAATGGGCGATCCCGTGCGCCGGCGTGCCCGTGGCCATGAGGTGGAGAAACGGCTCTAAGTCGATAACTACGCTCGAGGCGACGAGCGCCGCCGGGCTCAGCCAACGACGGAGCGCTACGGCGAGAAGGAGCCCGGGGCCTAGGTGGAACGGCGTGAAGACCACGCAAAACTGCCGCAACTGGCTTTTATATCCTCTATTAGGTGTTGACGTGGAGGAGCTGAAGGCCGCCTTGAGGGAGCTCGCGAGGCGGGAGCCGGAGTTCCTCATAGACCTCATCGCCGATGCCGCCTCCTCGCGGCGCGATCTCGCCCTCAAGCTGGCGTCCGTCGTGGCCGGCGTTGTGGCCGTGCCGCTGGACGTCGCCACCAAGCAGGACCTAAGGAGGTTGGAGAGACGGACGGCCAAGCTGGAGAGAGAGGTACAGGAGATCAAGAACACTATGGCCACAAAGGAGGATCTCAAGCGTATCGAGAACAGGATGGCTACTAAGGAGCAGGTCGAGGCCATAGCCATCAGCGTGGAGGAGTCAGGGAGGGACATGGTTCAGTACCTCCTAGAGCAACGGGGCTACAGATGCGCCGCCGAGAGACTGTATGTAGATACGGACTACGAGTTCGATGTATACTGCAACGCAGGCGCGCTGACGGCTGTCGGCGAGGCTAAGGTTAGGGCCGGGAGGCGCGACGTTGAGAAGACGTTCGAGAGGGTGAGAGAACTATTGCGCAGATGGCCCGACAAGATATCTGGAAAGCTGGTGCCTGTCCTCTACGCCCTGGCGGCGGATCCCCCGGCGGCGCAGAGGGCTAGGGAGCTTGGCGTCTGGCTCATCGAAGGCAAGAGGGAGGTCGTGGCGCTGGAGGAGGCGCTGGGGTAGCGGCAACCGGCTTCTGGGAGGTCAGAGCGTCGGGACAACTGCTTTAAGTCTGTGGTTGCTTCCATGCGTGAGCTTCGAGGAGGCTGAGCTCCTCCGGCTGAGGCGTTTCTACGAAACGCGGAGCAGCTGTACGCCGAGGGCGAGTACGACCTTGCGGCGTTCGGCGTGGAGCAGTACTGCCAGCTGATGTTGAAGTACAAGCTCCTCCTCAAGACAGGGTCCTACCCCCGTACGCACTCCCTCATTAGGCTTGTCAGGGAGCTCGCCAAGGCCGCGGAGGGGGCCGGGAGGCTGCTCGAGGACGTAGTCATGTTGACCAAGATAGAGGACGCCCATATAGGCTCCAGATGTCTCCCACGGAGGTACGAGAGGGAGGAGGTGGAGGCCATGTTGAAATACATCAAGGGGAAATTCAAGCCCGTAATCGATGGGCTTTGATATACACATAGAAGAGGGGAGGAGGGCGCTGGAGGCGCTCCGGAGATACCGAGAGGTCGCTGAGAGGGCGAAGGAGGCGGCGAAGAGGGTGGCGGAAGACGCCAGGGTCTACGTGTTCGGCTCCGTGCTTACCGGTCGATACACGGCGGCGAGCGATATCGACATCCTAATCGTCGCCGACATCGGGAGAGACGCAACAGACCGCCTCAAGGCCGAGATCTACAGATCCGTCGACGCCCCGGTGGAGGTGCACGTGGCGACCCCCGAGCAGTTCGAGAGGTGGTACAGACGTTTCGTCGACAGGCTTGAGGAGGTCTAGCCTGGGCGGCCCCGCGGCTACTTGATCTCGAAGTCGGAGAACTTCCCCTCGGGGGCCTCCCAGACGGCCTCGGCGATTCTGCAGTTGAATCTGGAGCAGAGGTCCTGGAGGAACTTCTCGAGCCTCTCCCTGTCGCCTTCAGCCACTATCTCGACCCTGCCGTCGGGGAGATTCGCCGCGTAGCCCGCGATGCCCAGAGCCTTGGCCTTGGCCCTGGCCGCCGGCCTCAGCCCCACGCCCTGCACTTCGCCCTCGAGATACGCCTTGACCCTCGCCGCCCTTGCCGCCGCCAGGCCGCCGAGGACCGGGGCGGAGCCGGCCAGCTTCTCCCTGAGCTTGTCGCTCGATATGTAGGCCAGGGCGTCCCGGGGCACCGCCAGCCTGCCCTCGCCCCTCCCCACCACTCTGCCTATCACCGAAGGCCTCAGGTGGGGTATCTTGGAGAGCCTCTGGAGGACCTCGTCGGCCAGCTTCTCGTGCAGGAAGATCGCCACGGCGCCGTTCGTGCCCGCGGTGGCGTCCGGCATGATGTAGTTGGCCGCGGCGAACCGCGAGACGGCCGGGTTGAGGAGCGGGACGTCCCACAGCTCCACGTCCACGCCGGCCCTCTCGGCGACCTCCTTGAAGACGAAGACGCCGGGCCCCGAGACGTCTATGGTGGCCGCTATGTGGGCCTCGGGGTCGAACCGCTCGCCGTATTCGGGCAGGTGGTCGTATATGACCCGGGCGACGTCGACGTTCGGCCTCGCCATAAGCTCCAGGACGGACTTCTTCTCGGCCTCGAACCGCTCGATGGGCATGACCGACTTCTCGAAGGCCTTGAGCAGCTCCTCGTCGGTGCCCACGGCCACGTAGGTGGTGAAATAGGCGAGCTCGCCGAAGGGCCTGGTGACCAGCACCACGAATCCCTCGCCTATTCTGTTGTAGAAGGTGGGGGGCTCCCGGTCCAAGACGCCGTAGGCCGTCGCGCCGAGGAGCAGATAGCCGCGGCCGGGCTGGGGGGCCTCCACCACCCTCCCGAGGGAGGAGGAGTGGGACTCCACGGCGGCCTTCACCCTGGGGCGGTAGGGCTCGGGCGCGTCGTAGACGGGCGCTATCTCCACGCCCTTGTGCACCCCCTTGACGTAGAGGTCGTTGAGGGCGTTGTTGACGGCCACCGCGGCCTGTAGAGGCGAGTCGAGGTCCTCCGACGGGTCTATCACCTGTATCGTGTCGTTGTTGGCGAGGACGTAGCCGTCGCCCTCCTCAGCCTTGAGGAAGTCGACCATGAAGAACTCGGCGCCTTTCTTCGTGCTCACTATGCTGTGGCCCTTCCCCAGCCAGACCCTGTGGCGCGAGGACCCTAGGGCCCTGTAGAGCCTGGCCGCGTACTCCGCGAACTTGGCCGGGGTCGCCGCCTTGGCCATATAGAGCTGGACGAGCACCACCGCCAGATCCGGCGCGTAGGACTCGAGAAACGACGGGTCTATGCGGGGCTCCTCGGGGTCGAGGAACAGCCGCCTCAGCTCGGCGCCAGCGCCCCTAATTATCGCCGCGTCCTCCCTGGGCGCTATGACGAGGTTCAGCCTCCTCACGTCGTCCTTCAGGAGCTCCAGGGCCGGGTAGAGGACGTCGTAGAGGTCGACCTTGACCGAGCACCCCAGCGAGAGGGACTCCAGCGCTATGCCTGCCTCCCTGTAGAGCCTGACCCTTTCCCTGAACTTGTCCAGCCTGCTCATCCCGACCTCCTTATGACTATCCTCCACAGATTCTCGCCCGCCTGCTCGACGCCGAGGACCTCGTGGCCCTCCCGCCTGGCTATCGCCGGCACGTTCTGGACCGAAGGCGGGTTGTCGGTCAAGACCTCCAGCACCTCGCCGGGCTCCATGGACCTCAAGGCCTTGAGAGTGGCCAGCTGGGGATAGGGACACACATAGCCTCTCAAGTCCAGAACCCTCCTCTTAACCAACTCCATGGAGCCACATACGACCTAGACCATTAAACCTCTCGAAATATGCAATAATTTCACCGCAATGGTCCAGAGACGTAGGCCTCGGCAGACCCCGGAGGCGCCGAGCCGCTGTGGCCCTGTTCGGCGAAACAGCGTAGGCGCCCCGGAGGCTTGATAGCCGCCGTGGCGGGCCGTGGTCCGTCATGACCTCGCCGGGCAGGGGCATCCGGCGATCGCGCATATCGGCGAGAGGCTCCGTCACGGTAGAGATCTCGTTCTGGAGAGGCCCCCGAATCCCTAATGAAGCTTTCGGCGGGCCGGCCTCCCTAGGCCTCGTTCACCGCGAGGCCGGATCTGTAGAGCAAGTCGACGAAGTGCTCGTGGACCGCCCTCTGCCTCTCCGGGTGGAACACCTCGGCGCCGTCCTCGTGGAGGAAGACCACCATGTCTCTGCGCCTCCTGACCGGGGCCTCGGGGCGGCCCCAGATCACGAAGATCTTGTTGACCCAGCCCTCCCTCAAGACCCAGCGGGGCGCCGCGATCCACGGGCAGACGTAGACCTCGGCGCTGCCATCAGCGGTCCCGTCGACGGAGAGATAGGCCAACCCGCACCGCGACCTCTCGTCGAATTCGTACTCGCCGTGGAGGCCCAGCGAGGACGCCATGCGCCTCGCCCTCCTCTCCTTGAGCGACAGGAGGACCTCCAGCACCTGGTCAGGGTAGGTGGCCGGGTTCACCACGAGGCCGAGCTCGGGGTCGTAGGCCGCCAGCCTCCCCATCCTCACAGCCGCCTTGGGCCTAGGCCCGTAGACCTCCTCGTAGAGCTCCCAGTCCGCGTCGCCCGCCACCTCGCCCTCTATCAAGGCCAGCAGGCCTTCGCCCAGCGCCGCCAGCTCCTCCGCCACGTCCACCTCGACGGAGGGCCCGGAGGCCATGTAGCCGTTTAGAAGCCCGGCGAGGTACGGAGGTGCGGCGACCACATCGTCTGAGAAATGCATGGCGAGCCCCCAGCCGATCAGCCTCCCCAAGGCGTCCGGCACGCCCAACAGATCGAGCCCGACCTTCAGCTGGCCCTCCACCGCGAGGCTCCTGGCGTATTTGGCGTACAGCGCGGCGACCCTCCCGTCGTCCACCCGGGACGAGACCAAGGCGGCCAGCTCCTCCGACCTGGCCTCCGCCGCCTCCACGTCGCTCTCGCCGGCCCCCTCAGAGGCCTCCAGCAGCTCCCTCCACCGGGAGCCGTATCTCGCCTCGAAGTCCGCCTCCAGCACCTCCTCCGACCCCTGAAATACGGCCCTCTGGAACCTCGCCTCAAGGATCTCAGCCACTATCCGGCCTTATCCGCACTATTTTACCTTTGCCCCCAGAGCGGGCCCCCGGGGCGGCGCCCGCCCGGCGGCTGGGCCGGCCGCGGCAGCAGTCCGAAAGTTTCTGCGCGCTCCCCTCGGGCCGCGTGAAGAAACCCTATATATTTGCTGCAGCCAGTATCGCGTGGACCACTTCTTCGACTTGTTCGTCCAGGAGGCCAGGGGGAGGATCGCCAAATACGCCGAACACCAGAGGTCTGGGCCCTCTCTGGACTTCCTCCTGTCGCGGATACCCGTGGAGAGGGCTCCTGAGGCGGAGAGGGACCTCCCGGCGGCGGCCGTAGACGGAGGGATAGGCGTGGTGGAGCTCGACAACGGCCACAAGATACTTCTGGCGAGGGCGGCCGCCGTGGGGCGGGGGGTCTTGAAGCGGGAGTTCCTGGCCGACGTCCTCGCCGTCAACTCCTCAGCGGTCTCCTGGGCCTATCTGATAATGGCCGAGTCCCTCGCCGCCTCGGCGGCCGTGGAGGAGGGCGGGTTCGACTACCTCCTCATGGACGGCTCGCTGTACGCCAAGGCGATAATGCTCATACACAACCTCATACTCACAAGGGAGTTCCAGTCCATCTTCTACGTGCCCGAGATGATAGCGGCCCTCTACGCCCTCGCCCACATGCTCGAGAAGGCCGAGGAGGCGGGGATCAAGACCGTCTTCGTCTCCAAGGACAGCAGGTTCAAGGTCTTGAAGGAATACGCCGCGTTCGACATCCTCAGGGGGAGGCTGGACGAATACATAGTGGAGAGGGGGCTGGGCTGGTACTCGGTCATGTGGCTGAGGAGGTTCAGGCGGGCGATCTTCTCCGCCTACCAGAGGCTGAGGGGGGACGGCGAGGCCCGAGCCGCCCTGGACGCGTTGTTCAGGCAGTCCGCGGCGGACCCCGTGGTGCTGCGGCGCATGGAGGGCCGGAGCTACACGACGCCCATGCTCCTAGGCGCGTGCGACGCCTATATGAGCTACAAGGGGCTGACGTCGGTGCCGCGGCTCCTCGACGCCGTGGAGGACAGAGTGGAGGACGCCTTGGCCTTCAGAGGCGAGCAGATGGGCTCGGCCGCCGACTATCTCGACAAGGCCCGCAGAGCCCTCTCGACTCTGCCCAAGGTGCTCATGTTCTACCTAAAGCCCGCCCAGGTCTCGGAGCCGCTTCTCGTCGAGACGCCGTTGCCCAACAGCAGGATGTTCGACGGGGCGCCCGTCAAGGCGTTCTACCCCCAGGCGTCCGCCGACGACGTCGTGTCCCTCCTCCTGGCCCAGTACAAGGACGAGGCGCATTACAACTACTGGCTTTGGTACGCCCACAACGTGGCCTCCTTCAAGTCGGGGCAGTTGGCCGAATACGCCACATACATAAAGCAGATGCTGCGGGGGGCCGGCGTCGCCGTGGCGAGGAGGGTCAAGATCGCGCTGGGCCTATAGCCCCGGACGGGCAGATCGGCGGAAAATTTATAAAGACGCTCTATGGCCGTGATGGCGGCGGTAGTCTAGCCTGGTTTAGGATGGCGGCCTGCCAGGCCGGCTTCAGCGCCGGCGAAGAAAGCCGTTGATCCCGGGAGGGGATCACCCCGGGAGTTCAAATCCCGGCCGCCGCACCACCTCTCGATCTTCTCGTCGAGACGTCCCGCCGATTCGGGCGCGTCGCTGCTGTAAGCAACGCAGACCGCCGGTCTTGAGCCAACTGCGGGGGTGGCCCTTCGCCGCGTAGAGGCGGCGTGTCGGCGCGCGTCTCGACGGCTCGGCGCATGTCTGGGGCCGTGCACGGCAAGGATGTCGGCCGTAGCCGCCGCAAGTCCCGCGTTCTACGTCCTCTCTATATTTTTAAAATAGACTCGAGAGACGGAGCATGGAGCCCAGGTCCGTCGTCGACGGCGTGTATTGGGTAGGCGTCAACGACAGAGTTAAGCGCCTGTTTGAGGCGCTGTGGCCGTTGCCTAACGGCGTGTCCTACAACGCCTATGTGGTTTTCGGCGGAGACGCCGCGGCGCTTATCGACGCAGCCCCCGAGGAGTTTCTGTACGAATATATGGGGAGGGTCAGGAGCGTGGTGGAGGACGTCTCGAAGATCAGATACCTCGTGATAAACCACCTGGAGCCGGACCACCACGGCGCCACGCCGATGTTGTTGAGGGAGCTCAGACACGTCAAGGTGGTGACGTCCGCCGCGGCGACTAGGCTGATACATTCCCTCTACGACGTGCCCGCCGACCGGATAATCGCCGTCAGGGACGGCGATACCCTCGATCTGGGCGGCAGGAGGCTCAGATTTATCTACGCCCCGTGGCTCCACTGGCCGGAGACCATGTTCACCTATCTGGAGGATTCCGGAGTCCTCTTCTCGTGCGACGCCTTCGGCGCCTACGGAGTTCTCGATAGGGGCATATTCGACGACGAGGTCGACCTGGACTACTATCTCTCCGAGGCCAGGAGGTACTATGCAAACATCGTGGCCAAGTACGGAAGAAACGTCGTGGATGCCCTGGAAAAAATACGGAGCCTCGACCTGAAGATAATCGCGCCTTCCCACGGCCCCATATACCGCCGCCACGTGGACAAGATGTTGCAACTATACAGGAGGTGGGCTCTTCCGGAGCCCGACAGGCGGCGCGCCGTGTTGCTCTACGGCTCTATGTACGGAAGGACTAAACGCCTGGCGGAACTCCTCGCGGAGAGGCTCAGAGCCTCCGGGTTCTCGGTCTCCGCGTTCAACGCCTCCGACGTGCATCCCTCCTACGTACTGGCCGAGCTCGTGGAGTCGCGCATCTTCGTGTTGGTGTACCCGACCTACGACGGGGGCGTGTTTCCCTACGTCCACTTCATACTGCATCTGCTCCAGTCCAAGGAGCTGGGCAGAGGCCGCTACGCCGCGGTCGTGAACGCCTACACGTGGGCCCCCTCCTCTAAACAAGCCGTCGAGGCCCTCCAGAAGGCCGGGTTCAAGATCGTGGAGCCTGTCGTCGAGACGAGGGCCCTGCCCGACGAGAAGGCCATGGCGGCCATGGAGAGGCTCGTGGAGTCCCTCAGGGGGCTCTGACAGCCGCGGCTATCCGGAGGCGGGTTGCTCCAGGCAGACATCGGCGATCCCGCGCCCGATCCCCACGTCCGAGGCCGGGCTTCCTCCTACTGCCGCCGTGATATTTTTATCGACGTTCAATCCCTCAATGAATCTGGCGGATTTCCTTAACCTAGGCGCCCTGCGGAACTGTGACAAGGTGGACGAGCGGTGCATCAAGGACTCCGCTAGGTGCGAGCGGGAGGTCAAGATAGGGTCTTGGAGGGCCGACTTGAGGTGCGGCGACGTCTACGTCGAGGTCGAGCCGGCGGAGCGGCTCGCCTGCGGCTTGGGGCAAGCGTTGCTGTGGAGGGCGACTGAGGGCGCGGAGGTCGCCTTGGTGCTGTACGGCAACGGGGAGGCCGAGAGGGCCAGGGTCGCGTCGTTGCTCGTGCCCACTTTATATATCGACGTAGAGCTTAAAATTGAATGTGTATATCTTAGCGGTGCAGGCTATTGCATTTCTTTCGGCTAGTGGCGGCGTCGGCAAGACGACCATTGCGGCGCATCTAGCCCACAAGTTCCTCAACGAGGGGAGGAGAGTGCTCATGGTGGATCTAGACCCCAGCGCGGGCCTCAGCACGGCCCTGCTGGGCGAGGCCGGAGTGGCCCAGCTTGAGGAGAAGAGGAGGACCGTCGGCGATGCCCTGCTGAGGTTTCTGCGCGGGGAGGACGTTGAGCTCGCCGACTACGTGGTGACGGCCAAGCTGGGCGTCTATAAGGTCGACTTGGTGCCGAGCGGCGACAGTCTCAGCGACGCCATGGGCCTCGCCTGGTATTCCGGCAGCAGGCCCAGCCCCGAGCGTCTGCTCAGACAGTTCCTGGAGAGGTCCGGCGCCTCGAGCTGGGACGTGGTGATACTGGACACGCTCCCCTTCTACGAGAGGCGGTATACCCTCACGGCCATCTACGCCGCCGACAAGATAATAGTCGTGACGCATCCCTACGGCGCGGAGCCCTTCCGGGTCAGGAGGATGTACAACAAAATAGCGGAGATCGTGGAGGCCGGGGCCGACTTGAAGGCCAGGGTCCTTATAAACAAGGTGGACGGCAACACTAAGGAGGGCCGCGAGGCCTTCAAGATCGTGGAGAGGAGCTTGAACCTCCCCCGCTTCCAGACCATAATCAACCAGAGGGTTGCCTACAGCAGAGTGCCGGCCATGGGCTACCTCGACGATAGGAAGGCCCGGGAGGAGATGGAGTCGCTCCATAGGGAGGTCAAGGAGTGGTTCAGCGTGGAGCTCAACGTATACTGACCGGCCGCCAGCATCGAGAGGCGCGGAGCCGCAAGGCCCCACCGGTTGCCGCGGCCATGCGGCGGCTCCATGGGCCGTGGAGACGGGCTGCAGGCCCCGCCTTTGTGGAGTAAGATTTTTAATGCAGGTCCGGCGGGTTCCTCGTGTTGGGGGCTATCAAGTTCAGGGTGGAGCGACGCGTCGGCGACGCGGAGGCCGTCTGGCGCCGCCTCTCCAGGCTGGAGGACATGCCCAAGTATTGGGGCGGCCATAGGCGGGTCGAGGTGCTCGGCGTCAACTCGGGCATATACTCCCTCAGGATAACCTTCGCCTTCCCCGGACCCCTCAACGTGGGATACGCCGAGGCGGCCGTCGACGAGGCCAGGCGGGAGGTTCTGCTGAACTACGTCAGAGGTCCCTTCACGGGCGTCGTGAAGAACTACGTCGCCGGCGGCGTCCTCGCCAGCGATTGGGATATCATAATCAACGCCTTGTTCATCCCTCTTAAGCCCTGGATATCCTCCCACTTCCGCAAGGGGGCCGAACACGCCCTCGAGAGGCTCTCAAGCCCGTAGCGGCCTCCGCCCAAGCGCCTCCAGACCCCTCGGCCGTCAGGATGACCAGACCGCCGCGTAGAACGGCATTTCTCTCAGCAGTAGCTTCCTCCTCCTGAGCCCCGCCGCCTCCAGCGCGGCCTCGACCTCGTTGCGGGAGAAGGTGTGGATCGCCCCGGCGGCGGCCGTTATGGCTAGAAAGCCCGGCATGGTCTCCACGACGGCTTGACCGACGTAGAAAAGGGCGCCGGGGGCAGCCCGCTTTAGGCAGACCACCTCCTTCGCCGGGTCGGGCATCCGGTGGAGCGAGTTGAACAGAAGGACCTCCTTAGGGGCGAGCTGGCCTAACGCGTCCGCGACCTCGCACGCCGACGGCGCCACGAAGACGCATATGCCGGAGCCTGGGCACTGCCCCACGCTGACCGCAGACGACACCTCCAGCAGGTCCTCGACCGCCTCGTCGCTTACGGCATAGCCTACGTACAGCTCGGGGGAGCGGCTGGAATATATATCGACGGCGTTGTGGGCGCTGAGCGGGGCCTCCAGCACCCTCTTGCCCTCGAAGCCGGCCGCCTCCAGGAAGTCGTCTCTCCACAGCTTGTACCAGCCCTGCGCCTGCATGGACCCCGCCACCAGCCGGCCCGCCTCGACGTCCCCCCTGAGGATCTTCGGGAAGGCCCTATCGAACGCCTCGTGCAACGCCAGCCATTCCTGGGCGTAGGGCCCCCTCGGCCTCTTGGGCTGCTCGACGCGCTTCACGGGCCTGCCGCCCTCGTCTATATAGCCGTGGTGGAGGAGAGACCGGTACAGCGCCTTGGCGACGGGCCTATCGGCCATCCCGGCGTCCCTCGCCTCGAGCCACCACTTGACGGCGTACCAGGCGCTCCAGCGGAGCGCGGTGACCATGTCGCCCATCCCGCCGGCGCCTGCTAAATAGCCCCTAAACCTCCTCAACATGGACAGCGCGTCGAGCAGAGACATCATAGACACCTCAAGACGCCCATCTTCTCCAGCTTGAGGAGCAGGAGGCGAGTTGAGGCGTCGACGCAGGGACAGCCCAGGGCCTCGAGGACCTTCCTCTGGACGTCCTCCGGCAACGCGGAGAATTTCTCGAAGTCGGCCACCTCGCAGTCGAGCCGCTCCCGCCCCCTCTGGATCAACATATCAACTCCGCGGAGACGGACGTATATATGGGTTATTACATATGAGGGGCGAATAAAATATATGGCCTTGCCGCGGAGACTAATATGCGTAGGTATACCGATAGGTTCATACTGACGCCGGGCCCCACCGAGATACCCCACAGGGTGAGGACCGCGCTTATTAGGGAGACCACGAACCCCGACTTGGACCCGGACTTCTTGAGGCTCTACAACTCCGTTAGGGCGAGGCTCAAGAGGCTGGTCGGAGCCGAGAAGGGCGATCTCTACGTCTGGGTGGGGGAGGCCATGTTGGGGCTGGACGCGGCTGTGGCCAACACCGTGAAGGAGGGCACCAAGGTCCTGGTCGTGGACAACGGAGTCTTCGGCGAGGGCTTCGCCGACCTGGTCAGACTATACGGCGGGCGGCCGACTACCCTAGGGCTGGACTGGCGGCGGTCCGCGGATCTGCACGCCCTCGAGAGGGCCCTCGAGCTGAATAAAGACGCGGAGGTGGTCACGTTGGTCCACTGCGACACGCCGTCGGCCCTCCTCAACGATCTGAGGGAGGTGGGGAAGGTGGTTAGGTCCTTCGGACCCCTCCTGGTGGTGGACTCGGTCTCCGCGGTGGGCGCGACCGAGATAAAGTTCGACGACTGGGGGATCGACGTCCTCATCGGCGGGAGCCAGAAGGCCCTCAACGCGCCGGCCGGCTTGACCATATTCGCCGCGAGCGAAAAGGCCTGGGAGCGGTTCAAGGCCGTGGGACGCGGCTCGTTCTACCTCAACCCAATGCTGTGGAGGGATATGCTGGACGGACGGGGGATCTTCCCCTACACCTTCTCCGACGCGCTCCTCTACGCCTTGGACGAAGGCCTCAACATGATATTCGAGGAGGGCCTTGAGTCCGTCTACGCGAGGCACGACGCCGCAAGGAGGGCCGCGAGGGCCGCCCTGGAGGCCATGGGGCTCCAGCCCTATACCGCAGACGTCTCCTGCACCTGCCCCACCGTGACCGCCTTCACGGCCCCGGCGGGCCTCAAGCCCTCCGACGTCAGGAGGGTCGCCTGGGAGAAATACGGCGTCATGATAGCAGGAAGCTGGGGCAAGCTGGAGGACTCGGTGCTCAGACTGGGCCATATGGGCGTCCAGGCGTCCTACGCCCACCTCGCCCTGGCCCTCTCGACGCTGGGCAGGACGCTGGCAGATCTAGGCTTCAAGGCCGACGTCGGCGCCGCCCTGGAGGCCCTCGCCGAGCACTTCTAGCACCCGCGCCCGCCGCCTTCGGACGGCCCGCGGCTCCTCGCGCTCCGGCGCAGCTCTGGCGTTCAAGCAAGCCGACTTCGCGACTAGGTTCAAAACTTTTTAACGGCAGATCATCAAGGCCCGTGAGGAGGCTTTCAGCCACCTATCTGCCCGTCTTGGTTGCCCGCATCGGCTCGGGCGCAGGCGCAGCGGTGACCTCGTTCCTCTTCCCGGGCCACGAGCTGGCCGTCGGCGCGATACTGGCCGTATATCCCCTCCTGGAGGCTCTGGGCTCCTTCGCCGCTGGGCGGTACGCAGATAGGTTCGGGCGGCGGCCCGCGATGGTCTTGGGCTACCTCGCGAGGCTGGCCGCCACGGCCCTCATGTATCCCGCCCTCGCGTGGGGCGCCGGGCCTCTCGCTGTCGGCATCCTCAACGCCGCGTCCGGCTTCTTCACCGCCTTCATCCTCGTGTCGTCGCTCGCCATGGTGACGGACCTGACCGAGGTGGGGAATAGAGGGCTAGGCATGGGGGCGTTCGAGCTGACCAATCTCGGCGGCTACGCCGTGGGCTACATCATCGGCGCGGCCTTGTTCCACGCGCTCGGCGGCGCCGGCTCCTTCGCCGCGCTCGCGGCGTTCACCGCCGTCTTGACTCCGGCGGTGTTGGCCATGGCCGAGACGGCCCCCGTGAAGGGGATCTCCATACCCCTCAACCCGTTCAAGGGCCTTCCCCCCTCCACCTGGCCCGCCATACCCCTCTGGTTCGCGCTGACGACCTTCATAGGCATGGGCATCTACTCAGGCAGGGCGATAGCCGGCGTCCTCTCTCCCTCGTCCAAATTCGCCCACATAGAGTCGAGCCTCTTGTTGTCGGGCGCGCTGATAGTCGTCGGCCTCGGCGCAGTGTTCTTCGGGCGGCTCTCGGACAGGTGGGGCAGAGAACGGACGTTGAACTTAGGCATAGCGGGCGTCATGTCGGCCCTGGTGGTCCTCGCGGTCCTCCTCTGGACCGACTCCTCTCCGCTATACGCCATCGCCCTGGCCTCCCCCCTTGTCTTCCTCGCCTCCGCCATCGCGCCCTCGGTGCTCGCCATAGTCGGCGACAGGGCCCTCGTGGCGATGAGGGGGACGGCCATGGGCCTCTACAGCGTCGTCCTGGGCGTGGGGATGGCCCTAGGCGCCATGGTGGGCGCGGTGTCGGCTGTGGCGCTCGGGGGGCTTATCGGCATAGTGCTGGCGGCCCTCGCCATATTCTCGACGGCCACGGCGCTCTACATCGCGCTCAAGATCGTCACGGCGAGGATACGTAAATATAACGGCGATATACAGCGGAACCCCCAGCGTACAGAACCGCCGTGATGTTGTGGACGCCCGGCCGCAGAACCGCTGGAGCCGGCCCGAGGGGCGTCCCGTCGACCGCCACAACCCATTCGCCGTCCGGCGGCGTCGTCAGCACGGCCAGGCCTTGGGCCGTCCAGACGGCGGAGGCCTCCGGGCTCCAGAGCAGCGACAGGTCCGACCTGCCGGCAATCTGGATCGCCGTATCGCCGTAGGCGTATTCCGCCAGCCCCTTGGCCGCGCTGATCCTCTCGGCCGTGGTCGGGCTGGCGGAGCCGGAGTAGGCGCACGGCGGGGCGTACCAACGGCCTCCGTATTCGTAGAACAGCTGCATCCAGCCGTCCCATTCGGTTATCTGGGCTACGTAGCCCTCCCGCGGACCTGCGACGACCCACTCCAGCTCCTCGCCCGGCCCCACGCGTATCTCGAGCCCCCCGCCTGGGAGCTCCGCCGAGTCGTAAAGCCGCCACCCCCCGCCCGTGGAGTAGTAGAAATATATGGAGGAGCCGTTGACCGCCACCATCAGCCCGACCGTGGCGGGGAGGTCCAGATCCCCCAGAGTCAGCGAGCTCTGGTAGAACGCCACAGGCCGTCCGCCGGCCGTGTATCTGACCACGTTGCCGCCGCCTCTGGCCTCCATCGACCCGTAGTCGCTCATGTTGAAGATATAGTCGGCGACGGCGATCCTGTAGGTGCCGTTAACCCGCGATATGAGCGCCACGTTCTGGACCCAATATACGGCGTTCGGCGATGCGGCGAAGGAGTTGAGCTGTATGGAGACCGCGTTGACGACGCCGCCGGCCCCCGCCGAGTAGAAGCCGGCCCGCTCCATGTGCGCAAGGCCCATGACGCCCTCGGCGGAGTAGCTGTAGGAAAAGCCGCCGCAGGTCCCGGCGTCGACTATGCCGACAACTGCGGCAGTCGGCGCGTCGAGCCAACGGGCGGCGGCCACCGCTATCAGCGCCATCAACACGACGGCGAGCGCCGCCGAGGTCCTCACGTGGTGCAGAGAGGCCCCACTTAAATATTATATAGCCGCGCGTTCTAGAGCCGGGTGGAGTTCCTCCTCGCGACCGACGACCAGGCGCTGGAGGCCGCCTTGGCTAGATGCAGGCTGGCCGTGGTCTTCTTCAGCGGGCGCCAGTGCGCCGTGTGTGTAAACTTCGAGCGCATGTTGAAGTCCATATGCAGAGGCTATAGGGAGGTGTGCTGCATAAAGGCCTACTCGGAGTCCGTCCTCTCCCACGTGAAGCAGCTGGGCATCTTCGGCGTCCCCAGCCTGGTGGGCTACGTCGACGGGAGGCCCGTCGCCAGATCGGTCGGGCTCCCCTACGCGCCCGCGGTCAATATGCTCATGACGTCTCTGCTGAGGGTGGCCCATGGATAGAGTCGTCGCCGTATTGAGACTGCTGGCCAGGGCCTACCTCCTGGGGAACTGCTGGTACTGCGCCGATATTCTCGGCAGACTCTCCTCGGGGCCAGGCGGCGACGCGGCCATGTCCCTCCTCCTAGAGGCCCGCAGGCTGGCGTCGGCCATATCGGCCCAGAGGCGCAGGATAGACGGCGCGGAGTGCTGTCTAGCGCCGCCGCTGGGGCCTGGGCTCGAGCTCGAGACGTGCGACGTATATGGCGGCGTCGCCGTCGCCGGGTTCTGCTGCCTACGGTGCGGAGATCTGCCGGACGAGGGGGAGTACCTAGAGGCGGCGAGGGCCTTGGTCGAGTCGGGCCTTGTCGGCAGGGCCGTCGCGCTTGCCCAGTCGCCTCCCTAGAGGAGGAAGAGGAGGGAGGAGCCCAGCCTCGCGAAGGCGGCGCCTATGAGCATCCTCCTTATGAACTCCTCGCCGTAGTTGCCGACGTAGGCCAGCATCGCGCTGGACAGCTCGGCGCCGGTCGCAGCACCCAGCGCGTTCACCAGGTTGAAGTAGCCGATGGCCTTCCTCCTGTCCTCGGCGTTGTCGACCACGTAGGCGAAGTATGCTATGTTGGATATGGAGCCCCCAAACCCGAAGAAGAGATATGCGGCGTATATCTGGTAGACGTTCGTCGCTATGCCGTACACAAGAGGCCACGTCATGAACGTCGCTCGGCCGAGGAACAGAGAGAGGCGCATGTGTCTATCGACGAAGCGGCCCACAGCCCTCTGGAAGGCGAGGTTTGAGGCCACGGTTATTATCTGGAGTATCGCCACCTGGAGGCCGGTCATGTGGAATATGTAGACCTGCGCCAGCGGGAAGAGAGGCCACGCGAAGGACCACGTCACCATGAAGATGAAGGTGTCCACGTAGAACTTCAGCAACCGCCTGCCGACGCCGCCCCGCGGCGCCCGGGGGCCCTCCCGGTAGTCGACGCCCAGCCTGTAGAGCTGCGCCGTGTTTGCCGCCATAAGGGCGGCGGCCGCATAGAGGGCGAACCTAATCGCAAGGGGGTCGCCCTGTATCAAGAAGCCGGTTATCAAGGTGGCCACGAGGCCGCCGAGGGTGGAGTAGAAGGAGAACTCCGCGAGGGACGTGCCCCTCCTCTCCCTGCTGTACTGCTCCATTATGAGGGACCAGCCGTATCCGGAGACCCCCAGAGACGCCATCGCGACGGCGTACATGACGGCGTAGGCTATATGCACCTCGGCGAACGTGGCCATGAGGACCAGCGCTATTGCAGATGCGGCGTTGGCGAGGAGTATGAGCTCGAGGGGCCGCCACCTTCTGAACGAGACGAGGAAGGCAGAGATGTTGTTGAAGACGGTGCCGGCCGACGAGACCACGCCTAGCAGGAGGGGCGGCACGCCCGTCGACGCGGCCACGAAGCTCACGAAGGGGCTGTAGAGCGAGTTGGCGAAGTTCTGGACCGCCGAATAGAGGTAGAGGCGCCTTAACGTCGACACGGCCGCACGCGGCGATATGCTTTTGTTTTCAATCTATCGTGTGCGCTAGCCTCTGTATATGACGAAGAGCGGCGTCCCCAACATGTCGTTGGGGATTCCCAAGGCCTTGGCTTCGGCCGATGCGGCGTTTAGGGCGCTCTGCGCCGTCTCCATCAGCTGGGAGGACGATACATTAACGGCGCATTGGGGATAGGCCGAACCTATGTAGGAGATCTCCCTCAGCGGATATACGTTCAGCGCTGTGGCGTTGCCCGTCTGGAGGTAGTTGACTATGTAGCTGGCGGCTATCGCGTAGACGGCGTGCAAGCTCTCCGAAAAGGCCGCGCTGCCGTTCCTGTTATATATACACATAAGCCCCAACCATGTCCCGACGCCGGCGTCGAACTGCTGAGGCTGGCCCTGCTGCAGATAACCCAGCACGTGGGTGGGGAAATAGCGAACAGCGTAGAGGACGGTGCCGTTCCTTATGTATTGATCCAAGACGGCGCCGTACTGGGCGTCGAACAAGGCGCAGTACGGGCACGTGGGGTCTAGGTACTCGAGCACTACGACCTTGGCGTCGCTGGACCCCACCGCCGGAGACGTGGAAGTCAGGTTCTTGAGGTATTGGATCTGTTGTTGCGAGAGCTTAGTCCCCACGCACAGAGTCTGGCCCTGGTAGGCGATAGAGCTCTGGAGCCGGCCCGACTCGACCAGCTGTATAGCCTGGAGGAGCGCAGGGGAGAAGCCGGCGCAGAAGTAGGCTATGCCGGAGCCCTGCGGCCCCCCTCCGCGGGGGATCAGGAAATAGGCAAGGACGCCGCCCGTCACGGCTACAGCGACGGCGACCACCACCACGAGAAGTATCTTCATGGCCCCTTGGCCCGGCCGACATATAAAAATGTTGCAGAGAGGCGACGGGCCCGGCAGGCGCGTCGAAAATAATATAATGGGAATTCAACAGGGCGATTTATGAGGCTAGGCAAGATAACCCGGGACGTCTTCGACTCCGTTATATACCCCAGGCTCGGCTCCAAGAGGCCGGAGGTCGTCGTCCCGCCGCAACACGGAGTCGACGTGGGGGCCGTGGATCTAGGCGACGGGAGGGTCCTCGTGGTGAAGACGGATCCGGTTTTCATAGTGCCGCAGTTCGGCTTCAAGAAGGCGGCTTGGTTCGCCGTGCATATACTCGCCAGCGACGTGATGACGTCGGGAATACCGCCGCAGTACGCCGCCGTCGACCTCAACCTGCCCGTGTCCATGACCGACGAGCAGTTCGCCGAGATGTGGGAGGGCCTCCACGGGGCCATGGCCGAGATCGGCGTGTCCGTGGTGGCGGGCCACACGGGCCGGTACGAGGGGACCGACTACCCCATGCTCGGCGGTTTCGCCATGTTCGGAGTAGGGCCCAGGGAGAGGCTTGTGACCACCAGAGGCGCCAAGCCCGGCGACCAGATAGTCATGACGAAGGGGCCGGCTGTGGAGGCGACGGCGCTCCTCGCCAACTTCTACCCCGAGTACTTCAAGGCGAGGCTCCCGCCCGACGTCTTCGAGGAGGCTTACGACCTCTACTGGCAGATGTCGTGCTGGAAGGACGGACTCGTCGCCTCGAAGGTCGGCGTACACGCCATGCACGACGCCACGGAGGGAGGCGTCTGGGGCGCCCTGGTCGAGGTGGCCGAGGCCAGCGGGGTCAAGATAGAGATATACGAGGAGAGGCTCTTCATGAAGAGGGCGGTCGCCGAGCTGACGAAGGCCGTCGGCATAGACCCGTGGATATCCATATCGGAGGGCACCCTGATCATAGCGACGGATAGAGGCGACGAGGTCGTCGAGGCCCTCCTGAAGGAGGGGGTGGATGCCGCCGTGATCGGCCGCGTCGAGGCCGGAGGGCCCGGCGTGGTCCTGCGGAGGAGGGGCGGAGCCGCCGAGCCCATAGGACATCCCAGCGAGGACCCGTTCTGGCGCGCCTTCAGCGAGATAGGGCAATTGATGCACAGATCGTAGAGGTTTTTGGGGGACGCGCTGGGGGCTCCATGCAGGGCATCATCCTGGAGGCAGCGGAGCCCGAGAGGCTGTACGCCTTCGCGACCTACGTGGCGACCTTGGTGGCCAGAGGGGAACCCGTGGCGGTCTTCGTCACGGGAAGGGCCGTGAGGGCCTTCTCCAAGAACGCCCCGGAGGCCGGACTGCCCCAGCCCATGGACTGGCGCAAGATCCTGTCCGACGTCAAGGAGCTGGGCGACGTGAGTATATACATATGCGAGACGGCGGCCGCGGCCTACGGCATATCGGAGTTCTGGCTCGCCGACGGCGTCGGCTCCATGTACAGCTTTCTGGAAAACGTAAATAGCGTAGTCGTGTTCTAGCGCATGGAGGAGATAGACGTCAGGGGGAAGGCGTGTCCGGACCCCCTCAAGGAGGTGGCCGCCAGGCTGGCCGCCGCGCCGCAGGGCTCCCAATTCCGGGTGGTTACCGACGACTACACCTGCTACATGATGCTCCGGAGGCTGGCTGCGCTGAACGACGTGAAGATAATAGGCGCCGAGGAGGGCGACCTCTTCGTGCTGCTGCTCGAGAGATGATAGAGGTGCGGAGGGCCAAGCCCGAGGACGTCCCCGCCGTGGTGGAGTTCACGAGGAACACCTGGGAATGGGGCGACTACGTACACAGGGAGTTCGGCCGCTGGGTGTCGGAAGGCACGGCGTACGTTGCGGAGCTGGACGGCGCCGTGGCGGCCGCCGCGCGCATGGTGATCATCGGCGACACGGCCTACCTACAGGGGCTGAGGGTCCGGCCCGAACACAGGCGGAGAGGGGTCGGCAGAGCGGTCACCGAAAGGCTCGTGGAGGAGGCGAGGGGCTCCGGCGCCTCTCTGGCCACCCTGATAGTGGCCGAGTGGAACGAGCCCAGCATATCCCTAGTGCAGAGGGCCGGATTCAAGCCGGTCCTAGATCTGTGGGGCGGAGTCCCCCAACGCTCAGAGCCGTCGAGATGCCTGGAGGGCGGGGAGGCCAAGTCCGCCTTGGAGGAGGCCTTGGGCAGAACGGGGGGCTTCGCGTGCCTCCCCGACGACCCCTGGATCTGCGTGCACGCCACGCCGGAGCTCCTCCTCGAGAGGGGCAGGCCCTGCCTGGGCGAAGGGCTGTACGTAGGGCGCTTCTCCTTCGGCGCGGCCAGAATCGACGCCCAGGGGGACGCGACGGCCCTCAAGCCGGAGGGGTTCGCCAAGCTCTACGGCAGATATATACTCTTCGCCCGCAGACTCTAGCCAAGCCGGCGTCGCTCCCCCTCGCCTCCCTTCCTCCTCCCCGCGCCCGCCCCGCAGGCGGCGTCCCCGGCCTATCTCTGCCTAAGTATATCTAGGTATTTATATAGGTCGTCGGGGAATATCATCAGGTAGGTCCCCTCGGACTTGCGCCGCAGATACTCGAAGTAGACGGCGCCGGAGCTCAAGCCCGCCAGCAGGCCGAACCCCCTCGCTAGGGCCTTAACCCCCTCGAGTGCCTCCTCGAACGACACGTCGACGACCTCGGCCGGGACGTACCTTATCCACTTCATGCCGCTCTCCACCCGCCTTAAGCCGGGTATCCAGTCGCTGGGCTGGACAGCTATCAGCCTCGCCCCGTACTTAACGCCGAAGTAGAAACCCAAGGCGGCGGAGTGGCCCGACGTGCCTGCGCCGGCGATCACGTAGCTGGGCCTCACGCCCCTCGACGAGAGCTGCCAGTCTATCTCGGCGGCCGTCCTTATGTGTATAAAGAAGTTGGCGTCGTTCTCGAACTGGTTCGTGTGGACGGCGCCCTTCGCCACGTCGCCTCTGATGTGCTCCAGAGCCTCTATGGTCATAGTCACGTCGAGGACCTCGTGCTCAACCCCCAGGACGTCGAGGACGGGCTCGACGTATCTAGCCGCCGAGGGGAGGTATATCTTGACCTTCTTGCCCAGAAGGGCGCCCAGGACCCCCAGCGCGATCGCCACGTTTCCGCTGGACACCTCCACCAGTCTGTCCCCGCCCACAGACCTCACCAGGGCGTAGGTCGTCCTGTCCTTAATGCTCCTGCTGAAGGGGTTGTACCACTCCAGCTTGGCCCAGGCCTCCCTAGGCGCCTCCCCCACTTTGACCAGAGGCGTCGGCCAGCCCCCCAGCAGGAGGTCCAGAGGCGCGTCGTACACCCGGCGGACGTCGGGCTTGGGATAGAGCTCCTCCAAGCTCAAAGCCTCGCCGGGCCTCACCTCCCTGAGGAACACGGCAGAGAAGCAGCCGGCCGAGCCGCCGTCGGCTACATAGCGGCCTTCCTTCAAGAGCCTCTCCAGGTGGGGCAGACACTCGAGCACCCCGGCATGCCCCGCCCGGATACCCCCCTTAAAAATCTTGTGTGGGCAAAAATAGCACGATGCAAAAAATTTAATATATAGATTCGGCTGTGCGCACATGTGCACGCCTCCGAGCAAGGTGAAGAAGGAGGAGAAGAAAGAAAAAACAAACTAATAGGCCAACTGTAAATCATTATCACTCTTTTTGTTTTATTATATAGATCTAGACGTGGGGCTATACCTCCCTTATCTTGAGGAGTATGGGCTTTCTGAGCGGGTTCATGAGACCCGCCACGAAGAACTCCCTGGGCTGGAGCTGGGTCAAGACCCCCTCGCTGACGTCGGCCAGGTCCAGGTACGCCGAGATCTCCCTCAGATCCGTCGGCGCGGTCAGCCTGCTGAAGAAGACGGTGCCCAGGTTGGCCCTTATGGAGGGGTCTATATCGCCCGCGATGCGCTGGCTCGCCAGAACCACCGACAGGCCCCACTTGCGGCCCTCCCTGGCCGTGGTCTCTATGGAGTCCTTCGACATGGCCCAGTCGGAGGGGGCGTAGTTCTGCGCCTCGTCTATCACGAAGACGGTGGGCCTCGGCTCCCTGGCCCTCCTCACCTCGGCCCACGCCTCCTCTATGATGGACGCCACTATGGCCTGCTTAACCGCTAGGTCCGTGTCGTAGCTGAGGTCGACCACCACCGGGTAGGGCCGCGAGCCCAAGACGTCGGCGGGCGACACTGCCCTTTTATTGAGCGCGGCGAAGAAGTCCGGGTCAACGAGCTGCTTTATGAACAGCTCCACTCTCTCCGCCGTCGTGTCGCGGGCGTTCAGGCGCTTCATGGTCCTCCTCACGTGGGCCAGAAAGGCGTCTTTGCTCCACTGCCCCTCGAACGTCATGGTGGCTATCTCGATATATTCGCCGTAGCTCTGCCAGGGGAGCTTGGCGAGCTTGGCGACGACGGACGCCAAGACGTTGGGGGGGATCCTTATCTCGGAGGACCTCACCACGTTGTCGTAGTAAGGCGCGTAGTCAACCCCCGTGTGGTCGAAGACGACGATCCTGGCGCCCCTCTTGGCGACCTCCCCCAGAAGGGCCCTGACGAGCCTCGACTTGCCCATGCCGGTGGCCCCGAACACGCCGACGTGGTGCGAGATGTAGGCCAGATCCAGCGGCACCTCCCAGCCCGAATACTTGTGGACCCCCACCACCGCGGCCCTCTCGGGAGGCACCCTCACAGAGGGGCCACCCCTGAGCAGGAACACCCTGGAGCCGGGAGTGGGGATGTGCTCGACCTCCCTAACGCCCCCCGAGGGGTCCAGCTCCACGTATGGCTTAACCACCGCGGAGGTGTAGGGCAACAAGACGCCGTAGTCCAGCATGTCGGGCCTGTCCACATACGGCGTCCTGACCCTATCCCTCACGATGGGCTCGAGCTTCGCGATCCTCCGGAGAAAGCCCACGACGACCACGTCGGGATCCGCCGCATCCCTCACGGCGACCATCTGCTCCTCCTGCGCATAGCGCTCCGCCTGCCTATATATCTGGACAGGTATGGACGATATCGTCGCGCCGCTCACCACAAGACCCAACTCCACCGACGACACGTGCGCAACCAGCCCCGTTATTAAAAATATCGAGCCCGCGCGGCAAGCCGGCCCCAGGCCACGGCGCCGGACGCCGCCTCCACAGCCAGCCCGGCGGCGCCCACCCCCAGCGCCCTCGCGCCTCGCCGGAGGCGCCGACGCGCCAGATGGACATATTCTCGCCCATATGCCTCAGCTCGCGCCTGAGCGATCCGTGGGCGGCCGGCCGAACCCATGCTAAGGCCGACGCCGTTCTTCGCCGACACGCGGAGATCCAGTGGATGGAGAAAGCAGAAGAGTTGCGCCGTTCTTCACGGTTCCATTGAGCGGCTGCCGAGAGGCCGTGGGCTGACGAGCCGGCGGGTACCCGCCTCGCTGTCCTAGGGCGGCGCGCCTATCTTCGGCAGGGTGGATAGGCATTCCTCCTCCACGGGGCCCATCTTGGACGGCACTATTATAACGGCGGGCGGAGGCAGCCGCGATCCGGCGAGATCCGCCAGCGGCCCTACGGCGACTCCTCCGCCGGGCCAGCCCAGCCTGTAGACCACGGCGACCAGCCTGCCGCCTCCGAAGACCCCCCTGCCCTCGCGCCTCTCCAGCTCCATCAAGATCTCCGCGGCCTCGGCGGGCGTCATGAAGCCTCCGTCGTCTCTGACGTCTAGAAGCAGGAGCGTGTGGAGGCCCCTCGCGAGGTTCGACTCGGCCAGCTCGTAGGGCCTCGCCGAGTAGACGCCGAGGCGGGGGTAGGTCACGGTCGCGACTCCGCCCAGCTTGTATATGGAGAGGCATGCGGCCGACATGGCCGCGCAGACCGCCGAGACCCCCGGCACCACCACGACCTCGTGGCCCCTCCTCCTCATGGAGGCGACCAGCGCCGCGTGGGCCGTCGCCGCCAGCGGATCGCCCGGCACGAGCAACGCGGCGTTTCTCCCGGCCCTCAGGCACTCCTCGATGGCGGCGCCTCCCCTGTCCTCGAGGTCCGCGCGGCCGAGGGGCCTCGCCTCGATGCCCAGCCGCCCGTAGTCGAAATAGCTCGTGTAGACGTCCGCGAAGACGCAGTCGGCGTCGCGCAGGGCGCGCCTGGCCTCCTCCGTGAGGAAGGAGGGCGATAGGCCGAGTCCCACTAGGTAGAGGCGGGCCATCTCCCGCCGCCCACCAGCGCCTTGGTCTCCACTACGGCGACCACCTCGTTGTTTTGGTTCCTCACCTCGTGTCGGAGGTGGACCACGCCGCCTCCCCTGTATTTCTCCGAGGGCTTTCTGTCGAGAACCTCCGTCTCGACGTAGATGGTGTCGCCTATCCTGACCGGCTTGAGAAAACGCGCGCCGACCTCGAGCAACGCTATGGCCGTCCCGTAGAGGTAGGGAGCGAATAGGCCCAGCGCGAGGGAGGCCGTGAGCATGCCGTGGGCTATCCTCCCGCCGAATATGGTGGATCCGGCGTACTCGGCGTCCATGTGGAGAGGATTCCAGTCGCCCGTGAGCCAGGCGAAGGCCGCCACGTGGGCCTCGGTCACAGTGACCGAGTGGGACCTCACCTTCATGCCCGACCTAAACTCCTCGAACGTGAGCCCCATGCGCCCCGCGGCGATGCGGAATATAACCTTACCCGCCGCGCGGCCGCCGGGCCTATGCCGAGCGCCCGGAAGACCCGCGGCCTGCCCACCAGCGTCGACCGCTTGAGGTGCGCCGGTCCTTCTAGACGGCCGACCTGCCCGGCCCATCGTCCAGAGCCTGCCGGATCTGGACGGCGCGTTGACGGCTAGCCGGACGGCTGGAGCCGCGCCAGCCGCTCCGCCAGCTCGACGGCCTCCTCGGGCCTATCGGCGACGTGGGCGCCCTCCCTTTTGAAGAACTCGTAGGCGTCCCAGACGTCCCTTTGGTCTGTCTGGGGCCTGAGGATTACGACCGGGCGTTGCGCCTTTATGCCGAACTGGACTTGGTACTTCGTGCCCCAGCGCGTCTGGCGGTATCTGGTCTCCGGGATTATCACGGCGTGGGACATTCCGGCGATTATGCGGTTCCTGGCGGCGAGACGCTGCCTCATCGCGGCGGGATCCTTCAGGAGGTGCTCGGCCACCACGGCGGCCTCCTCCGCCAGATCGAAGAGCAGATGGGCGTCGCGGCTGAGCGCGCTCGGTCCGTCGAACAGATGCGGCAGCACTCCCACCACGGCTCCGCCCGCCCTAGCGGCAACCACCGCAGCCTCTCTGTCCACGTCGTATTTCTACTAAAGAACAGATTAGTAATATTTAAGAACCTTTATCATCATTTAGAACATGAAAACCAACCTAGGATTGATCGCCGGGCTGGTTGTGAGTCTTCTACTGGCGGCAGTCTTCGCTGTACTGTGGTTTGGCGCCTACGAAGACAACAACCTCCTAACGAACCAAGTGAAGTATCTCACTCATCAGCTGGAGGGCAACTTATCAACGCTTCAGAAAACAGCACAACAACTAGCCGAAACCCAAAAACAACTACAAGACACCCAGAACCAGCTACAAGATACCCAAAATCAACTACGAGATACCCAGGCGCAGTTAAGCCAAGCGGAGGCCCAGCTAACACTACTTGAAATCCAGAAGAACCAGCTGGTTAACCAGCTAGCGCAACTTAATGCTACTTATCAACAGCTGAGGAACAAAGTATATGCTGGCTATGACCTGGTACAGCAAGCAAAGGCTCTCCTCAACGAGATCTCACTAAATGCGCCACAGGTTGACGATGTGTGGACATTCACACAGACATATACCTACATCTATAATCCCTTACCTTCCAGTTACTTCCGCTATTATGATCTTTTTCTGTATAGTTACCAGACCATAGAGGTTTCGACCTCTGAACCTCTTTACATCGCTTTCTTCACGCCTGACCAATACGAGGCGTGGCGCATGGGGTCCGGCGGGACTCCGCTGGCGTCTGGCCGCGGATATGTTAAATTTACGCCGCCAAGCAACGGGACGTATGTATTAGTCATCTATAACGACCTTGGACGCGACGTTGACGAGTTTCAAATCACATATCGATACTTCGAGACTTGGCACTATTACGATGGCTTTCCTCTGAATCCGGTAACGCCCTACGTCGTGGGGACTCCTGGCACGCCTTCTCGCGACTTCTTCCGTCTTTTTGCCATATACAACTATTGGCTTGAAAACCGGCGGCAACTTGCCGACGAGGTTATGCGCCAGCTCCGCGTAACAGTCAGCGTAACGGCCTTTTCTCCACAACAACAGTTGCAGTTAGACACACAGACGCTCTACGCACTCTCGCTAGCCGCCCTACTTAAAAACGCAGGATTCGACGTCTCCTTCACCGCAATAGGTACGAGTTGGGATGATCCGTTCAGCGCAGATTCGATTATGCCCGTGGTGCGGTTCAACTCCCTCATAAATCCCAACGCCACCTTTCTTGACATGTTCAATAAGATCAATATGGGATGGATGCGCGTCATGCGGACATCAAGGTCTTCCTATGTTGGCTACGACTTCTATGTCGTTATCGACACCTATAATGTGGTTAAGGCGATCGACCGCCAGCTAAGCACAATGACGCCGTTTAACGTGATCTACGTAGACGGCGTAACCAAGCTTCCATAACGTGAGTAAGCTTAAGTGCGAGCAACGGAACGGCTACCTCGTCTGTTATCCACATACCTCAACGTAGCCAAGTACAGGGCGGAATACCTCGCCCAGACTAATTTGTTCAGCCACTACGATGCAGGGGGGAGGCATCCAGGCTACTGGTACACTCAGCTTGACGGCGGGCTCTACGGGGTGGGGGAGAACTTGATGAGGTGGTACGTAATGGGCGGCGGCCAGCTCCCCAGCGAGATCGCGAAGGTCAACTACACCGACGCCATATACAACTTGGTGTTCAACGATGCCCTCTCCATGTGGGGTCACAGAGACTCTCTGCTTGATCCCTGCAACAACTACGCGGCTATGGCGACGTCTTACTTCTGGAACGGCACATATGGGGCTAGGTACTACGTGGTGTATATGGTGGCCAAGTGGGTGGAGTGGGTCTCTCCGCCCCGCTACGAAGGCGGGAGGTTCACCGCGGAGGGCTACGCCGCGCCGGAAATGAAGCCGGAGGTCTTCGCCGTCTACTACGCCAGGTATGAAAGCGACCCAGCGAGCCGCCACAGCTACGACGTCGGCGACCTCTACCTCTGCAAATACTTGGATCCCCCTCTCCCCTGCAAAGGTGTGCAAGCGCCCACGGGCGTGTTCGTCGTAGAGAAAACGCGCGACGGCAGGTGGTATATAAAGATAGATGCATCAGCGAGCCTGGACAAGCCCGGTCTCTACACCTTCGAGATAATCGCCGAAGACCTTAGGGGGATAAAGTGGAGCCCTATGTCGCCGCGGGGGGACGCGAGGATTGGAAGATGCGTAATAATGGAGTACACTGTAGAAATATAACGACAAACTAATAGGATTCATGGCCGGCTACGCCGCCCTTGCGTAGTGTCTTATCGCATCTATTGTTTTGGCTATCGCGAGTACTATGTAGCCCACTCCGATCGCGCCGGCCAACGTTGCGTAGAACCGTCCCGAACTCCACTTCTCTAGTTCTGCCTGCATGGATATAATCGCAGAGGTGATAAGCCATAATATAGCAAAGGTGAAGAGTGCGCCGGCCAGGTCGAGACTTGATACTTTCGGCATATAGACCAAAAGCAGGATAAGACCCAAGATGCCTATCAATGCAGAAGCCCAAGCTCTCCGACGCGCAAAAATAAGCACGACAGGTGCGATAACTGCAGATGCAAAATAGCCCACAAACAAGGTTAATGTAAACATAGTAGAGTATATAGCTTTATGATTTGTGATTATATAGATAAACGATGCAAACAACAGAAAGAAGCCAAACGCTCTAAACAAATCTGCAGTTCCAACTATATATAGGTCTCTGCCTATAAATTGAGAAATGGACAGGTCTCTACTGCTTGACTTCTCCTTGACTATTACTTCTGCCTCCCTGACGGTTACCTCCGTGTCCACCGAGACGTAGGCTACGGGGCCTGGCTGTACCTGCACCACGACGAACCTTATGGATCCTCCTTGGATGGGGATGTCTATTGCTTGTCCTCCGACTATCGGCTTGCCCAGAAGGATCTGCTTCTTGAGGTATTCGGGGTCTACCCTCACCGGCTCTGTGGGGGCCAGCACGACCCTCTGGGCGGGCCTCAGGGAGATCTTCCTCACCTTGACGGTATCGCCGATGC
>Ga0334722_10001372_pt1 | contig 30624 bp, 27 predicted proteins | sample C3_bottom_MG_FD_207210 | JGI IMG/M metagenome (GOLD analysis project Ga0334722, IMG submission 207210) | Sediment microbial communities from Yellowstone Lake, YNP, Wyoming, USA - C3_bottom | ecosystem: Environmental > Aquatic > Freshwater > Lake > Sediment | place: USA: Wyoming | collected... | reverse complement strand
GTCGAGCGCACGGCGAGATGGCGATTCAGCGCACGCTGATGCGGCAATCAAGCGAGCCCCGGAGCAGCGGCTTCCTCCGTTACAGGTGATACAAGGCCGAGCAGGATGTCCGTTTCTTAACCGACTGCTGGCACGCGTCTGAACCCGCGCCGCCTAGCGTTCTCCTCGGACCGAACCTTCGAGGTTCCCATCCTCCCTCCCTCCGACCGGAGGCGCCGATTGGGCAGGCGTCTCCGGTCTTCTCTTTGTGCGGGGGTAAGGTCCCGGTCGCGGGCGATCAACGCTCGCGGGTCACTGCGGGCGGCCAATGCGTAAGCGCCGGCGAACTCGCGGGTGAGTCGGGCGGAACGCGGAGCCAATGGCCCTGTGTCAGAATCGACCGTGATGGAGATCACCTGGTACGGGCGGACATGCATCCGCCTGCGCGGCCGCGACGCGGTCGTGGTTGCTGATGCGTACCCCTCGATCGTGGGTCCGACGGGGCGCGGCATCACCGGCGACGTCATCACCTACAGCCACCCGGACGACGAGCCGCTGCCCCAGGCCAAGGGCCGGCGCTCGCGTGACGGCGGCACCGTGATCCCCGGCAGCCTCGAAGAGGCGTTCGTCCTGGACGGCCCGGGCGAATTCGAAGTCAAAGAGGTCCTTGTGACCGGCGTCCGAACGTACCGGGACGACAAGCGCGGCAGCGATCGCGGACGCCAGACGGCATTCGTCGTCGAGCTGGACGGGCTGCACACCATCCATCTCGGCGACGTGGGGCACCTCCTGACCGAGGAGAAGCTCGGTGACATCGGCAGCGTGGACATTGCGTGCGTGCCGGTGGGCGGTGCCCTGACCGCGACGAAGGCGGCCGAGCTCGTCGCCCAGCTGGATCCCAAGATCGTGGTGGCAATGCCGGTCTGCGCGGACGAGGCCGACTGCGCCGAAGCGGTTTCGAAGTTCTTCCACGAGATGGGCGCGTCTTCGGCGCCTCAGCAGAAGCTCTCGGTCTCGATCTCGACGCTCCCCGATGAGGTCACTGCGGTGCTCCTGGAGTCGCGCGGCAAGGTCTAGTCGCGACCCCCACGCCGCTTCTTGCCAGGAACGCTCGGGCGGGCTGATCGATGTGGTTCATCAGATCGGCCCTGGCCACGCTCGGCCGAGCTCCGGATTCGACGGGAACCGTGGCCGGCCACGCTCACATACGGCGGATCTGATCAGCCAAACCGATCACGGTCCCCGATTCGCTCGATTCCTGGTACGTGGGCGGCCGGCCGCGGCCGGTGTCAAGACCGTATGTGGGAACCAAGGTCCAGGTCGGGATCAGGCCGGCGAACGTTCGAGGACGACCCGCCCGCGCTTGATCACGGTCCGCACGAGGTCGGCGGCGGGCCAGTAGGGCAGCTGGCGATGGGTCGGAACGCGCCAGATCACGAGATCGGCGGCCTTTCCGGGCTCGATCGAGCCGATCTCGTCGCCCTGGCCCAGGGCATGGGCGGCGTTGATCGTCACGGCGGCCAGGGCCTCGGACGGCGTCATCCTGAGCTCGAGGCAGGCGACCGTCAGCACGTGGAGCAGGCTCGGCGTCGGCGAGGTGCCCGGGTTGAAGTCCGTGGCGAGGGCCACGGGCACGCCCCTGTCGATGAAGGTCCGGGCCGGGGCGAAATCGTCATGCATGAGGAACCATGTGGTGGCCGGCAGGAGCGTTGCGACAACCGGCTCCTCTCCCTCGGCAGCCCGGGCGAGGGCGTCGATGCCCTCCGGCGATGGCGCCGCCAGGTGATCGGCGGACAGTGCCCCGATCTCGGCCGCCAGCTCCGCTCCGCCGCTCGGGACGATCTCGTCGGCGTGCAGACGCGGCAGCAGTCCGTAGCGATGGGCGGCCTCGAGAACCCGGCGTGATTGATCGGCGCTGAACACACCGCGCTCGCAGAAGACGTCGGCGAAACGGGCTCGGCCCTGGGCGGCGACGCCGGGCAGCTGTTCCTCGATGCAATTCCGAACGTAGGCCTCCGTGCCATCGGGTCGGCTCCGGAACTCGGGCGGGACGGCATGGGCGCCCAGCCAGGTGGGGTAGACGTCCACGGGTCCGGAGGCGCCAAGCCGGAACGCGATGTCGAGCAGGCGAAGCTCCGTGGCGAGGTCCAGGCCATAGCCGGACTTCGCCTCGACGGTCGTCGTGCCGTGATTGAGCATCTCTCCCAGCCAGCGACGGCCATGCTCCTCGAGGGCCTCGGCGCTGGCGGCGCGAGTCGCGGCGACCGTAGCCAGGATCCCGCCTCCGGCAGCCAGGATTTCCATGTAGTCCGCGCCACGCTGGCGCAGGACGAGCTCGCCCTCGCGCGACCCTGCGAACAGGAGGTGCGTATGCGAGTCGACGAGGCCGGGCGTGACCGTGCCGCCCGCCGCGTCAAGCCGGGCAAAGCGCGCCAGCGAGTAGCCGCCTCCCTCGATGGCGCCCAGCACCTCGGTCCGGGAACCGGCGAGGACGATCCGGTCTTCCCAGCAGGCAACGACCGGGGCGTCGGCGGCATTCGGATCCTTCGCCGCGCTGAGGAGCGCCGGTTCGTCCTGCGATGCCCCGCGCCGAATACCGCCGGCCATCGTCGCGACCTCGGCCGCGCCCTCGATCAGCAGGCCCGGCATGCCCTCCACCGCGCGGCCGCCCTGGATGACCCGGAGGCCGGTCACGCCCGCTCCTGCGCGGCCGCGAGCCTGAGCTCGAGGGCCATCGCCGGGTTCGGATCCCGGAGGCGCACGAACCTGGCCGCAGCCGCGAAGCGCCGCTCGACCGGCTCGTCCGGCTCCGTTCCGGCGTGCGCGGCGACATCGAGGAAGGCCGCCAGCGGCGCAAGCCCGATCAGCTCGGATTCGCGCAGCTCGATCCCTTCCTCCGCGGCCATGCCACGGACTTCCTCCCAGACCCGCCACATCGGCGTCGTAGCGAAGTCGAGGAGGTTCATCGAAACCTGGGCACAGCCCAGCTCGTCGATCATGAACCCGTTGGCCTGGACGGCCGGCAGACCCCCACCGGATTCGCGGACGCGGCGCGCGATGCGTTTGGCGAGCTCGACGTCGGGCGACTCGAGGTTGATGTTCCAGGCGATGAGGAACGGGCGGGCGCCGATCGCAACCGCCCCGGCCCGCGGATGGGTCCGGGCCGGCCCGAAGTCGGGCTCCCGCCCGTTCTGCCCGATCTCGGTTCGAAGGCCCTCGTACCCGCCCCGACGGACATCGGCGAGACGGACGCGATCGGGGCGCATTGCGGCCCGGGCGTACAGATAGACGGGGATCTCGAATCGATCGGCGACCCGTTCCCCGAAGGCACGGGCGAGATCGATCGCGTCGTCCATCGTGGTGTCCCCGAGGGGAACGAATGGGACGACGTCGACCGCGCCGATTCGCGGGTGCTCGCCGGTGTGCTCCTCCATGTCGATCTCACGGACCGCCACCTCGATCGTCGCCTCGAGCGCGTCGGCGACCGCCGGCGCCTCCCCGGCGATCGTCAGGACGGATCGGTTGTGGGACGCGTCGCTGGTCCGGTCGAGGAGATGCACGCCGGGCGTCCCGGCCACGGCGTCGGCGAGCGCATCGACGACGCGACTGCGCCGGCCCTCGGAGTAGTTCGGAACCGACTCGATCAACATCGCGCACATCGTGACACCCACGGCGCCGGCCTTCAGGCCGACCCGGCCTTGGCTAGACTGCCGTCCTGCCCACCGAGCCCGAGGGAGAACCCGTGTCCGACGCCGCCGGCTCGCCCCCGAGCCGCAGCCTGCTGCGCCATCGCGACTTCCTGAAGCTGTGGACCGCTGAGACGGTCAGCGTCTTCGGGACGCAGGTCACGCAGCTGGCGATCCCGATCGTCGCCGCGGTGATCCTCGAAGTGTCGCCCTTCGAGTTCGGCATGCTGACGACCATCGAGATGCTCCCGTTCATCTTCCTGAGCCTGCCTGCAGGCGTCTGGGTGGATCGGCTTCGACGGCGACCGATCATGATCGTGGGAGACCTGGGGCGGGCCGTTGCCCTCGTGTCGATCCCGATCGCCTACTCGCTCGATGCCCTGACGATCTGGCAGCTCTATCTCGTGGGCTTCGTGGTGGGCTGCCTGACCGTCTTCTTCGACGTCGCCTACCAGAGCTACCTGCCCTCGGTCGTGGACCGCGATCAGCTCGTCGAGGGCAACTCCAAGCTCGAGATAACGAGATCGGCCTCGCAGATCGCTGGGCCCGGGCTGGCGGGTGTCCTCATCGGACTCCTTCGGGCGCCGCTCGCCATCCTCCTCGATGCCGCCAGCTACGTGGTCTCGGCCCTCTTCCTGTTCTGGATCCGGAAGCCCGAGCCGCCGATCGCTCCGCACGACGAGGCGACCGGACCGCAACCGTCGATGCGCACCGAGATCGCCGTCGGCCTGCGCTACGTGACGGGCCACCGCTGGCTGCGCTCGATCGCCGCGACGACCGGGACGAGCAACTTCTTCGGCAACGTCTCAGGGGCGATCTTCATCCTCTTCCTCGTCAGGGAGCGCGGCTTCAGCGCCGAGACCCTCGGTTTCGCGTTCTCGATCGGATCGCTCGGGGTGCTTGCCGCCGCCCTTGGGACGGCCCGGATCACGGCCCGGCTCGGTGTGGGCCGGATGCTCGTCATCTCATCGATGGGCTTCAGCCTGGCGGGACTGCCCATCATCCTCGCCCCGGCCGACCTGATGTTCGGCGCAGTCGCCGTGTCCGGGTTCCTGGGCGGCTTCTGCGGCGTCGCCTGGAACGTGAACCAGGTGAGCCTCCGCCAGGCCATCACCCCGACCCGGATGCAGGGCAAGATGAACGCGACGATGCGCTTCATCGTGTGGGGCACGATGCCGATCGGGGCGGTCATCGGGGCATCCCTGGGCGGCTCGATCGGCCTCTTTCCGACGATGGTCGTGGGCGCAGTCGGCGGGCTGGTCGCGTTCCTGCCGGTTACGCTGTCATCGGTCCGCCACATCGTGACGATGCCGGAGCCCGCGGCAGATGACGTGAGCGCAGAGGCGGCGGCCGGCTAGGAGCCCTGGCGTGGGGCGCCGTCCAGCATCGGGACGTGGACACCGCGCTCACGGGCGATCTCGATAGCGCGCTCGTAGCCCGCGTCGACGTGGCGCAGGACACCCATCGCCGGGTCTGTGGTGAGCACGCGCTCCAGCTTCTGCGCTGCGAGGTCCGTGCCGTCGGCCACGACGACCATCCCGGCGTGCTGGCTGTAGCCGATCCCCGTCCCGCCACCGTGGTGGATCGAGACCCAGGTCGCTCCGGCCGCGGTGTTGACCAACGCGTTGAGCAGCGGCCAGTCCGCGACGGCATCCGAGCCGTCCAGCATCGCCTCTGTCTCGCGATTGGGTGACGCGACGGAGCCCGAGTCCAGGTGGTCCCTCCCGATCACGATCGGGGCCGAGACCTCACCGGTCCGGACGAGCTCGTTGAAGGCGAGCCCGGCCCGTGCCCGTTCGCCGTAGCCCAGCCAGCAGATCCGGGCCGGCAGGCCCTGGAACGGGACCCGTTCCTCAGCCATGGTGATCCATCGCCGGAGGCCGGCGTCCTCGGGAAAGAGGTCCAGAATCGCGCGGTCGGTCCGGAGGATGTCGGCCGGATCGCCCGACAGGGCCACCCAGCGGAACGGTCCGCGACCCTCGCAGAACTGTGGCCGGATGAAGGCCGGCACGAACCCGGGATAGTCAAAGGCGTTAGCAACACCGGCCTCCTGGGCCTGGGCCCGAAGGTTGTTGCCGTAGTCGAAGACCACGGCGCCTGCCTGCTGGAAGGCGAGCATCGCGCGGACGTGGTCGGCCATCGCCCGCATGGAGCGCTTGACGTACTCGCCGGGCTGGGCGCCCCGGAGAGCCACGGCGTCCGCGAGGGAGATCTCCGCCGGCACGTAGCCGGCGAGGGCGTCGTGCGCCGAGGTCTGGTCGGTGACGACATCGAAGCGCTCGCCGGCGCGTGCCCACGCGGGCTCGATCTCGGCAGCGTTGCCGACCAGGGCGATCGACTTCGCCGCACCTTCGGCCGCCCAGGCGCGGGCGGTCGCCAGCGCCTCGGCCGGGTGATGGGTCAGGGCATCCACGTAGCCGATGTGGAGGCGCCGCCGGGCCCGCTGCTCGTCCACCTCGATCGCCAGGCAGACGCCCTCGTTCATGGTCACCGACAAGGGCTGGGCGCCGCCCATCCCGCCGAGCCCGGCGGTAAGTACCACCCGCCCCCGCAGCGTCCCGCCGAAGTGCTGGCGCGCCAGCTCCGCGAAGGTCTCGTAGGTGCCCTGGAGGATGCCCTGGGTCCCGATGTAGATCCAGGAGCCGGCGGTCATCTGGCCGTACATCATCAGGCCCTGCCGCTCGAGCCCGCGGAAGTAGTCCCAGTTGGCCCACTTCCCGACCAGGTTGGAGTTGGCGATGAGCACGCGTGGCGCCCACTCATTCGTGCGCAGCACGCCCACGGGCTTGCCGCTCTGGACGAGGAGCGTCTCGTCGTCGGCGAGGCTCCGAAGCTCGCGGACGATCGCGTCAAAGGCCGCCCAGGAGCGCGCCGCCCGGCCCGTTCCGCCGTACACCACGAGGTGGTCCGGGTCCTCGGCGACCTCCGGGTCGAGGTTGTTCATGAGCATGCGCAGGACCGCCTCCTGCTGCCAGCCGCGGCAGGAGAGCGTCGTGCCCCGCGGGGCTCGGACGGGGCGGGCGCCGGGGAGTGCGCCGGGTGGTGCGCCGGGATTGGCGTCGGTCACCCCGACATCGTAATGCGACAGGACGGGCCCACGAGATCGCCCTCGGGATCGGGCGCGTCAGTGGCGATCCGCGTACGCCGCTACGAAGGCCTCGACCTACAGGACGTAGACCGTCATGAACAGGGTGACCCAGACCACGTCGACGAAGTGCCAGTACAGGCTGACGACCTCGACCCCGGTGTGGTGCTCACGGCTGACCAGCCCCAAGCGGGCTCGATTCGTCACCGCACTGATCACGAGCAGCCCGGCCAGCACGTGCGCTCCGTGAAACCCCGTCAGGGCGTAGAAGGTGCTGCCGAAGACACCGTCGGAGATCCCGAAGCCGTTGCTCGAGAACTCGAAGCCCTGGATCCCCAGAAAGACGGCCCCGAGAGCGAGGGTCACCCCGAGCCAGCGCCGGAGTCCGGCGGTGTCGCCCCGGCCGATGCGTGCGACCGCCCGCTGCATCGTCACACTGCTGGACAACAGGATCAGGGTGTTCAGGGCCACGAGGGGCAGCTCGGGACGCTCGAGGTCCGGCGTCGGCGGCCATCGTGGTGCCTCGGCGCGCAGGACGAAGTAGGCGGTGAAGAACGCGCCGAAGAGCATGATCTCGGACAGGATGAAGAGGCGGACCGCCAGGAGCAGCCGGCCTCGCTCCTCCACCGGTTCGACGGCGTGTACCCCGTGGCCCCGATCACCTCCCGCGGCCACGTGCCCCAGCGCTGCCATCTCCCGGGCCCTCAGTGACCCGTCACGGTGGTCGGGCGAATCGCGGCCACCGCCGCGGGGACCCCGTAGTCGTAGGGACCCGATGTCACCACGGGCAGTTGATCGAAGTTCTCCACCGGCGGCGGCGAGGCGACCTGCCACTCCAGGGTCAGGGCTCGCCACGGGTTCGGCCCGGCCACGGGACCCCGCGCCCACGAGCGGATGGCGTTGTACACGAACACGAGCATCGAAAGCCCGATCATGAACGCGGCAAGGCTGGCCCACAGGTTGAGTGATCCAAGCTCCGCCGGATAGTCGGCAACCCGCCGCCGCATGCCCTGCATCCCGAGCCAGAACATCGGCAGGAAGGCTGCATTGAAGGCGAGCGTGAACCACCAGAAGTGGAGCTTCCCGAGCCGCTCGGACATGAGTCGCCCGGTGAACTTGGGGAACCAGTAGGTAAGGCCCGCAAACAGTCCGAAGACCATGCCCCCGACGATCGTGTAGTGGAAATGGGCGACCACGAAGTACGTGTCGGTGAGGGCCAGGTCGGTCGGGACGTCGGCCAGGTAGACCCCGGTGATGCCCCCGATGAGGAAGCTCCACAGGAACCCGAACACCCACAGCATCGGGGTCGCGAAGTGGAGCCGGCCCAGCCAGATCGTGCCGATCGCCGAGAAGAAGACGATGCCGGTGGGCACCGAGATTAGCTCGGTCGTGATCATGATCGGGATGTGGAAGAACTCGGCCATGCCGCTCACGAACATGTGGTGCGCCCAGACCATGAAGCTGAGCAGGCCGATGCCGACGAATGAGAGGACGGCGAGCCGGTAGGCGAAGAGCGGCTTCCGGGCGAACACGGGCACGACCTCGAGGACCGCCCCGAACGCCGGGACCGCCATCACGTAGACGGCTGGGTGCGAGTAGAACCAGAAGAGATGCTGGTAGAGGATCGGATCGCCGCCCGCACTCGGCCGGAAGAAGGCCGTCCCGAGGAGCCGGTCGAAGGTCACCATCGTGAGCGCGCTCGCCACGACGGAGGTCGCGACGAGGACGATGGCCGTCGTCACGATCAACGACCACACGAAGATCGGCAGGCGCATCACCGACATGCCGGCGGTTCGCAGGCGGGCGACCGTGACGAGGAAATTGAGGGCGCTGATGATCGACGAGACGCCGATCGTGATGAACGTCAGGAGGAAGGCCTGCTGGCCTAGGTTGGCCTGCTCGCTGAGCGGTGGATAGCCAGTCCAGCCGGTGTCGTAGCCGCCCAGCAGCGGGTTGGCCAGGATGAGCACGAGCGCCGGCGGCACGAGCCAGAAGCTCAGGGCGTTGAGGCGTGGAAAGGCCATGTCCCGCGCACCGATCATGATCGGCACAAAGTAGTTTCCAAGACCGCCCACGATCGTATTGAGGGCCACGAAGATCATCAGCGTGCCGTGGGTGCTCATGATCGTGTTGTAGAGCTCGCGATTGAGCAGCTGGCCCGGCTGGGCGAGCTCGAGCCGGAGCACCATGGCGAGGAGACCCGCGACCAGGAACAGGGCGAGGAACGTGAGGAGATACTGGATCCCGATCACCTTGTGGTCGGTCGTGAACCGGAAGTAGCGCCGCCAGTCGCCGGCATGGCCGTGCGTCTCGATGTCGGCCGCCGGGTCGGCCGGCCTGCCCAGCGCCCAGCCGAACCAGAAGCGAAACGCGCCCAGCCCCACGAGCCAGCCGACGAGCAGCCCGAGGTAGCCGAGGGCAACCACGTGGCCGGGCTTGATCTCGCCGCCGAGCTGGGCGGCGGCCACGACCGGAGCAGCCGCGACGGCGGCCCCGAGCAGCGCACCGAGGAGCGCGCGGGCGAGGCCCGGTTGCCGCAACTTCCCCAGCCGCATCGCTCCGCCGGCGGGTGTCACGGCGGAGGCTCCTTGTGCTTCTGGTCGACCCAGGCGTCGAAGTCGGCAGGCTCCATGACCTCGACGTGCGCCAGCATCTTCGTGTGGCCGAGGCCGCACAGCTCGGCGCATTGGACGCCGTACTTGCCGGTGATCGTCGGCGTGACGTAAAGCTGCGTCACCCGCCCCGGGACTGCGTCTTGCTTGACGCCGAACGCGGGGACCGAGAACGAGTGGAGGACGTCGTCGGAAACGATCGTCACGTGGATTCGCTCGCTCACCGGAAGGATCAGGTCCTTGGATGCCCTCGCCTACTCGGTCGTGCGCTTTCGGGCGCGCCCATCGCTCTTCCAGCGTGCGAGCGACCGACTCCTCACCGTCCCGGCACGTAGCCATGACCGCCGGGATCAATGTCGCGATCATCGACGACCACGCGCTGGTGCGAGAGGGCCTTCGCCTGATCCTGGATGACGAGCCCGGGATCAACATCGCCGGTGAAGCGGCGACCGTGACCGAGGCGTTCGAACTTGTCGAACGGACGGCCCCTGATGTGGCGCTGGTGGACCTGACCCTGGGGGACGCCGACGGGATCCCCCTGCTGCGCGGACTCGGCGTCCGCTACCCCGCCACTCGAACCGTGGCGGTGACGATGCATGTCGATGGGGAAACCGTTCGCCAGGCGTTCCTCGCCGGTGCGGCCGGCTACGTCGTCAAGGGAGCTGCGGGCAGCGAGCTGATTGCCGCGATCCGGGCCGTTGCGCGCGGCGAGCGGTACGTCCACTCAGCGGTCGCGGCTGCTGTGCTCGACGATTCGCTGCGCTGGCTGCGCCACGGCCATACGCTCAGCCCGCGTGAGCGCGAGGTGCTCCGGCTCCTGGCACTCGGCCGAACAGCGGTTGAGTCGAGCCGCCTCCTGGGAATCAGTGCCCACACTGTGCGCCGCCACACCGCAAACCTGGCGGCCAAGCTCGGCGTGCGAGGCCGGGTCGCGCTGGTCCGCTACGCAATCGACCACCAGCTCCTGACCGAGCAGGGCTGAGGAGCCGCCGGAACCGCCCCGTTACAGCTCCCGACGCATCACCGGATATCGCTCGTCTTCGACCGCGACCGAGAAGCCGGCGCCCACCCAGAATTCAACCGTCGCGGCGCTCGTGCCGTCCTCGCGCAGGCCGGGTTCCGGGTACGCCTCGACCGCCGCGAAGCCGCGGCTCGCGAGGTCCTCGCAGACCGCCTGGACCAGCCGCCGGGCCAGGCCGGCGCCACGCGCTGCCCGCGTCGCGGCGATGCAGGTGATGACCGCAGGGAGGGGAGCTGCCGGCAGGCGGGGATAGAGCTCGCGTACATGCAGCGCACGAGGGTACGCCGACAGCGGCCCGAACTGGGCGTAGACCGCGGGCGCGCCATCGACCTCGAGCACCTTTGCGTAGGTCCCGAAGACCGCCAGCCCACGCCCCAGCAGCTGGAGCTTGCGTGGCTGATCCACCCCGATCGCCGGACGCGCGTCACGACGGGGAGCGAACGGGTTGTCGGGCGGCTCATCCTCGTCGTCGCCGAACGGGTTGAACGAGGGGCGCGAACCGCCCGGGGCGAACGGGTTGAATGCGGGCCCGGAGGGCTGCGGGGCGAAGGGGTTTGCCGAGGCCGGCTGCTTCGCCGGAGCCTGTGGTGCGGCCGACGGGTCCCACCACGACAGGCGGGCCGCCTTTGAGCCGCGATCGGCATCCTCCCAGTAGTCGCAGCTGCGATGATCGAAGCCGGGGTCTGCGCAGGGCGGGATTCGGGCAAAGCCGTCGGCGTCCCGGATATCGACGATCCGAACCTCGGGCACGGCCCGTCTCCTAGGCGCCCGGGGTCGGGCCCGGCGTTGCCCGGGCCGCGTCGGGCGATGCCAGGGCCGCGAGATCGCCGCTCCGAACGAGCGCCGTGACCGCAGCCAGGTCCGGGCCGGGCTCCCGATCGCCCTCGACGTGGCGAGCCTTTCCGCGCACGAGCGAGTGCGCCCGGAGCACGCCCGCCCCTGCCGCGATGCCGGGGAGTGTCGCGAGCCGCAGGTCGAGCGCCTGCGCCGCACACAGCGCCTCGATCGCCAGGATCTGCTCGACGTGGGCGAGGACCGCTCGCGCGTGGCGGCCCGCGATCGGGCCCATCGACACGTGGTCCTCCTGGTTCGCGCTCGTCGGGATCGAGTCGGCGGTCGCCGGATGGACGAGCACCTTGTTCTCCGACGCGAGGGCCGCCGCGGTGTACTGGAGGATCATCAATCCGGAATCGAGCCCTGATTGCGCGGCGAGAAACGGCGGAAGCCCCCCGTTCAGCCGGGGGTCCAGCAACAGTGCCGTGCGGCGTTCGCTGATCGACCCGAGCTCGGAGATTGCGAGCTTCGCAAAGTCGAGCGCCAGCGCGATGGGCTCGCCGTGGAAGTTGCCGCCTGAGATCACGAGGCCGCCGCCGGTCGCGAGCGCCGACTCATCCGCGACGCCCCCGCCGGGGAAGACGAGTGGGTTGTCAGTGGCGGCGTTCATCTCGATGTCGAGGACACGGCGTAGGTAGTCAAGCGCGTCGCGGACCGCCCCGTGCACCTGCGGGATGCACCGGAGCGAGTACGGGTCCTGGACCTTGTGATGTGAAGCGTGGTGGGACGCCTGGAGCCCGGAGTCGAGCAGCAGCCCGCGCAGTTCCGCGGCAACCGCGATCTGGCCGGGATGGGGCCGGGCCAGCTGGTAGGCGGCGGCAAACGCCACGTCGGTCGCGAGCATCGCCTCCACGGTCATCGCCGCGATCGTGCTCGCCGTCCGCACCAGCCGGTCGGCGTCGGCGAGGAGGAGCGCACCGAGGGCGGACATGAGCTGGGTTCCGTTGAGGAGAGCGAGCCCCTCCTTCGGTCCGAGCGTGAGGGGCTCCAGCCCGACTTCGCGAAGGGCGATGAGCGCCGGCACGACCTTCCCGTTCAACTCCACCTGCCCGCGCCCGATCAGGGGCAGGGCCAGGTGCGCCAGCGGGGCCAGGTCGCCCGAGGCGCCGACGGAGCCCTGGGCCGGCACGAGGGGGTGGACCTCGAGCCGGAGGAGATCCAGGAGGCGATCGACGACGAGCGGCCGGGCGCCCGAGTGCCCGAGGGCGAGGGTGTTGGCGCGGAGCAGAAGCATGGCTCGGACGACGTCCCGTGGCAGCGGTTCGCCGACGCCCGCCGCATGGCTCACGAGCAGGTTCTCCTGGAGCCGCTCCACGTCGGCCGGGGCGATCGAGCGGTCGGCCAGCGCCCCGAACCCGGTGGTCACGCCATAGACGACCGCGCCCTGGGCGACGAGCCGTTCGATGACGTCACGCGCCTCCTGCATCCTCGCTCGGGCATTGACGTCGAGGACCGCGGCGACCCCGTGGCGCGCGACGCCCTCGACATCGTCAATCGTGAGGTCAGCCCCGGTGAGGACGATCGGGCCGACTCCGCCCGGCCCGATCGCGCGCTGGGGCAGGAAATGGGGGTCGGTCACGACCGCAGGATAGTCGGCTATGCTCCCCGGCGTCCCTGCCTCGCCCGCCGCGTCGCGCTCGGCGACCGAACCCGAGGAGAGCCGTTGCTCGCGTTCATTGACCAGATCGTCATCCCGTTCCTGAACACGCTCTACGGCTCCGTCGGGTACCTCGGGGTGATGGCGGCGATGGCCATCGAATCGGCGATGGTTCCGCTCCCCTCGGAGCTGATCCTCCCCTACGCCGGCTTCCTGGTGTCGGACCCGGCGGCCCTGGAACCGCTCACCGGCTCGGGCTGGAACTTCTGGATCGTGGTGGCCGTGGCCACGATCGGCAACACGATCGGGTCGTGCGTCGGCTACGCGATCGGGGCATGGGGCGGCCGACCGTTCCTCGAGCGATGGGGCCGGTTCCTGCTCATCCGCCCGCACGAGATCGAGCTGGCCGATCGCTTCTTTTCGAAGTACGGCCCGGCAACGGCGTTCTTCAGCCGGGTCCTGCCGGTGATCCGGACGTTCATCTCGTTCCCCGCCGGCGTCGCCCGGATGCCGCTCGGGAAGTTCATCCTCTACTCGACGCTCGGAGCGATCCCGTGGTCGATCCTCCTCGTCTTCGCCGGCCAGCGGCTCGGCGCGAACTGGGTCGACATCCGCCACGCACTCCAGCCGTTCGACACGGCGATCGCCCTCGGCGTCCTAGCGCTCGTCGCCCTGTTCGTGTGGTGGCGCCTGGGGATGCCGGGCCGCGGACGAGCCGGCCGGGGCGAGGTTCCGTGATCTAACGCCGCGGCTCGACTCCGTCCCGCTCCCCGCCTCCGGGCGCTGCCGGCGCAGCCTGCTCCTCGGGGGCCGGGCGGCCACGGAACGCGGCCCACAGCGCGAGGTCGTAGACGATCTTGAGGCCGCCGGCGATGAGGAACGGCAGGCCGGCGAACGCGGCATTCGCCACGAGCGGCGCCGAGAGGGCCGGTGAGAGCGCCGCGCCGGTCGTCCGGGCAATTCCCGTCACTCCGGCCGCCGCCGCACGCTCCCCCGGATCGACTACGGCCATCACGTAGGACTGGCGCGTCGGGACGTCCATCTGGCTGAGGGTGTAGCGGAGCAGCAGCACGCCGATCGCCATGGGCAGGGTCGGCATGACGGGAACGAGGAGCAACAGCACGTTGGAGGGGAGGTGCGTGAAGACCATCGTGTTCACGAGGCCGATCCTTGCCGCGATCCGCGACGCCGACAGGGCCGAGACCGCGGCGAGGAGGTTCGCCGCGAAGAAGATCCCGCCAAGCAGGGCCGGCTCCACTTCGAACTTCAGGTGGAACCAGTACGCCATGAGGCTCTGCGGGATGAACCCGCCGGCGAAGGCATCGAGCGCGAAGAGCGCCGAGAGCCGCGCGACGATGCCCTTCGACCGTCCGAGCCCGAGCCGGCGGCGGATGCCGTCGTCGGCTGACGCGTCCGCGGGCACGGCCTCGACGTCGGAGCCCACCCCGGCGAAGACGACGGCCATCGCGAGGCCCACGAGCGCATACCCGATGACGATCGCCCGATAGGCATCGACCGGCTCCGAGCCACCGACCAGAAGCGCCTGGCTGACGAGCCCTGCGCTGAGCGCCCCGATGGCCGTCGCTACGTAGCCCGCGAGGTTGTACCAGGCGAACGTCGGGGTCCGGCGGGCATCGGGCGTCGCCTGACTCAGGGCGGCCTGCTCGACGGCGAGGAACGGCCCGACCTCGTTGCCGGTCGGGCTGATGACCCCGATCGTCGCGGCCAGGATGAGCAGCGGCACGGCGTCCGTTGCCGCGAAGGCGACGCCGGCCAGGACCATCAGAAGGGAACCGGCCACGAGCACACGGCGCCGCCCGATCCGGTCGGCCCGTGTGGTCAGCCACAGCGAGATGAGGGTGTCGCCGACGAGCGTCAGCGTCAGGACGACACCGATCGTCGGCGCGTCGAGGCCGAGGGCCGCGAGGTAGAGGACGAGCACCACGGCGAGGAACCCGTACCCGAACATCCGCAGGACCCGGGTCGCAAAGAGGAGGCGGCCGTCGCGGTCCAGGCCGCGCAGGCTGGCAACGAGGCCGGCGTCACTCGGCTTGGGCGTGGCGGCTCGGCTCACCGGGAGAGTCTACGGGCGCCCCGGCGTGTACGATCCGGGCCGGAGGTATGCGAGGGCATGAGCAGCACGAGCCAGGATCCCCACGGCAGCGACGCGATGGCCGGTCCGCATGGCCTGGGCGACCACGGCGAGGATCACGGCCACGACGACCACGCCCATGGTGATGCCGAGGCGCTCGGCCCGATCAACGTCTGGGCGTGGGGCGCCGGTCTGATAGGCATCATCGCGGGGCTCATCGTTGCCGCGGTCCTCGCGGTGGGGGCCGGCTGGCTGGGCTGAGAAGCGATCAAGGGCGGACGCCGGCCTGCGCGGATCTGGCGTCGAGCGCGGTGATGCAGTCGGCTGATCAGAATCGCTCCGGTCGAGCGTGACCATGCGCGGGATCGGTCGAATTTGCTGCTCGGCCGAGCGTGGCTAGGCGCGGTTCGATGAGCCAGGTCGATCAGCCCCACGGGAGGTCTCTGTCGACGACGTCCCTGCGAATCACACTTAGAAGAGTCCGACGATCTCGCCGTTCGCGTCGATGTCGATGTTCTCGCCGCCCGGCCGCGACGGCAGGCCCGGCATCGTCCGCATCTCGCCGGCCAGGGGAGTGATGAATCCGGCGCCCGCCGACAGCCGAACCTCCCGGATCGGAACGCGGAAGCCGCTCGGCCGGCCTTTGAGCGCCGCGTCGTGGCTGAGCGAGTACTGCGTCTTCGCCATGCAGATCGGCAGGTTGCCGTAGCCCAGCGCCTCGTACTGGGCGAGCTGCTTCCGGGCTGCCGGCAGGTAGTCGACACCGTCCGCTCCGTAGATCCGAGTTGCGATCGCCTCGATCTTGTCGGTGAGCGCGGCGTCGTCGGAGTAGAGGAACTGGAAGTTCGGGGCTCCCTCAGCGGCAGCGGCCCAGACGGCCGCCGCTAGATCGACGGCGCCTCCTCCCCCATCTGCCCAGTGATTGGCGACGACCGCGGCGTGGGCGCCGGCCGCGAGCGCGACCTCGCGGACCGCCTCGACCTCGGCCGGCGTGTCCGTCGGGAAGGCATTGATCGCCACGACCGCCGGCACGTTGAACACACGGACGTTCTCGATCTGCTTGGCAAGGTTCGCAGCGCCACGCGTGACCGCGTCGACGTTCTCCGCCTGGAGCGCCGGATCCAGGGGCTTCCCGGCAACGATCCGCCCCACCCCGCCGTGCATCTTGAGGGCCCGGATGGTGGCGACCACGACCGCGGCGTCCGGCCTGAGCCCCGAGGCCCGGCACTTGATGTTGAAGAACTTCTCCGCACCCATGTCCGCCCCGAAGCCGGCCTCGGTGCACACGATCTCGTTCGTGGCCAGCGCGATCCGATCGGCGAGGATCGAGTTGTTGCCATGGGCGATGTTCGCGAAGGGTCCGGAATGGACGAAGGCCGGCCCCCCCTCGAGGGTCTGGAGCAGGTTCGGCTTGATGGCGTCGGTGAGGAGCACGGTCATCGCGCCTGCAACCTTGAGGTCATCCGCCGTGATCGCCGCGCCGTCCCGCGTCGTCGCCAGGACCATCCGGCCGAGCCGCTCCCGCAGGTCGCGCAGGCTGCTCGCGAGCGCCAGGACCGCCATCACCTCGGACGCGACGGTGATGACGAACTCGGTTTCCCGCGGATAGCCGTTCTCGGTCCCGCCGAGACCCACGACGACCTTGCGCAGGGCCCGATCGCTGATATCCACGACCCTTGGCCAGAGGACGTTGAGGGCGTCGATGCCGAGCGTGTTGCCGTGGTGGATGTGGTTGTCCACGAACGCTGCCCCGAGGTTGTGGGCCGCCCCGATCGCGTGGACGTCGCCGGTCAGGTGGAGATTGAAGTCCTCCATCGGGATGACCTGGCTTCGACCACCGCCGGCCGCGCCGCCCTTGATCCCGAAGACGGGACCCAGGCTGGGCTGCCGGATGCAGACCGCCGCCTTCCGCCCGATGAGGTTCAGGCCCTGGGCCAGACCAACCGTGGTCGTGCTCTTGCCCTCGCCCAGGGGCGTCGGGCTGATCGCCGTGACCACGACGTACTTTCCCCGTGGTCGTTCCGCCTCAAGGCGCTCGATCGCCGCGAGTCCGATCTTCGCCTTGGTGAAACCGTACGGCTCGACCTCGTCGTCGCGCAGCCCGAGATCGTGCGCGACATCCATGATTGGCCGGGGCGTGACAGAGCGGGCGATCTCCAGGTCGGACGGCAAGGTGGGGGGCTCCTCAGAGGGTCGAGACAGAGGCCGCCGCACGGCGGGCAGCCGTGCCGGATCGCTCCGCGGCCTGGCGCTGTGCCGCGCGGGCCAGGTGGGCGAGGAGAAGCGCGTTGGTCAGCGGACCGACGCCGCCAGGAACCGGCGTGATCGCCGCCGCGACGTCTCGCGCCGACGCGAAGTCCACGTCGCCCACCAGGTGACCATCGACAACGTTGATCCCGACGTCGATGACGACGGCGCCCGGCTTGAGCATGGATCCCGTCACGAGCCCCGGGTGACCGGCCGCCACCACGACGATGTCGGCCTGCCGAGTGTGGGCCCCGATGTCGCGCGTCTTCGAATGGCAGACCGTCACGGTTGCCCCGGTCTTGGCGAGCATGAAAGCCACGGGCATGCCCACGACCGGCGACCGGCCGATCACCACGGCCTCGGCACCGACGATGGGCACGCCGGCGTGCTCGATCATCTCGAGGACGGCGTGGGCGGTCGCGGGCACGAACCCCTCGAAGCCGAGCCGCAGCCGGCCGGCATTGAGCGGATGGATGCCGTCGATGTCCTTGGCCGGGTCGATCGCGTCGATCACGGTGCGTATCCCGATGCCGCGCGGGAGCGGCATCTGGACGATGATCCCCGAAACTGTCGAGTCCGCACCAAGGTGCTCGAGCGCGGTGGTCAGTTCGGCGGCCTGGCTCGCGGCGTCGTCGCCTTCGACGTCGACGAGCCGACCCTCGATCCCGACCGCCGGGCATGCCTTGAGGATTCGATCCAGGTAGACCATCGATGGGGCGGATCGCCCGCAGACGACCACAGCGAGGCCGGGGGGATGGCCCTCCGCGGCGGTGAACGCCGCCACATCGGCCGCGACCTTCGCCCGGATCTCCTCGGCGATCGGAGCCCCCTCGAGAATCCGAGCCCCTGCCTCCACCCTCATGCCGTGGCCGCGCCGACCGGGGGTCGCGACTCGCCGCTCGCAACTACTTCGCGGGTAGTGGCGCACAGGCCGGCGACACGGTCGAGCAGCTCGTCGAGCCGATCGGTCGTGGCCGCCGCCCAGGCCGGGTCGCCGACCGCGGGAAGGTTGACCATGACATTCGCGGCTGCGCCCCTGGCGGCGGCCTCCACGAGGAGGGCGGCGACGTGCAGGTCCGATGACGCGTTGACATTGCACCGGGCGGCGAGGAGTTCCGCGGCCGTGACCACCTCGACACAGGCTTCAACACAGCGAAGGGGCACCTCGGCGGCGACGCGCGCCGCCCCGCGAATCGCGGCGGCACGGAGCACCTGCTGCTCCTCGGTATCCCGGGGCAACTTGAGCGCCGCGGAGAACGTCGCGTACGCCGCAGCGTCCTCGTCGGCGATCCGGAGGAGCCGATCGGCGAGCTCCAGCCCAGCGGCTTTCGCGCGCACATGGACCGCCGCGTGCATGACGTACTTCGGCCGGCCCTCGGACAGGGACGCGACCATCGCCACGAGGCCGGCGGCGAGGCTGGCAGCCACTGCCGAGGCGCTCCCGCCGCCCGGCACCGGCTCCGCCGAGGCGAGGCGGCCGACGAACTCGTCGAGCGTCAGATCCCGGAACCGGACTGGAGCGTCATCCACGCCGCCGATTGTAGGGGCGCGCGGCCTCGGACCGCGGCCTCACCCCAGGCGGACACGGGGCGAGCGCGATACCGGTCGCGCCCGCCCCGCCTCCGTGAAGTCCGACGACGGGAGGAGCCATCGCCGGACGGGCACCGCCCGGTTCCGTGGGAGTCCGGACGCCGAGCGCGGGAAATCTTGCTGGCCAGCCGCCGGCACGCAATCGCCCGGCGAATGATCTTGATCAGGCGGCTCGGACCGCGGCGTCGAGGCCCTCGATGGCCCAGCGGCGGGTCCGGTGCCGATAGGACAACGTCAAGCGAGCGATCGGGGTGTCGACCTCGAAGATGGTTCGCGGGCCGACGACAACAGGGAAGGCGGCGGTTTCGTCGCGCACCCGCACGACCTCCGTGACGCGGAGGCGGCGCGCGTCCCAGGTGATCTCGCGCGGGCGACCGTCAAACCAGTCCGCCCGCACCCGCACCTGGACCGGCTCGACGCGGATCATGGCCACTGTGTGGCTCCTTTCCCGGGGGCAGTTCATGGCACTTGCGCTCAGTCGGCCGGGCACTGGCATCCAGAACGGGTGTTCGATATAGTGGGAGCCTAGACCGAACACCTGTTCGATGTCAAGGCCTGCGGCTCCGCGGTGCAGACCATCGGCCCGCGACGTGCCAGCTAGCTTGTCACGCTCCGTCGGGGGCCTCGGCGGGGTCGTCGAGATCGGGCATCGTGAGGTCGAGATGGAGCTCGGAATCGTCCCCGCCTTCCGGTCGTGCCTTGGGCGCAGGAGGGGGGCCCGACGGCTTTCGGCCGGTTCGTTCGACATCGGCGGCATGGTCGCCGCGACGTTCAGCAGCCGTCCCGGGGTCGCGCTCGAACGGAGCGGGCAGGCCCGTCCTGAGCAGGCGCGCCCGGGTCACGGCCCGGGGCCCGAACCGCTTGCGGAGTTCGTCCGCGGCCTCGACGACCCGGCGTCGCCGAGGATCTCCGACCTCGAACAGACCGAGTTGCTCACGTTCCCCGAAGCCTGATGCCGTGACGCCCAGGAGCCGGATCCTCCGGCCGCGCATTTCCGGGCGGGCGAGGTCCAGGGCCGTCTGCCAGATCGGCTCGGTGAGATCGGTAGGCTCGCGGAGCGTCCGTTGTCGGGTCACCGTCCGGAACGCGCTGTCGCGGACCTTGACCGTGACCGTGGCGGCCTTGATGCCAGCCGCGCGGAGTCGACCCGAGACACCCTCTGACATCGCCAGCAGCGTTCGTTCGAGGATCTCGGGATCGGCGGTGTCCTCGTCGAACGTATGCTCGTGGCCGATCGATTTCGCCGCGTCCGGATCATTGACCGGGTCCCGGTCCAGCCCGTGCGCCCGGTCGACGAGGGTGGCTCCGTGGCTGCCGAACCGGCGCACGAGCGAGGCCCGATCCATGGCCGCCAGATCACCGATCGTCGACACCCCGAAGTCGCGCAGAGCTGCCGCCGTCTGTGGCCCGACCCCCCACAGACGCGAGATCCCGAGTGGCGCGAGGAACGCAGCCTCCTCGCTGGGCGGCACGACGACCAGGCCATCCGGCTTTCGGAGGTCTGAAGCAATCTTCGCGACGAGCTTCGTGGAGGCGACGCCCACGGACGCCGTCAGCGCAAGCTCGCTCCGGACCGCCTCCTTGATTCGTCGGGCGATCGTTGGCCCGTCGCCGAACAGGGCGCGCGACGCAGTGACATCGAGGAACGCCTCATCGATCGAGACCGGTTCAACGAGTGGTGTGAACCGCCGGAGGATCGCCATGACCTCGCGGCTCACCCGCTGGTACTGCGCTCCATTGACCGGGACGAAGATGCAGTCGGGGCAGAGCCGCTTCGCAGTCCGGATCGGCATTGCCGAGTGGACGCCGAACTTTCGGGCCTCGTACGAGGCTGCGCTCACGACCCCCCGATCGTTCGTTCCGCCCATGCCCACGACCACCGGCCGGCCCATCAGCTCCGGGTGATCCCTCTGCTCGACCGCTGCGAAGAACGCGTCGAGATCGACGTGGAGAATCGTGCGGGGTGGCATCGCCACGAGGGGTGTCATCGCCACGATTGTCGCGCGTGGGCCGTGACGACGGTCCGACACAAACGGATGTGCGCGGCGGCGGGCCCGGGCACATCCTCGGGGCCGGGCACAACGGACGCGCGCGGCAGGGCCGGCACATCCTCTGGGCCGACACAAGCGGATGCTCAGGAGCGCCCTGCAGGGCCCGCGCCGGGCCAACAGCGCGTTGGAATCCGGCAGATTCTCGTGAGGTGGGAGCTGGTCATGGCCTGGACGGCCTCGAAGGCCAGCTTCAGGCTCGGCGCCACGTTACGTTTCTGCCACGTGGGCACTGGACGCGAAACTGTCAAAGAAGCAGCGACCAACTCCCGCGTGGGGCGAATTTGTCAAGAACGGGTCGCTCGGCGCGAGTCCGTGTCGCCAAGCCGCGCCGGTCCTTGCGTCGCTCGGCGCGAGTCCGGTCCGTCCGCTGCTCGGCACGAGTCCGTGCCGAGCGAGCCTACCCCTTGGGCTCGACGACGATCGTGACCTCGGATGTGACGCCCGCGAGGACCTTGATGGCGACCTTGTAGGTGCCGAGGGACTTGAGCGGCTCGTCCAGGTCGATCTTGTGCCGATCGACCTCGATCCCGCGCCGGCCGAGCGCATCGGCAATGTCCTTGGAGGTGATGGAGCCATAGAGCTTGCCGCCGTCGCCGACCTTGACGCCCATCGTGAGCGTGGTCGATCCGATCCGGGTGGCGGCGATCTCGGCCTCCTCCCGCTCGCGCTTCCGCTTCTCCTCGCGCGACGCGATGTCGTGCTGCCAGGCGCGGTACGCGCCGCCGGCAGCAGGGACGGCAACCCCCTGCGGGATGAGGAAGTTGGTGGCGAACCCGTCGGCCACCGTCTTCATCTCGCCCGACTTGCCGAGCTTGGCGACGTCCCTGGTCAGGATGACCTTCACGCGATCGTTTCCTCCGTGGTGATCCAGGCCCGAAGTCTGGGGCCGAGCCCGGATTGCTGCAACGCCTCGGCAGCCACCCCGAACAGGCCGGGCAGGCGCCGGACCGTTCGTCGGATGGGCCCCGGCAGGATCCGGCGAAGACGGGCGATGTCGGCGTCGAACGCCGCCCGGTCGATATCGAGTGCCGCGAGGTGCTCGTCGAGAACCTCGTCGCCGACGCCGTCGATGAACAGGTCCAGGGCGAGCGTTACGACCACGAGATCGTCCAGACCGCCGACCAGCGGCAGGTCGTCCGGGACGAGGTCCCGACCCAGGACGATGTAGCCGAGCGCACCACCGAGCAGCGCCTTACGGGCGACCGGCGTCCGCTCGTCGCGAACCAGTGCCCAGAGCAGCCGGGCATACGTCGGGGCGCGATTGGCGAGGGGAAGGAACGCGAGCATTCCCAGCGCCCGGCGAAGGCTGCCGCCCGTGCTGCGCCGGTTCATACGCCTGCTCGCGGGCGCCCGCCGACCCGACCTGGCCGACGTGTCGCGATCCACCTGAGCCATGCGCCGGTGCGCCTCCGAGCCGATGCCGCGGCCGCGGCGCCGAAAGTGCGCCGTCTGCCCGCTGGGGAGCGTGAGTCTACCAGCCGATCGTTCGGAGCAATCTGAGTCGCACGAGAGGCCCGGGCGGGCTCGCTCGGTCCGATCGACCGCCTGCCTTGACATCGAACACCCGTTCGGTATCATGCAGGCAGTCGCCCCAGGAGGCCCGAGTGACCAGGCACGACGCTGAACGCAAGCTGAAGATCCTTCACCACATCGCGGGAACGCTGCGAGCACGCGGCTATCCACCGTCCGTCCGCGAGATCGCCCGGGCGGTCGGGCTCAGCTCGACCTCGGCGGTACACCACCACCTCCAGGTCCTGGAACGGGATGGCTACCTGGAGCGTGGTGCGGCACAGTCGCGGGCGATCCGGCTCACCCCGACGGCGGCAATCTCCCTGGGCCTGTCAAGCGAGCTCGTGCCCCAGTCGACCGCGGCCGACGCGCACGTCGTCCCGATCATCGGCGAGATCGCGGCCGGCGGCCCGATCGAGGCCTACCAGGACGCCTCCGAGTCGATGGCCGTGCCGGAGATCCTCGCCCCGAGCGGGGACGCGTACATCCTCAAGGTGCGCGGTGACTCCATGATCGACGCCCACATCGCCGACGGCGACTTCGTCCTGATCCGGCCCCAGAACACCGCCCGCAACGGCGACATCGTCGTGGCCCAGGTGGAGGAGAACGCCGTCACGCTCAAGACCTTCTTCCGTGAGAAGGACCGAATCCGGTTGCAGCCGGCGAACGCCAGCTACCCGGCCCAGTTCTACGCTGACGTCCGGATTCAGGGGAAGCTAATCGGCGTCATCCGCCGCCTCGACTGACGGCGCCCCGGCATCCTCCACTCCGGCGTTGTCGGCTGCGCGCCTCGCTCACGCACCGGAAGTCCGCTTGCTCATGTACTCGCCTCCGCCTTGGCCGGGGGCGCCTGGTCACCGCCGGCTCCTCGTCCACACGTGATCCACGTTGCCGTCTGCGCCATCCACAGTCATTGGCTGAGGCACCTGCGAACCCGGGGATAAGCCGGTATCGCTCAAGCGGGCCGGCCGTGACACTTGAGTTGACACATCCCAGCCGGAGACTTGGCTCGCCGTGATCGATCGCCTGCCGCCCCAGAGCCTCGAGGCCGAGCAGTCCGTGCTCGGGGCCATCCTCATCGACCGAGAGACGATCATCGAGGTCGCCGAATTCCTCCGCCCCGAGGACTTCTACCGGCAGGCTCACGGCACGGTCTACCGGGCGATGCTCGATCTCTTCGAGCGCCGAGAGCCCGTGGATATCGTCACGGTCGCCGAGACGCTTGAACGCAAGGGCGAGCTCGAGGGCATCGGTGGACGGAGTTACCTATCGACCCTGTCGAACCAGACACCGACCGCGGTCCACGCCGAGCAGTACGCCCGGATCGTGGAACGGAAGGCGGTGCTCCGGAACCTCATCGGGGCGGCGGGCAAGATCGCGGGGATCGGCTACGAGGACCCGGCCGAGATCCAGGAGGCGATCGATCGCGCGGAGTCGGAGCTGTTCCAGGTCTCGAACCGGCGGATCACGGTCGGGTTCAGCCAGCTCAAGGATCTCCTGCACTCGGCCTACGACCGCCTCGACTACCTCCACGCCCACCGCGGCGAGCTGAGCGGCATCACGTCCGGTTTCCCGGACCTGGACGCACTCACCACGGGCTTCCAGAAGAGCGACCTCATCGTGGTTGCGGCCAGGCCGTCGGTCGGCAAGACCAGCTTTGCCCTCAACGTCGCCGAGTACGCCGCGGTCCGCGAGCGGCGCAGCGTCGGCGTGTTCAGCCTGGAGATGAGCAAAGAGCAGCTCGTGCTACGGCTCCTCTCGAGCGTCGCCAACATCGATTCAAAGCGCCTCCGCAGCGGCTTCCTGGAAGAGATGGACTTCGCCCGGATCGCGCCGGCGATGAATGACCTCTCGGAGGCTCCCGTCTACATCGACGACACGCCGAACATCACCTCGATGGAGCTCCGGACAAAGGCCCGCCGCCTCCAGGCGGAGGCGGGGCTCGACCTGGTGATCGTCGACTACCTGCAGCTCATGCAGGCGACCACCCAGAATCGGGACAGCAACCGCGTCCAGGAGGTCAGCGAGATCTCGCGCGGGCTCAAGGCACTCGCAAGGGAGCTGTCCGTCCCGGTCATCGCCCTGTCGCAGCTGTCAAGGCAGCCGGAGATGCGCGAGTCCCGAGAGCCGCGCCTGTCCGACCTCCGTGAGTCCGGTGCGATCGAACAGGACGCGGACCTCGTCATCTTCCTCTGGCGGGAGAGGGACAAGCCCGGCGAAGAGGCCGAGGCCGACGGCGAGGTGGTGAATGTCAAGCTCGCCAAGCACCGCAACGGTCCCACCGGCGAGATCCAGCTCTGGTTCAAGAAGAGCCAGACGCGCTTCCAGAGCTACGCCGGTCAGCGCTACGCCGAGGCGTAGGCGCGCCCGCTGATTCGGCCGGCCCGCTGAGGGGACGACCTAGTACTGCTCGTCGGGGAGGATCGGGCGAAGGGCCAAGGTGTAGGACTTGCCGTCTGGTCCGGCAAGCGGCAACCCGCTGAAGCCACCTTCGAAACCGGCGATGCCGAGGACATCAACCTGTTCCCGGGTGAGGGTGTGGATCGGGAACTGCGGGGCATCCGGCCCGACCCCCTGGACGAAGTCGGCCGGGCCGAGGTCGGTCCACGGCCAGGGCTGGGGCGGGTTGAACGCCTCCTCGGTCAGCACCCCACGGAAGCGATCCGAGACCCATACCGTCTCGCCCGCGACTGACGCACTGAAGCTGCGCAGCCGTTCGCCCAGGCCGGCGAGCGCGTTCAGGATCGGTGCGTCAGGGCTCTGGGCGGTGTCGAAGCCGAGCGCCTCTACGGAGACCGTCTTGTCGAGGCCGCCGGCGTGGACCGTGAAGGTGGCCGTCGGGGCGTCGGCGATGTTGCCCGGCCGGTAGAACTCGCGGGCGACCCCGAGGCCGCTATCCGCGAGTGCGAACCTAAGGAAGGCTTGGATCTCGGCTTCGGACAGTTTCGCGATCGCGTACGGCGTCAGCGGCATGACGGACCCCACGGCCGCCGGCGGGTCGACCATCCCGTCTCGGAAGATGACCGTTCCGTCGCCGTACAGGGTGAACTGCGGGGCCTGCGTTACGAAGAAGCCAATCGGGGCAAAGCCGCCGCCCTCCTCGAAGCGAAGCACGACCTCGGTCGCGCCCGTCGGATGGTCGATGAACGAGCCGTCCTTGGTTGGCGCGACGGTGGGCGGCAGTGAGCCGGAGGCCTCGGCGGAGATCAACGGGCCGGTACTGCCGGCGCAGGCCGCGAGGCCGATGGACAGGAGGATGGCGCCGAACGCCGGGAACGGTGAGGAGAGCGGTCGGGTAGTCATGGGCCACCCGACGCGATCGCCGCTGCGGAGGTTCCCGCGGGGAGTGCGCAGCCGGGAGGTACCGAGCGCGGTCGGCCTGGTCATCGCGGCCGGCTCCGGGTAACGTTCGGCGCCTGCGTCGGGCGACCAGGGATTCGCATCGCCGTAGACTGACACGATCCTGAGAAAAGCCGCTCGAGGAGGATCGCGTGGGCGTCATCATCATCCGGGAGATGGTCGGCACGAGTCCGAGCTCGTGGAGCGACGCTGCCCGCCAGGCCGTGGCGACGGCCTCGCGAACCGTCCGCAACATCAAGACGGTCGAGGTCGTGAAATCGACCGCGATCGTCGAGGACGGCGAGATCGTCGAGTACCGGGTCGAGATCAAGATCGGCTTCGAATACGAGGGCTGACTCTCGCCCGGACATGCGCAGCTAATCGCGCGATGAGTGCGTTCCGCCACCATGCGAGCCATGCCGGACATTCACACCTCGTCGGCCCCAATCCGATCAAGCGCGCCGCCTGACCCCGGGATGCGAGTGATGAGCGTGCGACGCGTCCGTCCGGTCGATCGCGCAGGCATCCCTATGGGCCCAGGCCGGCCGGCGATCGTGGCGCCGGTGCGCGGCCCGGGAGGCCTGCTTGGCCAGGCGTCCGACTACCCGGTCCAGATCGAGAAGGTCCAGGCTCCGCCGCTGCGTGATGAGACGCTCGCTCGAGACCGGCTCCTCGACTGGCTGAACGTCAAGATCCACCGGCGCGTGGTGCTCGTGCTCGCGGAGGCCGGCTACGGGAAGACAACGCTCCTGGCCGACTTCACGCGACGAACGCGGGTCCGTGTCTCCTGGTACCGCCTCGATCGGGGCGATCGCGACTGGCTGGGTTTCATGGCCCACCTCGTGGCCGCGTTCCGGGTTCACCAGCCGGAGTTCGCGCCCGTGACGCAGTCGATGATCCGCGAGGCGAGCACATCCAACCCGTCGCGCGACGCGATGCTCGATACCTTCATCCGCGAGCTCGGGGCGCTGCCGCCCGATCCGGCTGCGCTCGTGTTCGACGACTTCCACCTCGTCGATGACTCGCAGGACGCGCGAATCATCGTCCGGGAGCTGCTCACGCGCGCACCCGAACGGCTGGGCTTTGTCCTGATCAGCCGGATGACGCCATCGCTCCCGTTCGCGCGGTTTCGAGCGCTCGGTGAGGTTGCCGAACTCACGACCTCGGAGCTTCGATTCGTTCCCGAGGAGACCGAGCGGCTGTTCCGCGAGACGTATGCCCTCGACCTCGAGCCCGCCGTCGTTGCTGAACTCTCGCGGCGAACCGAGGGCTGGGTCGCCTCGCTCCAGCTTGTCCGGGCCGCCATTCGCGATCGAAACCAGTCGGAGATACGGGCCTTTGTCCGATCGCTCACCGGGGCAGAAGGCGATCTGTACGACTACCTGGCGGAGGAGGTCGTCGGGGAACTGTCCGGCGAGCTCCAGCAGTTCCTGATGCGGACGTCGCTTCTCGAGCTCATCGAGCCGAAGCTCGGCAGCGTCGCGGCAGGCGTGAGCACCGAGCAGACGCGCCAGGCCATGGTCGAAGGCGAACGGCTCGGTCTCTTCGGTCGGATCGGACCCAACACGCGGGATCACGTCCGCGCCCATCCGCTCGTCCGCGACTTCCTCCAGGCGCGGCTCCGTCGATCGGTCGGAGCCGAGTCCGTGATCGAGATCCACCGCGCGATCGCCGTTGCCGCGGAGGGGTCCGACTGGCGCATTGCCGGCCACCACTACCTGGCCGCCGGCGATCTGGATGACGCTCGTCGCGTCCTCGCTTCCGCGATCGAGACGATCCTGGCAACCGGCGCCTACTCCGCCGCCGAGGAGCTGGTCACCGCCCTGCCCACCACCGACCGGCCCGATCCAAACGTCCTGGTCGTCCTCTCACGCCTCGCGCAGCAACGCGGCCAATCGGACCTGGCTCGCGACCTCGCGGAGGCCGCGCGCGCCTCGGACTCCAATAGCGTCGCGGCAGCCTTGAACTTGCAGTCGACACTAATGAATACAGGGGACATCGAAGGCTCGCTCGTTGTCGCTGCCCTGGTGGAAGCGCGGCCAGAATGGCGGTCGGCAACCGCGATCGCACGTGCCACGCGTCTGTTACTCGAAACGTCGAGAGACGGCCGAGTCGTTGACGCCATCCGTGCCCTAGAGGCGGTTATTCGACAATTCGAAGCCCTTGGCGAGTCGCACTACGTTGGCGTCGCACATCTAAGCCTCGGGTACCTTCAATACACTCAAGCGGAGGCACCTCGGGCGCTACGGAGCGCTGACGAGTCCATCGCCCACCTCTCAGCAACGTCAGCGGGGCCAGAGCTGATCTCAGCACGGCTCCTGCGAGGGCTCGTCCTTGCGCATCTTGGGCGGCTCGGGGAGGCGCGCGACGAGGTGAAGGTTGCAATGGACACCGCGACCCTCGGGCAGGCGCTAGAAGCAGCCCTCGAGTCAGCGGTAATAGAGGTCCTGTACGGAGATCCCCGCAGAGCGGAAGTTCTCCTCAAGCCTCATGAGAGCGCCATCCTTCCGGACAAGGACGTTGGCGAGCAGGCGGCCGTTGTGCTGGCTCTCGCGTATCTAGGACAGGCGCGTGTGGCGGAGGCGGAGGACCTCGCGTCGCAATTCAGCTACGGCAAATCGCGGAGCACAGTGGCAATGGACGTCATGCGGATGTACGTTCGCGCTGCCGCGAGCATTCTTGGTAACGGGGCGGGTGCACAGGTTCAGGCGATGGAGGCGCGAGACGCCGCGGTTCGACAAGGAGCCGGGCTGTGGGCCAAGGCGGCGTCTATCCTCTGCGCGGCTGCGGGTCAAGAATCCTTCGGCGAAGCCGTTTCACGGTGCGCGACGTCCGATCCAGCCATCTTGAGCATCACGGCAGACATCATTGGGGCGAGATGGGACGCATTGAACGCCGATGGACATGCGGCAGTTCGCGACGAGGCAATCCGGAGACCTGAGCGCTGGCGACCCGTACTCCGTAGGCTTGTCGAGTCGGGGGCGCCTACCGGCCGACTTGCGTCAGCAAACCTCCTCGACGAGGTCGGAACCTCTGAAGACGTCCTCAGGCTGAGGCGACTCTCTCGGGACCTGCGCGGCTTGACAGCGACGCGCGACCTTGGCCGAGGGCTGGCCAGGCGGCTTGCCTCACCAATTTGGATCGATGACCTTGGCCGGGTGGAAATACGCGTCGGGGATCGGCTGGTTGATGGAACCAGCATTCGACGAAAAGTACTCGCCCTTCTCTGCTTCCTAGTCTCTCGTCCGAAGATGTCGGCGACGCGAGAGGAGGTCCTTGAGGCGATGTGGCCGGACCTTGATCCCGGGACCGCGCTGAACTCGCTGAATCAGACAGTCTACTTTCTGCGCCGCGTTTTCGAGCCAGCCTACCAAGATGAACTATCGCCAGGTTATGTCGGCCAAGATGGCGAACTTATCTGGCTTGATGCAGCTCTTATCGATTCGCGGAGTCGCACCTGCCGGAATCTGATCCGATCATTGTCCGGTACTTCTGACCCGGAACGCGTTCTCGAGCTGGCTCGGCGATATTCGGGTCGCTTCGCGATTGACTTCACTTACGACGATTGGGCCGGCGACTACCGGGACTCACTTCATGCCGCCTATCTGAGAGTCGTCGAAGCGGCGATTCGTTCGGATCTAGACAGCGGTCACTACGACCGAGGAATTGAGCTCGCCGAGCTCGCCATAGAAGTTGAGCCGGACGCGGACGAACTCCAGATCGCTCTGTTACGTCTGTTCCGTATGGCCGGATCGATGACGGCCGCCGCAGAGCAATACGAGCACTACGCCCATGGTCAGCGCGAACTCGGACTTGAGCCGGCGCCGTTCGACCAGGTCTAGGGCCGCTCTGGTTCTGATAGGTAGACATGCGTATTGACCGGTGCGGTCAGGGGTACCTATAGTCCGCCCACTTCGTAGTACCTAGGTACTAGGAAGACACGTCAAGAACGCTCGGACGCGCTGAAGCCCCACCTGAAATGGGCACTTAGGGTGGGACGGAGCGAGTAGTGCAACCGACCGACCATGTGTCTGGTCGGTTTTCGTGTCGTCGTGACACGGAGGCCGCAAGGAGGAACGAGCGTGTATCCGGATCAGAGCCTCAAGGGCTGGTAGGAGTCGACCATGAAGGCACGACTTCTCCGTCTGGCGATCACCTTGAGCACGGTGGCCGCGATGGCCATCGCAGGAGGCGCTTCGATCAAGGGGTTCTAGAGTACGCAAGGGCTATTCCGAGGCCAATTCTCTGTGAACGCATCGGAATAGCGGGTAACGTACGAGGCGCGCATGCCGAGATCCCTGAAGCTCTTCATTACAACGCTCGTGGCTGGTGGTGTTGTTGCACTACTGGTCACGAGCTTTGTGTTTCCGGTGAGTGCGCGGGTCGCGCTGGAGATTGACGGGCAGTCTGGTTCGGCTCCGATGGAGCTCGCCGCCGGTGTTCTGTTCTGGATCCTCGCAACCCTGCTCGCGTCCGCGCTCCCGGTCGAGATGCCCGGGGGCTTCCTCGTCACCGTGTCAATTGCTCCCGTGATCGCCTCGACAGCGATTGGCGGACCGTTTGTCGGGGCCCTCGTAGCCCTGATCGGCACAACCGAGCTCAGAGAGCTTCGCGGGAGGGTCCCATGGTACGGGTCGCTGGCCAATCACGCGGGTCTCGTAATGCCGGCGGCCGCGTGCGGACTTGTAATCGAGGCTGTACGAGGGTTGGCTGGCACCCAGCTCGCCGTTGACTTCATTGCAACCGTTCTCGGCGCGATTGCCTACTTCGCGCTGAACTTGGCCATCGTCTCAGTCGTCGTCGCTCTGCGCACTGGCGCAACGATCAAGCAGCTCGTGGTTGAGGACTCAAAGGGCTTTGCAGCGAGCCTACTGGCGCTTGCCCCCCTCGGCTGGCTGATGGCGCGGATGTATCAGTTGCCGGATGCCGGCTGGTGGACGACCCTGCTGTTTGCGCTGCCGCTGTACACGACCAGGGTGGCG